>Ga0247841_10002653_pt1 | contig 35090 bp, 20 predicted proteins | sample LaCruzMarch2015__2_FD_192410 | JGI IMG/M metagenome (GOLD analysis project Ga0247841, IMG submission 192410) | Freshwater microbial communities from meromictic Lake La Cruz, Castile-La Mancha, Spain - LaCruzMarch2015_18m | ecosystem: Environmental > Aquatic > Freshwater > Lake | place: Spain... | reverse complement strand
CGAGATATTTTACAATCGTCAGCGTCGTCACTCAGCGCTTGGGTATCTCAGCCCAGCTGAGTTTGAGCTGCAATACTACCGTAAAAGTGCCTAACTACATGTCCACTTTTTCGGGGTAACATCAATCCGGTTTTAACAAAACAAAGAAGTCAATCCTGTTGGATTGACTTCTTTGTTTTGTTGGACGCCTTGATCTCGTTCGGTTGTCTAATTCGTCATCGTATCAGTACGACCTTTTCAATACGCGACTGCTCAGCCGATCTTAAACGGACGATGTAAATCCCCGATCCAAGCTCCGCTCCTGAAAACTTCACCGATTGCCAACTTCCTGTGCTTGCGCCGCTGTAAAGGGTTTCCACCTTTCGGCCGGTCTGATCATACACTTCTAATTCCAACGGTTGGGATCGAGTTGCGCCGAAATCAATTTTCATTGTCGAATTGAAGGGATTCGGGTAAGGTTTGGCGAGGCTGAAATCAGCCAGAAGCTGTGCATCGTGAGCGACAAATTCAGATCCTTCAACAACAATGAATATCTGAACCGAGTCTGAGTAAGTTCCATCGGTGATTCGAATCCAGGGCGTGAAGAGACCGGTATCCACGTTTGTCGGAGTCCAGACCAGCGTGCGCGAACCATCTCCGTTGTTTCTGAGCCTTGCGGCTTCAGGCAGGTTGACATAGTTCAATACGAAACCATAATAACCATTTGGATCTTCACCTTGGAAATAGGCGTTTATCGTATCGCCCGGTTCAGCGAAAATTGTGTCAGCAGGATATTCAGTAAAGTGCGGTGGAAGTTGATGCATAGAGGCATAAATGTTCATTGTAGTCTGGATGTGTCCTATCCCATTATCGGCTACAAACTGAGGATAGTACCATCCGGTAGTTCGAAGTGTTGTCTCCCAGTATAAATCGCCGCTTCCGTCGCCATTATCGGTAAAGACAGCTTGTTCGGGAAGAGTGTTTCGGTTCATCGTGAGGGTTATCTGACGACCATTACGATCAGATGCGGCAATATGAACTCTAAGAGTGTCATCCTCCTGCACAATCACTCTCTCACGCGGATCAGGCAAATCAATCCAGCGCGGAGAATTTCTAAGAGGAGTAAGATCGTAGAGTCCGAGATTTGTCATATCAGCCACTGCCGCGAGGTCGCTATTCACAAAGGCAACTGACTGCGCTTTACCGGGAGTGACACAAAACCCAACCGTCTGTGGTGTTGACAGATCAGTGAATTCTACCGCTTCGATTCCGTTGTATCGAACTATCAACAACAGTGAGTCGTTGGCGGCCATACTACTTACCTGACCAACAAACAAATCACTGCGAACGACGGGATTGTTCATATCGGCAATGTCGAGGAAGTACAAGTGAGACGAATTGCCGCTTCGACTTTCGATAATAGCGATATCGCCCACGAGGAGGAGCTTGGTTGCGGGAATGTCAGCCTCAATCTCGAACTGCTGTATGTTCCCCAGATCACTGAGGTCGAGCAAGAGCAGTCCCCGCCTTGAATCCGCTGCAAGTATTCGATTGCCCTGAAGCACACCATCGTAAACCATGAGGTTATCGTGGTAATTATCGATCAGTCGAGGTTCTTCAAGATTGGACATATCGAAAAGAAGGACGTCGCCGTCGGCCATACCGATAAAGACGTCGCCCATCATTCCCACCGGTTTGATAAGGCTATTCCAGATAATCCGGCTGACTAATTCGGGAGCTTCTGGATCGGCTAAGTCGAGGAAGTAATGGCGAAGATCGCTGTCAGCGAAAAAGAGTCGATCATCCATCAGTTGGATAGTCGAGGGTTGATTGCCAAGTGATAGAGTGTCGATCTCGACAGGGTTTTCAGGATCGGAAACGTCCACGATCCTGAGACCAAGGAGACCAGCAGCTACATAAAGGTAATGCTGGTAGTTGATAACTCCCTGAATTATCCCCTTGGTGAGAAACTCGGCGTCCATCTGCGGATTGAGCGGATCGTCGAGGCGGAATCGTTGGATTTTAATACCAAGGGGGTCTTTGTATTGAACACACTGCCCCACCGAATAGAAACGGTCGCCATTAGCAACTACTGCTTCAGGATAGAGACTGTCGATCGGGACTGGATCGGCGAGCTGGATTGCCGCCGGATTACGCAGATCGAATATTTGCATCAGCCCGCGAGTCGGCGTGTAACCAAAACCATCGCGAATCAGAAATGGCCCGCTGAAATCAGTCTCAATGGTGTCCACAACTAAAATAGTATCGGGATCAGAGACATCATAAGCCCAGAGATCATACTCCATAGAATAGACTCTGCCTTCATAATATTGGAGGTTTTCTGTCCCGCGTTGATCATTCCCGTATAATATTGCGGTGCGCTGGATGTTGGATGGATCGGAAATATCGAGCGTGGCGAGGTTGTCGTCATAAAGGCGCGCATACAGAGTATTACCGTTAAATACCAGTTCTTGGGGGGTAGTGTTGAAAGTCGGTAATGCGACTAATTGCCTTGGATCGGAAATATTGAAAGGAATCAGGCCTTCGTTGATGGATGCAAATAGGATAGTATCGAGTGTATTCGACGTATAGAGAGAATAAGCGTCGCATTCAATCTGGGCGACAATGTTGGGATTGGTTGGATCAGATACATCGATGGTAAGAATGCGCGGGATTCTCTCATCGGTGGCAAAGATGTAATTCCCTTTCAAGGCGAGTGATCGAATCTCATTGCCGCCGCAGACTCCAATTACTCGAACATTATCGGGATCGGAGAAGTCGATAATCTGCATTCCAGAATAGCCGGTCGCAACGTACAGGAGGTCGCCTCGAGCGACACTGGAGTAGTATCCGTGCCAGACGCTGTATAAGCTGCTGACCGGTTCAAAGCCATAGTTCTCCTCTGCTTTCAAGTCGCGCATTGGCAGAAGAGATAAAATCGCTATAACTACAGTTAAATAAGCGAAATGTGGTCGTATGCTCTGCATCTTCATATCCTCACTTTACTTGGAGTACTTGCAAAGTCGAAATGGGGCGGTCATTCAGGTCGAGCCTGATATAGATCGGACCCGATGCAATATTTGATGGCTGCCAGATGGTATGATAACTGCCTGGGAATAGCTGTCGCGGCAGCAGAACTTCGTCGATGCGCCTCCCCAAGGGATCGAAAGCGGAGATCGTAACCACTCCCATCGAAGGAATAGCATAGTCGATAGAAAGGAATTGGTTGAATGGCGCGGGAAAGGCTTGAAGCAGTTGGAGTTCAGAAACAAGCGCTGGCGGCTCTGGTTTGACAGGAAGCGCTTGGCTGCAATCATAGAGAGCGAAATTTGTCGAACCTGCCACGTAGGCGATATTGCCGGTGAGGGCTATTTGATTGGCGTCGCCCGGAGTGTCGTAATAACCGGTTTCGATCAGCGTATCTGCATCGGTGATTTCGTAAGTACGCAATCCTCCCCAAGCTCCGTCGGCGATGAAAAGGTGATTTTCCCGTGCGAGCATCGATCTGGATGCGCCGGGTGGATTGAAGTTCCTCACCACTCGAGGGGTGTCAAGATTGCTGATATTGTACACCCAATTACGCTGGAAAGATTCGATCATAAAGAGCAGATGATTCGAAACGCAGATATGAGCGATCGTATGTTGGAACGTCATGGTTCGCAGCGTATCGACTTGACCGTTTTGGTTGGCGTGCAGAACCTCGACCGCCGAGTTTTTCCGTAAGAAAAGCCGATCCTCTGATGCGATAATCTGAGCTATACTTGATCTGCCTGAAGAGGGATAGCGTCCGATCTTGACCGGATTAATCGGATCGGATACATCAACGATCTGCATTCCAGAATCGTTGGTTGCAACATATAAAAAGTTGTCTATTAAGCAAATGGATGTAGTCATGCCGATTGAATCAACAAAGCCAACTACTTGAGGTTGGTGGGGATTTTCAAGTGAAAGGATCCTGATTCCGCGCGCTCCAACAGCGGTAAATAGGTAGTCATTGGTTGCTTCAAGGTCAATAATGTTCGCTGGGGCTACATAACCGCCGGTTTCACAAAAATCAAACGGATTAGTCATGTCCCAAACAGAGAGATAACCACCATCGCAAACATAGACGTAATTCCCACAGGATTCGATCATCTTGATCGCCAAAGTCTGATTTCCAAAGTGGTAGTAAATGGTCCGTACAGGATTTGCAGGATCGGCCATATTATAGGCTACAAGTGTCGAATAATCAATCAGTGCATAGAGGGTTGATCCATTCATGACCAAATCACGAAACGAAAATCCATGTTCATCATGATAAATAACCGACGGTTCATTCGGATTTTCAACAGACATAACGACCAGACCATCAGAGCCTGTGATGATAAGAAATTCGTCAGTGAGGAGTAATTGGGAAAGATTATTTTCGTTGAAAGCTCCCAAAAGCGTCGGCGAATATGGTTGTGCAATGGAGTAAACCTTGAAACCTTCCTGATCGATTAAATAGAGAAGTGTGTCCTGTACGGCGATTTTTCGAATTCCTGCATGATCGAAGAAGGCGGATCTCTCCATGGGGGCGTTAGCTGGATCTTCCAGATGATAAATAGCAATGCCGCCTGCCTGAACGAGATAGAGGTGGCTATCTATCCATGCCGCATCGGTGGCAGAGGTAGGGATGCGTCCAATAAACGCAGGCTCAAATGCGTCGCTGAGATCGATCAAGGCAACATCAGTTCCGAGTACAATTCCGCATAAATCTGTTAGAATCAGTTGGGTTGCTCTTGCGTCATTCCTGTCCGCCCGTCCTATTGCCCGGGGGTTTTCTTCATCCAAGAGAGCTGTGAAGACGCCACATTTCGACGGTTGATCTTCCGCTGAATATAGACCATATATGAACTCTCCTCTAATCGCAACATCGACCATCGGATATTTATTGTCATCGAAGTAGCCTGCGGCTCGAGGATCTTCTGGATCAGAGCAATCAACCATCTGTAAGCCGCCAACGCCTGATGCGAGAGCGACCTGATCTCCGATTACAGCGAGGCGATTGGTCGCACCGTAACCGTGAAACGCGCGCCCGATTTGCGTGATGTTACGAGAATCTGCTGCAAGCGCAGAACTGCCGAGTGTGACTATCATCAGCAGAAAAAAGAGTTTATGTTGCCAAGCTGACATCTTTGCCTCCTATCTCACAATACAGACACTTTTACGTTCGTAACCACGTTCAGACTTCAGTTCAATGAAATATTGTCCTGCAGGGAGTCCTTCAGCCTTCCAACCAAACCGGCTCATTCCGGGTAGGAGAGTCCTATTATCGAGAATTGTCCCGATTTTTCGACCAGATACATCATAAATAGAGAGCGACGCATGAAGGAGACTGTGAGCGTCAACAGAGATTTCCATTTGGGAGTTGAAGGGATTTGGGAATCCTAATAACTGCAACGTTGGCGATAATGGGCTAATCTCCAACGGCGCGGAACTGGGATCTGGAGGAGTCTTGATGAGCCAGACGTCCGCCTGTCGAGCGTTAAACGACTCGGTCGTCCCTAAGAGGATGCACCCTCCGTCGCGCATCAGATGAATGTCGGTCAACTGGTCGTCTTGTTCGCCTCCCAGTATAAATGTTCGCGGAGTAATGTTTCCTTCGCCGTCGATCCGCAGAAAATAGGCGTCATATTCGATAATGAATCCCTGGTTATCGGGGCGACCTGTTATACCGGCGCTCGCTAAACCACCGTCTTCTGTTTCAACTGCTCTAAGGAGGTTTGCTCGTTCGAGCCCGGGATATTCTCGTTCAAACAGTATGCCGCCGTCCGAGTCGAACTTTCCAATGTATCCGTTGACAGTTAAGTAACGACCGGCCTCATTGTGAGTATAGGCGTTGCCCACCAGAGCAATTCCATTGTTTTGAAGTCTTGTGATCGAAACAGGCTTGCGACTCAAGTCTCCTTCGTAGCAGCGCGAGAAGGTTTCACGGCCATCAAAACCGGCGCGAATAAGAATCGGGTCGTAATGCGAAATGTGATTGACTTCACTGCGACTAAAGCCTGTGATAGCCACGCTGGAATCATAGGCGACGGCCCCAACAGCGGACCATCCGCTATCGCCAATAGTGTTACTCCAGATCTCCCGGAATCGTAGGTCAGTCTTCATCATCTGTATTCGATCATCACTGCTGCAAACCAGAATGTACCCGCGTTCTACTGGAAAAAGAGTGAAAATCTGTTGAATTCTGTCAGGCATTTGGATCATTGAAACTAGAGAACCGTCGATATCGAGACGAAGCAACACGCTTCGCATGACATATTCAACGTCATCTTCACCCCAGCTTTCTACTAATGCGCTGCCGACGATCAGCGAAATACCATCGGCGGACGAGTAGAGTTTGTTCAGATCAACTTGGAACTGCTCGCCGCCAAAGGCGTCTTCGAAAATGGTATAGAGAGTTTCTGAGTCGTAAACACGTTGTGATTGCGGCGAACCGAGACTGTCGAGTTTCATTAGATAAAGTTCGTCAATTCCGTTCTGGTCATTTCCCGTCTCACCGAGAACGAGAATTCCTCCATCTCGCAACGCGAGTGTACTTATGACAGACTGATCGGTCGGTTCGTAGAGCACTCTTGTCCAAAGAGTGTCCACTTGCGCTGACACCGGGAGTGGTGTTGAAAGTTGAAATAGAACGCCCAAGATGAAGCAAATGCCAATCTTATAGAATGAAATTCTTTCTTGCGTCGTATTCATCGCTGTATCACCACTTTTTGATGACAAATACCGGCTGCAGTTTGGAGCCTGACGAGGTAGATTCCCCCGGACAGGCCGGAGGCGTCGAGTGTGAATGACTGCTCGCCTGCATTCTTGAAACCTGATGCAAGACTTCTCACTGACCGTCCAGAGATATCGAAGAGTGCGATCTCTATGTTCGACGAAGCAGCAAGACGATAGCGCAATGTCGCCATTGAATTAAATGGGTTGGGCGATACAGACAAATATGGGGTATCTGGAGTAGGTTGAATTTCGGGTTGGTCTATCCGCAGGGGCAATCTCTCCCTGATTCCGAGGCTATCGTATGGGATTCTCCCGACAAGGGCGTCTTCGCCAAATGTGCAACAGGAGTATAGACCTCCGTCTGCTGCCAGTGAATAATAGATCGAGGGGAAATGATAATCGAGATCAATTTCGGGGAGTGCTCTGCCGCCTTTGTAGTTGCCGTCTCTGTCGAACTGCTGCACGATGGTGTTTCCGAGCAGGAAGAACCTCCCGTCACCAGCGTCGATAAGCCTATCTATACCATTGTAATATCCTGAACTCCCATTTCGTGTTCTCCAGAGAACCTGACCACGTGTGTTGATTTTACATATATATACACTATCTCCCTGAGCTGGACTCGTCGCTCTTGAAAGGACGATCAATTCCCCTTCCATATTAGAGATCATTGTCGAAGGATTGTTCTCATAGTTCGGGATACCGGCGTCGAACCAGCCTGTAATTTGCAGCCTCCTGTCGAGTGTCAACACCTCGCAGTTGCTGGTCAGTACTGCATAGGATGTATCCGTAGGCTGGGCAACCGCATAGAACGGTCCGGGTTCAGTGACGAGACTGTCGCGAAGGACGCCCATATAATCGACGCGTTTTAACGATGATGCGCCTTCGGCGCTGGATATTAAGAGGACGTCGCCGTTTCGCTCGACCAGCAGGTCGGGCGGACGCAGCAACTCAGGCTCACGGTTATAGACGACCGTCCTCGTCCAACGTGTCTGGAAGTTTCGGTCGAGGAGCGATATCCATTGATATGGAGTCCAACGCTCTTCATACACTCCGGATAGTATCCATCCGGGAGAAGCCATCAACCAGTTATGCGGGGAAGGAACTAACCCGAACGACATGATATTGGAACCGTCATAGGGTAGGTCGATCGTCTCGAGACTGTCACCCTCCTGACTGATAACAAACAACTTTGGACGAAAGATGATATCTTCATTAGCTCCCGAGCTGACTACTGCGCCGATATTGCCATCGGCAAGCGCAACGACGCCGCAACCGATTTCTACCGATCCGCCCGGCAAACCATACCTTTGGTGGCTGCTTACGTCTCCTGCCAGATTAAGTGCGACATGAACAAAGTCTGAACCGCCAGCTTCCCGATTGCCATCGTTGCCCGGCTGTGCGGTTCCTGCAATTGCGAGCCCATTTCCTATCCGGAAGATTTTAGAAGTTGACAGATAGCCCATCGCAGGATCCATATCCGAGTAGTTGACCCAGCGGTCAACGAGCACTTCGCCGTTGCTATTCAGCCGACAGAAAGAGAGGCTTCCATCAACAGTAACGACGCCTCCATCCGCGAGCGCTACGATCCGTCCCGTGGGAGGCCTATCTTCCACCGCTGTTGTTCGTTGATAGACATACTCGCCATCGGCGTTTACTTTAGATACTTTCAGACTATCAACATGGTCGAATCGAGTACTCATTCTGAAATAACAGCCGTCCGAAGTGCGAACCATGTCGCTGGCGTCATAGCGTATGGACTGGCCTACCCATGATGGAGTCTGCCAGAGTTCATTCGCTTCGAGGTCATAGCGGTGATAGACGCCATTATCGTCCATTACAACGACGCCGCCGCGATCGGCAGGTTCTATGGTGGTGAACGCATCTATGCCATCGAATACTGCGGAGACGTTTGCCCGTCCTTCATCGTCGCAGACGATCATCCAGCCTTTATCGTTAGACATTCCGACTGCGACGATCGAACCGTCGGGCAGCAGTTCCATATCGGAGAGCTGCACGCCTTGAATCCCATGATAACCGTAGAGCCTTTCCCAGACAACCTCAAAATCCTCGTCCAATTTGGCCAGATATGCGCGGTGGGTATGGTAGCCATCGTCGTACATTTGCACTGCGGTACCACAGAGAACGTAGCCTCCGTCAGGAGCTTGCGCCATGCAGATAGCTGTGTTGTTCTGTTCGCCCTCAATGATGTGCTCTGACTCGAAATTCAATCGGCGATCGAGTTTGACGATATAGATATCGCTGTAAGTGCGCTCGTTACGGTATGAACCTCCGTATAGAACCATGCCGCCGTCGGCAGTTGCAAAGCCGCCGGCGCAGATTTCATTGGTGTTTGCGCCAAAGGAGCGCTGCCACTGATATGGAGGAGTCGCAGATAGAAGGAGTGGGTAAGCGAGGAAGAGTGCTGCCAAGGCAGCAGAGAATGCAAACTTGCGAGATGCTCTTGCGGCCGATTGGGCGAGGGGTATTGGCGGATAACTTAACGGCGTCATACAATCTCCAGATTCTTATACAGCGAAACCATGGAGTAGCGAATTTCGGATTGATCTAAGCGGTTTTAACCAGTGCGTGTTCGATGTTCTTTCGGCGTTCAAGCCATTCTGCGTGCGTCGAGAGGATTCGCATCAGAGGCGTGTTAAATAATATACAGTAGAGTTCTTCCAAAAGACAGTTTTCCCTAAAATGATGCGAATTATTTCTAACGGTCGCTGACCGGATGTTCTCATAAATACTCGTGTGTCGTAAACAAGAGCGTTGACTTGTTGCAATGAATGGCTCTTGCAAGTTCTTCGATTATTTCACAAAATAAACGATCCAATCAAATGGGAACTCCTGTTCGCAGGGGCCAGATTTGAAAATACGCGAACAACTCATCCAGATCACTTGTTTTTCTCGTCACAATTTGTGTATATTGTTTTCACGAGGTGAAATAGAGCGAGGGAAAGGCATTGCATCTGTCTTTCCTGAACTTGTCTATGAGTATCGAAAGATCTGCCCCATTGTTTCCGATGAGGCAGTTTCTCTCTATGCTGATCGCCTTCGTATTGGAAAGTCTTATTTGCATCGTCTGAGAAGTATTGCTGAACCGAAGTCGAATCTGAGGCGAGCCTTGGATTCTGTCTCCTGTATCAAACATCCAAACAATAGAATAGGCTGAAACATGCTGAATTCAATTAAGAATTTAAGCCGCTGTCTCGCATTTGCGGTCGCGCTTCTCATCTTAACAGGCGCAAGCGCTGATGCTGCGATAACGCCGGTTGATCAATTTACCATAGCCGAAATGGTAGCCTGGAAAGATTCATGCGCTGGTTCTTCAGCGATTGAAGTCTTCGTTTTGGGCGACTACGCTTACGTTTGCGTTATTGAAGGACTCGCTACATTCGATATCAGCGACCCGACGAATATCAGCATGATAGCTTGGCAAGATGCACCCTCGCCCAACTGGTCCACCATCGATTACCAGGGAGACGGATTTCTATATCTCTCTTGTACTACAGGTGGTTTTCATACGATCAGTCTCGCCAATCCACGAGCTCCTAGATACCTTGTCACCTATAATCCGGCAGGCGGCACTGGCGCGAGAAATGTAACCGTATGTGGTAACTACGCTTACGTTGCATATACAAATCAAGGCCTTTATGTTATATCCATGGATGCCAGTCGAACCACTTTGGCTACTCACTATGCTTTGGGAGCACAAGGCGTTACACCGCTTGGGCTCGATAATGACGGCACGTACGTCTATATCGCAGTCGGAAACGATGGACTGATAATACGCAGTATCGCCAATCTATTGGCTTCAAGTCCCACTGTAACCGGTTCTATTGATTTTGGCGCACAGGTTGCCGGGAGTGTAAAAGTCTGGGGCAATTGGGCATTCGTGTGCTGCGGCGCTGATGGCATTTACGTAGTTGATGTCACCAATAAGGCAGCTCCAGTCCTACATGCAACAAATAATACTGCTGGCAGCGCTGATTACTGTGATGTGGTTGGAAACTTTCTTTATGTGGCAGATAATGATGGTGGATTGAAGATATTCGATATCAGCGTTTTACCTATCGCAGGTGGTGGTGTCCAAAACTTGAATCTCACAGATTCCTATGATCCCGGCAATCCAGCTGAAACTTACCGCGGCGTTTACGCAACCAACGGTTATGTCTATGTTGCAGATCGGGCTCAAGGATTGAGGATTCTCAACGCCGCTACTCGTAAAATGAATATGCAGCGCAGCTTTCCCCGGTTACAATTTGCTTTAATGGGGATTCCCAACACGGTTACAACCGGCGTCCCGACCGCTCTTTTCGGTGACAATTTCGCCAATGCGGCGGTGGGCAGCCCAAGATGGAGAGTCAGCCGTTGGAACGACGCCGAACAGAGTTACATTCGGTATGAGGAAGCCGATAGACCAGTGGTAGGGAATGATGACAATCCTCCTGCCTTTGCGCCTGGAATAGGATACTGGGTAATTCAAGATGTTGTGAGTAATTGTGTCTTGGATGTCACAGTTGCGCAGAACAACGGGATTGTAAATCAAGGCGCTAAGCACAGCGTTGCTCTTGAGCCGGGTAGGAGTCCAAAATCGCTTTCCCAGGTTGCTAATCCTTATCATTATCCTTACGATCTCAGCACGACATACTTCAATATCAGCGGTGTTGGAGCGGAAGTTCTGTGGTCTGCAGCGGGCGCTTATCTCAATCAGAACGCTTACACTTGGAACGGAACCCAATATGTCACCATTCCTTGGAATCAGTTCATCAAACCTTGGGTAGGTTTTTGGGTGATCCAAACCGATCATACCAAAACAATCAGTATTCTATTTACACCTCGGAATGGTTTCGCTGGCGCGCCTCCACAACCAAAGGATCGACCTCCTCTCAAGCTGGCAGACAACGAATCGTGGACTCTGGATTTGCCGATCGTTTCCACCGATGGATTATATCAGGATGAGTATAATCGAATCGGAATCGGTGAGAACAACACCGACCTTTATGATCCATATGACGCTTTTGAGCTTGCCCCTCTGGGATCGCAATTTGTGCAACTATATTTCCCACACGATGATTGGGAAATCCAACCAGCCGATTATACGTTTGATCTTCGGTCGGTCGATTTTGGCGAATCGAATACTAAGTCATGGGACCTGATTGCTCAGGCTTGGCAACTACCCAATACCGAATTTGCGATCCGTTGGCCCAACATCGACCAGATACCGGAAAAATACTCGCTGGCGCTCGTGAACCCGGAATCTGGCAATATACTTGCCGACTTGCGCCAAAGTGATCGCTATACTTTCCGAGTAGGCGACCAAGACGTTGAAACCGTATCGTTCCGCGTCGTGGCAACTTTAAATGAGAATATCGTCAGCGGAGAAACGCTCCCATCAGGTTTCCGACTGGAGTCAGTCTATCCTAATCCTTTCAACTCGTCGGTTAAGATTAGTTATAGTCTTGCCATCGACAATCATGTCAGAATCTCGATCCATGATCTTTCCGGTCGTGAAGTCGAATGCCTTTACGATCAATCTCAGCAGAGCGGAGGATATTCGCTGACTTGGGCTGCGCAAGACTTCCCATCCGGAATGTACCTGTGCCGAATTCAAGCTGGAGATGATGTTAGAACGAACAAACTGACTCTGATGAAGTAAGGCGCCTCCATTTTCATGGAGGATATGTGTCAATGACGACAGGTTGCACTCCTACCTAATCGGAGTGTTAACGCGCAACAACAAGTAAGAATTCTGTTCCTTCTATAATCGGAAGGCAGTATAAATCACAATAGGTGATCCAATGCCCTTAAAGAGCATTCTTTCCTGGAAGCTCCACTACGAGAAACCGGAATTACTCGAAATCTCCCTCCTGGCTGAAGTTGCCGAAGGAGACGCCTTTAGCGAACCTAACGGTCCAGCCGGTGCCGGTCAGGGCCCCGATAACTCAAGCAGTACCCAGGGCGACCCGTGGAACACGCCTACTTTGGGCGGGAATAGGTGAGTTTCAATTCCGCCCGTTCTTCATGGCGGCATAACCCTTGCTCACTATAGATATGCCGCCTGCCCTCAGTAAACCGCTGATCGCCAATCCCAAGGTCATTCTGCAAGAGGGATTTGACGATTATGTTGTGCTCTTTCATCCCGAAACGACGCAATCTTTCGGCCTAAATCCGATCGGTCTCGCGATCTGGAAAATGCTCGCGCGAGAGCGGTCAACGGCCGAGATAGTCTCTGCTCTCCGAGACCAATGTTCTGACGCGCCTCTGAACATCGACAACGACGTGACCGCCTTTCTGACCGCCCTCCTTAACACTGGATTCGCCGGGTACGCCGACGGAGGCCAGTAATTGCCTCGGTTCGAGTCTGACCAACCGAATCTCGAACCTCCTGCTGGTTACCATCTGCGCCTTGCAGACGGGCAATCTTGGAACATTCTCTACCACCCAAATTCACAAGCATCAGTAAATAAACTGGCGCAGATCATGCGTCTGCCTGTCGGAACGATCGACAGCGCAAATAAGCTGATCTATTCCCGCCGTCAATCAGATGCAGATGGGCGATCTACGCCGTCTGCGCCAGTCAGCGAGCTTGGGATTCCAGATAGCCATCAGTGGCAGGCAATGGATCTTGGTTGGCTGGTGATCTGGAAACACAAGGAAAGACCGGAGTTTCTCTGCGACTTTAGAGAGGTATTAGACTACCGCGAGGAGTTGTATGCCTTGTGGAACTCCTTGCTCCCGATTCACTACCAGACCGCGCTTGAGGGAGGCATACCCATCCACGGCGCACTCATCGAGAGACAGGGCGTCGGCTTTATAATCGCCGCGCCTGGAGGGACGGGGAAATCAACTTCCAGTCGTCGGCTTCCTGAAGGCTTCCGCACGCTCAGCGACGATGTAGCAGTTGTTGTAAAGGTAGGAGAGGGAGACTACCATGCTCATCCGTTTCCCACCTGGAGTGACCACATTCTTCGCCGTTCAGATAGAACCTGGGATGCACAAGAGCATACCCCATTGAAGGCCTTATTCTTCCTTAAACGATCAGAGACCGATTCCATCCAACCGGTGGGTCAAGGGCATGTCGCTGCATTGATACATCAGGCTGCCATGCAGATCTGCCACATATTTACAGAACGCATGGACGTCAAGGCGAGTGAGGAATTCAAGAAAATCCTCTTCACGAACTCCAGTACCCTCGCTCGAACTCTGCCCGGCTGGATTCTCAATGTCTCATTGACGGGAGCGTTCTGGATTGAAATAGAGAAAGCGTTAGGTTACTCTGGCGGTAGAAATGGATGACGACGCCTTTCCAAATGCCAATGGCGGGGACACTATTCTTTTCTATCGAGGCAACAGCATGTACCCGACGCTGCGCGAAAAGGACGTGATCATCCTTCAGCAGGACAGGCCCTCTCACCCAAGAGTCGGCGACGTGATTCTCTTTACCCACCCCATCGACCACCATAAAATCATCCATCGCATAGTAAGAATTAAAAACAGCGTCGAGACTCAAGGCGATTGGAATCACTCTGTCGATCCGTGGCAAATTGATCCCGGTAATATTATCAGTAGGATCGATTATGTATTAAGAGGAAACCGGAAAATCAGAATTCATGGGGGCGCTCTCGGAGGGATGATCCGCTTGTTTATCCGATGCAGATATTGGTTGCAGCTCAAGCGCTTTCCCTTTGCCCATTCAATTACGCACCGTATTTCGGGAGCGCTGTGGAGATTTCTTCCCACCAAATATCGACCAAGAATCTACACATTTGCAGGAGCAAGCGGAGAAGATCAACAACTGCTGATGGGCAGGCTTGTGATTGGCTGGAGACGTCCGGGCGGAAGGTGGTTCATCAAGCACAGGTACAGAATGTTTGTCCGCGACTGCGATGCGCTTCGATCTGAATCAAGCGAGCTGAAGAATGGGGGAGAATTAACCTCGTCCGATAATGATGTGGAAGAATGCTTGATTGAAAGTCGCCGCGAAACGAAGAATCAGAGCGGAGCTGCTTCTTAATGTCGCCCAATATTTCCATCTTGCTCCGAGTACTTGGCAAATGGGGAGATGATGCTGCTTTGGCGGCTCTTCGACCGTTATCAGATTCAGAATGGATCGATCTGGTTCGCGAATCGAAGAGGCTTCTGGTAGCGCCGCTGCTATATCAAAGGCTAAAGTCGCTTGAAGGTGTTTGCCAGCCGCCGCTTCTGGTTATGAATCAACTGCGCGGATCGTACTTGAAGAACTCTGCGAGAGGCGTCTGGTTTATTAATGAGTTATCAAAGATAGTTAAAGTTCTACATCAAGAGCATATCCCGGTTATACTTTATAAAGGAGCTTGTTTAGCGGGTGAACTATACCATGATATGGGATTGCGGCCGATGGTGGACGCTGATATTCTGGTTCACGAAGTTGATTATCTAAAAACGCAGCGCTGTATCGACGAAATGCAAGAATCGCAGATCGAGCCTTATCCGCATATTGATGTTAAACAGCATCCTGCAGGTATTGCCACACTTCACAGAGTTGACGTCGATGGAATCTGGGCGCGTGCGAGGATTGTCAATATCAGCGGTATGGAAGTTCTAGCGCTGGCGCCGGAAGATATGTTCCTGACCTTGATTATGCATCACTATTTCCAGCACGCCGGTCAGTTATCGATCGGTATCAGGATTTTCTGCGATCTGTCGGCGGTATTGGATCAGTACGCGAATACGATGGATTGGGAGCTAGTAACACACCGCGCCGATGAGTGGGGTGTAAGCAACTGCGTGAGCCTCGCTTTGCGGTTAACCCGAGAACTGCTTAATATATCTGTACCGTCCCAGCTTGCTGAGTTCATCTTGAAACACGATCCGGGCGAGGCGCTTCAGGCCTTCGCAGCGGAGTATTTCTCGGTTAAGCAATCGGAGACATTGACACTCTCTCCCTACTTACTGCAATTATTGGGACGAGGCAGTCTGAGGAGCAAACTATCCTTTGCGCTAAGAGTTGCCATTCCACGCGCGGAAGTGATGGCGAATAAAAAGCAAACCACGAAATACTCAGCGAGATTTTTCATTGGTTATGTTTTAAATGCAGCGCGCCTCGTTTGGCTTGGATTGAAGATGCTGATAACCGTGTTTACGCCGAATATCAGGAAACGGAAACTAATGAAATTAATACGTTGGATGTCGTAACTAGACGGCCTGAGGCAAAATGGGTCAAGTAATGGGGACAGGACAGTACGTACACAGAAAATAAATATTTGACCGAGTTGCGGATTCCTTAGCAAACGGCGGATGGAGCATTAGATTGAATGGCATGTGATGAGTGAACGTGCAGGAAAAACCGGTCGGGGCGTGTTAAGGATCTTACATCGTGCAAGTTTAGAGGCAGGTATGTTGGATCGATTGGAATCGGAACATGGAATTGAACGAGTGAAAGCAACGCTTCGAGGCGGTCACGAAGAACTGCCGAAGCTCAACGAATATCTCTGCCCTGTTGGTGCGTCGGTTGACGTATTGATGGGGCGTTTTTGTTTAGGAGGAAGTCGTGAGGAATTTTAAGGTTTGGGCGGGGATTGTTGTGGTGATGGTCGGGGTGGTGATTGGTGGATCCGCCTTGGCGTATGACCTACCATGCGTGATTGGAGAATTTCGTTACGAGCAATCGCCTACGGACTGGAATAACATCAGAGATCAAAATGGCGATGGTAAAGATGATTTGCTTATTGACGTCGGCTATCTCCGCCGCCATGAAGTGTATCTCGGTCGAGACAGTTTTAAAACAGAACCCGATTATCTGATGCCATCACAACGAGGCGAAAGTGAAGTAATTGGCTTCGGTTTGTCAATCGGCCGACTAACACCAGAACATCCCCACTGTTTCGCAAATTGGAATATAATTCGAAATGACAGTACAAGACTGTTGGATTTCTACAAGGGAGCAGGTAATGGGATGGATTCTCTTTGGATGACTCTGCATTCAAATATTTATCGAGACAATCTCGCATGGGCGCATGGGCGCTATCTACGCCCATTCGATTTCAATGGTGATGGGTACCATGATATCTTGCTAAAACGTCAGATCACTGATAACATTGGTGCGCTCGAACTCTATTTTGGGGGCGCTGATTTCGACACGATTCCCGATTGGGTGGCGCATTTTAATATCTCGGATATGGGTGGGTTTACTTGGTCGCCGGGCTATGATATTAACCATGATGGCTTTGCTGATATTTTAGTGCGTGGTTATGGGGCACATGACGACAATCAGGGGGAGATGTTCTATTCGCTCTATCTTGGCGGCGGTGATCCGGATACGACTCCGGTCTTTATACTTTGGAATCGCTCATTCCAAGGGCGGTGGGGACAACCCACCCGAATGGAAAAAGGCTTTTCGCTACTTCCCGACGTAAATTCCGATGGGTACGCTGATTTTGGGATATATTGGCATGACGGCAATCCAAACGATGCTCGCGTAAGTCGTGACGGGGTCTATCTTTTCTTCGGCGGCGAGCAAGTTGACGCCGTACCCGATCTGAACCTCGAGGGAAGCCGGGGATGTGCCGAGGAAGGGCGTCTAATAGGCGGTGATTTCAACGGCGACGGAAAGGGAGATGTTGCGGTTGGGTACTGGGCTCGTCCCCCAACCCCGAATGGAGAAGTTCACTTTCACTTCGGAAGCCAGAGGATAGACACGGTAGCTGATGTAGTTGTAAGCGAAAATGATTACCAAGGACGGTATCCCTATCTTGGCTATGACGTTGGGGCTGTAGGCGATTACAATGGTGACGGGGCAGATGATATTGGGGTCGCTACGATGGGTGATTTTCCCCTCATTATTCTTACCGGTAATCGAGATTGGCAGGTTGAGGTTAAGCCTGAACCGTCCATTCCTATTAAAGCGTTTTCATTCACGCTTGCACCAAATCCGTCCAATCCTTCTGTGACGATCAAATTTGCGTTGCTGGAAGACTCAAAAGTACGGCTAACAGTCTATGACCTTGCTGGGCGGGAAGTGATGATGCTTGTGAATGACGAACTGAAAGCGGGAAACCACTCGGCTACTTGGAGTGCGGGAGGCTTCACGTCAGGCATCTATCTGGTCAAGATGGAAACTCCGTCGTTCTGCGCTACGAAGAAGGTTGCGCTGGTCAAATAAACGACAATACGATCACTAATATGATTCAAGAGCGGCTCATTCGTGTCTTATTGAATACACCTTGGTATATACCGTCGAGTCGGCGAGACTCCAATAAGAAATGTCGCCAAAACAAAGAAAACCAGTGCAATTGTTGCACTGGTTTTCTTTAGGGCTGTAGCGGGGGCACACTTAGGGGTGGTAAAGAAGACGCGATAAGGCAATATTGCCGGTCTCAAGGCAGAAACGGCAGCATCTCACAGACATCTTCATCACGCAGACGCGATGCCGATCGCGGGTAGAAAACGAGTGCACGCCACCGCTTTTAGATGAGGCCGCCGAGCTGAAGAGGAGATGACGCAGGTTGAAAGCGAGTGGCTAAAACTGGCAACTACTATCCCTGGTTCATTCAAATTCTGTGCTGAATCACATTTTGACCAGAGACAGTTCGATTCAAGATTCTCGTAATTGGCGGCTTACCAAATGTTCGGTAACTGATTGATTACAATAATATCTCCTTGTTGAAGCCCGTGTACTTCGAGCTCCAAGATTCTCTGGACATCTTGTTGATTACTAACGATTACAAAGTAATCTGGATTCCCATTTGGCTGCAACGGCAAATGAAAGTCGTCTGATGTCCTCCATTCACGCTCTTAAGTCCAGGTAATAGGAACTCCGTTTGGATGGTTGTGTGTTGGATGTGAACGGAGGTTACTCCATGAAGGTGAGGTTGCCCCGAAAAAGTGGACAAGTGGCACAAAGCAGGATTCAGGCTCTTCTGGAAATGGAAATCGCGCAACCGAACCGGAAGGCGTAGAAAGGATGCTGAGATTAGAAACCGGATTCGTTCGATGTGCATCGCAAACCCACTCTGGGGATCACCGAGAATACATGGCGAGCTACTCAAACTCGGGTTCGATGTCTCAGAAGCTACTGTCAGAAGATGCATGCCCAGGAAACCGGGGAATCCCTCCCAAACTTGGCGTACGTTCCTCGCCAATCACATGCACAACACCGCTTCAATCGACTTCTTCGTCGTTCCAACTGTCACTTTCAGACTACTCATCGTACTCATCGTCCTTTCTCACGACCGTCGTCGTATCGTTCACTTCAATGTCACTTCGTCACCCTCCCCGGACTGGACGGGACAGCAGATCATAGAAGCATTTCCGTGGGACTCAGCGCCAAAGTACCTGCTCCGAGACAATGATGAAATATATGCAGCCGAGTTCACTCGGCGTGTCAATGCCGCAGGAATCAAGCAGGTGCGGACTTCGTATAAATCACCTTGGCAGAATGCTTATTGCGAGAGGGTGTTCGGCTCAATCCGACGCGAATGCACCGATCACATGATCGTTTTGAATGAAGAGCATCTTCGCAGGATTTTGCGAGAGTACATCAATGGTCATTATAACGCTTCCCGGACACACCTTTCATTGGACAAGGACTGCACTAAGCCCCACTCGGTAGAGTTTCTATCAACGGGCGAGGTTGCGGAGATGCCGATCTTGAACGGGTTGCATCACCGATACTTTCGGCATGCAGCCTAACTAACTTCATGACTTGTTATCCGCATCGGTTTTGTGGGATAACTCTGCCTCATCACGCCTAAAAGCCCCTCAGACCTCGCAAATTCGCCATCCTTACTTCCTCTTGACCTTTGATCGACACTCCTCTAACCGCTGGTTAGAACAGTTCCGAAACAAAACTCCCCCGCGAACGACCGACTCGCGAGGGCATTTTCATGCCAGATGGACTTTTGACGAGGGACAGGTGTTACTGATTAGGCGTGAGAGCAAGACATGTGGACTCGAGAATCACTACGCGAAATTCGTGCTCACATGGATGTATTCAATCTGGATGGACTTTTAACGAGGGACAACGTAATTTGCGACACCGAGTTGTGCTAGTTCACTTTGGCTTGACAATGCGCTTCCGAGCGTGTTTCTTGGAATGTGGCGGAAGTAGATGCTTCCGCAGACTGATTTTCGGCCGGATGCGCCACAGATTACCGTTTGAATAACCAATGTAAACGATCGCCACAAACGGTTGGTTATCTTTCCCGCAGCCAATTGCCAATTCAAATGCGCCGCAATATCCCTTTGACATACAACCAAATAAGGGGAATTCAACGACGCATTTGTGATAAATATTGCATTCGGATGCACAATATTGTGATATATTTCTTTATATAACACACCCTCAATCTGCGTACATCTATGAAATTAATTACGTTTCTTCTCCTCTGTCTGGTCGTTCTTCCGCAATTTGCGACCGCTATGGAGCTACCGAGCCTACAATTCACCCACCGTCTCCGCATCGAGACTTGGGACAACACCGGCAACATGGACGATGAGACCGGCAATCCGACCACTTACACCCGCCAACGCAGCTCGCTCGGGCTGAAGTGGGCGGCGCTCCCCGCAACCGAATTCGGCATGAAGCTGACACACGAGTTCCGTTATTACATCTCGCCGAAATCGACGCCTTTCAGTCGCCATGAAGTCGTTTTCGACAATCTCTACTTGAAGTGGACAGTTCCAACTGCAATGCCGGTTTCTTTGACGGCTGGCAGGTTCAACATCTGGTATGGTGATGGCTTCATCGTGGCGGATCAATCGCCGCTGGATGGTTCGCGGACAGGATACTTCAACGCTATCAAGGCCGACGTGGCGCTCGATCCGACCAGTGAGCTGTCTGCGTTCTACTGCCAGATGGACCCACAAGATCTAATGTTGCCAGTGTTCAATAACCAACATCAAGCGATGGCTGTCCAACCCGAGATGGGCGGTGGACTCTACTGGCAGAAGAAGTTCGGAACCGACGTTCTTCACCTCTACTATCTCAATCTCAATCAAGAGGCGTATAAGCTTCTGATCGAGCGCACGATCAACGCATTCGGCTTTCGCTATGACTGGAAGCATTCCAGCGGTCTCTATGTAACAACCGAGAACGCCGCTCAGTGGTCGAGTGACGACGTGAAAGACCGGAATGATTTTGCTGGGTTCACGAAGATCGGGAAGGACTACTCGACGCCGGTCTGGACGCTGGGCAGGAGTGAAGTTGGATTTATCTACTACACCAAAGATTGGGATCCAATCTGGGGACGTTTCCCACGCTGGAGCGAATCCTACATCTATACGTTGGTCAGTGAACACGGCGTAGCCTACTGGTCGAACTTCTCATCTCTATATGCTCAGGCAACGCTGATTCCTTCACCCGGATCGAAGATCGCTCTTTCCTATCACCATCTCGGTGCATTCGAGAAGAATACCCTTCCGGCTTGGGGGGATGGTGAGACCCGCGGCGACCTTTTCATCTGCCGCTACGATTACAAGATCACGTCCCGCCTGAACGGTTGCTTCATCGCAGAGCGGTTCCTGCCTGGGGACTTCTATGTTGACGGATCTAACAGCTTCCTCTGGCTGCGAAGTGAGCTGTTCTACACGTTTGACTTAAAATTGTAAGTGAATCAATAAATCAACCAGGAATCAATCAACTCAGGTATAACAAATGGCTCAGGACGCGACTCTGGCTCGTGTGGTTGACACCACCTCAAACCCGGCCCCGCTTGGACTGTTAGGCTTCGGCATGACAACAGTTTTGCTGAATATGCACAATGCAGGAATGTTCGGAATTGGGACGATGATTCTGGGGATGGGGATCTTCATCGGCGGGTTGGCCCAAGTGCTTGCTGGAACAATGGAGTGGAAAAAAGGCAACACTTTCGGAACGACCGCATTCACACTCTACGGCTTCTTCTGGTTGAGTCTTGTCGGTCTGTTGGTGATGCCAAAGATGGGATGGGGCACAGCGGCAACGAATGTCGAAATGGCCGCATACCTTTCGGTTTGGGGACTGTTCACAAGTGTAATGTTTGTTGGAACATTACGACTGAATAGAGCACTGCAAGTCGTATTTGCGTCGCTTGCGGTCCTCTTTTTTCTGCTCGCAATTGGAGACATCACAGAAAACACCGGGATCAAGACATTTGCCGGTTGGGAAGGGATATTTTGCGGTCTTTCGGCAATGTATGCCGCTCTTGCGCAAGTGCTGAATGAGGTCTATGGGAAGGTTGTGTTACCGCTGGGCACAAAATAACCGTAGCCAGTGAGTTCTTTTAGGGGTAGGAGTAAGCAGCGCGACCGTGCTTGCTCCTACCCTTTTTTGCCTCTACTTGATCATGACAGACTTTGGACTAATCAATACTGATATACGTTGACCGAAAGGCTGTCGCATCTGATCATTTAAGGTGATGAGGTGATAAGGTATTTGCTCAAGATAATGGGCAGAATATGCCTCTCGATGGGCCGGACTTTATCTCGCTTTCACTTGCCATCTTCCTTGGCACTGCCGCCCTGCCGCACGAAGACGCCTTGCAGATTCCCGATGGACGAATCGACATCGTTGACGCCATCTCATTAGTTCATCGCGCGGGTGGGCGAGCCTTCCTCGCTCATCCATTACTTATTGAGTCCGACCCGGTAGTCCTTGAAGCAATACTAATTAACCTGAAAGCGCAAGGCTTGGATGGCATTGAGGCTTATTATGTGCCGTTTACAGTATCAGAACGAGAACTCCTTCGTAATATGGCGCATAAGATTGGATTGCTGGTAAGCGCCGGTTCCGATATTCATGATCGCAAACCGACAAATCCGACCGGCATCGAGATGCCGAACGATGACTGGAAGAAATTCAGGGACGCCATTGGAGCCTGGACAGAACAGAATCTGCTGCCCGAACCGACATTCATTGCGAGGAATGCGCCACGGTTCAAATGGCGCAATTTTCTCTTTCATTTCATCTTTCCGACCTTCCTGGCTATCGGCCTCTTCATTACCGCCATTTACGCTATGTTCCTGCCTGCCTTCGAGCAAACCCTCATCGATCGCAAACGTGAGATGATCCGTGAGTTAACGAATTCCGCGTGGAGCATACTGGCGGGATTTGAAAACGACGAGCGCTCAGGCCGATTCTCGCGCGAGGAAGCGCAGTCCTTAGCCATCTCGCGCATCTCATCGCTCCGCTACGGAAAAGAGGGAAAAGACTATTTCTGGCTGCAGGACATGCTGTCCCTCGTCAAAACTCCATCCGTGCTTGAAACGGCTTGGTTACTCGACTCGTCGAGCCTATTTTGAGGGATGATCAACACCATCATCAATCTTCTCAATGCTGCCCTCGGCAGCCTCAAAGACCGACGGCAACTCGCTCTTGAGAACCAGTTGCTCAGGCAACAGATCCTCGTTCTGCAGCGAACAACCATCTGTCATTTAAACGTCTCAAAGTTCTTCTTCATTTTATTGCGAAAGAACTCGATTTGTGGTCCTGTCCAGTCACTGATGTCTCGTCCACAACCATAATATCGTGGATTGGGCAGCGCCGCCCGTTCTTCGGGAGTAGGGTAGAAGCGAATCGCGCCGTCCTTCATCTGAGGATCGTCGCCAAGGTTCTTCCCCGTACCGAATTCTTCCATCAGATAACGGTCTTTGCCATTGATGTCTTCAAAGATACAGATCTGATCACCGAAGAGCGTCTGGAATGCTCCGATAGCAGGTGGATTATTTGCGGTGAAGTCGTTAAGCCCAAAGTTGTGCTTCTTGCCAGTGGTGATATATGTGTCATCCCCGCCTTCGTCCACTACAAATATCTGGGAAGTATTGATAGCAAAGCCAAGTCCATCGCCTGGACAGCGATAAACATCATTGCCCTCTTTATCGAGGAACAGCCCGACTGTGAAGTCGTGCCCAAAACCTATTCCGTCGGAGTACTCCCCGGTGATGATATGCTGGTCGTTCCCGCCTTGGTCAATTAATGTGGCAATGCAAAAGTGAGCTCCGCATACTTGCGACCAATTAGCGGTTCGATAGATGTCGTCGCCGCCGCCGTCCCACAGGAAGCCCATACCGTACCAATACCCACAGCCGGTCGCCCAGTTGTTTGCTTCGTATAGATCGTTGCCTTGAATGTCGATCAAGACGCCCATACCACCTGCCCACGAATGGCCGTCGGTAACGTCGCCGCGTCGCCCCATTCCGCAGCCTTGAGCGTTCGAGCTGTTTGCCGAATCGGCGGCATGAAATCGATCTATTCGATAGACTTCCTGCTTAGTAGGAGCGCACCAATAGTGGTCGTTGCCGGTGCGGTTTACCAGTGCTCCGACGCCGCCCATCCCACCGAAGCCTTGGCCGTCTCCTAACAGCCGGTAGGAATCGTCGCCGGTATTGTCTATGGCGACGCCTACCCCAAAGTATGCTGCTCCTTGCCCGGATGTCCCCAACTCATACCTGTCGTTCCCATTCATATCTGCCAAGACGCCTAAACCAAGCAGCGCCGCGCCTTGTGCGAGACACTTTGACCTATAAACGTCGTCGCCTTCCATGTCGAGCAGCACTCCCGCGCCGAAGATCCCCGCCCCTTGTGTCGGCAGGAACTCATCGCCGTTGGTGTAAGTATCATTCCCCTCAAGGTCGATGGCCAGCGAGATCGGGATGTCGAGCGACGGCGTCGATCCGATGGCACCGATGTACGTGTCGTCGCCGCCGAAATCGACTACTAAGAACGCGTCGGAATACTGGTGTGTATCCTTGCCCGAACCTCCCAACACAATCCTACCAACAGGAGTCAGGACGTTCAACTGCTGCTTCTTCCAGTCAACATTGTTCTTCGGATCGCTTTTCAGCGCAATAAGACTGTCGGCAAGCATTTCGCCAGATTCGAGCATTTTCTGGCCGGAGTAGTAGATCGAGTTAATGTCTAGGTCTCGGGCGCAATCTTCAAGCTGCGGATAGTATTCGAGCCCGTCGGTTTGAGTTTCACCCATCTGCCGGATTCGCCAGCAGGCCAATGCCTTGCGATAATCCACGTTTCGCATCGCGACCTCGCGGAACATATATGCGTCAGTCAGATGAATAACCGTCTTCGCGATCAACCGTTGCACTTCGGGGTGAAGCGGTTTTATTGCTTCCCGCAAGTCATGTTCGATCAACGGGAAGTCGGACGGTTCGCCCATTGCGTTGTAACGGAACACTCTTCCTGTCCGGTCATAAATCGAATGGATCGACCAGAGGAGTGGCTCCTCCTTGTTTGGTTCAGCCCAGAGCGAGGCGCTGTAGTCACGCATCTGTCCGGTCGCGTTACGCATGCCAACATAATAGACCGTCTTCATCAATCCTTTGCTACTTCCGCGGTCGTTGCTTTTTAGGTAGTCTGGATGTAGATAGTTTTCGACTGACAGCGCCATGATACTCACGAAGTCGTAGATGTGCTGCGGTTCGGCGAAGAGATCGTCGAAAGCGAGCAGTTTGAATGGAATGTCGTTGGGGTCGGGGTAGCGTGTCCAATATCCTTTTGGTCGGTACCCAAGGTTAGATTCAGTAATACCAAGCTGATCGAGGGTTTCTAATAGCACGTTGCGGGTGACCGTTGGGAGCCTGGCTGAAACCGGCGTATATATATTCTCCTCAGAGAATGTGCACACCGGGAGCAGCAGTGCGAGCATCTGAATGAAAACGGCAAGCTTCATTGAAGTATCCTTATTGAAAAATTCGTCACGTTCGCTCTTTACCCCTGATAGGCTCCACACCTCGACTTCACAACCGTTCGAGCCTCACAGGGCGGTTGTAGCAGAGTGTGAGTGCTTTGTTTACGACGTTTACTTCCTGCTTATTGAGCGTTGAATTGACCGTTGGCTCCATAGGAGAGCTCACCGTAAGTAAAGAGGTTCCAATACTACACATCGTTCGGTGATTTTACTTCAAACCATGATGCGACTTGCAATAAGTCGTCCGTTGATGTTACGCATCCCGCTTCCCTGCGAAGAATATCCGCCTGAACGGAAAGAAGGTCGGGCTTCCTGAGTAACTCGCTTTAATCTTCTCTCGCACATCTTCCTTGAACTTGTCATGAAGATCCTCAGGTAGACGATTAAAGTATGCGTTCATGGTTGTGCCTGCAACCCAATCGAATACCGCATCTGTATTGGTGAGTACGTGCGGGTAGACCTTTTCAAACGCGGTTATATCCTGTGCACCCAGTCGAAAGAGAATCTCTGCATACTCATGCACTGGCAACACCGGAAACACCCACTTCCAACTGTTCATAGCCGAGAGGTAAGGTTCGCGCTCAGCTATCTCCATAACTGCAAGTTGCGCCCGATTGCGAATCCCCGAAGGGATCTGTACAACGATCTGTCCGCCTGGATTAAGTGACTTGAATAGCTGGGTTATCAGCGAAGGGTGATCTGCCACCCAATGGATCGAGGCGTTCGAGAAGATCAAGTCCCATTTACCAGAGATCTTCTCAATCGTTCTCAACTCGAATCTGAGCCCCGGCTGGCCGAATCGTTCCGCCTTCTCCAGCATAATCGGGGAGTTGTCAATTCCAAGCACTTCCGATTGCGGGAGATAATCTGCCAAGCGTTTGGTCAACTCGCCGGTTCCACAGCCAAGGTCAATAACTTTGATTTGATGTCTCAGTTCGACTAATTTCAGCAAATCGTCGAAAGGGGCGAAGCGCTCCGCGTTAAACATGAGGTATTGGGTGGGGTGCCATGTCATTATTTTCGCGCCACTGGTTACAGGTTAGCGTACCTTCGTTGACCGGGATGATTAATATCATTTTCTATAAAAAAACCCTGATAGCATAAAGAGCAGTCGAATTTGCCAACCGCGAAGTCGTCATCCGGTAGTGCTGAGGTTTGCGATTCAAAATCGCAATGGGATTCAGTTCGCCAGCCAAAAATCTCTCGGATAAAGGCGATAGACTGGTTGCGATTTCTCACTCTTCGAGATCAGAGATTCCATTGCGCGGAATTGTTCGTCGGGGCCAATCATAAAGAACGCTCCTTTTCGACCACTAACTGGTGGCTTGCCATAACCAACCAGTGTCGATCCATAGACCTTTTCGCGCCTGTTCCAGAGCGTGTCGATTAATCCCGGTTCATACCGAATCGTCAGCACAGCGGAACGGAACGCTGCAACCTGTTCCGGACGGCGGTCGTCCAGCAGATTCATTGCCATCGCTTCACCTCGCGCTTCATAGGTATCCGCCGCGCGAGAATCGGCAAAGCAAAGTGCAGTGACATATTCCGTCAGGGATGGATCTTTCGGTGTGCGGTTCAGTATCCCCACCACAAAACGCATCGTCTCAGAAACGTCGGGGCAACGTTCGGCGTAGTAGCGTTCAACGCCCATCCTCTCGCGATATCCAATTCCATTCGAGTAGGCAAGCCCAGCTCCCCATGTCTGCATAAAGAAACCATGCGCTCCGCCGCCGCCGAAAAGTTTGCCCGTCAGTGCATCGAGTATTGCATCGCGGGATGTATCATAAGGTGCATGAAGCGGAGCATTGAAATGCAGCAGTCCGTTCCGTGTATCAGGATTAATCAATCCTGCGAAGGTTGGAGTCACGCCCTGCGACCGTTCACGGAGACGATTGAAGATTCGTGGCGACGAATCCAGTTTCACAATCTCTGAACTTCCACTCGGAAGATTCTCCAACAACAGCTCGATCGGCTTCTCAAGTGAATTGAGCGATGTTGTGTTTGAAATAATGAAACAACGAGCATTCGAGCGGCGGGTGAGTAGTTCAAGCGCCTTGCGCATACCGTTCAAGGCTTCTTCGGGTTTTGCCATCAGATCATGTGAAGCCGTTGCAACAAGATAATCCCAGTCCGAAGCAAGATTGGCGTCTGGAATATCGGATAAAGCTATGTTCAAGTCTCCTGCAAGCTCGGCAGTGATGGTATGAGCAGCCGAATCTACAGGCAGACGAGAAGCGTCCTGTAGGAGCACCGCCAAGCTCGTTCGGCTCTGATTCTTTCCTTTCTTCTGTAGCAATTTGATGTATGATGCAACTCCACTGCGAGTATCACCACCCTCGACATCAGTCAGCATCCATTTGAGGCGCTGATAATAATGCGCCTGTGTGAGAAAGCAATCCGAGGCAAGGAATCGCGGGTTGCTCTGGAAGCGATATGCGTTGAATGGGTAGTCCACCCACCCTTCCTCGCCGCCTTTCATGGTGTTACGCACTCCTACCAGCGATTCTGCCGCAATGTCATGTATCCGCACGAGATTGCTCTTATTGATCAAGGGGTGTGTCAGAGCCGTCTGCATCCAGTCAACAGCGCGCACAGCTTCGGTGAGATTCGAGCCTGATGATTTTAGTATCAGCGTCGCCCGACCGGTTTCCTCACTGTTGCTGAAGTAAGCCCCAAAGGACTGAATCTCCTTGCGCAACAGTGTTTCCATTTCGTCATGTTCGATTACCTTGCCATTCTTCTCAACACCTATCTGTGAGAGAAGCGCAGGAAGAATAGGGACATAAACCAGCAGCTCCTCCGGCAACGGATCAAGGTTAAAAGCGAGTCCAATCGTCACGGATTTCATATTCTCAAAAGTAGTTGCTATCACAGAAACGTTATCGATAGTCGAAACCTGATACTGTAAATCGGGGTCGAGAGTCATGGGTGGATTATCTACGAACTTCGGGTAAGGTGTATGCGCTTGAAGGGCGTCGAGAACGGTTGTTGTCGAATCAAATTCTGTTTTGTAGCGTCTCAGGGCTGCTTGAGGATCAGACTCTGAATATCGCTCTTTAAAGCCTTTCACATAACTGGCGAGACGCGTCTCTTTCGCTGAACCGATACTTTTCAACAGGTTCTTGGAGGGCTTAATAGCTACGGCATAAGGCTCGCTTTCAAGCAGTTTCCAACCGGAGATGTGCGAAGTCCAGACGTTCTCACCGCTGTTGATTCTTGCTTCGATCCGGTCGAGGATATCCTTTAATACAAGAGATTTGTGGTCACCCTGCTCCATTTCAAGACCTTCTAACACCGAGAGCCACTGACCGGCAGGGCCTCCGCGGTCGCCGAACTGGGGGGGAGTATCGAGAACTCGTTGGTAATATCGGCGATTCTGCGCCAGCATTGCCGATACTCGCGCGTTGAATCGGATTAACTCGGTCGAACCTGCTGAGTATCTTGCAACCTCGCTGATCTTATTAAGAATGAGTTGACGAACCTCCCGGATCCTCGCTTCAGTGATGTTACTATTCGCAAGACCACCGAGCGAGATACGAATCGGCCTTCCCGGGTAGCGACTGCTGCTGCCGTAAACATATCCGGCTCCCAGATTGAGTTGTCGCTTCTCCGAATCAAACAGATATTCATAGAGCAGGGAAGAGGAGCCATTTGCTAAAGCTCCAAGGAAGAGGTAGAGCATCGTCTCCTCCTCCAAGCCAAACTCGAGCTGTGCAGGCCATGAGAACGCCATCTCGCCAGAATCTTCGGAATTGTCGGAGGGATAGTCTCTGATCAGAATGGAGCCGACGGGTAAGATGGGATTCGGCTTCGGTAGCCCAGTGATCCGGATTCCGGGTGAAGAGGATGAATCAGCTTGGTTCTGGCAGTTGGAAAGGGATTTTGAGAGCCTGTCCAGACAATCTTCGACTCCAATCGAAGAAGGAATCGAAACAATGGCTCCCATGTTGGCGAGGTGATAAAACTCGCTGTGGAATTCTCGCAAATCGGCTGGGGTCATTTGCCGGATGGCATCCGGTCGTCCGCCGGACACATTGGCTGCCGGTTGGTCCGATCCAAAGACGGTTTCGTCCAGCGTCTCCCAGAGATATGACCATGGCTTTTCATAGCTGCTCACCATCTCCGTATAGACGGTTCCTTTCTCTTCAACCCAAAGGCTCCCGTCGGGCCGGGCAACAACTCCGATATGAGCGACTTCCCTGCGTATTTCTTCGTCGGTGAAATCAGGATTTATCAACGCATTAAGTTTCTCCTCGAACAATCGAAAGAAAGCGTCCGGCCCGGCGATAGTATTGAAGTGATAACAGGTGACAAGCTGATCGGTGTAAGCTGTACTCGTTCCGAGTGTCATCTCTTCGAGCGCTGCGACGCTGCGTCCGACATTTCCCTTACCGAGTAACAAGTGCTCGCAAGTGTGTGGCTCGCCTTTGTCCCATTTGGAGATCGTCTTTATCCAGTAAAATGCCTGTGGAGAAGATTCGATAGAGAAGAGATCGAGGGTGAAATCATCCCGCTCATGAATGAGCCGCACTCCGACGGTCTGGTCGTCACCATCTGTATAAACTGTAGTGACACAGAAACCATGAATACGAGCGCCGGGTTGGAGCCCATCCCAGCGACTCCCGGAGGCAAAGAGAGTGTTCACGGAAAGCAGTGAGCTGATGATTGAAACGAGGAGGATCTTTGTCATTTATAGATTGTCCGGTGTTTGAAGCTTAGATTGTATTCGGCGCACAGAATGAGCTCCGGCTCGGATTTCATCGCCGAGAGGCTCAGTACCTCGACTTTGACGCTACTTGCGCCACGTCGGGTAGTTGTAACGGGGATTTATGATACATATGATATCCCCTTGCTACTCAGAGATTACTTCATCAATAGAACTTTTACGCAGCTGTTCCTTCCTGCGGATTCGAGCCTGAGCATGTAGAGACCAGTTGGGATGTCAGTCGCTTGCCAGACGACTCTGTGTTGTCCAGCCTCCAGGTTGCCTGACACAATTATTCCAACCTCGCGTCCGGTGAGATCGAATGCGCGGAGCAGAGTCTTACCGGATTCGATCAAGCTGAACGTTACTCTCAACTCCCCATTGAACGGGTTCGGATATGTCTCAGTCAAACCAAAAGATACGGGAACCGAAGATCCGGTCAGTTCAATGACGCCCCAACCGCCCGCAGTGAAGTTGAGAGTTGAGAGTTGAGAGTTGAGAGGTTCGACGTTCTTCGTTCTTCGTTCTTCGTTTATCGTTGCCTCTTCACCTTCCAAGAACCCTTCCACAACGGGCGTTGAGGGATCGTCGCCCCACAACGTCAAGCCCGCCATTCCATCCACACCGACCACGCCTCGACCGGCAATCAAGCCCGATGAAGTCAAGGCCTCAAGGCGCGTTCCCGCTGCAAGATCGCTCTTCACCAACAGGTTGTGCTGAAGATCGGTGCGAGTAACCTCTTCCAGCCAAGCCAATTCCGCCTGATTGTAGCGATTAGTCAGCGACGCCGCCCGGCCCGCCAACTGGTAAACCAGCGAAGCGTCCTCGCGAACATGAAGCTGGTAGCCCAAGCCTTCCCGCATCGTCCCGATGTCGCTGAAACCATATGCAGGAAGATAGAACCGCCCAGCGCCATCCCGCGCGATCATCAGGTTCTCACCCAAGCCGCCCAGAGCAATGCTCGCCTCAACCGGTTGACGTGGAAGATATGATACTCCGTTCCAGCCCGCGTGGAGGGGAATCTCGTGATCGTAAGCGATAGACGTCCCCGAAAGACGCAATTCCGCTTCATTCAGCAGCTTCAACCAGTAAGATTGATATCCGCTCCAGCTCTCGATCCCGTTGAAACCGCGCGCTGGCCAATAGAAATTCCCCCTCGCGTCCTTCGCCAATACCAGCAATCCGGCGTCAACCAACGGCGTCAGCAGTGAGTCGAAGTTCTCTGCCCCCGCTACGTCGATGTTCACTGAAACCAGATTCCAGCCCCGACTGAAACGCATCAACCGCTGCGTCAAGCCGCCTTCACCAGTCACGTTCATCGCGACCGGGATCTCGGTCATGCTGCCGATCCCATCGTGAGTAAACCGCAGCGTCGCTTCCATCCGCAGGTCTTCCGGCATCCCCGCGCTGTTGAAGCTGACCGTTACTTCGTCTGATTCGCCGGCTGCGATAACATCTTGAAGTGGCGACACTTGAACCCAGTCCGTCCGAGCGCCCAACTGCCAGATCGCCAAACGGTCGCCGCCGTCCGCCGGAGCCCGGTTCTGCATCGTAACCATCACCCACGCATAAGGATCGTAGTCATTGCAAATGTAAGCCCCCGTTGGACTTTCACCGTTCTCGACCGGGATCGAACGAGCTAACATCGTGTCGCCGTTGGCGACGTTCATTTTATGAACCAACTGGACACCGGCGGCGGGAGTGTTGAAAATGTAGAGATTGTAGCCGTCGGGATCTTCAGGCCAGTAAGCCAGACCGTAGATTCTTAAGCCCTTGCGGTTCAAGACTTGACCGGTCGCGTTGCCTTGGCGATCGTAAGCGGCGATGTTGGTGGTTGTGCCGGAAAACCAGAGCAAACCGGCGTCGGGGTCGTAGGCGATGTTGTTAGTCGGATTGAAGGGGCCGTTGAATGAAATGATGCTGTCGCCTTCGGTATTGAAGCCGTAAACGACCGATTCGCCCGATCCCCAGAGCAGTTCGCCGTCCCACTCGAGGTCTTTCATGCCGTAGCGGGTGTGGGTCAACTGATCGAAGCTGCGGACGAGTTCGCCGTCGCGGTTGACGACGTAGATCTGGCTGGAGTCAGCTCCGGCGGCCCCGGCAAGGTAGAAGTTGTCGCCGTCGAATGCGACGCCTTCGATGCGGTCGTCTTCGAGACTGGCGCTGGCGTCGAAAGTCTGCCTTAGCGCCCACGGTTCCGCGACGTGGCCTTCGGGGAAGACCCGTTCCACTGCCCAAGTCAGCAGCCCGTTGCCGGTATTGGTGACGGTCAGAGGATACTCATAAGCGTCTTCAAATGGAAGAGATGCGTCAATCGCGCCAACCGAAGGTGTGAACTCAGAGTGGAGAAGAGCGAAGTTGCGCTCGATGTTCTGATTAGGTTCAAGGGTAATCGTGTCTGAGAGGAGGGGAAGATAATCAAGTTTGGTTATTTGAAAAAGATAGTTATAGGCAGGAAGCTGATCGAACTCGTACGCACCGTCTTCATTGGTCGTATCAGAAAGACTATATTCAGCCGCCATCCGAACTATCGCCCCTTCTACCGGCCGTCGGGTAGCAGGATCTATTACTGTCCCGGCAACACTACCTTCACCTTCAACCACTGTAACATCAACAGGGATATTCATCTGAAGCAAATTTATCGAGTTGGTGGTCAGGTGAGCAAGAGTTTGATAATCGCTGGGTTGAATGTCTTGTGTATTAATGGTAAATGAGATCTCTTGTTGCTCCCGCGCATTAATATGCCCTTCCATAACATCTGCGGTCAGCCAGGCGGGGCGGTCGCCGTCGGGAAAGGTAAGCTCGAAGTCGATACCGAACAACTCATCCTGCTCTTCGGCTAGATTCCTCAGCAACACTTTTAGCTCGCGACTCCTGCCGACTGCAGTTGGCGGGAAATGAAGATCAGTTGGCGTAATTTCGAGGATTCCTCCGTGTATAGGTGCATCCGATTCGAACCATGTCGGGTCGGTATTTTCCTCGTCGTCGGTTGCGCCGAGAATTCCATCATTGCCGTTTCCGGTAAGATCTCTAATCGTCTGTCCCTCGCCTTCGTCCAATCGCCAGTAACCGACCAGACCTTCTTCGTCACCACTCAACGCCACATTCATCGTTGCGCGCAATTGTTCTACAGATCGGGCGACATTCCATACTCGAACTTCATCCAAATCTCCGTTGTAACAGTGTATAAAATTCTGCAGCGGTCTTGATCCCAACACGAGCGAACTGTCTGAAGTGTGAATATTGCCTTGTTTGGCGTGTGTTGAGCGAAGCTGTCCGTCAAGATAGACTCTTATATTCTGTCCGTCATAGGTTGCAGCTGCGTGATACCATCGATTGGCCTGAACGGGTGAGTTGTCGCCCAACCATGCCCAATTTGCAGTCCAAATAGCTACCTGAAACAGCCCGTTGCCGACTTTGATCTCATAGGAATTCTCTTTATTCAGGATGGTCATCTCGCCGTTCATATTCGGCTCAGGTAGTCGAATCCAAGCCTCCATTGTAATCGTTTGTCCATCAATATCTAGTGATTCAGAATCTTCGATGAGACAACGATCATTTTGAGCGCGTGTAAAGCGCAGCGCGTTGGCGGCGTGTGCATTCATTGGGATTAGCGAAACGAAGAGTAAAACCAATAGCGACTGAGATGAGGATTTCATAAGACTCTCCTGACAGGAAGGGATTAGAGGTGTATGATAATATAAGGAGAGTGAATCACCAATACAATCAACTCGCTTGGTGTGAGCTAACGACAGCAAGTAGTCAATTTGACTTCAATCCGATGAGGCGCAGCAAAAGAAGGGCGCTTGGTAATCGGCGAGTAAGTTGAGCCCGGATACCTCGCCCACGTTTGCTTTTCACTGTGGACAGGCTCACAATGCCCCGCCCTCACCGCCAATCGAGCCACACAGGGCGGTTGTGGCGAGGCGTTGGCGTTTAGGTCGGTGCCTCATTTATCCAATTCCATTTACTCCGTCACCAGTACTTCTTGGCTTGGTAAGGACGGTGTTTGATTATCAACGCTTGGAGGTCGAACAAATATAAAGATGGCGACGGCCAAGATGACCAATGCCGAACCCGAGAAGAAACAGTCCAGAGCAAACGACTAAGAGTGGAACTTGCAAATTGGTTTGTCTTCCTACCACTCGGCATTAAAACTGACGAAGTGCTGCCGAATCAGATCCTGAGTGCGGGGCAGTTTCGGTTGTTTGGAACACTGACATAACTTCGACCGATGGTATATCGTCCGTCTTGAGGCAGGCGAAACGGTATTGAACCAGAAGATAATGCTGGTCAAGTAGCTTATCCCCCCTACAAATCATAATATTCAAGGGCGGCTTCGGTCGCCCTTGTTCGCTCTCCGCCCTTGAACCGTTTACCCCCACAACATCCACAAACGCATTCAGCGCCTCGACTGCTCCAATTATGCCTACTGACTTGCGAAAGCCTCACGCTGGCTCACGTCGAACCTACCGAGCGGGGGAGAGTATCACCGCTCTGAATGCATTGAATTTCTCAACAAAATCTCATATTTTGGCTCATTTTCTCGTGATTATCATCGATTTTGGTTTTATACCGGATTTCACAAGACCTCGCTATTCATAAAAAGAAGACATTTTTCGCATATTATTCGCGCAGTTTTATTGCTTATAACCGTCGACAAGGCGAAAGAACCTCGATATATGTCGCCAAAATCCGAGAAGACCCGTGACTATTAGCCACAGGTCTTCTTTTAGTGAGTAGCGGGGGCTCGATATGGATAGATAAAGAAGACATAAATAGGACGATGTGTGCTTGAAAAGGGGCAAAAGAGATTTTGTGAGCGGGAGTTTGTTGATCGAGATTAGGCTTTATCACTTGTCAAGAGCACTGATGTTACCCCGAAAAAGTGGACATGTAGTTAGGCACTTTTACGGTAGTATTGCAGCTCAAACTCAGCTGGGCTGAGATACCCGAGCGCTGAGTGACGACGCTGACGATTGTAAAATATCTCGACA
>Ga0247841_10002651_pt1 | contig 35121 bp, 30 predicted proteins | sample LaCruzMarch2015__2_FD_192410 | JGI IMG/M metagenome (GOLD analysis project Ga0247841, IMG submission 192410) | Freshwater microbial communities from meromictic Lake La Cruz, Castile-La Mancha, Spain - LaCruzMarch2015_18m | ecosystem: Environmental > Aquatic > Freshwater > Lake | place: Spain... | reverse complement strand
CAGTCATAAAGAAATTTTTGAAATTAAAGATTGTGACCATAGTTTTACTGGAGAAAAGAATGGCAGAATTTTAAGCCAGGCACCAATTTATTCTTTTAAACAGGGGAATAAAATTAAATTCCCAGATCCAAATGGAGGAGTTATACTGTATTAATATCTAGGAATATTTATTATTATTTACTCTTAAGAGTAAAATATATTTATAATGAAAATCAGACCAGTTTTTTCTAAAATTGCTTCACCTATTTTTTGTCCCAAATGTGCATATAAATTTGATGGATGGCATTATCGATATATAGGTATTGGTGATCCTAATATTGTTTGTCCCAAATGTGGAACAAATTTAAAATTAAATAATGTTGAGGAATGGGAAAGTGAACCAACTTTGGGTAAAATATTGTTCGGTTTTGCATATATTTTTACGGCATTACGTTACACCATTGTCGCTTTCGGATTAGTACTTTTGTCTGAGTGGATTTTTAATTTTGGTGTATTTTTTAATCAAAATCAAATAAATCTATTATTACTTATATTTCTCGGAATAGTAACTATTTTAGCAATAATTATTAAATCATTTAGTTTAAATAAATCAATTAAGCAATCGAAGAAACGAACAAATAATTAAAAAATAACATGGAAACAAAAACTAATAAAAATGAAGATTTAAAGAGTAAACAAATGTTAGAAAAAAAATACAAAATATTTTGTATTCTTGCTTTAGTATCAGCACCAGATGCATTATCCCGAGGATTTATTGAAACTCCCAATATTGGAATATTAGGTTTACTGATAAGTAAATTATTAGGACCAATTTTGGGTAATTTTGGTGTTTCGATTGGTGTAATTTTCTCGTCTATCTCAAGCCTATATATTGTTTATTTAGGGTTAACAATCTATTATTGGAGAAAGTTAAAAAAAATTAGTCAACAATAAAAAATTAGTCCCTTTTTATTGTCGGAGATAAATTGTTATAAAGTTATTCAAATATTTCTTCGTATATTTCTTTTGGATTTAGTTTTTGGATAGTTATTTTTTTCTTCCCTTCAAACATAGTTTCTAAAATAGCCTCATCAGGTGAAGTTAAATCAGCTGATTCAGGAATTCCTGTATATTTTGCTATTTTTTTATCTGTTGGTTTAAAAACCAATTTGGCCGGACTATTAGCGATAATTTCTTTAGAGATTCCTGAATTAGGATAATCAGTTCCGATTACAAAATAGAAACCATATTTTCTTCCTTGAATGATAAGCCGATAAAGATGATCTTCTACATCCGATGGTGAATAATTTAATATTTGGTTAAGTGAATTGATTAAAATTAATACTTTTGAATTATCTATCTGACTTTCCATTTTCATTCGTCTTACAACTTCAGAGACTGACCATTTTAAAGCACTAATACTTTTTTCTGGTTCGACAATTAATGGAGTTAATAAATGAGAAGCTTGATTTGGAGCAATTAAGTCACCCTTAACTCCGTCAATCGCAATAATTCTAAGTTTTTCTGGTGAATATTTAGCCATCGAATTTACTAGAATATTATTTAATAAATCAACGGCAGATGTAAATTGAGAACCAATAATTAATAAATTACCATAACGCTCAAGATTAAAATTTATATTTCTATTCTTTTCATCTACACCAAGATTAATTTCAAATTGGTCTGATTTATCATCACTATATTTTGTTTTATTCCATTTTATCTGTGGTTCTTCTTCTGTTAATTCCTGTTCTTTCGGAGGGTTGGTGACTTGCCATTGACCATTAACACTTTTAATTAAAATTTCTCTAGGTTTTGCTCCATTAGATGGGCCGATGAAACCCGCTTCTTCTATTTCGTCTAAAATTTTAGCTGATCTAGCATAACCAATACTCAGTTTTCTTTGAATAAAGGTAGTGCTTGCTGCTCCTGATTCTAAAATTAAATTAACAGCACTTTCAAACATAGGATCTTTGTCTCCTTGGTTTCTTTTTTCTTGAGGAATAATATAGTTAAGCATTTTTTATTTTAATCTACCATTAATAAAATTCCCTAATTTTCTTAAATATTCACCAGTTATTTCAAATATTGTTGCAGCTACAAGAAAAGGCAAAGACAGATAATCTAAAAATGTTTTTGGAGCATTAGATTTGTCTTCATCTTTCGTTATTTTTGATTCTAACAATTCTGTATTGTTTTTCTTGTTTTCCAATTTTGCTTCTTCGGTCATTTCTTTTATATCAACTCCAAGTCTTTTCTGATATTCATACTGCATTTTTATCCAACCTGTTTTAATTGGTATTCTAACTGCAAATAAAGACCTTCCAGGAATTGGGGCTACAATTTCAACCTCACCAGTTGGTGATGAAACTGCCATAGCTATATCTTTATGGTGTTTTAAGACTTTTTCAACAGGCGTACCAAGTGCCAACTCAAGACAAAATTCCATATCATTTGGACAAAAATTAAATTCTACGACTTTACAAATAATTCCAAAGGATTCAAAACTAAGTTCAATTGTCTCAGCTAATTTACGACCTACATAACCTCTTTGGTTAACTTCTTCATTTTCAATAACTTTTATTTTATCTTTGTTCATAACTTCATAATATCACTTAATATTCAAACCAATAGGGAGTTTTGATTGTCCAAATGTTTCCTGAATAGTTATTATGTAAAAATTGAAAAGCTCTCTTTGAATAATCCGCTGATTGTTTATCTTTACAATCTGAATAATGAGTCATATCTACCAAATTATGAAGAACTTCAGGAACCAATGGGTAATTTGGGTTTTTTACCGCAAAATCAATTATATTTTTTGCTGTTTTATTTACGGTTAAATCATCACTATTTGTTTGTTTTTTTTCTGGAGTATATTGATTTACATATTGGTAACAAACTTCATTAAAAGACCAATTTCTTCTCCATATATCAAAAGTTTTAGCTGCAGCTAGTGAACCATTACTAAATTCATCAAAAGACATTGAATCTAAGCTGGCAATTCCCGGGTAATCAATTATGAATTTATAAGCCAAAAATTTTTGCTCATCAATATTATTTGAACTAATAAATTTTGAAAGATCTTTTGCCAATATAGAATTATTTTTTACCAATAAAATTGCCATATTTTTTGAAACATCTAATCTATCTTGTAGTGTCGCTTTTGTAAAAGTTAATAATCTTAAATATTGCAATAAATTTTCATTAAAAATATTTTCGTTTGATATTTGTTTATTTAGTTCGTCGATGTTTAATGAATTTAAATAATTTTTCATTTCATAAGTAATAAATAAATCATCACTTGGTTTAAAACCAGTGTAACTGTAAAAAGGAGGTAGTAATCTCTCGCCCCAATAAGTATCAACATAACCCAGATCGTTCATTACAGAATATTTTTGTTTCTCAATAAAATTTTCGGAAATATCAAACATTAATCCATTAAAAAGATTTTGAGTACTATATTGTTTATTCTTTTTGGTTAAGGTAATTAAATCTATAATTGGTTTTTTAATGGTTTCTTTTAATTTTGAATCTTCACTTTGAATCTTAAGATTATAATATTTTGCTGTTAAGTAAAAAGGTGAACTTGATGCTACTTTATTTATTTCCTCATTAATATAATTCCAGTCTTTGTCATCAGTTTTTATTTGACGCTCTGCCATAATCAACCAAATAGGGGAATTGGTATTTTTATATTTATCAATATTTTCAGATAAACTATTTGAATTAATTGCCGTCCAGGCCAATAAAAACTGAGTGAATTCATCATCTGATTTTTTAATTCTATTAACATTTTCTGAAAAGTTTGGAACTTCTTCACCAGCAGCTATGTATTTATAAAAATTATTGTGCCACAAAGGTACATAATCATGTAAATTTCTTAGAAATTCTTCTGGATCAGTAGAGGTTAAAATTACTTTTCCTGCTCTTGTTAACCTTGCAACCGGATCAGTTCTAAATAAAACATAATCTAAATACTTTTCTGCTTCTGTTTTTATTTCTGAAAGTGAATTATCTTTTACAATCTTTTCATAATAAATTTGAGCCGTTTTTAAATCATTTATTCTATCTTTATCAGCAGTCTTAGATTTGTTTTTTAAATCAATTTCATATTGTTGGTTGGCTTTAGCGATATAAGACCAACCAAGACTTAAAGCCGCTTTGTCTCTAAAAGAATGGTTTTTGTTTTTGTATATTTTATTAAACAGAGCAATTGCCTTATTATAATTTCCTTTATAGTATTCATCCGCCGCCGACTTATATTCATTCTCCATTTCCAATTCAGATTTATTTTTTAAAGAAATTCCCTGAATAAGATATTCAATTTTTTGCCAAAAAGTTAACTCACTTTTATCTCCTTCCAAAACTGGTCTATCAACACTTTTATTATCTTCTAATTTTTCTCTTTTAAGTTGGAGATAATAGTCTCTGTCATCTAAATAGTGAGCTAAGGCATTTTTTATGCTGTCTGGTAATTCTTTATTTTTAGAAGCTAAATATACTGGCAGCATATATTCGGTTCCCCAAAGCTGACCAATAACTTCAAATTTATTATTCAATACTGGATTATCTTTATAATTTGTCGTCCCAATACTACTAACCATAGGAAAATACTCATTTAATATTTGATCTGGGTCGTAACTATATTCAGGAAAATATGGACCACAAGCAATAACAGTAGACTTATAAAATAAGGAAATTATTAAAAACAAAAATAATACTTTTATTGATTTACTCATATATTTTTTGAATTCCTAATTTCATTATATCCCAATTTGCTTGTGTCCAATACTCGTTATTAAAGATATATATAGGTTTATTTTTCATATATATTCTATTTGGCATTGGTTCATCAGTCGCAATTCCAACCGCTTTTTGACAGCTATTTGAAATATTTAATTTACCATCACCAATTCTTTGCCAATAAACATTTTCTTCTCTCCCTAATCTAAAAAACATTGGTACGACTTCATCAATTGGCAAATTGTCAAACCAAGCTTTATCGTTTAAACACCACGACACCAAAGCTGTTAAAGATAATTTAATATTTTTTGGTAATTTTTCTCTAACACTTATCACTAATTTTTTATAAAACTCTATTTGAGATTCAGTAGCATCAAAATCAATCTGACAGCCGATATTACTCATTTTTTCAATACAAGATTCTACAATATAATCCGAAATCTCTGATAAATATTTATCTTCAAAAATATGATCTTTTGATCTATCTTCAATTCTAATAACTGAAATAGTTTTACTATTATCAGGAATTCTTAGTGGTTGTTTACGAGAATAATATTCTAGATTTTTATCAGTTTTAGTAATCGTGCCAGAAAGATAAGCAAAACTTATATTTTTATCTTTTATAAAATAGAGATTTTCTGGTCTTTCCCATACCCACAAAACAATAGGAATGTTTAAATTTTTTGATTTAGATTTAAATAAATAAACTCCAACAGAAATTAAAAGTAATACCAAAAATATTATGGAAAACTTTTTTAACATTAAGCTATGTTAACACTTAATTTTGCTTGTTTAAAAAATCCTTTATGATCATAGTTGCTTTACAGTCATCTTCGTTATAAAGCAAAATTCTGTTCATATCTTCTTTGTCCTTAGTTTCCAAATATTTATTAAACCATTCAATTGACATAGCACCAGAAGGGGATTTATCTCTCCAACTAAAGTCTAAATATTGAGCAATATCTTTTAGTGAATAACTCATCAAAGGCCAATCAGTATTTTTTAAAATAACATCAGAATACAAATCAACCGATTTTTCAGGACTAAAAAACCATTCCAATTCTTCATCACTTACTACTCCAGGATATTTTTGACTCATCTTTTTATAAGTTGTTTTTTCATGATGAGAATAATAGTAAACAGTAAAATCATTTTTAGGTAATGATCTAATATAATTCCAAAAATTAAGCCAAGCTTCTCTTTCTGAAGCATCTGTTTTTTCTTCGGCTACAAAAGAAACAAATCTTTCTCCATTTGGAGACCTTTCATATACCCCGTGCAAATATACAAAAGCCTGAGTTGGATCATCTTCAATATCAAAATATAATTCATAAGATGTTTTTGGAAATACTGGAGTATTGTAAATGACTGGCTTTTTAATATTATTCATCACCTTTGCTCTTTTAATACATTTTTCCAAACTATCTTTACCAATTCGATATAAAAAACCTTTTTCTTTCTCTTTTTTTTCTAGTGCCTGTTCAACATCAATATTAATAATGTCTTCAAAACTTTCTATTTCTAAATCTTTAAATAAAGTATCTCTCATAGATCGGCCGACATAAAAAATTGCGCTTGGATCGTGTTTATCTTTTATCCATTTTTTACAACTGTCATACCAAGGACATAATTTACATTTACCCGAATAAGCCGGTTTATTTTGATTTTCGTTTAGTAATAAACTAGTAGACTTAAGTTTTATTTCTTGATAATACTGCCACCAAGTAATTGGATTTCGAGCTCCCATTTCTTGGTCCAGATTATAAATTACTTTTTCTGAATCAATATCAATAATCATTCCCTTATGATCTTTAGCAAATCCATTTGCAATTAATACTTCAGCATAAAGAGCTATTTGAACAGCATAATGTTTCTTATATTTTCCATCATTATCATTTTCTTCATCAACTCCTTCAACTCCCATTCCACTTTTAATATCTATTGGTAAATACGTTCCATCCCCATTACTTTGAAGTAAATCTGGAATACCTAATAAATCACCACTTCTAAGAACTCCTTGATAGATAAGCGGTACATCCATTTTCATTGCCTCAATAGTTTTTTGAATTTTTTCTTCTTCCGTCCCAGCATCTTTTAAATTTAAAACCTGGCCTAACCCTTCAACAATTTTTTCTTCATGAGCCACACCTTTGTCCCAAAGCATTTGAACAAAAGGGTTTGTATCTTTTGATTTCTCATCCTGAGGACCATAAACATCTCTCCAAATTCGATGTTCACATTGGATGTAGTTATAAAGTTTAGAAGCGGTAATATTCATATAAATATTTTTGAGATATAAGTTATTCTACTATTTTTCAATTTATATGCTTTTTAATAAAAATCTACAAGTTTTTTACGACGAGATGGATGTCTTAATTTTCTTAAAGCTTTAGCTTCAATTTGACGAATACGTTCACGAGTTACATTAAAAAGTTTACCAACTTCTTCGAGGGTTTTTGGGTTTTCACCATCAATTCCAAAACGAAGATTTAATATTTTAACTTCTCTTTCATCTAAACTCTGAAGTAGCAGATCAATATTCTCTTTCAAATTATTTTGAGAGCAAACATCAAAAGCAGTGTCTATATATTCAGTCTTACTTTCCAATGCCTTCAATTCTTTAAAAGAAATTCGTTTTGGAATGTTTATAATTTTATCTATTAATTCGACAGATAATCCTGTATCTTTGGAAATTTTATCAATATTATTTTTATTTACTTTAGAAATATAATTATCCTTTAAATATTTTTTAAGAACAAAAACTTTTTCACCTATATGTACTGGAATTCTAATTATTGAAGAACTTTCCATTAAAAAACGAATTACTTTTTGATATATCCAAAGTGATGAATAGCCCTTAAAATTTCTGTGAGTTTTTTTAAAAAATTTATCTATACTTACCAATAAACCAATATTTCCTTCTTGTATTAAGTCGGCAAAATCTACATTATGTATAAGACAATTTTGAGCAATGCGTATTACATTTATTAGTTCACCTTTTATTAATATATTTCTTGCTCTTTTACTACCATTACTAATTTTATTAAGTAAAACATTTTCTTTAATAATTGAATGATCTTTTAATTTAGATATTTCATTAATATATATTTTCAAAGCAATACTATTATTTTCTTCAGCAATTTTATAAAAACTAGCAATTTCATCTTTTAAAGATTTTTTATTTCTAGAAAGAATTATTTTTCTAGATGGTCTTTCAATTCCATATTCTAATCTGAAACTCTCTGCACCTCCCCATATTTTCCTAATCTTTGCATAAACTCCCTGCCAATTACTATTCGTTTGCATGTCAGCTGAACTGGGATGTTTTCCTAAAATATCAACAATATCAAAATATTGATTAATAGTTGTTCTTTTTCGTGCGTCTGATCTATATTTTAATTCGTTAATTTGATAAAAATCAATTAATTTTGAATATTCATATCTGCTTATATTTAATTTAGAACAAATTCCATTTATATTATTGATATCTAAAAACGCTTCAAGTAATCGTTCCTTGCTAATCTCCATTACAAGCTGATCAATTTGTCTGATGTTTGAAATCATGTAAAAAAAGACTTTAAGTCTTATCCAATAACTCTAATGGTGGAAATTTCAACACCGGATCATTATCATTCGCATCTTGAATTTTTGCTGCATCTGACAACCACGCTGTCAAAAATTTACCAGTATTCGGGTCATCACCGGATTTATTCATAAATTTAACAGGGCTACCTAACTTTAAGTAAACCGGACTACTGTCGAGCTCAGTTGCCATTTCAATTCCTGCAGCAAATCTTCTGATATCTGATACAAAATCTAAAACAATAACCTTATCTTTCCCTTCAGATAAACGTAAACCTCTTCCAAGTTGTTGAACAAAAATTCTACGTGAGTGAGTAACCCTTTGAAATACTAAAATATTTACATCAGGAACATCAATTCCCTCGTTAAAAATATCAACAGCACAAATAACCTGAATTCTTCCATCTGAAAAATCACACAACGTGGTACTTCTATCCACTGGGGTCATCTTGTTTCTATTAAAAACACCAGAGTAGATAGCTGCGGCTTTTGCAAACCTTCGTGAATTAATTTTATCTCGTACTGTATGTGCATGAGAGATATTGCTACAAAACACAATTACCCTAGGGTTATTAATCTCAGACATTGTCTTTTGTAAAACATCAATTACAGCATCATTCCATTCTTCAATAAAAAGAGTTTTATTTAAAGCTTTGGGAGTAATATCTTTTGTTGCCATTAAAACATCCCAATTAATATTATCCGTATGCATCCTATAGTCAACATTTGAAAGATATCCATTTCCCATTCCCTCTATTAGATCGATTGAACAAAGTTGATTTTCAAATATTTGATTAATATCTTGATTATCCATTCTCCATGGAGTTGCAGTTAGTCCTAGTAAATAAGGTCCTTCTGGAGTCCCAGCTTTTGTATATTCAATTAATTTTTTATAATAACCACTTGCAGAATGGTGAGCTTCATCAATTACAATTAATTTATAATCTGCAGGTAACTCATTGTATTTTTCCAACCATGCAATCACAGAATTAATACAGGCAAAAGTGTATTCAGAATTAATAATATCTCCCTTTTCAATTCCATTCCAAATTGCAGAAGAAGTATTTTTTTTCATCGTCGGCCAAAAAGATCTTTCGAGTTGATATACTAATTCGTTTGTATGAGCAAGAACTAATACCTTATCAATTTTAGAAGGATAATCAGTTTTTATTCTTCTAACTGCCTCTGATGCTACAAATGTTTTTCCTAACCCTGTTGCCATTACTACTAATCCCGATTTATCGTTATCTCCGGTGACAGAATCGACAATATTATTTATTGGATTTTTTTGATATTCACGAGGCTGTTTAATTTTAGTACTTACATCAGGTAATATATTAATTTGTCTTTGTAAAGTATATTTATCCCAAAGTTGTAAATTAATTCCACTTAAAAGAAGTTTCTGTTTATGTTTAGTAACCTCATCCGTAAATAATGTATTAGTAGCCAAAACTGGAACATCTGCATGATAAAGTTTCATTGCATTCATTACTTCATCAACTACATCAATACCAACAGATACCCGAGAATGATATTTAACTTGAACTACCCATCTTTTACCATTTAAAGTTCCTAGAATATCCGCACCTTCATCTCCAGTTCTCCCGACAAGTCGAACATCAGAAAAATTACCATGCTGCATTAATCGAGCGATTGATCTCTCAAGAGCTTGCCATGGACCATCTTTTAATAATTTTTGATTAATAAAATCAGGCATTTATTAAATCTTCATTCATAATATGCAAAGTTTGGTTTATTTTTTGAGTATACAAAGTATCAGGAGTTCTATAATTTCTGAATGAAATTAAGTCATTTATACAGGACAAATATTTTTGTAATATTTCCTCTTTAACTTCTTTTTGAATGGTTTCATCAGGTAATGCAATAGTTGAGAATGGTACATTCCAAAATCCACCATCAAAGAAATTTTCAGGATATTTTTCAATAATTTTCGGAATGAATTTACTTGGCAAAAAAGCAAAATATTTTCCAGTTTTTTTAAATTCATCAATTAATGAAGTTTGTACTCCGTTGCGAATTAATTCTTGTATAACCAATGCTTTATCCCTGTCGTCAAACTCATTAAAAATTTCTTCCGATTCATCGGTTAAAATTCTTGGTAAAGCTTCCATTACTGAACTAAAAAATGTATCAATATCTCTTTTTGTTTCTTGGCTATCAAGAATAATATGGCTTTTCCAAATATGAGTGTGTATTAAAAAATATATATTTGATAAAGACCAAAAATGTCTGTTTTGAGGGTTTATCTTTGAAGCATTTGAGTCTTGAATCCATCTAGCCATTTCTAAAGCAATATAATCTTCTGGTCTGTCTTGATAGGAATTAATTGCTGGGTGGGTAGTATTTAAAAATATTTTTATCTCTGAACTTGAGGATAAGTCAACAATTAGAGGTAGTTCACTCAGTACATTTGCATCCTCATTAATTTTATAAACACTAAGTTTTATCGAACTCATCTGTTCACTACCTGGTAAGGGGATAGAGAAATTTTCAACCGATAAATTATCCATTGGAACAGAATTTTCTAATAAATATTCTGTATCATTGGGATTTGGTGAATTTTTATCTTGTTTACATTTTAAACATTCAGTTCTTTCGGGAGAGTTAACAGAACTACACTTAGGACATTTCCATTCATTTTTTTCAGTAACTTGTTCACTTCCGCATTTTTCACAATTGACAGCTGATTTTGGTATTTCGTTTCCACATTCTGGGTTAATACATTTTTTACCAATGAAAATATGACTACAATTAAAACATGTTTCTGCTGTAAGTGCATTTTGACATAAACATTTTGGACATTCTTTTGAAGTTGTTGCTGACTGTGGATCAGCTTCTTCGACTAATTTCCACCATTGGGAATCATCTGCAATTCCAAAACCATTTTCACCTTTCCTAAATTTTTGGTAATATTCTTCCTCGGTTTTTCGATCAATTCTAATTGCTCTTCCTGATGTTGGGTCCCATTTACCCATATATAATTCTTTTGTTCCAAAGTCACGAACTTTTCTATATCCTTGAACTAATTTATATATTGGTGAATTATTAATCCCTTCGTCCTTAGCTGTTCTTGTTCTCGGTAATAAACTTCCTTCACCTCTAATACATTTTAGAGCCAAATCCCATTCTTGAGATGTTCTCTGAAAATCACTTTTTAAATAATCTACTGGAACAAAGTCAATATGAATTTCACCAATAATTCTTCCATAAATTGAATCAACTGGATATTCCTTTATACGATTACCATCTTCATCTTCATAAGTAAAAAAAGCATCTTTTTCCCACATCCTAATAACTCTTCCATTTCTAATTAAATCTATACCAAAATTGTCTTTATTATCAAAACGTTGAATCCCAACCCATCCATAAACCTTTTTTTCAATTGTACGGAATGTATCTTTTTCACCACATGATGAACAAATTTTTTCACCATTTTCAATTAAGTGCCAACAATTATTACACCTAATCTCTGTCCCAACTACCTCATTAATTTCATATTGAGCAGGAATTTCTCCAAATTCATGATGGTGAACTGAACGAATTGCCGGCCATACACAATGATGAAATTTTTCACATTCTTCATTATTAACCAAAATTTTTAGATCATTTCCCAGTAGTGTTGAATATATCCTTCCTAATCTATCGCGAATATCAGCTTTTGACATTCCAACTAATTTTTGAACAAATCCATATGTTAATGCGTCCTCTCGTGGATACCATTGATCGATTGTCACTATGGTTCCAGACTTATTAACATCATCCTTAGGAATTGTTGAAACAGGTACTTCAAATGATTCATTTTCTATCATCTTAGGTAAATCAATTGTAATAGAGGTAGATTCGTTATCACCCTTTCTACATGTGGTCATAACAGTTCTTTGGCCAATTTTTCCTGTTGCAATATTAAAACCCATTCCGAATAAACCTAAGTTATCTAAAGGATTTGGATTGCCACTATAACCAGCCGTAACGGCTTTTAAAGATTGTTCCATGGTTAATCCTGGACCATTATCTTCAACACTAATAACACCAATACCCTTATCTATTTCATTTTTATTCGGAATAGAAATTCTTATAGTAGGATCAATAATATCGAGACCACTTTTTTTCGCATGTCTAAATCCATCAATAGAATTATCTATCAGTTCACAAAGAGCATCAATTGGCTTAAGTGGGTTATGAATAATTGCTTTTAAAATTCTTGGACTTGGTGTTATAAATTTTTTGGTTTCCATATTTATATATTTAGTAAAAAATTATTTAAATCTCTAAGTTTTAATATAACATTTATAGCTGAATAGTATTTACCGCCCGTAATTTTTTTACTTTCTACTAAATAATTTTTATTTTCTTTTTCTGTTAAATCATTTGGTAAAACCAAAATGCAGATTATATTTCCATCATGAATTTTTTTAATACCCCAAGAATCCCATTGAGTAATTTTTAATCTATCACTTCTAATAGAAGTTGTTGTAAAAATTGCTACTTTCTTATTTTTTGTCTCCAAAAGATAAGGAGCTAAAAATTGAGGGGAATAGTTTTTGTCATACGAAAATTTTTTACCAGTTTGTACATTAACCAATTGACCAGATTTATACAATTGAACCAATTGTGATAATAATTCTTTCTTAAAATCATTTCCGTGTTTCGACTTGTTCAATTCCTCGTTATCCATAGCCAATTATATACCAAGAATTCAAAATATTATGTTTCAAATTATTATAAAAAACACCATCAACAACGCATTATTTCATCACTTTCAAATCTTAAGAAAAGTATACTTTTCTTACTTGTTGGGTAAAGGTTATTTATTTATAAATATCTCGACTGATAATTATCTTCAGTTACTATTGTATTTGAAGTCACAATTTTTACTGTTGGCGCCAATTTAATAGTGTTCTTTTTTATTTCTTCCAAAATATTATCAAAATCTTTTGATGTAGCTAAAATTATGTCATTTATTGCCATCAACGAACCAATATCTGATTTTCTACGAGAACATTCTTGGCTATTTAATGTAACCAAATAACTAATTGCGTTTCTATGAATATATTTAAGAGCCACCGCTTCTAAATCAGCCTGTTTATATCTTTCACGTAGACTTGTTTTTGAGCTAATTGAAATAGGACCAAGATTTTTTGTATAAATAATGAAGTCGTAATTTACATTCGGAATAAATGAAACTTTAGCTTGCATATAAAATGGAAATATTCCTTTTCTCATTAATGTAATTGCTAATAGTTCTTCAAATACTCCACCATTTGTAGTTTGGCTACTTTTATAATTTTTTTGATATATCTCCCAGTATTTTTGAATAAATTCACTTGGAGATAATTGATTGTCGATATAAATATCACCACCAATTATGGTTTTAACAATGTTTTTTATAACGTGATCACCTTTCATATTTTTGCTTTATCTAAACATTTAATTATTTGTTTTGCAATTTTACTGACTACCGGTATAGCCACTGAATTACCTAATTGGTGGTACATCTGTGTTCGAGAGACTGGAAAGACAAAATCTTTTTTATAAAGTTTTTTGTAAACATTAAAACCCATAATAGCCTTGCATTCATTTTCACTTAATAAACGCATTCCTGTTTCACCATCTTTAACAAAAGTACCCGTTAATCTTTGTATTTTATGGTAGGTAGCAACAAGTGTTTTAACTGGATATTTTGTATTTTTATCAACAACTTGTGGTTTCCCATCATTAACTTTATACATATATACCTTTTGAAGGTGCTCGGTTATAGAATATTTTCTGTCTAAAGGATTATTTTCAATAAATTTCCCAATTCCAATCCTATTTTTTTGCTTTTTGGGAAAATTAAAGCGTATTTTTTTACTATTTAAATATTCTTTTGAAAATCCGACGATATATAATCTTTTTCTAACCTGAGGTAGACCATGGTTCGCTGCATTCATTACTTTAATATATATTTTATATCCAAGTTCCTCACTTAAGGTTTTTTTAATGACTTTTAAAGTATTACCTTTATCATGTGTTTTTAACCCCGGGACATTTTCAAGCAAAAATGCTTTAGGATGTTTTTCATCAATTATGCGTACAATATTAAAGAATAAAGTACCTTGAGTAGGATGTTTAAAACCTTGTCTTTTTCCTATTGAACTAAAAGGCTGACAAGGAAAACCACCAGTCAAGATATCATGATCTTTGACATCTTTTGGGTTTATTTTTGTAATATCTCCAACCGGTTTTTCACCAAAATTTTTTTCATATGTTATCTGGCAATCACTATCCCATTCTGAGCTATAAACACATTTTGCTTTATTTTTTTCAAATGCAATTCTAATACCACCTATACCAGCAAATAAATCAATAAATGTATATCTATTTTTTTGTTTTGTCATCCCTTTTTTGATTAAAGTTTCATCAATTATTTTCTATTGATTTAAAAATTTTTTATATCTAAACTAAATCTATTACTGAATATATCTTATCACTGAAAATAATTATTGATTTAGTATAAAAATGGTAAAATATAGTATGAATAAGCAGGATTCTGGAGCATTGGTTGGTTACTTTACATTAATACTCGTTTTAACAGTTAATTGCGGATTTTATCCATCTTCTAATACTTGTTTTTGTAAAGAATTGAAAAAAGTAGACCAAGATTCATTACCTGAAAATCTTAATAATCATAGTCCAATTTGGAATACGTCAAATTATTTTTCTATAATGACTGCATCGGCCACAACATCACTAGTCTCTCCGTCTCCTTCAATTGAATTTGATGAATAAGAAATTTAATGATATCGAAAAAGATTTAGATTAATAACTTTGTATTAATATTTTTTAATAAAATGTATTTTAAATACTCCAAACCTGATCTATTAATTCTTTTTCCGATCTTTTTCTAACAATTACTCCATTTGTTTCTAATATTTTTTTAATATTTTGTTCAAAGAAATACCTTTCTTTTTTCAAATCTACTTCTGAAGTTTCAATTAGGCCAACCACATTTTTTATTGATTTTATTCCTTCAGTGCGACCATATTCCCATTCAGAGAAGATTAAATCTCTTCTTTTTTTATTCCAAAAATCTCTTTTTAATTCCATATGATATTTATATTCTTCCCATGTAGAATATTTTTTTGAAAATCCTTTTCTTTTTTCTTGATTTTGTTCATTTTCATCGATACCCCAATGTTCCCAAATTAGATTATATTTGGGTAGAAAAAAATCTGGCTTAGTATTCTTTTTACCAAAATTATATAAAAATTGATCTAAATCTTGACTAATTCCACTCAAACAAGTTAAATCGTATTCTTTTTCGTAAATATAATCTATTCCATGTTCAAATAAAAAATCAGCAATCCATTTTTCTGCTTTAGATTTAACAATATTGTCTTGTCTCAAAGTAACATATGGTTCTTCTCTTTGGTTTCTGAGTAATAGATAAAACTCTTTTGGTTTAATATTTGAAATATCACCATAGTAGCGGTTAATACATTGAGTTTTTTTCTTTATCTGTTGTACTTCAGATGAAACATTAAGCTCAATTACAATCTCCTTATCTTCTTTAGTATTTTCATAAATTGAATTTAGTATTTGTAATAATTCTCCTAGTTTGGGTATATGAGGAAAATCTGGATCATTTAATAAATTTTGATTAATTAAATAATTATCATAATCATTGCAAACAAAAACACTATGATCATAATCGTTAATCAAATTAAACAAATTTTTATATGAATATATAATTTTCTTATCATCGTAAAAATACATTAATTCCTTACTCTTTAAACGAATCGCAAAACTAAGCCAAAAACCATTATCAAGATTTTTATTAACTTCATTAAAAATTGAAGATACGCAGATTCCTGCGTGTTTTATATCTTTTATATCTAATAAATCATTATCAAGTAAATCTAATACTTTTTGAGGTTGATCAATTAAATAATCCAAGTCGTCAAATCCTGACATAGTAAGCAATTATAAAACAAATGAATATTAATAATATTTATACTTAGATAAAGGGTCTTACCCCTCATTTATCAAGGGTTTCCGTTTCACTTCAATAAACTGCGCTACGCTTGCCCTTGCTAAATTTCACCCTGCTATTTTAAAAACTTTTAATTTAGGGTAGGTAGGCACCTACCTAAATTTAAAAATTATAAAAAGGAGAAAAATGAAACTTTTAACAAAAGAGTTGGTAGAAAGATTTAATAGAGTTGGTAGTCAAGAAGAGGTTAAGGATCCTTTAGTGATTGCTAAGTTTTTTAATCCCACTGGGGCTGGAACTTGGTTTGCCACTGAATACGATCCACAATCAAATAATTTCTTTGGTTATGTTTCCATCTTTGGTGATTGGAATGATGAATGGGGTTATTTTTCCCTCATTGAATTAGAAAGTTTAAAAGGTCCGTTTGGTTTAGGTATTGAAAGAGATATCTATTTTAAGGAAAGTAAAATTAGTGAAGTGATGCCAAATAATAGATAGAACAGCCCCCGAAAGGGGGCTATTTTATTCTTCTGGTTTTAAATTATGCCAAGATCCATTAAATGCATCTTCTTTAGTGGCTGAATGTATTGAAATTTCATCAAAGTTTGACTCATCCCAAATCTTTTCAAAATATTTTTTTAAATAATTATTAATTGTCTGATTAGGACAAATAAATAAAATTGTCGGAAATTTGTATCCAGTGGATTTTTCAAAAGTTTTATTTTCAATATAATTATTGTATTGATCAATTCTTTTTCTAATGGAAAATCTGGGGCTATTTTCATCAATAATTTCTAAAAAATATCTTTTAATATTTTCTTTTTTATCGACTCGAGAAAAATAGGCATCTGGCAGGGGATGAATAAGATAATTATGAGGGAGAAGATCGCTTTTTGTAAAAAAATTTAAAGTTTGTTTTGTTTTTATTGAATCGTTATTAAGAAAAATATAATAATCGGCAATTAAGATTGAATGATCGATAAATGTTTTTGATTTTGATTTTTCTTTATATATTCTTTTTATTATTTTTTTATCGGTTATATTTAATTGTTTTATACTGGCTGATTTTAAGTAGTAAATAGCTGGCTGGAAGGATTGCTCTTTAGTTCTCGAGTACAGACTACCGATTAGTTGTTGTCGGATTAATTTTATTAAGTAATAGTTTGTAGAGTGTAGACTATTAAGTTGAAGAAGTTTTTGAATTTTAATACTAGTTAAGAATCTGAATCGTAAGAGATATTGAAGTATCAGTGGTTGGATAGTTGTTGTTTTTTGTTTGACCATAAGAAGACATATGGGCAGTTGGAATGATTATATCATTCCTCTCCCTTATCTATAAGGAATAAGAGGGGAAAATAAAAAACGAATATACCCTACTTTACGCTAAAATTAAAAAAATACTTTGACCACCGTAGTCAACAAATAATAGCTCTATGGAATAATACCTAACTGCTTACTAACTTCTAATTGTGCCGTATTAACTTTATTAATAACCTTACTTCTATAAGTCCCAGCATATAGCTTTCTTGAACTTTCAATAATTCTTTTAACCTTATCATTATCAGCTTTTACAGTAATTGGAATAGTCACTCCAGAGAATGGTTCTTCTGGATTAATTGCCGCCATTTTAATATAGAAATTGTAGGCTGGTAAATTCGATATTTCTCCTTGTTCTACATACGGCATAAATTGAGGCAAAATTAATCTTTCATCTTCTGGATTGGCCGTTCTAAAACAAATTACTGTTCCGGTATTTGCTAAAGTGATATTTACTAAGGATAAATCTTCTAATTGAGAAGTGGTTTGATGGGCCAAGGTAGCGTTTAATCTATATTTTCTAGCTTCTGACAAAATCTCAGCAAATGAAGGAGTGGCAAAGTTTTGAAATTCATCGACATATAAATAAAAATCTTTTCGCTCGTCCATGGGTTGTCTAGCTCTTTTTAAAGCCGCTAATTGAATCTTAGTCATAATCATAATTCCAAAGACTTCAGAATTGTCTTCTCCTAGTCTTCCTTTAGATAAATTACAAATTAATATTTTTCCCGAATCCATAATGTCATCAAAGTTAATTGTTGATTTTTCCTGTTCTAAAATTCTTCGAGCTGGTGCTGAGAATAAAAACCTTCCAATTTTATTAGTTATTGGCCCAATCATACTTACTTTTTGATAATCACCAGCTTTTGAGAATTCATATTTCCAATAATCTTTTAAATTTTCATCATGAAGCATGGCCGTCACACTTTTTCTAAAAGGCGTATTCATTAGCAACTTGTAGATAGTAAATAAAGTAGGATTAGGCAAAATAAAAGCGGTATGAATAGTATTTCTTAAAATGTATTCCATTCTCGGCCCAGAATATTTTTCTGGATAGAGTTTATGAAACAAAGAAATAATACTTTCAGTTATAAATTCTTTTTCTCTTTCCTTTTCATCTTCATCGCCCTTATTTGAAAGTTCCAGTAAATTTAAACCAATTGGATATTTAATGTCGTCAGGATTAAAGTAGATAACATCTTTAATTCTTTCTTCGGGAATCAGTGGTAGTATCTTTTCCGCTAAATCTCCATGCGGATCAATTACACAAACTCCTTTATTATTATCAATATCCTGTTTAACCATCGACAACAGCATAGTCGATTTACCGGTTCCAGTTGCTCCAAGAATATAAACATGTCTTCTTCTTTCATCCTTCGTCAATCCAATCATAGTTTCCGTGCCATCATAGACATTTTTAGCAAAATAAATATCCCGAATTTCTTTTCCTTTTAAGGATACGGGAGCTGGTAATTCTTTGGTGTGTAATTTAGCAATATTCTCAGTCTTGGTGGTGGTCATATAAGGAAAATGGTACAAATCAGACAGTTCAGAAGTTGATAACACTAAATCCCGATTAATATTAATTCGATTTTTAAATAACCAAAGATTAATAGTTTTTGTTATTTTTATATTTAAAAATCTTTTACTAACTAAAGATTGATGAGACGAGTTAGTAAAAGGCGAGAGAGCTGACATAAATCCTTTTTTGATTTTTAAAGATTCACTTTTACTCGAAGTTTTAATAAATATTCTTAAAGAACATTTAAAAAGTTGTTGATCAATTTTATTTTTTATTTGGGCCGCAATTGCTTCTTTGTAAGGACTAATATCAAATTTCCTGTTTATGTTGATTGGTAAGAATGGCCCTTCTCTGCCTTCAGTAAATAATAAGACCATAATTCCTACCGGTAGTAATAGTATTTGAAAAATTAAAGCTAAAATTTTAATTAAGACACTATTACTGGTGTTTATCCCTGTAAACACATCACCATTACTAATAAATATACTTCGACATTTTCTAACTATTGCCGTTAAATACTTATCGATTGGTGAGACAACAAACTGCATTGAAACTAAATCTCCTTCATTAAGTTTTGTCATCGCTCCAGTTAAATAAGCGATTGGGTCATACTCTTTTAAATTTTCTTGTTTCTTTAATGGTATTAAAAAATTATTAGAAAGTTTGACAGAGCTTATTATTCCATCGTTATTATTTTCTAAATAATCATCAATTTCTTTAATTTTTATACCCGGCAAATAGGACACTAAACTTTTTCTTATTATTTGAGCATCGTCAGCCGATATTCTAAATACATATTTAATACCGTCTTCTTTGGTTGAATATATTTCAAATGAATATTGTTTAAATACATCAAATATTCTATTCCACCAATTTCTTTGTCTTAATAAACCATGAACTGAATTAAATAATTGAACAGTTGTAAAACTACTTTGTTCAGTTAAATTTGGTGGGGTAATTTCCAACAAGGTATTTGCTTTTTTAAAGTTATTAATTAGAAAAATTAATCGAAATAAAACATAAATAATCCATAAAACCAATAAAATGGCTATTAGATATAAAAGATAAGTAAAAAGGGGAGTTAAATAAGTACCTAGTGAGTTAATTATTTGCCAAAGAATATTATTTTTGAACATAACTACCTTCAATGGGGCAGTTAATATCAAAACTAATGTGTTAGATATTACCGAATAATACTACAAATTTCACCTTTTATACAGTGAGATAAATTTAATTATTGACAAGTATTTTCATTTGTTATACTATCAATATAGTGATATTATCAAGTATAAAAGACTATGGAAAGGATAAGTGAAAACAAGTTAGATAAGAATATAAAACCCTTAATTGAAAGTAGCTTAAACACCGACCAAAGAATAAAGATATTTGCCAACTTGATAATCGACAGAATTATTGAAGATAAAAAAAGGGGAGTTACTCATTTACCAAACGAATTATGTACGAAGAAGGAAATGCAGTTGCCGCTATAAGAATCTCCTCTTTGAAACAAGGTTTACAAGGAGACTCGCCTGAAGCCCAAAAAGAACAAATAGAGAGATTCGCCCTAGGTAAGAATATTAAAATAAAAAAATTCTTTATATTTATGGAATCAGCCTCCAAAGAAGAGCAACCGGTTCAAGAAGCTATTGATTACTGTAAAAATCCCAAAAATAATATTCAATTATTTATTATCAAGTCTATTGATCGTTTCACTCGTGGCGGTTCATATTTATATGACCATCTGAAGATGCAACTTGAAAAAAGCAATGTCAAATTGGTCGATATATATGGGATTATTGGTCATCAAGATGTAAATACTCTGGAACATTTAGGAGTTACTTATAATTGGAGTGTTTATAGTCCCACCAAAAAATCTGAAATACTAGAAGCTGAGAGAGCTAAAGATGAAATGCGCGATATTATGACCCGTATGATAGGGGCAGAAATTAGATATGTTCGTATGGGTTATCGAGTCAGAATGGCTCCATTCGGTTATATAAATGAAAAAATAGAAACGCAACACGGAAAAAGAGTAATACTCAGACCTCACCCAGAAGAATCTATTTGGATTAAAAAAATATTTGAACTACGCTGTCAAGGAAATATGAATGACAATGAAATTGTCGAAGAACTAAACAATATGGGATTTAAAACCAGAAAACAATATCGACGAAACCCTGCAGATAGAACAAAAATAATCGGTGAAGCTGGAAATAAAAAATTGCACTACCGACAAATGTGGAGATATCTACACAAACCAGTATATGCCGGCGTTAATTGTGAAAAGTGGACTGGTGAAGAAGGTGTAAAAGGAAACTTTGAAGGATTAATTTCCATTGAAATGTTTAATCAGGCTAATAGGGGAAAATACACTATATATAAAGATGGTGATATTTTTAAATTTAGTAAAGGTAAAGTTCCTGATTATTTAGCAATTAAATTAATGAAGAATCCAAGATTTCCTTATAAAAAGGTTATTATGTGCCCTCATTGTAATAAACCATTACTTGGAAGCGCTTCACGAGGCAAAATGGGAAAATATTATCCTGCTTATCATTGTAATAATAGAAATCATTATTTTCGTATTCCATCCAAAGATCTTGAAAAAACAGTTGAAGAATTTGTAAGGAATTTACAGTTTGACAAAAAATATATTAATAACCTAAAAAAATATGTTCTTTCTGAATGGAACAATAGAATGAAAACCCAAATTCAAGACGAGTCATTAATTAACAAAAAAATCGACGAATTAAAAATGACTATTCAATTAACAATGGAAAAAATAAAATTCTTATCATCTAATATTGCCATCAAATATATGGAGCAAGATTTAATAAATACTGAAGCAAAAATTAATGAATTAGAAAGTGAAAAAAATAAAAAAATTGATACTTCAAACAACATCAACATGGATACTGTAATAAACTATGTAAGTTATTTTCTGGAACACATTGAGGAATTGCTGATAGATACGCTAAATCCACTTAAAAGAGCAGCCTTTTTTAGTCTCATATTCGATGTAATGCCAAACTATACAGAATTGACTTCTGGAACTCCCAAATTAGCCCCATTTTTAGCACTAAAAGAAAGGTTTGATAGTAGTCAGGTATCCGTTGGTGACCCTACGGAGAATCGAACTCCGATTAGCAGAATGAGAATCTGCCGTCCTAACCATTAGACGATAGGGCCGAATGTTGTACAATTAACTAGATGCATTTTATCAAATTTAACCGTCATTTTAAGCTTGCAGCTTTAACTATTCTTTTTTCTGTTATTTTTTGGTTTATTTTTTATTTTAATATTCCTGGCAAAATTGGTTTTAATAATGTTTCTTTAGAAACTGTTTTTTTTAATTATGACGGTCCTAATTACATGGTCATTACCAAGTGTGGTTACAATAAAGATTGTATCGGTCCCAATTTTTCTCTTCCCCAACCATTGGAATATTATCCAGCTCACTTACCTGGCTATCCAATTTTAATTAATTTTGTTTCCAACTTTACTTCTACCCCTAAAGCCATGCTTTTAGTTACTCTTTTTGGTTCAATTTTTTTAACCCTAATTTTATATGAATTTTTAAAATTATTTATTAAAGAAAAACCAGCTTTTTGGTTGTCAATCCTTTTTATTTTCTTCCCCGCTCGTCTATTTGTACTTCGTCAAATTGGCGCTCCAGAAACTTGGTTTTTAGCTTCAATTATTGCTTCCATTTTTTATTTCAAAAAGGGTAAACATCTAGTCGCTGCCATTTTTGCTGCACTAGCCCAAAGTTTAAAAACTCCTGCAATTCTTCTTTTTGCTTCTTATGGAATTATGGCCATTTATGAATTTATTAAAAATAAAGATTTTATTAGAGTCTTCAAAAAATATTTTTGGTTTATATTAACTCCTGTTATTATTTTTGCTATCTTTAATTTATATCGTCTTCAAACAGGGGATTTTTGGGCATATTTTAATAGTGGTGATAATTTTCATTTAAATAAATTACCTTACTTAGTTTTCATTAGTACTAAATCTTGGATTGATACTATCTGGCTTGAAGACATTATTTATATTTATTTAATTGCCATTTATGGCGTTTATCGTTTATTTAAAAAATATAAATTTGACATAATTACAATTTTTCCAGCTCTTTTTACTTTTGCTACTCTTTTAGTTGCTCACCGTGACATTAGCCGTTATATTACCCCAGTTTATCCATTTCTATTATTAGCTTTTGCCAAATTTTTAAATAAAAAATCAATAAAAATAATTTTTCTAATACTTTTTCCTGCCATTCTTCTCTATGCTATCAATTTTGTTACTGGCAATGTCGCTCCTATTACCGATTGGGGTGCCTTTTTTTAACTTAAATAAATTTTATCGTTTTCTTGCTCAGTTTTTAAACCAATGTTTGCCATTGACAATATTTTTGTAAGCATGTTTACAAAAATATTACACGCTACTTTAATTGTTTACAATATTACAATTTGGTTTCAGGCCTGTCTGGAACAATCCAATGTTCTTCGCATCTAGCAGTATAAGAATCAGCTCCACCAACTAAAATAATTGGACTATCATAAGAAGCCGGAATTCCATTTATAATTCTTTGGGTAAAATATGCATTTTTTCTACAAATACTGCCATCTTCTTTTTCATGAACACAAATAGCAGTCAAATTAATTACTTTTTGGGCTAATCCCATTAATTTTGGTATTGGTCCAAAAGGTTCACCTCTGAAATTTTGAATTAAACCAGTTATCACCACGTCAACACCTTTTTCTTTAGTCAAATAAGTGACTACATCTATAATTTTTTCATCAAAAAATTGACCTTCATCAATAAATATTTTTTCAATTGGTTTCGGACTCTTTTTAATATGTTCAACAATTTCTACGGATTTTCCTATCACTATTGACTTAAACGAATGTCCGTCGTTGGTACAAACACAATCTTTTTTATATCTATTATCAATTTTTGCTTTAAAAACAGCAATATTCATTTTTGAGATTAAAGCTAAGTCTATTTGCCTGATTAACTCACTGGTTTTACCAGCAAACATTGGCCCACAAATTATTTGAATTATTCCAGTTTTCATATTGTTAATTATATATTAAAAAATTCGATTTTAAGCAAATATAAACCCAAACAAAAGACGAAGCCATGATAAAATATATACTGTGCCATTTGAACTCAATTCATCATTTCAGCCATCGGGCGATCAGCCTCAAGCCATTGATAAATTAGTTACTAATTTAAACAATGGAATTAATCGCCAAACCTTGCTGGGTGTTACTGGGTCTGGTAAGACTTTTACTATTGCCAATGTTATTCAAAAAACTCAATTACCAACTTTAGTTATTTCTCACAACAAAACTCTCGCTGGTCAACTTTATCAGGAATTTAAGGAACTTTTTCCCAACAATAAAGTTTCTTATTTTGTTTCTTATTATGATTATTATCAACCAGAGGCTTATATTCCCGCCTCCGACACTTATATTGCTAAAGAAGTTCAAATCAACGATCTTATTGATCAACTTCGACTTGAAGCCTCTTCCAATCTTTTATCAGGAAATGACAACATTATTATTGCCTCGGTCAGTTGTATCTACAACATTGGTGATCCAACTGAATTTGCCAATTTAACTTTAGATTTAAAAGTTGGCCAAGATTATCCTCGTCGTCAACTTTTTGAATCTCTTATTTCTCTTTATTACACCAGATCAGAATTGGAATTTAAACGTTCTACTTTCCGCGTCAGGGGAGAAACCATTGAAATTTGGCCTTCTTACACTGATTCTTTTTTATCTCTCGAGTTTCAAAATCAGACTTTGATAAAAATGATCCAACATCATCCTTTCACTGCTCAAGAAAAAATTTTTGATGATTTCAAACTTTTTCCCGCCAAACAATATGTCACCAGTGAAAAAAATTTACCTGAAGTTTTCGCCAGTATTCGAAAAGATTGTGCCAAGCAAGTCGAACTTTTTAAATCTCAAAACAAAATTTTAGAAGCCCATCGAATCGAGCAACGAGTTGAATATGATCTCGAAATGTTGCAAGAAACTGGATATATTAATGGCATCGAAAATTATTCCATTTATTTTGATAAAAATCGAAAACCTGGCGACCCACCCTATACTTTAGTTGATTATTTTCGCCATCTTTGGGGAGATAATTTTTTAACCGTCATCGACGAATCCCATGTTACCGTTCCTCAAATTGGTGGTATGCATGCTGGCGACTTTGCCCGTAAAACCAATTTAATTGATTTTGGTTTTCGTCTCCCTTCGGCTCTCGATAACCGACCTTTAAAATTTGAAGAATTTAATTCTCGGGTTTCAAAAGTAATTTATGTTTCTGCTACTCCATCGCTTTACGAAATTAATGATTCTAAAAATCAAATTGCCGAGCAAATAATTCGTCCTACCGGTTTAGTCGATCCGCCCATCACCATTAAACCTAGTAAAAATCAAATCCCCGATCTTATCGAAGAAATAAAAAAAAGAATTGTTAAAAAAGAAAGAACCTTAGTCGTCACTCTAACTAAACGTATGGCGGAAGATTTATCTAACTATTTATCTGATCCAGCAAAAACTGGCACCAATTTAAAAGTTGCTTATCTTCATTCTGATATTGAAACCTTAGAAAGATCAAAAATTTTAGACGATCTTCGTTCTGGGAATTATGATGTTTTGGTTGGTATTAATCTTTTACGTGAAGGTTTAGATTTACCCGAAGTCAGTTTAGTTGCCATTCTTGATGCTGATCAACAGGGTTTCTTACGATCGAAATCTTCCTTAATTCAAATTATGGGTCGGGCTTCTCGTCATATTGCTGGTGAAGTCATTCTTTATGCTGATTCTGTTTCTGCTGCCATGGACGGTGCTATTAAAGAAGTCAATCGCCGCCGAATTATTCAAATAAAATACAATCAAGATAATAATATTACCCCGCAAACAGTGATAAAATCTATTCGCCCTCAAATTATAGAAATGATTAAAACTGAGACTAAACCGGAATGGTTTAAAATAGATGTCTCGTCTTTAACTCCGCCTCAAAAAACCAAACATATCAAAGATCTTAAAAAACAAATGCGCAATTTTGCTTTCACCTTAGACTTTGAAGAAGCCATTAAAATTAGAGATAAAATTAGGGAGTTGGAAGAAATATGATCGATAAAATAATTGTCAAAGGAGCCAAAGAAAACAATTTAAAAAATGTTTCTTTTGAGTTTCCCAAAAACAAACTAACAGTTTTTACTGGAGTTTCTGGCTCTGGTAAATCTTCTATGGCTTTTGATACTCTTTTTGCCGAAGGTCAGCGTCGATATGTTGAAAGTTTATCTTCATATGCGCGTCAATTTTTAGGCAACATGAAACGTCCCGATGTTGATCTAATTGAAGGTCTATCTCCATCAATTGCTATAAATCAAAAAGCTATTTCTCACAATCCTCGTTCAACTGTTGGCACTGTCACTGAAATTTATGATTATTTGCGTCTACTTTTCGCTCGTATAGGTCATCCTCATTGTCCTCAATGTGGTCGTGAAGTTGCTCCTCAAACCAGTAAACAAATTGTCACCCAAATTCTAAATGTTGCCCGTACTAGTGCTCATGGTTTAAATATTTATCGAATTTTAATTTTAGCCCCAGTTGTTCGCGATAAAAAAGGGGATTTTCATGGACTTACTGAAAATTTAAGAAAACAGGGTTATAAATGGATTCGAGTCGATAACCATTTAATTGATTTATATTCCGATTTTGGTATAGCCAAAACTAATAAACACAATATCGATGCTGTTATTGATCGTCTTTCTATTAGCAAAGATTCTTTAAAAGATGAAAAAGTAATTTACGATCGTTTGATTGATGACATTGACCAGGCTATGAAGTTATCTAATGGTCTCGTCGTTGTTTCAGAAGTTAAAGACCCTGGTTTTACTTTTCCAGACCAACCCAAAGAAATGGCCAACACTCTTTATTCTGAGAATTATGCCTGTCCTGTCTGTAATATTTCACTTCCAGAAATTGAACCTAGACTTTTTTCTTTTAATTCACCTCAAGGTGCTTGTCCAGAATGTAAAGGTTTAGGATCTAATTTTCAAATAGATCGTTCTCAATTTCCTGAATGGAAAGCTAAAATGCTTGAAGGTCGCTATGTTACCTCCCAAAGTGAATCAATTCGTGAAGAATTAGAAAAATTTATGATTAAAGAGGAATGTAATACTTGTCATGGTTCTCGTCTTAATTCTGACGCTTTATCGGTTACTGTTTTGAATCAAAATATTTACGAAATAACTCAATTACCAATCGAAAAATTAGAAAAATGGATTGATAGTCTCGAAAAAATATTACAAAGCGATAAAGAAAAAGAAATAGTTATTCCTATTAAAAAAGAATTAGCTGCTCGTCTTGAATTTTTATTAGCTGTTGGTCTTGATTATTTAAGTCTTGATCGTGAAGCTGGTACTCTTTCCAGTGGTGAATCCCAACGTATCCGTTTAGCCAGTCAAATTGGTACTGGTTTAACCGGAGTATTATATATTCTCGACGAACCTACCATTGGCCTTCATTCCCGTGATAATGATCGTCTCATTAATACTCTTAAAAAATTAAGAGATTTAGGTAACACTGTCGTAGTTGTTGAACATGATGAAGATGTAATTAAAAATGCCGATCATATCGTTGATTTTGGTTTGTATGCCGGTAAGCTTGGTGGCGAGATTGTCGCCCAAGGTTCATTGACGGATATTAAAAATAATAAAAAATCCTTAACCGGACAATATCTTTCTGGTAAATTAAAAATCGAATCGCAAATTAATCCAGTAAAAATAGATAAATCTAAACAGATATCCATTATTGGTGCCCATCAATGGAATTTAAAAAATATTAATGTCGATTTTCCTCTTAATAAATTAATTTGCGTTACTGGAGTTTCTGGTTCTGGTAAATCAACTTTAATTCACGACACACTTTATGGTGGTGTTCGTAAGGCTACTCTAGGTGCTTATTATGGCACCATTGGTCAATTTGAAAAGATAACTGGTGCTGAATATGTTTCTGATGTTTTATTGGTCGATCAATCCCCAATTGGTCGTACTCCTCGTAGTAATCCAGCCACCTACACTAAAATTTTTGATGACATTCGAAGTTTAATGGCTGAAACTTTAGAAGCCAAATTAAGAGGTTTTAACCAAAGTCGTTTTTCTTTCAATGTCAAAGATGGCCGTTGTCCTGTTTGTGAAGGTCAAGGTCAAATTAAAATTGAAATGCAATTTTTACCCGATATTTACGTCACTTGTGATGAGTGTCATGGCAGTCGTTTTAAAGAAGAAACTCTCGAAGTTTATTATAAAGGCAAAAATATTGCTGAAATTTTAAAATTGACTGTCGATGAAGCCCTTGATTTTTTTAAAAATATTTCCAGCCTAAAAAGAAAATTAACTACAATTCAAGACGTTGGTTTGGGTTATTTAGAATTAGGTCAACCATCAAATACTCTTTCTGGTGGTGAATCTCAACGTCTTAAAGTTAGTCGTGAATTAGTCAAGAAATTTGATGGCAAAATGCTCTATATTCTCGATGAACCAACCACTGGTCTTCATTTTTATGATGTTGATAAATTAATTAAAGTTTTACGTCAATTAGTCGACAAAGGTAATACTGTTGTTTTAATCGAACACAATCTCGATGTTATCAAAAATTCAGATTGGATTATTGATCTTGGACCAGAAGGTGGTGAAAAAGGCGGCGAAGTCGTTGCCATTGGCACCGTTCAAGACATAATTGATTGTCCTCGCAGTTATACCGGTCAATATCTTAAAAAATGCTTGATTTAAAATCAATTCCATCATCTCCAGGCGTTTATATCTATAAAAATTCTGACAATAAAATAATTTATGTCGGTAAGGCCATTAATTTAAAAAAACGAGTCACTCAATATTTTAAAAGTGATGAGGCTTTGGGTTATAAAACCAGGCAATTAGTTTCCCAAATTGCCAAAATAGATTTTCAAATTGTTGATTCTGAAATTGAAGCTTTAATTTTAGAATCAAGTTTAATTAAACAATATCGGCCTAAATTTAACTCTCAATTTAAAGATGATAAAAGCTACATTTACATCACTATTTCCAAAGATAAATTTCCGATTATTAAACCAGCTTTCAAATCAACCTTAAATTCCAATTCTATATTTTTTGGACCCTTTCCTGATAGCTCTGCTGTTAAAAATCTTTTAAAAACCATAAAGTCTATCTTTCCTTTTTACTCATCATTTCACGGTTCCAAAAAGTGTCTTTATTGTCATTTAAATTTATGTCCCGGCCCAAACTCAGATATTAAAGAATATAAAAAAAATATTTCCAAAATAAAAAATATTCTAAATGGTAATTTTTCTAAATTAATTTCCAAATTAACCAAAGAAATGTCAGTTTTTTCTAAATCACAAAATTTTGAAATGGCTAAAGTTCGTCGCGATCAAATTAATGCCCTAAACTATGTAATCTCTGGTTGGAAAAGTCTTAATAATTTATATCAAAAAGTTGATCTGCAAGAAGATCAGGTCGGCAAAGCTTTAAATGAATTAAAAAATGTTGTCTCTCCGTATTTTCCCAATTTAAAAAATATTAATCGCGTTGAAGCTTATGATATTTCCAATCTTGGATCAAAATATTTTGTCGGTTCTATGGTCGTATCGCAAAATGGAAATATAGACAAAGATCAATATCGTCAATTCAAAATATATTCCAAAATTACTCCAGACGATCAGTTTATGATTAAAGAAGTTATTTATCGTCGCCTTAAACATCCAGAATGGACTTTTCCAGATTTAATTTTAGTTGATGGCGGCAAACCTCAAGTGTCGTCTGCTAATTCAGTCGTTAATATTCCAATTATTGGACTTGCTAAACGAGAGGAAACTATAGTTATTAAAACAGGGGATAATTGGACCGAAATTAAATTACCCAAAAATTCGCCGGCTCTTTTACTTCTTCAAAATCTTCGCAACGAAGCCCATCGTTTTGCTAACCGTTACCGTCAAAAATTAATTGAAAAAACCAATTTCATTTAGACTTTTTTTCCTCATTTTTCTTTTCTCCACTTCTTGGTGACCAAAAAGTTTCACCCGGTTTAATCAAATATGATACCCGGTTTTCACTATCCCTAGGTTGAAATCCATATTTAACTTCTGTTAAAGCCATATATTTGGTCAAATTTTTATCTATTATTGGTCTTCCTTTTTCATCTAATATTCTTTTGGCTATTGAATCTTCATTTTGAGTAAAACCACGTCTAAAACGACCGTAGTTATCAATTCTTTGAACCAGAGTTTCTTTTAATAATGTTTTTCTTAGATTTTCTGGAGTTTGTTGTAATAAATCATTAGGTCTTTCAACTAGTTTAGGCTTATAAGCTTCGCCAGGGTCCTCGGTCCTATATCTCTTTGTTCCATCTGGCATTATTGAGATTACATCATCTTCGGTGGCTTCTAGAATAATTTGTTTATCTTCTTCTTTTTCTCCGTCACCCATTGGATGACCATTAATTTTTTCCAAGTCTTTTTGGTTTATTTCTTGACCGGTTTTCCTAAAATCATCTGGATTTAAAAATTCCTCATGCTCACTATATATCATTTTATTTGTATATAAACCTATAATATAATTATATCAAATTTCTTCTTTTTCGTCAATTTTTGCCATTTTTCTGATATGTCCCTTAACCCATTGATTTTTAGCCACTTCCAACCAGTTTTTATTTACATTTAATTTTTTATTCATCAAGACCTCAACCACATCACCAGTTTTAAGTTGAGTGTCTAATTTAGCCATTTTACCGTTTATTTTTATTCCATTACAATGATCACCAACTTCAGTATGTATTCTATAGGCAAAATCCAATCCAGTGCTTTTAGCATCTAGCTGAATAGTGTCGCCTTTTGGGGTGAAAACATAAACATAATCAGTTAATACATGTAATCGATAATTAATTATATCTTTGTCATTTTTTTGCCATTTAACCAAATCTTTTACCCATTCCATTCCTCTACTACCACCGTTAGTCTCCGTTCCCAATTTATAAGCTATATGTGAAGCTGGTCCAAACTCGTTAAATTCATGCATTTCTTTGGTTTTTATCTGAATTTCCACAGTTAATTTTTCCTTCCAAACAACAGTAGTTTGAATTGATCTATAACCATTTGGTTTTGGATTTGCTATATAATCCACAAATTCATCCTCTAAATATTTATATTTAGCGTGTAATAGACCCAAAATTGTATAACAATCGGCCACATTTTCGGTCAAAATTCTTAAAGCCACCCTATCTTTTATCCTATCTTTTCCTTTCTTTTGAATCTTTAAAAAAGTACTATAAAGACTTTTTATCCTTCCTTCTACTACAGCTCCATTTATATTATTTATCTTCAATAATTCAACCAGTTCTTTATCTACCAAAGCCAAAGCTTTAATTTCATTTTTACGATTATCTTCAAACATTTTTCTTAATTCTTCAGCTTCTTTTGGATAGACAATTTGAAAAGCGATATCTTCCACCATTTTTTTAAAGAAATGCAGTCCTACATATTCTGCCACTGGTCCGTAAACTCTCAAAATATTTTTACCATATCTAAGCTGTCTTTCCGGCGAAATATATTTAATAGTCAAGCCGTTATGTAATTTATCAATTAATCTTAGGATTAAAACTCTAACATCGTCTACTGAAGAAAATAAAAATTTTCTAAAAAGTTCAATATTTAGCTGATTAATTTCTAAACCTTTAGTCTTTTTAGCCACTTCAGTTAATCCGGAAACTAAAAGCGCCACTTCATCTCCAAATTCTTCAGCGATTTGATTAATTTTTATATTAGTATCTTCTACACAATCATGAAGTAAGGCGGCTAAAACTGCTTCTTCGCCAATATGTAGTTGCATCGCCACCTTAGCAATCCAAGCTGGATGAGTTATATAAGGTTCACCAGAGTCTCTTTTTTGGCTTAAATGAGCTTTTTCGGCAAAGTCATAGCATTTTTTTACCAAATCTCTATTAAAACCGCTTTCACCAATATGTTTTTCCAAGTCAGCCCAACAATTTTGAGTTAATGATAAATCAATTGGCATATGTAAGACCAATTATAACAAAAAACTAAATCCTTTCGGCAAAAATTAATAATCTCTTCCAGTCAGTTCCAAGTGGCCAACAGGTCTGTAAAATTAAAATTTCTTTATCTTTTTCACCATAATTTAAATACCCAATTTCTTTAGCTTCCACTACTTTTTGAGCATAAACTTTATAAGCATAAACCTTTCCATTGTAATTAATAAAAATTGGATCATCAGTTTTTAATTCTCCTAAAAGATAAAAAACTGAATTTTTTCTTACCATTTGTACTCCTTGACTGGTTGAATGAGCAAAAAGGTAAATAGCCTTATCTTTTTGTCCGGGCACTGAACTATTTTTTGCCTGAGCTACTACTCCCTGTTCCAATATTGGTAAGTATTCTTTTTTATCAAAAGGAGAAACATTAGATCTAACTTCTGCTGCAGCTAAAATTTTAGGAATTCTGATCGAAAATTCTTTCACTGGAACACTATTCTCAATTTCCTTTTTTATATCCACTATTTCAGTTTTAGTATTATTCTTTTGATTATTATAAATAACAATCGAGGTGGCTAATGGCCAATATAAATAAGTTAAATAGCCGATTGCTGTCAAAAAGACCAATGTTCCACTATAAAAAAAATATTTCTTATTTCCAGACGGATTATGAAAAATTACCCCTTTTTTAGACCTAATTTTAACTGTTCTTTTTTTTGGAACTAATCTAAAAAAATCTAACATAATCTATTGTACTCATAAACAATTGACAAAGAAAAGCATTTACTCTAACATATACTCCAATAACTAAAAAACCCCTGGAACTGAACAGGGGATTTATTTTAATTAATTTATTTAAAATGAGCCAAAAAAATTTATTAACTCAAGAAGGTTACAACAGTTTAACTGAACAATTAAATGAACTTAAGAAAAAACAAGAGCATTTAATTACCCAAATTGAAGATGTGGCTCAACCGGATGAGTCTGGTGAAGATGGATTAGCCACCCAATTAAAAGAAGAGCTAGAAGTCGTCAATGATAAAATTGACGGTTTAGAAATTGCTCTTGAAGATGCCACAATAATTAGTGGTGAGTGTAAAAGAAATCAAGTCGAAGTTGGTTGTACTGTAAAAATTAAAATCTCTGGCAATTCAACTAAAGAATTTAGTATTGTCACTCATTTAGAAGCCGATCCAAATGCTAATAAAATTTCAGATAAATCACCATTAGGTGTTGCTCTATTAGGTAAAAAAATAAATGACAAAGTTGAAGTAAGTGCCCCAGCCGGAAAAATTATTTACAAAATTGTTTCAATCGGCTAATGTAGTAAAATTGTATATGCTCGATCCAAAAACGAACGAACTCCAAAGACAACGTGCTGAAAAGCTTACCAAACTAAAAAGTCTTAATATTGACCTATATCCCCAGCCAAATCTTGAAAATAAACTAAATACTCTTGAAGCTAAAGAAAAAATGGATAAAGAGGTATCAATTGCTGGTCGATTAATGTCTCTCCGTGGTCACGGCAAAATCATGTTTGCCGATCTTCAAGACCGAGCTGGTAAAATCCAACTTTTTTTCCAAGAAAAAACTCTAGCCGACAAAATGGCTAACACTAAACTCCTAGATTTAGGCGATATTGTTTCCATTTCTGGAACAGTTTTTAAAACTCAAGCCGGTGAAATTACTATCGATGTTAAAGAGTTTCAAATTTTAGCTAAAAATATCAGACCTTTGCCCGAAAAATTCCATGGATTAAAGGATGTTGAAATTGCCTATCGTCAACGTTATGTAGATTTAATTGTCAATCCAGAATCTCGACAGGTTTTCGAAACCAGAACTAAAGTTTTATCCGAAATGCGTCGTTTCTTTGATGATCACGGTTTTATGGAAGTCGAAACCCCAATTCTTCAACCAGCCTATGGTGGTGCCGCTGCCAAACCTTTTGTCACCCATCATAACGAATTAGACATGGACATGTATCTTCGTATATCTGATGAATTATATCTAAAACGCCTTATTGTCGGCGGTTTCGAAAAAGTCTATGAAGTTAGTCGTGATTTCCGAAACGAAGGTGTTTCTCGTTTTCATAATCCCGAATTTACTCAAATTGAATTTTATTGGGCCTATGTCGACTATGAAGTTTTAATGACATTTACCGAAGACTTAATTAAACATTTGCTAATGAAAACTCGAGATACTCTTAAAATTTCTTTTCAAGGCACAGAGTTGGATTTTTCTAAACCAATTAAAAGATTAACTTTCAAAGACGCTATTTTAAATAAAACTGGTATCGATATTGATCAAATTAAAAATGAAGAAGAGTTTAAATCAACTATCACCGATAAAAAAATAAAAGTTGATCTAAAAGGTGTTTATGGTTTGGGCGCTTGCTTTGATGCTCTTTATAAAGAACATGTCCGTCCCGAAATTATCGAACCTACCTTTATTATGGATTACCCAGCCGAAATGATTGCCTTGGCCAAACGCAAAGCCAATGATCCCACCAAAATTGCTTCTTTCCAATTACTCGCCTGCGGCACTGAATTTTTGAAAGCCTACAATGAATTAAATGATCCTCAAGATCAAGCCCAGCGCTGGTTAGATGAGCAAAAGTTAGCCGATCAAGGTTCAGAAATTGCTTCCCAGTTTGACGCTGATTACATTCGCGCTCTTGAGTATGCCATGCCACCAACCGCTGGCTGGGGAATGGGTGTCGATCGCTTTGTTCAATTAGTCACCGACTCCGCCACCATCAAAGACGTCATCCTTTTCCCATCCATGAGAAAAGAGGAGTAAAATAATTAATGAAATTACTTTTAACTTCGGGTGGTTTTAAAAACCAGTCAATTGTTCGAGCCTTACAAGAATTAACTACGAAACCATTCTCAGAATTAAAAGTTGCTTTTATA
>Ga0247841_10002649_pt1 | contig 35154 bp, 40 predicted proteins | sample LaCruzMarch2015__2_FD_192410 | JGI IMG/M metagenome (GOLD analysis project Ga0247841, IMG submission 192410) | Freshwater microbial communities from meromictic Lake La Cruz, Castile-La Mancha, Spain - LaCruzMarch2015_18m | ecosystem: Environmental > Aquatic > Freshwater > Lake | place: Spain... | reverse complement strand
CAATTTCTTCTAATTCATATAAGATCAAATCCGAAAGATCTCTTGGATCAAGAGAGTCAACTCCCATTTTTTCCATATAGTCAGATCTGTAATCCCATCCAGGACATGCATGCGAATAATATTCTTGTTCTGTTGCTGGTCTTTTTGGGACACTCTGTCCCAATATGTCCATTTCAGTATGATATTTAACAACTTTTTTATATTTCTTTCCCTCGACAATAATAATTTCATCCGGATCTCCACCAACATACTCTCTTCTTGGTCTCAATCCCTCAACCTTTGCATTCATAGAAAAATCGTCAAAACTCGTAAACTCTTTAACTTTTTCCGGCTGACTCTCTGATGGTTCCTTTTTAATTGTTTCCTTGTCCATGGTATTAGTATTGACAAGTTTAGATATTATACTATAATATAATCATTCGCGCAAGGAGGCGCTATGCTGAAATGCTCATGCGGCTGGGAAGGAGTTAATCTTGTTCCATGTTTTCCAACCAATACGGCCCATTGCCCAAATTGTCATCGTATATTCGAAGGTATTCCCGCAAGAAGAGCTATTAGTCAGCCACCCGTATCACGCATACAAGAGCTGCAACTTGTTCATGATTCGTGTGCAATGTTCGTTCTCGCTCAAGCTTTAGAAATTGGTCCTGAACATAAGCGATAGTCATTCGCCATTTCACCGCTATGATAGTATTCATAGCGGTCTTTTTTTATTCTTCTTTAATATTTTGTATTAATCTTACGAAGTGAGACTTCGTAAATATTATTTCGTTTCACTTTCTACCCAAACCTTTTTCTTGATCTTATTTACTAAAGTTTTAACATCCTCTCTTGCATTTCTTACATCTTCTTTAATACTCTTTATTTCTTCTTCTGTTAACGGCTCTGCTAATCTTTTTTCGTACGCAACAATTCTTTCTGGATCTTTAAGTTTTTCTTCTACTTCCTTTGGCGAATCTTCTTTGGTTATCCCAAAAATTTCATCCATTTCTTCATTTCTTATAATTCTTCCTTCTTCTTGCATTAATTTTGCCAATGCAACCGGATGAACCCCGTAATCTCTTTTTGATTTGTCAATACCTCCAAGTCGTTGGGAGTCATTATGCATATGAATTTCTCCTTTCTCGTGACCAGGTGCTTTACCGTAGTCTTCTTCGCCAATAAAAAGTTTTACATTTTTGCGTCCTAAATCTTGTCTTAAATCTTTCATCCAACTTGGAATATCATATTGAAAAAGAGACGCTACATCCCATTTAATATCTCCACTAGTCCCTTCTCTTAAGGCATTTCCTATTCTTTCTATCGTTGTTCCTTGGAAAATAAATTCTGTTATAATTAGTGCCTTTTTTATCTCTCCATCTTTTTGCTTGAAAAATTCAACCATTTCACTGTAACTTTTATCACCCCTAAATTTAAACCCTCCGCAAACAAAAAAAGTATTCAACTTCTTATCCGGATTTAATTCTTGAATAATTCTTCTTAAAAACCAAAGTCGGAATTCTCCCGCCAACTTCGTCGCTAATTAGCGTGTCATACTCTCCTATCTCAATTTTCTCCTTTAATTGCGCAACTAAATTTGCTATCGCCGGCTCAAGTTCTTCAATGGTTTTAAAATGATATTCCTGTTTATTTTCTAATAATTCTTGTCTGTTTATTTCTTGATTCATATATTCGTCATTCAAAATTCATTAGAAATTAAAAATTATAAATTGAAAATTATTGGTTTCATATACTCCAATGCTATCAAATTTTTCCTCCTCAATCAATAAAAAGAACGGAGCGTTAATCGCTCCGTTTATTTCTTCGCCTTATACTTTTTATTTACTTTCTTTTTTATTTTTTTTAGCTATTCTGATAAGCAATAAACCTATGCCGATTACGAAACATATCAAGCCCCACAAAATGCGTTGCACTTCAGAGTCCATGCTAAAGAAATTTGACCAAAAAGCCACTGCAAGCAAAATACTTACCAATCCCATATGTACTAGAAAATCTCCAAAACTTACTGGTGAAGAATTTCTATTACTGTCTCCATCTCTTTGTGGCGGTCCCCCATATCCCATGTTTTCCTCCTTGTCTTAAGAACTACTTACATTGTAAATGTATTATTATGCGTTGTAAAGTCATTTCGCTACTTGCCCTCTTATGGTTTTAGTAAAAGATGATTTACCGTTCTGTAGCTCAAAGAACGCAGGATGGTTGACTTTTTCTCTAAAACGATTAGAATCATATTAGTTCCAAGGAGGCAATATGCCAAGAAGAAACGATTGTTTAGAAAGACGCGAATTCAGTCCTGAAATAACACATGACAGAGCAATTTTACGCCTAACTTATGCGCGAATGAAAGAAGATGCCCTTGTATTTGTTGCTGACATATTGAAATCTCGATTAAGTTTTGTAAAAAGACAGGAATTAGCCCTTATGAATGTTGCTGAAAAAATTCTTGATCAGCATCGAAGACAAATTGATGCTCACGACCTAAAAGATCAAAGAATTTTCGTTCTTTTCGAAAGAGCCAAGGAAATCCACCGCGCAAAGACGCACAGCGAACTTTTAGAAGCCATCGCGGAAATGGAAAAAGTTTAACTTATCGTTCCTTTATCTTAAAACAAAAAATACCACCAAGAAATTGGTGGTTCTTTTTTCATTTCTGTCATTCCGTAGTTAATACGGAACTCAGAGAATCACAAAGCTGTATTATGACAAATAAAAAAGGTCGCCTTATGGCGACCTCTGTATCCTATGACTTCTTATCTTCGGTTTCTTTCCTCCTTAAAATAGCGCAATTACCAACACGCGTAGCGCGAATCGTCCCCTTGGCAAGCCGATCAAGCCAATAGCGAGCCATTGGACCATTAAACTTTTCACAGGAAAAGCCTCCTCCTGCGCCAAGAAAAACACAACAATCTTCCTGTCCGGCTTTGCAAATCGTCCGCACTTCATCTGCCGACACCGCGCAAGAATTACCTTCTCCAGTAAAATAAACACCATGAACTAATTCAGAACTATCGGCCGTTAACTTCAATTCAGTATCACTAACTTCAATCTCTACCACTCGCCCCGACAACCAAACAAGATCATTCTCAAAATACGCATAGACATTTATAAAACCACTGTTTTTTTGGTGATCAAGAATTGGTCCTCTCGTGATTGGCCCGGACTTGTACGAAAAACGGTACTCTGATGTTTCGTCTAGAGCGATAGTGCAACCATCAAGCCTCGATTCGCGCCTAGCAAGCTTGCCATTAAGACCGATGAAAAACTGCTCGATGAACGGCCAGAGATCAACATCTCCCTGATCAGTGACTAGCTTCCATGGCTTATTCTGCCACCCAAGAAACATCAGCCTGCCCCTCAGCTTTTGCATTTCTCCTCCTCTTGTTGCCTTTTGAGCACAATTATTATTGAATGTTTTTGTTATTATAAAGAACTTTCACCTCTATCTTCTATCTATCATACTTTTATTCGATTGTCAATAGTAAAAGGTAATGTCCACACATATATAGCGATTTTTTGTCAGAATTGATATGATTTTGGCATATGTGTATCAACACGCCTAAAAGATCAAAGAATTTTCGTTCTTTTTGAACACGCCAAACAAATTCATCGCGCCACTACCAACTTCATTAATAATTTCTTTGTTTTATCCATAAGAAAAATTAAAGAGTTGTTCTTAAGACTTTTACTAAATCTTTAGCCTTAATACCTTTTCTCTTATTATCTCTGATTGCATCAAAAACAGTATACTCATCTTTTTTACCCAAATCTTCCATATTCAAAGGCGTGATTTCTAATTTATCTCCTTGCTCTTTAAGAATAAAACGATTTGTAGAAAAATTACGCCTCCAATGAACAGGAAGAGTTATTTGTCCTCTGATTGTCGCTTTTGCGATAGTAGTCATAAATTTGATTTATAATAAATAATACTTTCTTACATTCTTGTTTTATTACTTCCTGTGTCATTGTCAACTCCCATTATAATTTAAGATGAATCTTGTTTTACAATTTTTCAATTTCCTTTAAGTCTTTGTCAGGAATGTATAAGACCAATAGCCCGACAATGACGCCACCCAAAGCAGTCCAAAGGTGGCTGCCCCCAAAAATTGTTCTATCCAAAGCATCTAATACATACCATATCCCTCGCCAAATTAAAACTAGTCCAATAACAATTGATATATTTTTCGCTAGATACTGTAACGTTATTTTATTTTTTGTCATGTTTTTATCTATTAATCACTTTTTATTATTTTGTCCAGCCTATTTTTACTCTAAATCACTTGACACGAAATAATTTATATGCTATAATGGATATTAGATGAGGATATTCTAACCGCTATGCAAAGGAGGGCACCATGGGTATTGGGAAATGGTTCCTTGTGTACGCACAGAGAGATGTCTTGGGAGGGAACATTGAGGATGTAGAAATCAAATTGGAAGCCGCCACAGAAGACGAAGCCGTCAAGGAAGCAATACTAATCTGGACAAAGAAACGCGACGAAACGATTGCTTCTTGGGAAGAGAGATTTCCTTCGGGACATCCCTTCAAAACTGCTTTCAGTGACAACGGCCCATGGAAGCCTTGCGTTATCTACAAAATCAACCTGTGATAGCAATCAGTAAGCTCCTTGTGGAATTTCCACTTGGAGCTTTTTAAATTATGACAACGAAGCTATTTCTCTTTCCATATTTTTTCTTGCTTGTTGTTCTAATTCTTCGTTCGCTCTTTCTGTGACATATATCCTTTGTCTTTTTAAAAAACCTTCCAGTACTTTTTTTCTACCGGCTTTATATTCTTCATCAGGTATCACCCATTTGTATTCTTCGCGAATACTTGCAGCATATTGATCATAAATTTCTTCGCTTGACCCAAGAATTGCTAAATCCCCATCCATAAAAATTGCTGAATCAGGATTGTCTTCAATAACACGATGCCCTGCCGTTGCCTGAATTAAAGCCACTACATATTCTACAACTTTATTTGGAACACCAATTTGCTCTAAATAATTTTTAGCAAACAGAGCGCTCTTGTTATCATTATCTCTCATTCTGGTGTCGTGTATAACATCATGAAACCACGCAGCCAGTTTAATCCCGTTCAATTCTTTAATGTCCGCCTCGCACTCTTTTAAAAAAGCTAATAAATTTTCAATATGTTCAAGGTTATGGTAAGCGCGACCTTCGGCTTGATATTCTTCAACAATTTTTTCAAATAATTTTATTGCTTCTGGTTTTTTTAATTCATCAAATATACTGCAAAAATCATCTTGCATAACCTCTATCCTTATTCTTTCTTGGTCGGACAATTCTTCTCTTTGATATTCTTTATTCATAAATCAAAATAATAATTAAATTTCTCCCACAATCACCACATAATTTTTGCCATATACCTTGGCACATTTGGGACAAGTGGTGTACCACATATACCATTTCTTTATTTTAATACCCTTACCCTTGGCATATTCCTTGAAATCTTGGCACCATTTTCCTGTATCCTTAAAATTTCCTTCATAAACCTTACTCAAGAATTTTCCCGATAGTGCGATATTCTCGGCACCCAGCACTTCCTTATCTACTGCCAAATATAAATCCATATTCCATTTTGAATTGTGATCGGATAAGCACATCCAATCGGGCACCTTCGCGCCCGCTTTTTCTACTTTTTTATTCATGCGCGTAATGACCGCACCAAAATTCACCGGCATAAAAAGAAAAGTAAAAACTTTGTCCTTAATAAATTTCTTATTCTCCCACTCTAAAACTTTTCCATCCCAAAGGGTAGGATCAAATTTCGGGCAACACCCTGTAATATTTTCTGGTTCCCTGCCCTGAGCTGTGTCGAAGGGTTTGTCCTGAGATATGCTCGCCCTGAACTTAGTTGAAGGGCCGAAGGATTTTTTCATGTTTTTTCTATTACAAATCATTTTAACTTCTTCGAAAATTAAAATCCCGAAAGAAAAATTAATACCTATTGACTGTGGATAACTATATTGCTATACTTCAATTAGGTCGGAGTAGCAGGGGGAGATGTTGGAAATTTGTTCAACTATCGCTAATACCTTTGCCAGTACTTAGACCAATCAAAGCACCTCTGAATTTTCAGAGGTTTTTTGATTATTGCCTGGCCTCCAATACCAAATATTAAATTTTGGATAATGTTCCTCGGCAAAAGTTTTTGAATATCTATCCCAATATTCAGGCAGCAAGCTTTTTACATCTAATTTTTTTATCAAATATTTTCTTACATTATTTTTGTATTCTTTGTTCGTTGGTTTTAAATTGTTCATTATACAACCCAATAAAATATCATTTATTTGATTAACATGATAGTCTTCCAGGTGAGATTTAATATCTGTAATCTCTTTTAGTGTGGGCTTATGTTCATCAGCGCAGTGTCGTCCGCCTATAACGCAGAAATCTTGCTTCATAATTTCGATAAATTTATCTCCATTACAACGAGTCAGTTCATCGGTTAATAGCACTCCATTATATATTTCTTCAGTATTGTGGGAGAGCAATAATTCAGCAAATTTTTTATATGCCCTCGCCATCTTAATTTTTTTGTCTTCACTCTTCTTGCCAAAACGCTCTAAATCCATAATCTTTTGATCAACCACTATGGCTCGAAAATAACTAGTGCTTTTCATAAAAATATCAATACCAGCGCAACATAATTCTTGACGACGTCTTGTGGTACAATAATTATATTTTATTTCCAATAACTTTTTGTTTTGACCAAAAAAATTAAAATCCTGTTTCACCCTCAACCATTCTCTATGCAAAAACTTGGGATGCGGATTAAATAACGCACCCAATATCAAGTATCGATGTTCTTGATCGTAAGATTCGTCAAAATATATAAGCATATAAAATTATACTAAATCTTTATTTAATTTTTCTTTTAGAAATTAACTTTAGGTTCTCGCTATTCAAACCTCAATAGTTCAATATTCTTTTCTACTTCATTATATTTAAATATTCCGCCATTAACACATAGATAAACACCTGGCTTGATATTGTTAAATGAAGCTATGCTGTATCCAAGATTAAAGGGCGCGTCTGATGTGGAAAACCCCATAATGGGAATCATTGAGCCTGTCAAAACGATTTTTTTCTTAATCTCGCTTTTGCTAAAATTTTCTTCCAAAAACTTGGCAGTATCTTTCATTGTAAATGTTCCGTGAGTTATCAAAATATTATCGTACGGGCTTGCTTTTATCATTTTAATCAGCTTTTCCAAATCTTCAGACTTGATCTCTCTGCTATCTTTCTCGCAAATAGTTTCTATATTATAGGTAAAATGAGGTTTAATGACATTTTTAAAATAACTGTCAATCGTTGAATCCAGCTTCATTAATTGCTGATTTATGTTGTCATAAGCAGAATCGATAAATTCTATCGTCCCGCCCATTTTTATAATATGAATATGTGTTTTTTCCATATGTTTATTATTAAGCTTTATTAATTAATTTACTATAATTTACGCTAAATCTTTATTTAATTTTTCTTTTCGCGCTTTAATAATATTTCTCATTCTGTTTTTACCGAAATGAGCCCAGTCAAGAACGCCGACAGCAGTCAAAATCGCCTCTTTTTCCTCTGGTTTGAGTTGATTTTTATTCAAAAGATTCATCAAAACACCAATTGCTTTTTTATATTCCATGCAATAGCGACAGGATTATGGCAAAAACAATTTAAAATACTTTTCTGTTGTTGGCGTAAATTCTTCCGGATGCCCTTTGAGTTCTTTTTTTAATCCATCCGGTGAAATCCATTTAATTTCTTCAACTTCGTCTTCTTGGATTTTGAAATCATTTATATTTTTATCAATCTTTGCAGTGTACCATTGAGTAAAATGGTGAAATTCATCATCGGTTTTTGTCCTTGGACCAAGCTCAACTTTAATATTTTTGAGTCCTAATTCTTCTTCCGCTTCTTTTATAATATTTTCTTCGTAAGTTTCGCCTTCATCAACGGTTCCAGCAACGGCTGGTCCCCATTTTTTTGGATGGTGAGATTTTGTATGATGGCGTCTGGCAAGTAAAATCTCGCCACAAGAATTTGTAATCCATAGCGCTGAAACTCTATAAATTTCTTCTTTGCCTAAAGTATTTCCATCTTTATAACCAATAATCTTATCGTTTTTATCTACAATAATAATTTTTGGCTTAATATTTTCTTCCATAATTAAATATTTTTAATATTTTATACTCTAATGATAACTTATTTTCCTAACATTTTGCAAACAAAAAATTAAAATGAAATAATTTTGAAAGTTCGATTGTATTAATGTTAAGAACGATTAATTTGTGTAAATATTAATCCATGAAAAACAAAAAAATAGCGCTTATTATCTTTCCTGTTTTAGCAGTCACATTATTGATTGCCGGAACAACATACGCAACTACAGTTACTGGAAGAGGCGGTTTATTTAACACCATCGCAGATGCCATCGCTAATAAATTCAACTTGAATGTTTCTGATGTTCAAGCTGTTATTGATGATACAATTACTGCCGATGATCAAGAAATGGGAAAAAACCGTTTGGCGCGAGTTGATTTGCTTGTTCAAGCCGTTAAAGATGGAAAATTAACTCAAGCTCAAGCCGACCTTATTACTGCCAAAAGAGAGGAAATGAAAACCTCAATGAAAGATTTGAAAAATATGACTCGAGAACAAATGGTCGCTGTCATAAAAACACGAACAGATGAATTGAAGCAATGGGCAACTGATAACGGTATTCCTGAACAATATATTATGCCGTTCGGTGGTCTCGGTCATGGTCGTGGCGAAGGAAGAGGCTTTAGAGGATTCGGATTTGATAAAGATAATGTCCCTGTGGCAACATCAACGCCCCCGACCAATTAAATTTAGGCAAACAATGCGACAAAAACCCCGGCGTGCCGGGGTTTTTGTTTTTATTGATTTTGGGTTTTTAAAAAAATAGCACATCGGAAAAATCACTTTCGAAATTTCCCATGTGCCATAATGATTCCACTATTCTGCTCTCTCTTTTAAATACGATTGAGCATGATACATATCTACGCTTCGGCCACTTTCGGTCACAACTCCGAATCCGCCTTCTGATGGTTTTGCAAGATGACCTTCGTCGTCGATACCCCATTTAGAAACAATCTTTTCGACATGACCAGCAACCTTGACATGGGTGGCCTCTCTTACATCAACTCCGCTCTTCATTACTGCCTCCTTTATCTTCCATTAACTGAACTAAAAGAATCTTATCATTAGATTACGTGATTGTCAATAAAAAAAATCTCAAATATATTAGGATTTTATATTTAAGACAAGAGGAACAAAACGGTGGGGGTGGGATTTGAACCCACGGAACCATTGCTGGTTCAACAGTTTTCAAGACTGTCCGATTCAACCACTCTCGCACCCCACCGTTTTGTTTCCCTTTTTAATAACCTGTATGTTTTAATTTACTTTTTAATGTTTCTTCTAACAGATATTTAATTCTCTCCTTGCCCTTACCTGTTTTAAGAAATAACTCTTCTCGTCTCGCATCAGTTTTGTCAATAAATCCTTGATAGTACACTAATTCCCATGGCGCATAAGATTTTGTTGACCTAACTTCCCCCGAATTATGTTCCACAATTCTTCGTCTGAGATCTTTTGTAAACCCCTTATATAATCTGTTAACCCTTTTGCTTTTTAATATATAAACATAGTACATATAATCTCATCTGTCCGATTTCGGCCCAAGGCCGACCAGCCTCGGGCTGGCGACCCCTGTCCGCCTCGGGCGGAACTCTGTCACCTCTCCATGTTTTTAACTTAACGACTTAACAACCCTACAACTTGACAACTTGCAACACCACTTAAACTTCTTTGTTAGTTATTGGTCGTAAGGTCGTTTCGTTGTCTTGCTGTAATGTCGCAAAAGTTACTCCGTAACTTTTGCTTTTATCCTTTTTACTTCTGCGCCAATTGATTCTTGTTTTATAATTTTAAAGCTTTTCAATTCAGATGTCAATTGAATATGCGGTCCCCGGCAAATTTCACATGAATAAAAATCAGCTTGCTGTCCGTTTGGACTGATTCTATAAACACTGACATTTTTTGGATATTTCTCTTTAAAAAATCCCAACGCTCCCATTTTCACTGCTTCATCATAAGTCGTTTCAATTCTTTCAACTTTCAAATCTTCTTTTATTTTCTGATTAACAAATTTTTCTACTTGCGCAATTTCCTCATTCGTTAAATTTCGTCCAAAACTAAAATCAAATCTCAATCTTTTTTCTGAAATATCCGACCCCATCTGTTTTACTTCTTCCCCTAAAACTTCTCTCAATGCCTTGTGAAGCAAATGAGTCGCCGTGTGAAGTTTAATTTCATAATCTGTCGGGTTTTCTCTGAGTCCTCCTTCTTTTTTTTCAATGACAGTTTTTGAAATCGTCTGGTGTTCTTTCTTTGCCTTTTCAAATCCTTTTTCATCCAAGGTAAATCCTCTTTCTTCTAAAAGTTCTTTGGTGAGCTCTTGAGGAAAACCAAAACTTTCATAAAGCTTAAATGCTTCAACACCCGAAAAGATTTTTCCTTCAATTCGAACAAGTTTCTTTTCGAGCTCTTTGGTGCCATTCAAAAGCGCTTTTTTGAAGGCCGTTACTTCTTTTTCAATCACAGCAATAAGATTGGTTTTGTCCTTGCCGATCTCTGGCCAAAAATCGCTATAATTTTTTATAACCTCATCAATTAAATCAACATACCATCCATCTTTAAGATTTAATTTCATCGCTGCCCTAACTGATCTTCTTAGTACTCTTCTCAAGATATAACCTTCTTTTAGATTTGATGGCGCTAATCCTTCGGCAATCAAAAAGACAGATCCGCGAATATGATCAACTATCACCCTTTCTAATTTTTTATTTTCCTCAGTAGTTTCATAATGGTTCTCTCTTAAAATCTCCAGCAAAGAAAAAAACAAATCAGTCTCAAAAACTGTTTCTTTTTTTTGCATTACCCTTGTTAATCTTTCCAGTCCCATTCCTGTATCAATACCTTTTTTGTCCAATGGCACAAGGCCGCCTTTTTTATCTTTATAGTATTCATTAAAAACAACATTCCAAATTTCAGAATTATCTAAATAAAGTTCTGTTGTCGGTCCACATGGTCCTTCTTCGCCTGTTGGTCCCCAAAAATTATCTTCTCTGCCTCGCTTAGCAATCTGATTTTCTTCAATACCTAAACTAATCCAAATATCATGGGATTCTCTATCAAACGGCACCTCTTCATCTCCTGCAAAAACCGTGACCTTTAAATCTTCTTTTTTTATACCAAGTTCCTTTGTAAAAAATTCAAAAGCGAAACCAATTGCTTCTTTTTTCCAATAAGCTCCGTTAAAACAAAAATTTCCCAACATTTCTAAAAACGTCAGATGATCTTTGTCGCCAACTTCGTCTATGTCAGAAGTGCGAAAACATTTTTGAACTGTTGTAATTTTCTCATTACCCAATTCTCGCTTAGCATCTCTTTTGCCCGAAAAGTAATCCTTAAATTGCTGCATGCCTGCGGTCGTCAAAAGCACTGATGGATCAGTGACATCAATAAGCGAAGAAGAGGGCATTTGTTTGTGCCCTTTTTGGATAAAAAAACTTAAGAATTTTTTTCGTAATTCCTGAGATGTCATAAAAATTTATCTTCTTAGACTATTAATTCGCTGAGTCAATTCCTGAATTTTTCTGCTCGCTGCTAAGACATAATCATTATTGAAATCTTTAATTCTCGTTTCGCAATGAGCTATTTCCAAATCTAGGTTTTTTCTTTGCTGTTCTAGATCGTCTCTTCTTCGTCGCAACGGCATTAATTCACTAGTCTCCATACGGCTTCGTTCGTCATTTCTTCGTGTATATTCTTCTTCTGCTCTTGCTCTATCTGATTCTAATCTTCTAATTTCTTCTGCATTTGGATCTTGTTGTGAGTCATTAGTATCGCTAGGTGTTCCCCATCCCATATTTTTATAAAACACAATTTAATCTCCTAATTTTATCAGAATCTATCTCTTTTTCAATAATAGAATTTTTTAACAACAATAATTTTTCACTTTTTGATCTTTCGTCAAGGTTCTTCGACATTTTGTCGAAGGTTCTTCCTTTTCATTTTAAACTTCCTATAATCCCTCCCCCTATCATTTCTTCTCCCTTATAAAAAACAATACTTTGTCCCGGCGTAATCGCCCTCTGCGATTCTTTAAAGATAACTTTGATTTGATTTTTTTCCTTCGTCCGCCGAAGCCTTGGCGAAGGCGGATTTTCAATTATCCTACATTCCTGATCCGGTTGTCTATATCTAATTTTTGCCTGACATTTAAGAGGCAATTTTGGCTCTTCGCCTGAGATCCAGCTTAGATCAGACGCAATCAATTCTTTTTCAAACAACGCTTCATTTTTTCTACCCTTAGCCACGATCAATTCATTCTTTTTAAAATCTTTTCCAATAACAAAATAGGGGATGCCTCCACCAATCTTTATCCCTCTCCTTTGACCAATAGTGTAAGTTTCAAGACCATCGTGTTCGCCAATCACTTCTCCGTCAGTGGTCAAAATCTTTCCCAGCTTTGATTTAATATACTGTTTCAAAAAATCTTCAACATTGACCTTGCCCATAAAACAAATGCCCTGTGAGTCAGGCTTATCTTTTACTGGCAAATCCCATTTTGCAGCAATTTTTCTTATTTCCGGTTTCGTATAATCGCCAACAGGAAAAAGACAATGCTTCAGTTGTTTTTGTGTCAGCGTCCACAAAAAATAACTTTGATCTTTATTCCCATCTACCCCTTTTAATAATGAATATACATTTTCCCCTTTATTCCTTCTATCCCCTTTATCCCCCGTATCCCTTTCCCGTATTCTCACATAATGCCCCGTCGCAATTTTATCACCACCCATAACAAGTACTTTCTCCAAAAACATTCCAAACTTAATTTCCCGATTGCATTCAATATCGGGATTGGGCGTTATGCCTTTTTTATAACCATCCAAAAAATAATCAATAACTTTTTCTCGGTATTCTTTGGTAAAGTCCCAGCTATAAAATGGGATGGCTAATTTTGAGGCGACTTGTCTGGCATCTTCTTCATCTCTCTCCCAACCACAGCCAATCGGATTACTGTCCGATTGCCCTGAGCAAAGTCGAAGGGCCCCCTGATTTATAGACGTTTCTGGCGACCAACATTTCACAAAAACCCCACGACTTGATATCCCGCCTCTTTTAACAAACCTGCCGTTACTGCTGAATCCACACCACCAGAAAGTCCCACAAAAACTAATTGTTTTTTCTCTTTTGACATATTTTAAATTATATTCCTTAATTCCATTTTTTCAACTTATACTCCTTATTCATCCTATAAATCCTATATCCCTTATATTCCTTGTGTCCCTTATGTCTCTTATAAAACAAAAGCCAGGGTTGTCGTACCTGGCCGTGGCATTGAGTACCTTGACTCTACCACTTGTACGCTCGTTGACAACTCAACGAGTAGCTTTACTTTTTACTGAGGAAGACTGGGTTTTTGAGCCGATCGCGCACCGCACCACACACCGTTACCATCCGGCCCGATGGGCCTGAATCGCTCAGGCAAACGTACTGCCGTCAATGCGTTCTTCCGTCTAATGTCCCCATTGTAATGTGATACGATTGTCTCGGGGGATTCAAGACCATCCTCAAGATTGCGGAACGTGCGCCCTCTTTTTGAACGACCCAGTCCTCCATCCTCACTACCTATTATACTCCTTTTTTAAATAATGTCAAGTGTTTTAATCTTTCTTGTCGAAATTATTGAGATTTAGAAAGATTTATCATGAGCAAAGTCGAAGGATTACTCTTTCTTAACAAAAACACGCCTATCGCTAGGCATGTTTTTTTATTTTTTCAAACTCTAAATTCTAACTTCTAGCTTCTATATTCTAATTTATCGCACTCCCTGTTGGCCAAGCATTAATTTCTGTTGAATTAACGGGCGCAATGCGCGACCAATCATAGCCATGGCGATTAAAGGCGCTTGCGCTTGTAATCCAGCGCTTCAGACCATTTTCCAGATAATAAATTTTCCAATCGTTATCGTATTTAATTAAATGATTTTCCAAATACCAATTCAGTTCTTCTTGCGAAATCGAAACGACATCTTCAAGCTTATTGCCATAGGAATAAAATGTATCCATATTTGGCATTTTTCGCTTCATCCAGCTTTCTGTGATGTAGTAAATATCAGAAGAACCGCTAACTCGAACGACTTTTACCCTGCTATAAGTATTCAATTCTGCCTGACTGATAGTTCTAATTTCTCCCGTACTAAATCCATAATTCGCAAAAATATTGGCAGTTGGAATCCAATGATATTTTCCATTAATGATTTGGTAAACTTTGTCTTGCCCGCTTACTCTCACTAAATTGTGATCTGATGCCTTATAAACATCTATCCATTGATAATATTCATCGTAAAGTCTGGCGTTGTCTGTAACTTTTAAGCTGACTTTATATTGTCCCGGATTGTTATAGGTATGAGTTGGGTTGATGTCGACTGAAGTTGATCCGTCTCCAAAATTCCAACTCCAATATTTAATATCGCCTCTTCCGTCTGGATCGGTCGAAGAATCATTGAATGAAATCGCCTCATCTTCTCTTGGCCAAGTTGTTTTAATAAAGAATCTTGCTTTAGGATTGTGGCTTCCTTCATAATAGACAGTTTCATCTCTTACGACCGCTGTTAATGTTTTTGATTCGACAAGATTGTTATTTACATCTTTAAGAGACAAGGTAATATCATAAGTTCCTATCTGAGAATACTCGTATGATATAACGGCTGGTCCGCATAAGATATCTGCTCTTTCAGTATTATTGTCACTCCAACGAATTTCGGCTTTATAATTATCTTCATTCTTGCAATCAATTTCATAGTCAATGTAAATCTTTTCGCCTAAAACTTTTGAAGATTGTTCGTCAAAACTAAAATTCTTGATTGATGGTCTCCATTCTTTCTCAATTTTTAAAGTTAATTTAAAAATTTTAGTTCGGCCGGTACTGTCTTTTAGTGTAAGCTTTGGGAAGTAAGATCCGTTATCTTTATAGCTATGGGTTTGGAGATAAGAACTTCCTGTATAAAGGCTAAAATTATAACTCGCGTTTCCGTCACCATAGTCCAAAACTGCATTAATCGAACTATCCTGCTTATCTCCTCCTTGGATTTTAAATTCAATATTCTGGTTTACATAAAATCCATTTTTCGCATCAGCAGAAAAAATATTGACATAAGGATCATAACTGATAAACGCGCCTGCCCAAAAAGGAATTGCAATGAGCGTGATCAAAAAAGAAAAAAGCACACCAAAAGCGCCTTTTTTGCCTCGTCCTGAGCCCATCGAAGGACTTCGTCCTAAACCATGCCTACCGGCAGGCAAGCTTGCCGAAGGACTAAATTTATGGAAACGAGAATTTTTCTTTTTCATATTTTTTAAAACACATTTACTACCCTTATCCTATCCCTAAAAATTTCTTCTGTCAATTAGCGATATCCATGACTCGGTCATGCACAAAATCATCTCATTACTGATCATCACTATGTCTAGATGCCCATAAACGAATGTTATTTTCAAACGATTTATGGGTTGGAAAATATTCAGAGAACCAATCAGGTTGAGTTAAAACTAATTTCACTATACCAGATTTATCCTTGCCAGTTCTGTAATAACTATAGCTCGACCATGTATAATCCCTCATTTTAGATTCGACTTCTCGCCAATTATTAATTTTGCCTCTTCTCCATTCAGGACTAAATCCGTCAAGAATATTAAGATGAATATAGCTCATAATGTGTACAAAATAAGATTGTTCATCTATTAATTTGGCAGTAAAAGCTCCTTGCCAAAGATTTCCCTTTCGCTCATTTTTTAAATTAAAATAGCGCGAGTAGCCCATGCAAACTTTGTGCATTAATCTGGATATTCCTTTTTCCTCTTTTTCTCTTACAAAAAGATGAAAATGGTTGGGCATGAGAGTAAAAGCCAATATATCAACCAGAGAATTCCTTGTGTCGGGATTATGTAAACTAATAATATCTTCGAACTTTCTGGACAGGCGCGAAATATTTCTCGGAGGAATATTAGAGTCGTTAAAAACAACTAAATATGTCATAAATCTTTGGTAGTCAAATTTATTGAGAAAAACTTTTTTCTCATCAGTTCCTCGATTAAGAATGTGATAATAATTATTGGGCGTAAAGATAATTTTTCTCATTTAGTATTTAAAAACAATGTTTTGTGCATGACCGAGTCATGCACAATTGGTTAAACGAAACATGGATACAGTATTTTCATTAAGCCAAAAAAGTCAGGATCAGAATGCCAATAAAAATTCGGTAAATAACAAATGGCATCAAGCTTCCCTTTTCGGCAATATAATTTAGAAGTTTTATCGCTAAAAATCCTGACACCATGGCTGCTAGGAATCCAACCAATAGATTCATTCCATTAATAGTAATTGACGGATCTTTGATGATTTTTATTCCTTCAAAAAGGGCTGCTGCTGCAATTAGGGGTGCAGACATCAAAAAAGAAAATCGGATCGTTGCCTTTTTCGTTAGTCCCGAAAATAATCCCCCCGTAATTGAAAGGCCACTCCTAGATCCGCCCGGAATTATAGAAATTGCTTGAAAAATGCCAACAATTAAAGACTTCTTTTGGGTAATATTCTTTGGATTTGAGTCATTATTGATATTTCTTCGCGATAATAAATCAGCAATTCCTAAAATTAATCCCCAGAAAATTAGATTAATACTTATAATCACTGGCGATCTCCATTGATTTTCAACAAAATTTCCCAAAAACAGTCCAGCGACTAGGGCTGGGATTATGCCAATAATAATGAGTAATAAAAGTTTCCTTTCAGGGTTATACTTTTCATCTTTCCAAAATAACAATCCTTTTGCAATATTTACCCAATCTTTTCTGAACAAAAAAAGAACCGCGCCAAGCGTTCCTAAGTGAAGCAAAACATCAAATACTAATCCTTGATCTTGCCAATTAAATAACTTTGGAAAAATCGCCAAATGAGCCGACGAGGAAATGGGAAGAAATTCCGTTAGCCCTTGAACAAGACCAAGAATGATTGATTGAAGAATGTGCATAATTTTTATTTGCAGGCACCGTCTTTGTAGCCATAAATAACAGGATACTCAAGCGCAGTGCACGCTGCGCAACCATTTGAATATGTTTTCCAAAGAGGTTCGTCGCCTTCATTCGTGACTCTTGCACAAACAGGTTGATAAATTTCAGCACAAGCAACTTCTCCTTTAAATTCTTTACTAAATGTATCACAATTTTTTAAAACAATATTTCCTTCCCCAGGATCGCATTCGCCTCTGAAATACGCCCACTCTTCGCACTCTCCTTCAGGAAAAATACACATACCAATTTGTCCCTGTGGCATATCTTTTATTTGCAATGTTCCACCTTGTTTTTCACAGTTCCTTGAGGCAGGATTACTAATCCCCACAGATGTTTCTACTTTTTCTTTAATACTTTTGACTTGGATCTGCCTTGAACCATAGTCAATAACATCAGTAACCAAGTTTCCTTCTATTAAAACTATTTTTCCTGAATCTCTGAAACTAATAATTTGATTTTGAAGGTCTTTTTTATTACCTAAGGCTTCTATGCCATACTCTTGTCCATCAGTGGTAATAAAATAATCATCAAATTGTGATCCGCTTGGCGTTGAAAGAATTTTTCCTTCAAGACTGACAATGTTTTCTTGGGGTGGCAGAGGAATTTCTTTTTCTGGAGATTTAACAACAGTTCCATTCAAAACAAAAATTATCGCAATAACTAAAACCAACACAGGAATACCTATATAGAAAAATTTGTTTTTGAAAATATTCATGGAGATGAAAATTACAAATCAACTTTTTTTGTTCTTCTAAAGACTAAATATGAATAAACGCCGAGAAAGATAACAGCACCGATAATAAATACCATCATCATAATAAACGACACCTCGCCTCTAAAAACAACTGACAAGGCGGTTGCTACGCCAATCACTTCAAAAACCCACATACCCATTTCGTGTGTTTTTTTCCAAACTTTGTCAGAACTTAGCGTCCATGGAGATTTTATGCCAATAAAAAAGTTTCTTTTTATCTTGGGCATCAGAACTCCTAAGAAGAAAAATAATGCTCCCGTACCGACAATGACAATTTTGTCGACTGGCAGCTTTACGCTGCTCATAGCCGCATTCAGCATTAGAACATGGAGCGCTGAAAGAAAGAGAATAATTGCAAATTTCATTTGCCAATATATAGAATACGATTTTTCAATATTTTTCTTTAGAGGATCAAGAAAAACAATGAAACTTAAGAAAAGATACAGAACTAAATAAATAATTGGCATATAAAAAGCAACTGTATTCTTCGATGACCAACCGTTAATCTCCCCGTTAATTCCCCAGTGTGTCGGAATTTGAGCTGGTAATTGCCCATAAAAAATTATGCCAATCACAATCAATACTAAAATAAAAAAAATCGGAAATATTTCTTTTTTTAAATTAAAAAGTTTCATAGGAAAAACACACAACTAATTAATTTTCATTATTAGCAGGTTCACTAATAACAGGTTCGTTAATAATACTTTCGCTTGTAGTTCCACCAAGATTTATATTTTCTTCTGTTGCTGGAATTGTTTCTTGGTTTATTTTTTCAGTCGTCGTTGCCTCTTTTAGTACATCTTGATTTATTAATTCCTTTTGTTTAGTTTCTATTACATCCGCATTCTCGCTTTCTTCTAGTATTGGCAAAGGAAAAACCGTTAGCATTTCTTCTTTCGGCGTAACAATCCAATAATCTAATTTTAAATCTTCTTCTGCGGGAGTTAGAATTGATATTTCAAAAGATTCTCCGTTTTTGCGATCAGAAATCCACCAAATTCCAGGAATAGCAGAATTAGGAGTTGCGAAAATTTTAGCATTCATTGTCAGGTAACTACTAAAAACTCTGACCGATTTTGATCCTTTAGAAATTACTGTTTCGCCAAAATCTTCCACTAAGAAGTTAACATTAAGCCCTGAGTCTATTTTTTCAGCAGTAGTTGTTGTCGCAGAAAGCCCCTGATTTACAATATTCAAAATTTGCGTAGTCTTGTCGTCAATAGCTGTCATTTTGTCAAAAATCGCCGAAATTTTATTGAAAATTTGCGTAAGCGCATTGGCAATTGTTTCTAAAATTCTTTGAAAAAAATTAAGAACCGTTCCAAAAATTCCATTAGTTTCTGTTTGGGTATTTTTCCCTTGATAATTAACGATTTTATCAAATAACAAGTTTAATGTTGTCGGAGATATAATGACAGCCGTTGCTTCTGATTGAGTTAATTTTTCTTGTAAAAATTTTAGAAATGCTTCTTGAGTTAAATTTTCCGTACTTGTTGCGCTCTGCTCAAATGATTCAATCAATTTTTGGATAAAATCTTCTTGAGAAAATTCAACTGATCCGTCAAAAAATAAATTTTCTAAAGTTATTACTGGAATTCTCGGAGTCATTTCGTCATCCAATAGCCCTGTTGCAGGATTTTCTACTATAATATCTAAATAATATTTTGCGTTTTCAAAGTTAAGCGTTAATGGGGTTTTTGATCCCAAAATTACTTGAAATCTTCCACTCACAATAGAAACCTTGTTCTCTCCCGAAAATTCTTCTTGCCAAACACTATTAGTACTTGTTGCTCCATCATACAAAGTGAATTTCATGCCATAAAAACCTGAATCGGCTGTAACATTGTCTGCATTTTTTAAGACACCGGAAAAATAAATCCTTAGATCCTCTTCTGCTCTTACATATCTCGATCCAATAACAATAACAAAAACGATAACAATAAATCCAGCTATTATTACTTTTCTGAAAATTTTTAATAATGCATCCATTTCTTCAAAATCAATTCGTAAACTAATTTAAAAACTACAGCAGCTACAATCACCACTGACCCGAGCATTAACAGCACCAGTCCTGTATTTTCCTCCAATCTCCACCATGGGGCTAGTATTGTTGATATTTCAATATTTTGATTAATGACTCCGCTGGTAATTTCTATCGCCTTACTCTTTTTATCGCCAAATCCTGATTTCGTAGCCTCTAAATAATATCTTCCAGCCGGAACCATAAATCCAAACTCACCCTTCAGGTTCGTAAACTGAGGATTTTGTTGATTATAGGATGTTCCATTAAATATCTTCCATTCCTTTTTTTCACTATCAAACCGGTAGAGAGTAACTTCAACATCTTTAAGGCGATTTTCTTTTCCAGACATTTCCCAGAAAAAAAGCCCACTCATAAACAATCGTCCATACGGCTCAATAACCTTTTGATAAACATATCCATAGGGATCCACCAATAATTCGCCCAATTTTACGATTTCCTTCTTTTTGTTACCATAGATAACTTCCACGCTTAATTTTGTCGCCTCATTTTTTGCCACAGTCTCAAATTTCACTTCCCACGACTGCCCCTTTTCTTGAAATTCATATGTGGCGCCGTCATCTACTTTAAATAAAATCTCAGTTGGTTTTTCTGAAAAATACTTCTTGTCAAGAATTACAGTTATTGGCGTTTTTTCTAAATAATGAAAGTTTTTGGGAAATAAATTCGGCCAGACGATCGGTTCTTGATTATTCTTATCTTCCAACTGCACTAGCTTTTCTCCCAATTCAACATCAAAAGTTTTTTCAGGAATTATAATATCAATCTCCTTCGCTTCTCTTTCATAAACTATTTGATCGGACCTATTGTTATTTTCTGCGACTTCTTCTTGTTTTATTTCTTCTTGACCTGCTTTTTTTTCGATATTTTTAACGCCTGGTTCACTTCCAAGTTTTGATTCTGGCTTTAATTCTGGTTTTGGTTTACTGCCACCATCAATAGAAATTTGGCTAATCACAACACTTGCTAGAGACGCTGATGAATAGTTCCTAACATAGTCATAGGCAAAGGCTGTGTAATAATATGTTTTACCAGCAAAAACATTAAAATCGAATACTTGTTCTCCTTTTCCCTCAAAGATGATTTCATTGTCAGATAAAGCATTTGGAGAATAACCTTTTTCACTCCTAAAAATACGCACTCCAGCAGTATCGCCATCTGATGGCAATAACCAATCAAGCCTTACCTTTTTCTCTATAGTTGTCGCCTTAAAATTAATTGGCGCCGATGGCGCAATCCGATCTAAGATTATGCTTCTATAAATAATCTCACTTTCCGCGCCATTCTCTGTCTTGAATTGGAAATAAAGCGTTTTCCTGCCATTACTGTCAGATAATTGCCAATTTACCGGTGATGATATTTTTTGAAAAATCGTATCTGTTAAATTTTCGTTTTCCGAAATCTTTACCTGAGAAAATAAATTGTAATTTACAAATTTGATCGAAACATCTCTCCTATTGACATAATTAGCTCCGTTATTAATATAAACTTCTAAATTGCCTGTTTTTATTTTTGACAGTGGTGACAAAACAACAGATCCTCCCGATGGACTCACCGAAATCGCATTTGTTGTAAAACTATATTGACTCCCTCCGTTATTATAATTATAGGTTGATGTGTTATTTGGAAGATCAGTACTTCTAATCTGAAAATAATAAACCGTATTTGCGCTTAGTCCCGATAGATCTACTCGATGGTTTCTTGCGCCATAAACCTCCTCTGTCGTGCTTGCATAAGTCGATGTTGCAACTCCGTAATCAATATAAGAACTTGTGGTATTTTCGTTAGTGCTCCAACTGATTGTCACTGCCGAAGATGTGAGATTGGATTTTTGAATATTAGAAACAATCGGTCCTGTGATATCTGGACCCGTGATTGTAACTGTCGTAGTTGTATTATCTGCAAAAACCCGCTCACTTGCGCATATAAACCCGCACAGAGAAAAAAATATCAAAATAACCAAATAAGGTAATTTTCTCAAAAACCAATCTTTCATTTTTTCTTTCGGCAAAAACATTTTATTTTACTAAATGTCTTCGACAAAAGATTTTTTTTAATATTGCCCGTAAAACCTTTTTTGTGGTACGCTGTGCCTGTTTCTATTCTTTGAAAATTGGGCGACACAGTCGTGGAAGTTTGATTTAATAACATCTTTTTTAGATGTCTCATAAAGAAAACTCCTCCCAAGAACAACAAAAGCAAGGCGCCTCCGACTGAACCAATAATAATATAGACCAAATTACTACTTGATCTTTCCGCTTTGTCTTTCGTCGCTGTTGTGCTATCACCCGCTTCCGTTTCAAAAGCTAAATTTTCTTTAGCAACCAACTGATTTTTATTATCAAAGACTGATACTTCTGCCCAATAATTATCAACATCAGGTACCCAAGGGATAATTGCTTTTACAGGTCCTGAATTTTTAGGTTGAATCTTGCCGTCGAATTTTGAAACTGTAAATGAGCCAATTTGAATTTTATGAAACTTGTCAAAAACATCAACAACGATATGGTCTGGCTGAATTTCAACATTGCCATTATTTTCTAAAAATAAAATTAAAGCTAATTTTTCATTAGCCCTGGCTTTATCAACCTGAACTCCTAATATGCGAAAGTTTTTTATTTCTTTGTCGGTAACAGTAATTCTGACATCTGCGATTGCTCCGAGAGAAATGCCGACACTCGCTCCTTGGCAATCTCCTGATTCACAACTCCCAGCAGGAGCGCCGATAAAGCTAATTTTCCCCTCATAATCACCATTGGCTGCTGTCTTGGGAACGCTAATGATAACTTTCACAGGAAATTGTTTTTCGCCCGATGGATAAGTAAAACGACCTCCTCTTTCCAGTTGAATCCAGTCAGCGACTTCACCCTCGGTTTTGGCTTCGATAAGAATATCTTCTGTCGGCTGACTTCTTGAAAGCACAATCACTCTCTCAATTTGATTTCCTCTTAAAATATCTGTCAAATTTATGCCCGATGGGCTAATGCCAAACCCAGCCAAAGCAGAAAAACCAACACCAAATACCAATGCTAACAAAAAAACAGCCACAACAAGTTTAAAAGCGTTTTTTGTCATCAATTTATATACAAAACTAATCTTGTGCCTGATCATCATTAACTGCCGCTACAGTATTGCTCCCTGAACAAGAACCATCAGCGCCACTTGATGGAGCTTCAAGCATCCAATGAACCGCGGATGTTGATGTTGAGGTGGTTTTCTTTGCCACATCCCAATCTCGTTCCGTACCGGAGCCAGAAAGCGCAAAGGGTGCATCCCCCCAAACAGTAATCGTGCTTGTGCCAAATTTTTGCTGACCAACATCAATTGATCCCGTTGTGCATGTCATGCTTGTTCCGGAAAATTGCGCATCAAGCCTGACATTCCCTGTATTAGTTATTGTCTGCTCTTGATCTGTTGAATCAGCGCTCAAGGCAATTGAACCATAAGCAATCGGCGTCGTAACATCAAGCGCGCTTAAAGAGGCCACTTCAATAGTATCGGTATTTGTCCCCTGATTACTGCTATCGTCAGCCGTTACAAGCATTGTCCAGTTCGTAGAAGACGCAGCTGCACTATCATCGGTCGGATCGGTGAAGTAATTAAGCGTTATCGTACAGGTATAAATAGAGTCAGTATCAGCGCCACCCGTACAAGACCCACCCGTTAGCGAACAATTTACCGTCGTATAACAATCATATTCATTTGCTCCGCAAGAACCAGTTTTATCGGTACGATAAAACTTTGCTGTTGTCGTTGAAATATCGGAACAGCCATTATTGTCGGTTACAGTTACTGTCGTTGAGGCAACAATTGACGAGTTGTCTCCTTCAGTTAAAGTAATCGAAGCTGCTCCGCCATTAACAGTGAATGCGCCTACCGTTGGCGTGGCATTGGTAATGGTAGCTGTGGTTGTCGCTGTATCGGCCATAACTTCTACTGTTTTTATAAAACTACCGCCACCAAATAAAAGATAAAAAACCAAAAACGCTCCAAGCCAAAAACTAACAGCTAAAAGCTTATCTTTGTACATATATTTAAACAAATTTAAACAAAAAACATTAAACTTATAAACACAACTATATTTTATCACAATAAATCATGAATAGGTTGTGGATAAGTTTTTTACCGGAGGACGGACCTCCGTAAAATTTTCAATTCACAACCTTGTCCATCAATATCAACTTATATTCATAAATATCAACGAATATCTGTTGCATATTTATAAGTATCTCGACAATTCTTCTGGCGAAAGTTCAATTTCCCTTAAAATCTGCCTCAATAACCCTCGCCCAATATCTTCTCGACTATGGCAAGGCACCAAAGTAAATCTTCCATCAGGATGCTTAAAACAAATGTGCGCTCCTTTATGGCGCACTTCATGAAATCCCATTTTTTTCAAAATTCGCATTAAGTCCTTAGATTTGAGAACTCTAATGCGCTGCTTCGTACTCTGACAGTTTTAAGTTCAATAAAACTCGGTTCATAACCAAAATCTTTGAGATGTTTTTTATACTCCGGATCTGTTTCTGCCACTTCCAAGCAAAGCAAGGTAGCTTCTTTGATTCTTTTATTTAGTATTAGCAATGTTTTCGCTTGCGTATAGCATCCCGGCAAAGCTGGAACCGAAGCAACAAAATACCCGTCCTCATCTTTCTCAATAATAACTTTGAATTGTCTTTTTTTAACAATAGGTTTCATGTTTTCTATTTTATCTCTTAATAAAAAAGCTGTCAATTATTTTTAGCGGAGAACAGTTCTGCGCTATTTTACTTTCCGGGCTCAAAAGAATCTCGATACAGTGACTTTTCTATTCTAGAATCCTTGCAAAGCCAAGACAGAATTTTTCTGTCAATCGTATTTATCTCCGTTGAAGTTGCCGTTAGATTGGGGCTCTCGTATGGCAATTTTCTGTCCGATGCTATGAAAAAGTATCCATCTTTCATTATATAGACATTCTCAAAAACCATCTTGAGCGTATTAACAATCACACTGAGAGCTTCTTTCTTGCCGCACGCCCATATTATAAGCGAAAATATTCCTCCGTTAGATAATTTACCTTTAACACTCTTAAACGCCTCAAGAGTAAAAAGATTAGATGTGTGAATTAATGCCGGATGCTGAAGATCAAAAATAATAACATCGTAAGTTTTATCTGTTTTTCTCAAATAATTCAATCCATCATCGTGAATAATATTAACTCGCTCATTGTCAGCGACATTAGTAAAAAACCTGCTGGCCTCGGTAACAACTGGGTTAATCTCCGCAACATCAATGTCAGCGTCCACCAGCTCAAGAGCTTTAGCAACGCTAAATCCGCACCCAAGGCCCACATTTAAAACATTAATGTTTCTTGAGGCAAATGGAATAATTGAATAGCCTGCCATCGCTGGCCCGCTTCGATAAGTCTCTTGGTCATAAGTTTGTTGATTGCACTGGTAAACCCCATCTATCGTTAATGTATTATCCATTATCTTCACTTCGCCAAAAGGTGAATTCTTTACAAATTGGACTTTTCCAAGTTGAACATTCTTACTTTCAATGATTAAAGGAATTGCCTTTATAATTTCTGGCTTTTCTGGTGGTTCAAATTTCTGCAAATCAAAATGTGTTTTTACCATGAAAAAGCCCACGAGAAGAATAAGCAGGGTTATAATTATTTTTTTCCACGATTTGACCATGATCGTTGCCGACAGCAGATTAAGACAAGCCGCCAACATGAGCGTGAATGAATTTCCAAGTAATGGAATCAGTAAAAATCCAGCAAGCAATGAACCCATAACAGCCCCAGCCAAATCGCACGAATAAATCAATCCAATTGAATTTTTCTTTTTAGCAATAATTCCTGATAATGGGAAAATTGCGCCAAGACACACCGTTGGCAAGAGCAATAATAAGCCAGAGACCGCAAATATTCCCAGCGTATTGAGTTTTGGGATAATGCTTAAGGCATTGGTTAATACTCCGAAACTGTAAAATGCAATAACCAATTGAAGAATTGTAAACAGATTTTCTTTGCTGCGAATTCTATCTTTAAATCTATGAATCAAAAATGACCCCAGTCCCAAGCCAAACATAAACACACCCAATACCGTGGCGACAGAATATGTGCTCTGGATAAAATAGCGAAATAACAAATTTGTAGCCACAACCTCATAGATCAGTCCAGAAGCAGCGCTAAGCAGTAAAGCAAAATATATTCCTTTTATTTTTATTTTATTCATATGAAAACATGTTAGTTAGCGGAGATCGTATCTCCGCTAATTTTCAATTTGTCATCCTGAGTATAGCGAAGGATCCCATGTTTAACTCACGGTTCACGATTCACGATTGCGTTCAACTCCCCCACTTCACAAAATAATCTTCATAGCTGAATTGGTGATCATTGGAAGTATAATATCCTTCAGCAGCAATCTGAACTTTTCTCGTCCATCCCGCTTCAAGAGTCGGCGCATTGTCAAATCTTAAGTCAACAACATCACCAAAATTGGTTACTAAATAATTATTGTCTGAGCTTAAAATCTTATCTAAATCCCTAGAAGCATAAACTGGATAAATTCTAGAAATTTTTTCTTGCCCACCTTTTGTGTCAGTAATTTCTAGGAATAAATAATCAATGTATGATGTTTCCTGTTCCTCTTCTCGAATCTGAAGCTTGATTTCATGTCCAAAAACATCGAGCTGAGTGAGATTTCTGAATTGCAAAGATTCATTTTCTAATGATTTAATTTTATAAATGATTTCATTGTCAAAAACATAATTAGATCCGTTCCATGAATATATAAATGGGCATTCTGGCGGATCAGGAATACAACCTTTAACACCTTTGTATATACAGGTTCCTGTATCGCAAGCATAATAAGTGCCCGTACATCCATACAAATTACTGCCGCACTCGGAATTCAAAGGATTTGGGCAGGTTCCCACATAGCCACCAGCACAGCCACGACACACTGAACATCCACTATCATAATAATAATCGGAATAACTCTCGCATGCGATATCAGAATCAGTGCATGTTCCACAAACAGGACATCCGCCATCTCCGGAGGATTGAGCCCCGCAAGCCCCACCTCCGCTACAATTGTCAGATCGACACCCATCGGTACTGGTGCTCCCTTGAGCACATTCACTGTAAAGATCTTCTGCACTTGATTCAAAAGTACAACTTCCGCTTTCGCAATGTTTGCAAGCCGCGCAACCGGAAGTATTTTGCTGAGGAACAGTTGTTCCACCGCTCTGGGTGGTAGCTGTATAATTAGTGGTCGTATTTGTGTTACCCGCTGAGGAATAGTAGGTAGCAGCGGTTGTGTCACAAGAACCAGCATTGCATTCTGCATATCTTGTTTCGTAAGTACATTGACCAGCTGTTGCATAGTAATCATATGAAAGATCGCAGGAATTAGAAGCGCTTGAGGCATCTCCTTCTGTGGGCGCGGTTGTTCCGCCGGTTCGAGCTACAGTAACCGTTTTGCCTGAGGCAACATTGATGGTTGAATCTAAAGCGAAATAGTCGCTGGCATCTGAGTCGCATAGCCCTGATCCATCGCATTCTGCATACCTTTTAGTAGAGGTACAATTGCCAAGAGCTCCCCAGTAATCATATGAAAGATTGCAGGAATTTGTAGAAGTTGAGGCATTTCCTATGGTTGGCGTTGTTGTACTGCCAAGAACTTGTGCAGTAATAACCTGACTGATGGTAACACTTGTAGTAGCGCTTGCCGTATAGTTAGTGCTAACGTCTGAGTCGCAATTACCAGAGCCATCGCATTCAGCAAATCTCGTATTGTAGGAACAGCTGCCAAGAGCACCCCAATAACGAGTATCGCCAGTACAGGAATTACCAGCAGCCGAAGCATCATCCATAGTCGGTACCGAGATACCACCAGCGGCTGCTACAGTAATGACCTTGTTAATCGTTACACTTGTTGTAGCACTTGGCGTGTAATTATCGCTTGCATCACTATCACAAATGCCAGATCCATCGCACTCAGCAAATCTTGTGTTGTAGGTACAACCACCTACAACTCCCCAGTAATCATACGAAAGATCGCAGGAGTTTGTAGAGGTTGAAGCGTCAATTTCGCTACCGCCAGCAAACACCTTGCCGGCTGCTACATTTGTGCATGTCCCCTCAGAACCTAGAATGCCACACGCCTTACACACATCACCACAGGCATTATCGCAACAATATCCATCAATACAAAAGTCAGATGCGCATTCACTGTTAATTGAGCACGCTAATCCTTGATTAAATAATCCCACTCGCGCAAAAAATGTATTCACTCCTGTACATAATCCTCCGACTGCTGTCGCTGGCGCTTGAAGCTTCCAATATATATAGTCACTAATCGTGCTTGTCGCCCTTTGAGGAAGATCCACAATGACCGTGCTTGATCCTGTGGTCAAATCAGTGCCTGAGCCATAATTAAATCCGGCTGTCGTAGAATATTCTTGGCTACCCACACCGATTGAACCGCTTTCACAAGTCATATCCGCGCCATAAACATTGGTTTCAATATCGGTATTGCCAGTATTGGTAATCGTACTCGTTGCTTGGTTTGAAGTTTCTCCTAAACCAAGAGTGCCATAGGCAATTGAATCAGCCACATCCATAGCGAGTAAAGAATTGACTTCAATTGTGCTTGAGGCGGAATGAGAAGCGGTGGCTGCGTCTTGACTAGTGACTTTTGCAACCCAGTTATAAGCTTCGTAAGTACCCGCATCCGTCGGATCGGCATAATACCATAAGTCAGCCAAACAAGTATAAGTTGCATCAGTATCTGTGCCGCCAACAGTACATGATCCTCCATTTTGAGTGCAAGTTGACGAATAACAATCATTTTCATCCGCCGAACAAGCATCGCCTTTTTCTGAACGATAAAATTTTAAAGTTGTTGTCGCAATGTCGCCACACCCATTAGCATCAGAAACGGTCGCAGTTACCGTTGTGGTTGTTGTTGAATTTTCTATTAGATTAATAGTTGATGAACCAGAATTAATTAAAACTGTTGAAACAGTTGGCGTCGCGTTGGAAATAGTAAATGTTGAAGATGCGCCATTGGTTGATGCGTCTAAACCATGATTATCAAAAATGTATGAATAGTATGCGTTCGCGCCAACACCGATGGGTGTTGTGGTTACAGAAGGATTAGAAGCAATAAGTGTCGTTGTTGCCCAAGTTCCTCCTACTCCGCAACCAGAAGAGGTAGCATCAGCTGCCTTACAAACAAAAAGTTTGACTGTGTCAGTCGCAGTGTCAACATCAGCGTCAGAAGTTGTTGCCGTTGCAAATGTAATTATTGATCCCGGACTGACTGGATCAGGATCATCCGAAATACTCGTCAATGTTGGTCGATGATTGACATAAAAAGGCGAGCCAGTATCGCCCGAGCCCTGCGAAGAAGAAGTAGCGCATTTGGGATCATAGATATTATAATCGCATGTCCATGCCCACCATGCGTTTGATTCGGCATTCGTTGAGGTAGCGGTATAAGCACAGGTATTTGAAACCGTTGACGATGCCCAGTTGGATGAAACACACCAAAGACTTGAATCTCCGCCCGCGCAACTTGGCACCGAACTAGAAGCTGTTGGCGCCGATGAAGTGGAGCAAACAATCAGTTTCCAGTCGTCTGAATCTGTGTCGGTGGATGTCGCCGTAAAGGAAACATTCGTGTCAACATTGGCTGGCGCGCTCCCAGTTGACCCGCCGTCAGAAACTAGGCTAATGACTGGTTCGTTATTAACTCCATATGTAACGATCAGTTTTACATAATCTGTATTTAAAGATTGGTGGCGCAATGCTGGTCTTCTTTGGGCAATCTCCATGTTTGCATTTTTCCCATTAATCGCCACAAAACACAAAACCAGACCAATAAGCATGGTGCAAACTGACAGCGCATTAATAATTTTTCTAATCCTATCTTTCATTAAATTTCATTAATTTCACAAAACTTCTTATCTCAGTTAGCGGAGATCGTATCTCCGCTAAATTTTCGCTCCACGACTTTGTCCGTCAATATCAACTTATATCCAATATCAATTGTATATCTACCAGTATCCATGTATATCATGAGCGAAGCGAATAAGTATCTATTCATCTCAATTGTGTATCTATTATATCGTATCTCTTGACAAAGGTTTTTAGTTTGCTATACTGGAATTGTCTTAGAAAATTTCTTCGGATGGGCGTTTTCGCCGGTTCGGGGATTTTTTTATTTTAATACTGACATATAATTTTTCAGCATGAAGATAGTGTCTGCTTTTAAGTGAGCCCTAACCCATGTTTTTTCTTTTTCGTTGCCAACAAGCTCTCCTAGTCCTTGTAGAATTTGATTATCTTTCACTTTTTCTATGAACGCTATGCAATCAGCCAAATATTCCTTGATTGTTTTATCAGTCCTTTTCTTAATTACTTCAGCGTTAATATCCCAATTATTTTTGGCAAAATAGTGAATGTCGTAGATGTCTCTCGTTGCAGTTTCCTTTCTTAGAGTTAAAGCCGAGAGTTTGCTAGCAAACAGATAATCTTTTTTGGCGACAAACATTGAAATGCCAAGATATTCTTTCAATTCGTAGTGATCTTCGATATTTTCTACCAGTTTCCTAACATTAATCTCAATTTTGATATTATGATCATCGTCACCGTAAGAAAGTAAAGCAAACACTGTAAATCTTTTAATGTATTGATCTTTGATTTGCCCATATTTGCTCAGAATGTTAACGATTTTTTCAAATATCAGCTTTTGGTTTTCTTCGTTTGCCACCAATAAATCAAAGTCCAAGTCCACCGAAAATCTGGGCAGACCATAAAAGAAATAGGCGCAAGTACCACCCTTTAATCCCAAGAACGAACTAATTGAGGCATCGGTATAGATATCTTTCAAAATCTGGCCCATTATTAATTGATGTTTTTCTCTATTGAGCATAGTTTTTGCGATATTTGTTCAATCGCTTTATTAATTGCTTATTGTTATAAATTTTTACTATCTCGTCACATTTTTCCCAGTTGATTGATTTCAAGTTATCAAAGTAATAATTCGGGAACAAATAAATCATGTCCAAGAAGGCTCTTTCCGGCGTAGCTACGCTGTAGTTATCTTTGCTAACGATACCCGTAGAATTAAACAGCACTGCATCTTTCAATTTTCTGAAGGTAAAAGTGTTTTTATCTATGGTCATGGTTTTCGGCCATTTTGAAACCACGAAAATCGTATCGTAATGTTGAAAAATAACTCCTGCTTCTCGCAAAACTGTTTCAAAGCTAATATAGGATGGGGCATAAATACTGGTTGCCAATTCTTTGGAATTATAGTCCTTATTCTTGGCAAATACGCCCCGAGTCAATCTGATCAGAGCTTTTTGCTTCACATAATACGCAATTTTTGCCTTTAGATTATTCTTGTTTCTTTCTCCCCAAATTAATGCTAAATCTTTATTGGTTAGAACAGTTTTTGGAGATTGGTATATTTTGTTTATTAAGTTATTCATAATATGTCTGCTGGAAGTAAAATATTTTCTTACTTCCAGTATATATTATTAAGATTAGCTGTCAAATCGTGTGTTTTTTGTCCATGTGTAAAAATTTGTCTTAGTTAGCGGAGATCGTATCTCCGCTAAATTGCTGTGTATATCATGAGCGAAGCGAATAAGTATCTATTTTATATCTATCCATATCAGTCGCGATTTACGGTTTCGTCCCTAGGACGACCAGCCTTGGGCTGGAACGGTTCACGATTAACGACTCGCAGTTGGAAAAATAGAGTTGCTTTGCCCGTCCGAAGCTTTCTTGGTCTTCCGTAGCCCTGCCTGACGGCAGGCAGGTTTAGCGAAGGAGGTAGCGTAGGAGAGCCTCGCCCGTCCGTAGCCCTGAGCCTATTGAAGGGCGAAGGAGGGACCCCATTAATTCGCAGTTGGAAAAATAGTAATTTATTTTTACTCCTCGTTTGGATAACATACGCCATTTACATCACAATGAGAATTCCACGCAGCACCACAATAATTTGTTGGATAAGTGTCGTCGCCTGGCACCTTAGCGCATGCGCCGGCATTGCAGCCCCAACATGCAGTAGTACAATTCGTATATTCTCCCCAACCAGTATAATGTACACAAGCTTCGCTTGATGCCCCCACGCACCCATGGCAAGTTGATACACAACCCCCATAACCTGATGTTTGATAACCACAGGCGTAACCAGTACCAGAACAATTTGATCCTCTGCATCCGGCAGCATCGTTTGCTTGTTGGTCACATTCACTACTTGGATCAACTGCCGTGCTGACATATCCACAGGTTCCTGCTCCGGCATTAGAGTTGCTATCGCATCTTTCACAAGTCTGAGTATTGCACGCACTATTGCAACAAACACTATCAACACAAAAATTAGAATTACACTCACCCGCAGAGGAACAAGCAGCTCCATTTGCTAATGGACCTTTCATCGTCCCCGCCAACACCGAAAATGTTGTTGAAGCGTCTATATAGCTGGAAATATTGGTAGAGATGGTGCCGGATGCAACCTGATCAGTAGTTGTTGCAAAATCAATGGAATCTAATTGTTGCCAGGTTGAAGAAGCATTCTTCCAGACTTTTAGGTCGGTGGTTGAGGTTCCATTCACTTCTCCATAGCCTTCCCACTGAACATTGATTGAAGCAATTTCTGAGATGATTTGATCAATCGTAAACCTATAAATCTGAGAATCATATTGTCCTGTGGTTGTAGCAAGACTTGTTGACCACCAAGTATTCGTGCTTGTACTTAGATTTGTATAATTTGTTGTCGTTGCCGCTGAGCCATCTATTGGAGTTGTGGGAAGTGTTCCTCCTTTTTCATAAGCCCAATTGTCAGTTGTGTCGGTAAAGTCATAATTGACTGTTAAGTCGATAGCAATAGGGTATTGTCTTTATTGGTCGGCTAGCCATGTCTTTCCTTCTTCATCAATTACTTTAGAGATGATGAGGTTATTGCATTCTTGTATTTCTATATCTGTATTCTTACATTCCATTTCATAGTGTAACCCGAAGTTTTCAAATCTTGATGGGTTTTTTATATCTTCATTCCATCTTTCAAAATATTCATACATAACTGGTTTGGGAAGCGTCCAAATCTTTTCATCAGTTTTTTTGTTGTAAAAGCCAATACTTTCTCCTTCTTTTTTAGCATATGAGTTATTAAGTAAAACTTCTTGAGAAAAAGAGCCAATATTTTGCGGTGTATTTAAAATGATTTCTTCAAGCAAGTTAAGAGGTTTAATTGAGTAATCAATGTCTATGGTTTCTCCTTGAGATATTTCTAGTATCTTTCCATAACGTAATGTGTTCTTTTGATTACTGGGAATATGTCCTAATTCTTGAGTTTTAGGCGCATATCTTTCCCAAAGACCGAGGAGTTTTCTTGTTCTCTTTTTTGTAAATTCTTTTTTTAAATCAGCGAATTTTAAATCTTGAATGACTAACTGACTGTCAGTTGATGAAGTGTTGGAGATTAAAGACAATCCTTCTTCTATGGATGGACGAAGACTGACTTCAGATAATGTTCTAAAAGTCATCCAAGCATCTCCGATCTGGTATTTAACATTTTGTTTATTCCCAAAGGGATCAGTCGTGAAATATGTCTTAAAAATATTCGTTTCATTCATGTAGTCAAAGGTTGGATCGTCGGAACGAACTATCTTTGAATCAATTGGCTGCCAAGAGTCATTTTCGTCTTGATAGTTAATGGGAGTAAAGAAACTTTCTTGAGAGTAGGTGCCATCCTCATTTTCAAAAGTCTTGGAAAACATTGTTCTTAGGTGTGGTAAATCCTGGTCTTTTCTTTCGGTGATTTTTTCACCTGCGGGAGGAGTGCCAAAAAGCTTAATCGTTGGATTCTCAATTGACCAGTTATCGCTTTTAACAGCAGTGTCTTTTGCAATCGTGGAAAATCCTAAAGAGATTCCCAATACAATAAAAACCATAGAAAATAAAGCAACTATTTTTTTATATCTTTTTGCAAAATTGATATATCTCGTCATGGAAAGATTATGTATGATCTAATGATTCGCAACTCATGATTCACAATTGAATATCAATGTATATCAATAAATATCCATTTTTTATCAACTAATATTCCCGTAAAACATTGATGAGTGCTTTTCTAGGCATTTAAATTATAAAAATTCTTAATCTTATTTTCCATGTTTACCGATTACTAGTTACTATTTACTGATTACTGATTACTGATTACTGATTATTAATTATTGTTTGATTTATCGTATTTATTAAACCAAAAAATACAGAAAATTTCTTCTTGACCTCAGATTAGCATAAAAAAATCCCCCTTCCAAGTGGATAAAAAAGTTGGCGGACGTCAGACGTCCGCCAAAATTTTTCTTTTGATCCCTTTCGCGGCGAATCTCAACCGGCCTATCATCATTAAACCCATAAAGAGAAAAAATACATCGATAGTAATCATCTACATCTAAAAAAATTGGCAAATCGCTAACTCCTCGATTAATAACATGATAAATTTCATTATTGGCAAGCTTTGATTTTCTTACTTGTGACATAAAACTAAGACATTGAATAATCTTGCGGACGTCAGACGTCCGTTAAATCTTATTTTATCAGATTACAGCGCAAAACAAAACCCGCCCTGAGGGCGGGTTTTTATTTCCCTGATATTTTAAAATTGCTTGGCCAAGCGTTCTAGTTAGCGAGTCACTGAAAGGGTCTGTTCTAATTCAGCTGACGGCGCAGTAATGGTCACGCGATTTTCTGCTGTCAAGAGAATTGTATATCCTGAAGCATAATCAGTGCAATCGGTATATGATCCCGTTGAAGGATCAAAGGGCATTTCGGCAACATAGGTTGGAACAATGCATGAACAGATATCGTAGGTACTGGTACCTGTACTAGCCATTGGAGTTGCTGTTGATGGAATTGTACCGGCCGCACAAGTAAAGCTGCCATTCTCTGCTATGTTTTGCGTAACAGCGTTCAAAACGGTGTTGACATTAGCGCTTCTGGTTGCGTTTCTTGCCTGAGCTAATTGTCTAGCAGGATTAACAGCAACAATAACAATCGCCGCCAAAATGGCAATGATACCAATGACGATAAGAAGTTCAATGAGCGTAAAGCCCCTCATTTGGCTATCTCCTTTTCTCATGTTAATTTGCAGGTTCGGGTACGGAAAATTTTAAGA
>Ga0247841_10002646_pt1 | contig 35183 bp, 33 predicted proteins | sample LaCruzMarch2015__2_FD_192410 | JGI IMG/M metagenome (GOLD analysis project Ga0247841, IMG submission 192410) | Freshwater microbial communities from meromictic Lake La Cruz, Castile-La Mancha, Spain - LaCruzMarch2015_18m | ecosystem: Environmental > Aquatic > Freshwater > Lake | place: Spain... | reverse complement strand
GATCGCCAACATTATTGATATGATACTTAAAAAAAGTGAAAAGCTTTGAATAGTCAAAAAGCTGTGTCGTTGGATAACCAGCAAGTTCCTGTACAGCTTTTCTAAAGTAAGCATTTAAGCGATTAAGCGTTGCTAATTCAACCTTCGTAGTTGCCATATTTACCCCTGTTGCTAACCTGAATGTATTCAGAGGAGGCAAAGTTGTAAATTATTTTTTACAGGCGCTTATGTTAGCATTGCTCTAATCCCGATTCCGAGAGAGCTCCCCTTTTAATTTCATACTCCTCGGAGTACCTCTCTTTGGAAAACGGATCCTTTCTCGTGGCATTGAAATACTCCGAATGGAGCTCTTTTAGATTAGTTGCTTGCCGAATCGCTAAAACATAAGGATCACTTGAAGGGATTATGGTCTTCGGAAGTCTTAGATTGATAGCTCTTAGTTTAAAGCATAATAGGCACCACCAAAAGCCAATAACCAAATCCAGAACTAGCTGCCAAAAAGTTACCGAATAGACACTTTCAGAAAGAATATAACGCATGCCGTAGATATGAGCAGGAAATAAACTCAAAGATATTGCAAGCACAAGCGTACCATGCTTTCGATAGGCAAAATGATACCATATGTAAAAGAAAAAAGAAGAAATCGTTACTTGGCGCAAAATAGAAAATATATCCTCAAGAAAGCGTGAGGCATTAAAATTCCAACCAAAAGACATGATAGAAAACAAGGAAGTATACCAAAACGAAATGACTGCAACAATGAGCCACTGGTTTCGAATTCTTGTTTCAGCCTCGGTAAAAGAAAATCTCAAGAGAATTGAAATCAATCTAGAATGTCATGCTAAGATTGATTTGCGCCTTATATCCCGCCCCTGAAGGAGCAGGTTTTACGGCGCATGTGATAAAAAGTCCTTATATCGCTCATCTTAATCTTCCCTTTAAAAAGGAAGCATAATAGCGAAGAAGAGTAAATTCACAACAAGAATATTAACGTTTATCGGGGCAGCATTCTATTAACTATCTGAGTTGCCATCGCAGATCCGTAAGAGAATCCAAACCCAGTATCAATAACACTGGACTTTACACAGCCGGAGCTTTTGCATCCGGTATCTGAAGCTGTCTTCCCGTTCTTAGTCTTTCCGTGTCCATGTTATTGAGTTTTTTGAGCTCTTCTATAGACACCTTATACTTACGAGATATTTTCCAAAGGCTGTCTCCCTCTTGGATAACGTGCACCCGTTTTTTATTAGAAACGGTGATCACTTTAGCCTCATGGGAAACCTCAGAAACTGTTTCAAGGGCAGCTTTTGTTTGAGCAATTAGCGGCTGCGCTTGAAGGACTGGCTTTGGAAGAGCCTCTGGACAAAACCTGGTGACAGCGGCTAAATGATCATAGAGCTCAGGAAACGGCTCATTGGCATTAACATATAGAATTTCAGCAGATCTTCTTCTTATCTCATCGCCTCTTGGGCTGATAAGAAGCTCTTTCGCTATTTTTTCTAAAGGAGCTTTTTTATCTGCAATAAGATCTAAGAAGGATAATAGAAGGGAGTCATCTAAGCGTTTTGCTACATAGTCAAGATCGGCATGAACAAGGAGATTGGCAGCTGTCTTAGAGCGGAACTTTTCTAGGTATGAAAGAAGAAATGCTCTTCTCTTCTCAGAGGAAAAGTCTTGTGAAAGCCTCTGCTGCTCACAGAATTCTGAAATTGGCTCCCAGTCTCCTTCTGAAAGAAGGGAAACAACGGTATTTTTTTCGATAGGAAGTCCAGATTTCTGCAGGAAGGTAAAAAGACTATGATATTCTGCCGTAGTATAAAATGCCTCGAGAAGAACCAGATCTGGGTTTGATCCGGAGCGCTTTACTTCAAAAAACAGGCCCTTATTGGTAAGAGGCCATTTTTCTGTCTTGGCGTAGGACAGAATCGCGTCGAATTGGTCATCTACAAGCCCCGGGAAAACGGTTACATCAACAGATTCTGTTGCATCGTGGTTACGGAAGAAAACACTCCGTTTTTGCATTATCGTCCCACCGAGCGCTTTCTCTATATTAAAATGATGGAAAGCTACAAGACAGGCGAGCGCCAAATCTCTTTTGGCAAACCCCTCTTCAATTAAATCTTTATTCTCTAGTTTTAAAAGCAAATCTTGAAAGGAAAGGCTACAGTAGGCACGAAGGGTCTGCTCATTAGAGACATGAGCTGCGGGGTCTTTAGGAAGAACTTTAAACTCTACCGAAATAGCCGCTTGCTTATCCTTTAGAACGAAATAAACGAACGTCCCTATAAGGCTAATGTTAACGGTACCACTTATGATAAGTGCCTGAGTCAGGGTTTTAGCCCTTTTCATCCAAAATTGATCGAAAGAACGAGTCATAAAATTTATCTTTTCTACGATATAGGGAGTTTGTTATAAGGATATACCTTTACTCTATAATTTTGAAAATTTTTATGAAAGTCTCTTTATCTTGGTTAAAAGAATTTTTAGATCTTAACGTATCTCCAGAAAAAATTTCTGAAGTACTCACCCTTGCAGGTCTTGAGGTAGATGGTCTCGATAAGATCGGATCCAACTTTTCAGGCGTAGTCGTCGCAAAAGTCCTCTCTACAGAGCAGCATCCTAATGCTGATAGACTCTGTATCGCAAAAGTGTTTGACGGAACAGAAGAGCTGCAAATCGTTTGCGGTGCAAAAAACTGTAGACCAGGGCTCATTACAGCGCTTGCTAAAATCGGAGCAACCTTGCCCCCTGATGAAAGCGGCAAACCTTTTAAAATAAAAAAAGGCAAGCTGCGCGATGTGGAATCCTACGGCATGCTCTGTGCAGCGAATGAGCTTGGCCTTTCCTCTGAGGGAGAGGGGATCATGGAGCTTTCTGAAGACCTTGTTCTCGGAACAGACATCTCCTCCCTTTTTTCTGATGTGATCTTCGATATCTCTTTAACTCCGAACCTCGGTCACTGCCTGAGCGTTTATGGTATCGCAAAAGAACTCTCTGCCTTCCTCAATATCCCTCTAAAAAAGCCTGAAGCGAATGCAATAGAAAAAGGCCCTGATGTAAACACCCTGCTCAAAGTAGAGGTTAAAGACACTGAGCGCTGCATCCGTTATATGGCGCGTGTTGTAAAAAACGTGAAAGTAGGCCCTTCTCCTGACTTCCTTAAGAAGAAGCTAGAGTCGTGCGGACTACGAAGCATCAATAACATCGTCGATGTATCCAACCTCGTTATGTTCGAACTCGGTCAGCCATTACATATGTTCGACTATGACAAAATTGCCTCCCACAGGATCATCGTTGCATCAAACACCCCCTATACAAAGATGAAGACCCTAGATGGAGGAGAACGAGAGCTCTCTAAAGAGCTTCTTCTTATCTGTGATGAGAAGGGACCTTTAGCAATCGGCGGAATTATGGGTGGAGATGATAGCGCTGTGACAGATGATACGAAGAACATCGTAATTGAAGCGGCTCTGTTTTCCCCTCAAGCTATCCGAAAGGGATGCAAAGATCTGTCTCTTAAGACCGATTCTTCTCAGCGCTTTGAAAGAGGGTTAGATGCAGAAGGTCTAAAACTTGCCATAGATAAAGCTGCAGAGATATTAAGTGCTATTGCAGGTGGAGAAGTTGCAAGCGGCATTATTGATAAAAACATCCATCCTTTTATCGCAAAAAAAATCACCTGCAGAATAGAGAGAATACAAAGACTGATCGGCATCGATATTAGCCTGCGGGAAGTAGCTTCTCTTTTTGCAAGACTGCAGATCAAAGTCGTGAAAGAACACCCTGACGCACTAGAAGTTCTTATCCCTTCGTATCGTAATGATCTCAATGAAGAGATCGATCTTATAGAAGAAGTAGTGAGACTCTATGGATACAATAATGTGCCAAAGAGAAAGCCTCTGCATATCTCCTCTTCGATCACAGATGCTCCGATGTATCTTTTGGAAAATCTAGTAAGAGATAGACTCATCAGTGAAGGACTGCAAGAGCTCATCACATGTGATCTGATAAGCCCTTCTCTTTCTGAACTTACTAAAGAGCCTGGCAACAAAGAATTCCAGGCCCTTTCTGTAATGCAATCTAAATCTCTCGACTATTCCGTCCTTAGATCCACGTTGCTCGGTGGCCTTCTGCAGTGTGTCAAATATAACATCGACCACCAATGCTCAACATTTTCCGGGTTTGAAGTGGGCCGCATCCATTTCAAACAAGGTGAAAAGATCGAAGAACTCTCTTGCGCAGCCATTGTGCTGACAGGGATCGCATCACCGCATTACCACGATCCGAAACCTCGCGCAGTAGATTTCTATGATTTGAAAGGAATGATTGAAAATCTGATCGCCTTCTTTAAAATAGAAGGGGCCGCATTTGAGCCGTCCCATCTACATAACTTCCAACCTGGAAGACAGGCGAGATTGAAATGTGGAGATATTACCCTTGGAGTCATCGGTGAGGTGCATCCTGCAACCTTGCAAAAGATCGACATCAGCCAAAGAGTCTATTATGCAGAGATCAATCTGCATGAGGTGATGGCAGCACAAAAACGAGAAATTAGAGTAAAGCCCCTAGCTCAGTTCCCAGGTTCTGAAAGAGACTGGACGCTCACAGTAAAGAGAGAAACATCTGTAGCTCACATACTGCAAGCTATCTATTCAGAGACAAGCCCGACACTTGAGCAAGTGTTCATGATCGATCTTTTCGAAAGTGAAAAACTGGGGAAAGATCGCAAAAATGTCACCCTCCGCTTCAGTTATCGAGACAAAGAAAAGACCCTTTCTTTAGAAACTGTAGAAGCAGAACATGCAAAACTTACACAAAAGGTAGCGGAAAAGTTACAAGATTGTTTATTGTAGACTTTAAGAATACGTTTCTTTCTAAATAACTCATTGCTCCGGTACGAGGTCCATATGAAAATCAGATTATCCTTACTTTGCGGTGTGGTAGCTCTCCTAGCGTGCTCCTGCCAAAAAGACAGCAACAATAGCCAAGTAGTATCACAACGTTACGTACACAAATATGGCTACGCAGTCTCTCAAGAAGAGTGGGCGTCCAAAAATTATCCTGGACAGGTCATCACGTCTCTGCGTAATGGTGTCGTTGTAACAGCCACTTACGAAAACCACGTACTTCATGGCCCATGCACCTATACTTATCCTAACTCTCAAACTGTTGAGAAGTATGTCCTCTACAATAGCGGCGCTCCTGTAAAAGAAGTGCACTACGATCTATCAGGCATGCCAATGGAAGAGACAGTACAACTCTCCCCTTCCCGCCACTCCCTAACTCTTTGGTATGCTGATGGCGCACCAAGAAGTGTAGAGGAATTTGCGAGTGACGAGCTCTTAGAAGGGCAGTACTTCACCTCTCTCAATGAAGTAGAAGCTCGTGTAGAGAAAGGAAAAGGACAAAGAGTCATGCGCGATGCAAAAGGCACAGTTCTTTATAAAGATGATGTAGAAGCTGGCTTTACTGTAAAAAGAGAGTCTTTCTACTCGAACGGCTCACCAGAGAGCGTCTCTTACTTTGCAAACAACAGACTCCATGGTGAGAAAAAAACGTATACTGCAAGCGGCGAGCCTCTTGCTGTAGAAGAATGGGTAAATGGACTACTTCACGGAAAAGCGACCTATTTCAAAAATGGTACAAAATACCTAGAGATCTCCTATCTATACGGCAAGAAGAATGGACTTGAAAACTATTTTGTCGATGGAGAAGACGTCTCTCACCAAATCGTATGGGACAATGATAGAAAACACGGCCCAGAAGTGTATTTTGTTGATGGCTCAGAGAAAGTCATCTGGTATTATGGCGGCAAAGAAGTTAGCAAGTCTAACTATAATGAGCAGATCCGTTTAGACGAGATCGTCTCTCAAGTACGTCCTGAATCTAACTATAGATAATCTCTTAAAGGATGAAGAAGCTACCCAGTAGCTTCTTCATCTCTTTTTTATGAAAACCTATTCATTACCCTCTGGTCCCCATATCAAAGTAAAAGTCGAAGGCAAGGGAAACACCCTTACTAAGGCATTACTATCTCACCATACCAGCTTCGCATGTGAAATAGCGGATGATCTTTCTGAGGAAACAACGAAAGAGATCTATGCTTGGCTTCTTAGCTATAGCCAAGGCTCTCAGCCTACTACAGACCTTACATTCAAGGAGCAAGACCTTCCCCCTTTTACGGAAAAGGTACTACAGAAGATGCAGTTGATTGCTTTTGGATCGTTAGAGAGTTATATGAGTTTGGCTAAAAAAGCAGGCAGCCCCAGAGCTGCAAGAGCTGTCGGCAATATTTGCCGAGCCAATCTTTTCCCTCTCTTCATTCCTTGCCATAGAGTGGTATGTGAAGATAGATCACTCGGTGGATTCGCTTATGGACTGCCCATGAAAAAAGAGCTTTTACGCTTTGAAAAAGCTATCTAAACGCTTCATTTTTACATGGTTCGGGGCCTTCATGATTTTCAGGACTTAAATGACCGGATATTAGGTCTGCTTCTTCCGGCATTTTCCAATCTGCAGACTCCTCTTGCTCTATTAATTGGACTATTCGATCAAAGTCCACCCCTTCTTCTTCTTTTTCCTGGCAGCCTGTGGCTACAAGGCCGATGGCAAAAAGCATAACACTCATTTTATTCATAAGGTCTTCCCGTAGAATTAACTAACTGACTTAAGGCCATTCTATGAACCACAGATTTATTTGCCAAAGGATTCGATTTGGCACACTTCTTGCATTCTATACTAAATACCAAATCATGGAGGAAGCTATGGAACAAAATAAACTGCTTAAAAGGATTTCAGAACTTGAATCTATCAACGACCAGCTTATTTCAGAACTCAGATTCTTAGACACGCTCCTTAGAAAGATAGGCTTTGAAGAAGGACTGAAAACGCTTAAGTTCGCAGCCCAAGAGATCCTTGAACAGGACACCTCGAGCAAAGAAGAATAAAAAGTACCCCCTTTATTTTCAGCATCTAAAGAGGGCCTACAGGTATTTTTAGCAGGTGGTCTGCTAAACCCCTTTCATACCTGAATGGTCTTCTTTAGAGAGCTTTCAAATCTATTATCCTGAACAACTTACTAAAAAATCACTCGGCCAGTATACATCTTGAATCCCAATGTATACTAAAGTGGCAGTTTAGTATACATTGAGACCAAAAAAGACATCCTCACTAATCTCATCATGCTTAATATAAATGAGTTAAATACGAATTTAGCAATGTATACTAAAACCGCGTTTCAGTATACATTTGGCCAGAAGTGCCATTTTTACAAAACCCACGTAACTAACGTGATTTTAGTTCAAGGGCGGCCTTTGTGTTACATTAACTCTGCTAACCATCCTAAAAAAGCTGACTTGCAAAGGCCGTAATCACTTTAATATTTCCGTGCATTGCTAATACCCCAGAGAGACCTCTAAGAGTAGATCCTCTTATAGACCTGTCAGGAATTGACCTAGCAATTGATCACAGAAAGCGCTTTAAGCATTTAGAGTTGATCCATCGGTGCTAAAGCCATAAGAGCAGGCCTTGGCAATGCCGCAGCAAGCCTTGAAAGAGAATCTAACGCATGGTGCTCACCCCATACCGCATCAGAAGTTTCAGGCGATCCAGCGAGTTCGTAGATACGTCCGTCAACTGCGATTTTCTCATCCCCTGGTAACTCGTTATACTTTTGTACAATGAGTAATTGGACAGCTTGGCTTAAGATTCTAAGATCTGACAGTCTATGCTCCCTAGCCCAACGTAATTGAGCTTCCGGGTCTTCAAGCGTCAGGTCTTTATCTGGAGAAAGATCCCATACGTGTTGTAAAAGAGAGTTTTTGTCATCAGTAGAAAGACTTCCGAAAATCTCACGGAAAGTCTCTTCAGAAAAAGGCCCTTCTGTAAATAGCCTTATTAATCTTTCCAAATTCGAATTTACTGAGTTTCGAGAAATAAACATGAGCTCTTCATCATAATTGGTGCCTAAGTAGCTATCTCTTTTGATCATTCTGACAGCTTCTTTTGCAGCTTCTACTTCTGCTTCCAATACAGCTTTAGGACCTTTACAGAACTCTGGAACCTCTGACTCAGCTCTACTTTGTAAAGAAGAAATAATGTAAGGACACTCAGATCCACTGTCTTCTAGTGCAGCTTTAAATGCCTCTAGTTGATTTGAAAAAGAGTTGTATAAATCGTGTAATTCCAACTTCCGTAGAGCTTTCAAAAGAACTTCGGCAGGCTCTAAAGTTGTAGATCCTGTAGGATAGGTTCGATTAAATTCTTGTATCTTAGAAAGTGCTTTAGCTAGATTTTTAAGATAGTCTAGTGAATGCAACATTAAGGGTCTATTGGACGGAGAGTCAACGACTTCAAAGGACAAAGCATCCGCAAGACGAGTCATATTGTGTTTTGCGTTGGATTCGCTGAAGCAATAATCTACGCCTTCTATATAATTCATTCGACCATAAATGGTAGCTTTTTCTTCTTCTCCAAGTGCATCGAATTTTGTAAGAATAGCGCTTCTAGCAGCTCTTGCAAGTATTGAAAGATCATCAAAAGCATGGTGCTCACCCCACTGTGCATCAGATGTTTCTGGCTTTCCACTCTCTGCCCAAACTCTTTCAAAAATCAGATTGCGATTATCAAGAGAGAGGTTTGAAAGATGCTCAGCCGCTTCTTCTCTGGTGTAGGTGCTTGTAGGCCTTACAAAATACTGGTAGAATTTTGCTAAAGAAGATTTAGGTTGATCAACCATATCTAGAGCAATGGCGTTACCCACTCTATCTGCGTTAACTAGTGCCTTTTCAGCATAGATAAGTTGTGGAGAAAGATAAATAATAGGATTAGCATATAGATGTATACGTCTACTAAATTCTGCTCTATGAGTTATGCAGAATGACTCTGGCACTTCTATTAGATTATTATTTGATACATCGATATTTACAAGACTTGGAGCGATTGTTTCCACAGCCGATGGCACAGCCTGTAAGCCCGTGCCGACAAGATCGAGAACTTGGAGTTCGGATAGGGCTAGTAAATTTTCAAAAGATTTAAGGGGGTTGTACGCCATACAAAGATCTCTAATATGAGGAGGTAAAAGAGGCACCCTCTTAAAAAGATTAAGTTGCAATCTCACTATGTCTTTAGCTTGCATTTCCGCAGCCATCTCAGGAAGTATCTGTGTAAAATTACCGTTTACAAACACATCAATCGACGCACCTTGATTACCGAATAAATATAAAGAGCTCGCAACCTCTCGTATTTGCCCTACTTTTATTCTAATTTCTTCAGGAGTATTAGATGGCAATTCTTTAATTCGATTCCAGTTGTCAATTCTATTTACTAATTCAATCCCTTGAGGAATCATGATAACCATCATAACAACAGTAATGTTGTTAGCATTTAATCCTTGTGTAAGAGCTGCAGGGGCATCAACAAGAAACTCTACTACTTGGTTAAATCCTTCTTCTCCACCTGCTCGTGCCACTGCGAAAATATTCTCTTGAATACCTGCCTCTACTATCGCAGCCTGTACGATTTCCAGTTGAGCTCTTACTACCTCTTCAGTAGGTCTTGTATAGGTGCCTGTGATGAGTTCTTGGACGATTGCTGTAATTCCAGGGAATTCTTCTTCCAGGGCAGGAACTTGTCCTATCATACCAGTAAGTTTTTCTCTGGTTTCATCCATCCGAGATGTGATTGGTTCTATGAGAGCATCAATAAATGGAATCGTTTTCTCAAGAGTTTCAAGATTTTGACTCGTTCTTATAAATTCTGCAGTAGTCGCTGTAGCTCTACCAGTTTCATTACTAGTAGTAAGCGGAGCTTGGTGCCCCATCGAATAGGACAATTTAGAAAGGAACAATTTAGCAATAGCAACATCCCGTTTTTCAGGTGTTAAACCTGGAAAACCTCTAGTAACTAAAGCTTCAGCTTCATGAAAATGTTCACTTAAGACAGAAAGTTCTCGATTCCTAGGAAGCTCAAGTGTATTTATCTCCGTTCTAAAGCCTCTTGCGCTCTTTGCTAAAAATCTCTCAGCTATAGCTGCACAAGCTGGAGATACTTCAGAAAATTTCATAGCTTCCCCAATAGTCGCAAACGGAAGATGAGCGGCCTCCCCCCTGTAAGTTGCTTCGAATAGCTCTGTAGCTGTTGTTGTGGAAGGCGGGTATCCTGCTAGTCTTGATGTCATAATATTATCCATAATTTAGGTTGGATTGCTAAAAGTTGAAATTATTATAACTAATTATAGTTAATTTTTTATTAATTTATTAAAATTTTATTTAATTATATAAAACAAACTAAAAATCTACCACCACCTACCCGAAGTTACCCAATAGAGCATGGCTGAGCTTAATCTCTAACCTACTTAAGATGAACATCTTATGACTGTAGATAGAGGCATGGACGTTGCGCACAATTCATCTAAGTCCTTGATTATCAATAAAAACCGTTTCGAATACAAATTTTTAAGCTGTAGGAAATCAGTTAATTAAAAAGTTCAGCCCACCCCGCTCGCCAATAATAAACAAAACTGTTTATTATGCAGGTGTGAAAAAGCTAAACTCGAATTTCCTCTATTTGGCTACAAAACGTCTTTTGAATCAGCCATTATCAACTACTGAAGCATCAGCAGAAGATCATCCATCGTGAAGGAGGAAAGCTCTCCATCCATCTCTATAAGTCCTTTAGCGAGGGCGGATTTTTGCTCTTTTAGCTTCATGATCTTTTCTTCTACGCTCTCCGCTGTCACATAGCGCCTTGCAACGACAACGTCCTTACGTCCATGGCGGTGGGCTCTATCAATCGCCTGCTTTTCTGCGGCGTCGTTCCACCAAGGATCGAAGAGGAATACATAATCAGCGGCAGTTAGGTTAAGACCTACACCACCTGCTTTCAAGCTCATGAGGAAGATTTGTGTGGAAGGGTCTTCCTGGAAGGTTTTTACAACACCTTCCCGGTCTTTTGTAGATCCGTCTAAGTATACATACTTCCATCCTGCAGATTCTATGTGCATCTGAAGGATTTTAAGCATCTCAGTAAACTGGCTGAAAAGTATGACCTTGCGACCTTCTGCAACCACTTCCGCTGTATCGGCAAGGACCCGCTCGAGCTTAGAGCTTAGTTCTATTTCTGCATCAAACGTCTTTTCCACAAGATGGGGGTGGCAGCAGATTTGACGAAGGCGCAAGAGTGCTTCGAGCACCTGCATCCTATTTTTTGAGAGCCCTTCTTCTTCGATATTTTTAAGAAGGCCTGCTCTATTACGAGAAAGGTAGGTTTCATACAGCTCCCTTTGAGGTGCTGCCATCTCCACCCATACTGTCTGCAGAATTTTTTCTGGTAGATCGATCGCCACTTCTTCTTTGCTTCTACGAAGAAGGAAAGGTTTTATTTTCTTTTTAACTCTTTTGAGATACCGATCATCTACCTGAGCGGCCATCATACTCGCATGAAATTCTCTTCTTTCATCTAAGAGCTCTGGCTCTAAGAAATGAAACAGAGACCACAGATCATCCCACCTGTTTTCAACAGGTGTGCCTGTGATCGCAATTCTCATCTTAGAGTTTAAGGAATAAGCCGATTCAGCGACTTGGCTTTCTGGATTTTTGATCGACTGGGCTTCATCTAAGATAACGCAGGTAAAGGACATCTTCTGCAATAGGTCTTGATCGATTCTAAGGTATGCATACGATGTCAAAATCACCTTTTTTTGCATGAGCTCTAAAGGGTCTTTACAACGATCTTTGCCTCCATGCACATACACCTCTGTATCTGGCAGAAAATTCTGCCACTCCCGCTTCCAGTTGAAAATCAGAGAGGTGGGCGCGATAATAAGATGAGGCTTATCAGACTCAATCTGCGATAAAAAGCCAAGAACCTGGACAGTCTTACCAAGTCCCATATCATCTGCAAGAAGTCCTGAGAGTCCGGAGGCGTAAAGAAAAGAAAGCCAGTTCACCCCTTCTTGCTGGTAAGGGTATAAAACTCCTCTAAAGCGGGAGGATACTTCTGCGTTTTCACAACTGGATGATTGTTTCATGCGCTCGATTAAAGAACGGGAAAGGGAATCTAGTTTCACATGCTTCTTTTTGATAAGGCTATCAAGCAGCCCTGCCTGGTGTTTTTTAAGCTTAAGACCGCTAGGGTGGATCTCTGCCTCTGTAAGATCACCAAGGTCTTCTTCCATCCTTTCATGATCCATAAGACCTACTGCAAAGGGGCTGAGTTCAACAAATCGATCTCTTCTACTAAAGGCTCCTACAACATCTTGCACATCAACATCATGCTCATCATAAGAGAGCTTGCCTTTAGTGATGATCTCTTCTTTTTCCATATTCATTTCTAGCTTTGTAGAAGTGTGGCGGCATACTTGCCGTCCCTTATGATCGAAAATCTTCCAGCCAAGCTCTAAGAGAAAGCTCAGTGTTTTTGTCACTTGGTCTAAAGGGCAGTAGTAGTGAGAGCTGCCGACGATTTTTTTCTGAAAGCCTGTCTCTAACAGATCTTTTTCCCAGCTTTTTTCAAGGTTTACATTACGGAAAGAGCCGGTAGGCTCATGAAAAGAGACTTTTCCCTTTAATCCATAATCCATGCTAAGAGTTGCAAAAGCTCCATATTGGTCTTGAAGCACTAGTATGGGAAGGGCTGAAAGAGCCTCTGCTGTTTCTTGTTTAACGATTGAGGGAGCCGTGTCCCAAATGATATGAGGATCATCTTCCCCTTCATATAACTCGATAAACTGCTCTTTCTTCTTTCCGTCGAGCTTCATAGGCTCAGGATATACTTTTAACACAAAGTTTCTATCGATATCATCTGGGAGAGCTACCACAGTCCTATCGATGATGCACCACATTGGGTTGGAAGGAAAAAGCATCTCGATACTAGAGAATGAGCTTTCTTTCCCATCGATGGAAAGACAGCCAACTACAGTAAGAATCCCGTCCTGTTCTTTAGCACGAAAAAAGATTTTCACTTTAGCAAATGGGTTATAGAAAAGACTTTTATCCTTCCACTGCAGCTTTTTGCTTAATGCTAGAAGCTTGATCGCTTCTAAAGACCTCACAGAGGAAATACGCATCTTCGATATAGAAAGAGTCTGAAGCTTATCGCTTGAAGATGAGAGCCCAAGGCTTTTGAGATGCTCTTTTAATAAAAAGGAGCCTAGCTCCCTTTCTTTCATTTTAGTAAGGCTGTCGGCATAGACAAGGCGTGAGGGAGCAGCTACATCCCTTGTATGTATCACTAAAAAGTGTTCCTTCTCTTTTTTCTCAAGCTCTAAGGAAAAAATCAAATCAGACATTTAACTAGGTTCCCGTTATAATCATCTACTATGACAAACAAACTACGCATCCACACATCTCTTGAAGAGTCCTTTAAAGCTTGGGACGAGAAAGCTGATAAATTAAAGATTATCTCTCCCATCAAAACACTAGAAAGGCTTCCTCAAATGCCTGGCATTACAACAGATGCCGCTCGTTTCTTAAAAGGAAAAAGCCTGTGGTACCTACTGCGCTATGATGAGCAGAAGGTATTCTTAAAACACTTTTTTAAAAAACCAGTGCGCTACGGCCTTTCTCTTATCCGCTCTTACCTTAAGAAAAAAAGCTACGTCAGAGACGGAGATTTTTTCTTCTATGGGATACGAAACGAAAAAGAATTTATACACCTTTTGGAAGATCCTAAGCATCTTCTTATCGTTGGATTCTCCTACTGCCATAAACCCTTCGAATGCCCAGCAGGACGATTCTCAGATGGCTGCATCCACGACCCGAATCATCCTGTATGCGGTCAGTGTTTCATAGGAAAAGCAGTAAACCATCTCCCTGAAAAGAACGTAGTTCCTCTTTTCATCCCGACCATCCACTACATCGGAGAAAAGATCTTTGAAACTGTTCACAATAACCCAAATAAAACAGTCTCTTTTCTCATTACAGCCTGCGAGATGACGCTTGAAATGTTCGGAGACTGGGGCAATATGGTCGGAGTCAAAGGGATCGGCGTTCGTTTAGATGGTAGAATTTGCAATACGATGAGGGCTTTTCATCTATCAGAAAAAGGAATCAAGCCCGGCCTTACTGTAGTTACAGCTCCCACGCAACAAAGAATTTTGTCCCTACTTACCCTTTTGCATTCTGGTAGTTATGCCACTTGCGAAAAGGCTTAGGTCTTCCCTCTCCTTTTTGATACGGACGGAGATGGGAAGCAGTTTGACATTCTTTGCAGCAGCACCCTTTCCACTCCTCTGCACAACTAGGGCAGCATAAGAAAAGCTCATTACAGTCCATGTTAGCACAGTTGTAATACACATCGGAACTTGTACCACAATGCTTGCAATGGCTGATGATTTCATCTTTTCCATCATCTGCAATGGGAACGGCAAGTCTATCATCGAATACAAAGAGTTTTCCTTTCCAATGATCTGTCCCTTCTTTTTGGCCGTATTTGATCACTCCACCATCGAGCTGGTATACTGTTTCAAACCCTTCATTCTTCATAAGGGCAGAGTACAGCTCGCAGCGTATTCCGCCAGTGCAATACATCATGACTTTGGTCTTTTTAGGATCGTATTCTTCTTTCAGCTTCTCTACATATTCAGGGAATTTTCTAAAGGTATTAAGCTCTGGCTTTAACGCCCCTTCAAAATGACCGATGACCCACTCGTAGTCATTACGAACATCGATAAGGATCGTATCATCATCTTTCTCATCGAGCATTTCTTTCCACTTATCAGCTGAGAGGTGCTCTCCACCATCTTTAATATCTACGGTTTTATCAAGAGCAACCAGCTGCTCTTTATATTTTACCGTAGCCTTAGCAAATGCATGCTCATGATACGTATGGATCTTGACATCTACATCTTTGAATCTCTCATCGCTTTTGAGCCAATCAATGTATTCAAGAGCGTGTGTCTTCTCTGCGCTCATTTGCGCATTGATCCCATCCTTTGAGATATAAATCCTGGATCTAATGTCTCTGGTCTTAAAAAACTCGTGATGCCGGCGCACCTCATTTTGAGGATCAGCAATTGGCGTAAAGATATAAAAGGCTAGAACATAGTAGGTATTTGAAGATTCCATAATAGCAGTCTGTTTAAGTAAAATAATGGTAAGAAATATAGAGCTTTTTTTTAAAATTCTCAAGAAAAAACCCGTGTAGTTCAGCTATAGAAACAAACTATTAATTTCAGTCCTCAAATAAATTTAGATTATGGTAACATCTTCGTTCTTAGGTAAAAGTTAAATTTTGTTTTTGAAAAAATCAAAAATTAAGATTTTCTTTGGGCAGCACATAACTTAAAGGGACCTGAAATCCCCTTGAAGCTACCTTGCTGAGCTCTCTGTAACTAGAGCCTATAGAGACCTAGCGCGCGTTGCATTTGCGACGGTAGCGGGATTTTAAATTTTAATTATTATTTGACACATGTTTTTACACCAAATTTAATCTTGTTTAAAAAGCCTTGAGTGTAATAGGATGTGTGTCTTCCATGTTGACAGTACAAATTACTAGGAGAAACAATGGCTCGATACACTGGCCCAAAAAACCGAATCGCACGTCGCTTTGGGGTGAACCTCTTCGGACGCGCCCGCAATCCCCTACTGCACAAGCCTAACCCCGCAGGGATGCACGGTGCCAAACGTAAGAAGAAGTCTGACTTCGGCGTACAGCTCGATGAACAGCAAAAACTAAAGGCCGTCTACGGTATGTTAAGCCGTAAGCAACTCATTCGCTACTTTAAAGAAGCGGAAAATTCCAAAATCAACACACCTCAAGCTTTCATTGAAAGGCTCGAGTGCCGTCTTGATAACGTAGTTTATAGACTACGCTTTGCTAACACCATTTTCGGTGCTCAGCAGCTCGTAGCCCATGGACATATTCTCGTTGACGGAAAAAAAGTGGACCGCCGTTCTTTCTTCGTAAGACCCGGCATGGTGATTTCTGTGAAACCAAAATCACACAACAACCCGTTGATTAAGCAAAACGTTGAATCTACAGCACGTGATGTACCTGAGTTCCTAATGCTTGATGATAACAAATTATCTGGCAAACTGCTCTCTTCTCCACACACTGATCAGATTCCTTTCCCGCTTCCGATCAACATTCCACTCATTTGCGAATTCTTAGCTCACACAAGCTAAGCTAAAAAGCAACTCCTTGTTTGCAATAGAAAAGGCATCTTTCGCAAGAAAGATGCCTTTTCGTTTTAGAGGAGAATTAGCTATACATAAAAACTTTTACTTTTCTCTGACACTCACTATCTCAATTCTCATTGAAATAGCTCAGCAATCCAACCTATTCAGATACAGAAAGGCGCAATAGCATCAGATTGCATGTGATAGCAATAGCTTCAGCTGTTAGAAACACCATCTAAATGAATCTACTCCTTAGATAAGACGACATTTTTCCTTTTGTAACCAATCAGATCGAGTATGTCTTGAACGTTTGCCGTCCAAGCATAAGAAATAAGGAAAAGAAGGAAAAAGCCACCGAGTACAAATAGCTGCAAAAACTGGGTAAAAAACTGTCTTGGAAAAGGCTGGAAAGGCTGTCCTAAAGCCATCTGAAGAGTGGGGTCTCCGATAAGAAAATGACCTAGAAGAAGGCTCATAACCCCAGCAAATACACTACAGAGTGTTGTACTTACATGGCCACGGAAAGAGTCCGCTTTAAGGAAAGAGCCGATCCTCTTATGAAGATAGTAGCCTAATATTCCCATGTTCACATACGCCGCAAAGCTTGTAGCTAAAGCCACACTCAATGCCCCCCATCCAAAATGAAAGACAAATACGTAGTTAAGAAGAAGATTTACAAGGACAGAAACCCCTGAGGCGATAGTGGGTGTGCGGAAGCTTTTCTTAGCATAAAAGGCAGGCGCAAGCAGCATCACACCAACTGTTGGTAGAAGCCCAAGGCTATAGCCCCAGAGGCATAGCACCGTCTCGTACGTTGCATTTTGTGAAAAGTCCCCTCTGCCATAGACGAAGTTGATCCCTGTGCAGCCAAGGATAAAAAGCGCTATGGTACAAGGGAATAAAAAGCTGTAGGTTTTCTTAAGGGAATAACTGAGTAGTTCTTTGTATTTTTCGGTGTCGCTAGACACTGCTGAACGGGAAAGAGCTGGAAGGAGAACAGAGGCGAGTGCTACACCAAAAAGACCTACAGGCACCTGCTCTATACGTATTGCATACCACAGGTATGCGGGCCCCTCAAGCGATGCATAACGGGCAAATACTGCATCCAGCGCGCTATTGATCTGAACAGCTCCTACTCCTATGATGCCAAGGAAGAACGGCCTTAGTATTTTTTTTACTTCCGAAGAGAAAAGGGTAAAGGTAAATATCTGTCTCCAGGCAAGGGACTGTTTAATGAAGCGGAGCATACGGGGAAGTAAAATCGCCCAGTGGAGAAAAAAAGCCAAAATCATCGTAAGGGAAAGACCTACCGCTGCATCGGACGGCTCTCTTCCTTTAAAATAGAATACAGCACCGATCCATAGGACGTTGAAGGCCACAGGCGCTAGACCTGGGAGAAAAAAACTTTTTTCACACTGGAGCAGGGCGCTACTGAGTCCAAAAAGGCAAATGAAAAGAGCGCCAGGGAGCATGAGAAGGGATAGATATAAAATCTCTTTGCTGGACTCAGTTAACGCTCCATAATGATAGATCCCCCAGAGAACGAGCTCTGCAAAACCGATTACGATAAGAAGAAAAAAGCCTAAAGAGAAAAAGACATCTCTAAAAAATTTAGAAGCAGATTCTGCAGACTCTTTACGTAGCGCTTCAAATTGAGGAACGAAGCCTGACGCTATAGGACTTTCTCCAAAAAGGCGTCTGGCAAGGTTAGCAAAGCGGTAGGCTACCATAAAAGCTGCTAGAGCCCCAGCGCTGCCGAAGCAAAAGGCCATGGACATATCTCTAAGGCCTCCTGTAAGGCGGCTGATGAGTGTGCCAGATAAAAAAGCCATCGAAGACCTAGATACGGTCTTTGTTGAGTCTTGTCCCATATGCGTAAAGCTCCAAATAGAATGAGTCTTGTAAAGATCTACACTATCTCCTAAAATTTCTCTTTTTTGAACTAGAAAATACTACATGAAAAAAACACCTCCAGAATTGCTCCTTATCGGAGCCCATACCTCCACAGCGGGAGGGCTCGAAAATGCCCTCATTGAAGGCTCAGAGATCGGTGCGACTACTGTGCAGATTTTTACTCGCAACCAAAAGCGCTGGGACAATAAACCGATCTCTGAGGAAGAATCTATCCTCTTCAAAGAAAAACGGGATGAATTTGGCCTGCAGAAAATCATGAGCCACGATAGCTACCTGATTAACCTCGGATCACCCAATCCCGACGCTCTTGGTAAAAGCCGCAGCGCCTTCAAAGAAGAAATCAAAAGATGCCATGCTCTAGACATCTCATTTTTAAATTTCCATCCAGGCTCGGCTCTTGATTCTACCGAGCAAGAGTGCCTCGATGTCATCGTCGACAGCCTTCTGTCTTTTGAAAAAGAGATAGCGAAAGGAGATACCCGCATCCTTCTTGAAGCCACCGCCGGTCAGGGAACTTGTGTCGGATATCGCTTTGAGCAACTTGGCTACATCATTGATAAGACCCATCATAAGATCCCCATCGGTGTTTGTATCGACACCTGCCATATCTTCTCTGCGGGGTATGATATACGAACAAAACAGGCATGGGACGATACACTAAAAGAATTTGATAAGACAGTGGGTCTAAAATACCTGAATGCTTTTCATGTGAATGACTCTTTAAAACCTTTCGCTGCAAGAAAAGATCGCCACGCCCCCTTGGGTGATGGAGAAATCGGCATAGAGTGTTTTAAAGTCCTCATGACACATCCTCTTACTAGAGACATACCAAAATATTTAGAAACTCCTGACGGGCCGCCTCTTTGGAAAAAAGAGATCGACATGCTCAGAAAATTTGCTTCACACAACTAAAAGACTACTATGAAAAGAACAAAAATCAAAGACATCCAAGCCTCTCAGTTAAATCAGCCCATCACGCTCTGTGGCTGGGTCAGAACAGTACGTAACCAAAAGACCTTTGCGTTTGTTGAGCTCAACGACGGATCGACCCTCTCAGGGATCCAGGTCGTTGTAAATGAAAGCATACCTTCTTACGAAGAGATCCTCTCTAGACTATCTACAGGCGCTTCTATACGAGTAGAAGGGACACTTGTTGCAAGCCCTGCGGGGCATAAACAGAAGTGGGAAGTGCAAGCTCTGGAAATGGAAGTGATCGGAGAATGTGGAGCAGAGGACTATCCTCTGCAAAAAAAACGGCATTCTTTTGAGTTCTTAAGAACAATCGCCCACCTGCGTCCCCGTACGAATACGCAAGGGGCTGTCCTTAGAGTTCGTAATGCTCTTGCCTTTGCAACGCATAGCTTTTTTCAAAGTAGAGGCTTTCTCTACATCCAGACACCGATTGTCACAGCCTCAGACTGTGAAGGAGCTGGCGCTCAGTTTCTAGTTACTACAATGGATCTGAATAAACTGCCAAGGCACAGCGATGGCAATGTGGACTTTTCTAAAGACTTCTTCCAGAAGCCTGCCTACCTTACAGTATCTGGTCAGCTCAATGCCGAGACACTCGCTTGCGCTTTGTCTGATGTCTACACTTTTGGACCTACGTTTAGAGCAGAGAATTCTAATACATCACGCCACTTAGCAGAATTTTGGATGATAGAGCCTGAGATGGCTTTTGCTGATCTAAAAGCCGATATGGAATGCGCTGAGTCGTACCTCAAATACGTGATTAAATACGTACTTGAAAACTGTGCAGAAGACTTAGAGTTTTTTGACAACTTCGTAGAAAAAGGTCTTATCGAAAGATTAAAACATGTAGCAGAAACTCCTTTTGCCCATCTTACCTATACACAAGCGATAGACATTCTTCTTAAATCAGATAAGAAATTTGATTTCCCAGTCAGCTGGGGATGCGATCTGCAATCAGAGCATGAAAGATACCTTGCCGAAGAATACTGCAAGAAGCCTGTCATTTTGACCGACTACCCCAAAGAGATCAAAGCCTTCTATATGAGAATGAATGATGACCAAAAGACTGTCGCTGCAATGGATGTGCTGGTCCCTAAAATTGGAGAGCTCATCGGTGGCTCACAAAGAGAGGAGAGGATCGATCTGCTTGAGAAAAAGATCGTTGAATTCGGTCTAAACCCTGAGGACTACTGGTGGTATCTACAACTCAGAAAATACGGCTCTGTACCTCATGCTGGATTCGGTGCGGGGTTTGAAAGACTGATTCAATTCGCCACAGGGATGGAAAACATCCGCGATGTGATCCCATTCCCTAGATACCCAGGTCACGCAGACTTCTAAATTTTTCTACAGTGAAGCCGGACTCCGGCTTCACCTTTCAATTTTTTTGGTGATAATTTGGCAAAAAAAGGTGCTTTTCTGTCTGAGCCAGTACGATCGCCCCCATACCAAGAAGCATGGCTGCCCAGCTGACTACACCCCCAACATAGGGAATCATCACAATCGCATAATAGGCAAGAAGACCTAAAGCGAGAGTAGCCATCTGGCTCCGTTTGATATGCCATTTATGAAAAGACCTCGTCGTAATCCATAAAATGAAAAAGATCTTGGCAGTATAAAAACCGAGTATGTTTAGTGCGATAAGAGCCAGTGCAAAAGGAGCTCCCAAAATTGTTATAAGAAGTAATAGAGCAAGTAGAGGTAAAACGATCAGCACGGCAACACCAGCTCTAAAGCAGCTGAAAGTTTTGGTATCGAGAACATCAATTGTTCTAGATAGTTTACTAGGAAACATCCTTATAAGAACCCAACCAAAGGCCATTGCAAATAAGAAGTTCATCACAAGTCCTAGGATCTTAGATCCAATGATAATCCCTTTAAGCCACGGCCAATCTACCAAAGAATGCAATATAGAGGGATGGTATTGGACAGATCCTTTGATTTGTGCTCTATCATCAATCCATGCAGGGTCATTGCTCCTATAGTCTAAAGTCCCACCAATAAAGCCTTTCGATGTAACTCTAATCTCCCCTACATAAGCTGTTACATTACCGTTTACATGACTAGAAAAACGAACGTTCGAAGCTAAGATTTTAGCGTTACCATTAATTTTTCCTAGGGTATCAGCATTACCAGCTGCCATCACAACATTGCCATTTATCTCACTTAAAGGAGACAATTGCACATTACCCGCAATAAGTGTTGCGCTCCGCTCAACGTTTCCTGAAACGGTCACTTGTCCACCAAGAACCCTAATGTTACCAAGTACCTCACCGGAGATTTCAGCGCCTCCGCATAGTATTAAAAGATCTCCCTTGATCACTCCATCGATAATCACCTGACCTGCCGCTACATACGCGTCGCCATCAACTGTACCAGAGATTTCTACACTTGATCCTGTAGCAAAATAATCCCCTTTTACTACATGCCCTTCCTCTAATAAGACGACATCATTCTTTTTATGTTCTGGAGGCGCTGCTTTCACAAAAACAGGAAAGCCTATCATCAGAATCAGAGCGAAAATAAGCCGCATGAGAAAGCCTTCTTTTGTTTAGTATTATAGCACTCGAGCTGCCGATTAATCGCATCGCAGATAGTATCGTTAAGCCCCTCAATATCTTCTAATTTCATCTTCTGTTTCTGGTTGGCGAAAGCATTGATTTCTTCGATATTAAAAAGACTGATTTGCGGATGTTTCCCAAGCTGAGGATCCACACTTCTTGGCATGCTCAAATCTATAATGAGCGAGGTCGGGATAAGGGAGGCCGGCTCAGTATAGGACATCGCATCTTCTTTTTTTAATAAGAATTCTTTTTGATTCGTTCCCGCTATGATCATATCATACTGCGTCCAAGAAGAAAGATTCTTCCAGGCAAGAAGCTTAACCCCTTGTTTTTGCACAAGACCTAGAGCTGCCTCTTCGGCTCTTGTAGCAAGTGTGATCACATCAATCCCTTTGCTCTTAAGATGCAAAAGTACTTTACGGTTGATTTCAGAATTGCCGACAAAAAGCACCGATGGTTTTTTCTCATGGAGAAAAAAGGCATTTGATAAATCGTATATTACCCCTTCAATAGATGCTCTTTGCTGAGGAAGAGAAAACCTACTTCTGACATTCTTACCAATTTTTAGGGCCTTTTGGAACATGAAATGCATTGAGGAAGGGAGTCTTTGGCTAATGCACGCTCTTTCATAAGCTTGCCTTACCTGTCCTTGTATCTCGGTTTCACCAAAGATAACACTATCAAATCCTGCTGTGACCTTCGCCAGGTGGTTAAAGCATTCACTACCAAAATAAGAATACAGGCAATGTTCGAATGCAAAATCTATATCGGTGCGTAGCAAGTTAAGAAGTTCTGTGTGAGCGCTTGGCAGATCTTCTGCGCTGAAGTAGATCTCGGTCCTATTGCAAGTGGAGAGAAGAACATAAGAAAAATTATGCCCAGTTAAATACTCCGAGGCAACATGCGCTTGCGCTGTTTTCGCAAGGATCTCTCGAACTTTTAACTCTGAGGATTTGTAGTTGATACCAAGGACACCTACACGCATGATGGCCCGCCTTCTCTTTAGTCTAAAAGAGCTTCTTATAAATGACAGAGACAATTAAAGCAAAATGCCCTTTTCATTTTGAAGAGATCACAGCAAAAATATCATCTAACTGAAAGCCTCTTCTTTGCAGAAAAAGAATCGCTTTTTTCTTCTGGGAAACTTCTTTCAGATTGTATTTTTTAAGCTGCTTATCAAGGAGTTTGCCAATAGCAATTTTGGGATCAAAGCTAAGCTCTCCAAAACACTCATCGATTTTGGCTTCATCGATCTTGAATTTTTTCAAATACATCCGGATGTAGAGTTCTCCTTTTCCCTTTTCGATGGCCTTTTGTATGAGATACATCAGTTTCTTATCCTCATTAAGGGCTCCGATTTGCTCGCAGTAGCTAATTGCCGTGGCGATCGCCTCAAACCCATATCCTTGCGCTGCAAGTTTGGAGGTAAGCTCATTTACGAATAAAGAACGCCTAGAGAGCTGATAAATGGCTGAAGATTTAGCCATCTTCCCTTCCTTCTCTAAAAAACACCTCTTATACTCCTCTACCGGAAGCTTTTCAGAGACATCTCTTAAGCCCTTAAAATAGAGCTTTTTAGGAATAACCCTCCAAAGCACTTCATCGATAAAAATATTTAATAAAAAAGAGTCTTCAGCTTGTTGCATTCTTATATTATTCATAATTAACCACTTATATTTAATTACGCTAATTACACAAATTTGCTATTTAAATCATTATTTGATATAATAATAGATGCCGAGGAAGAGGAATCTTTCTTAAAGGCAAAACCAAGGAGTTAAGTATGGTATCTCCAGTTTCAGGCTCTTCTACCGACCTTTACAGCAATTTTTACAATAGCGATGCTTTTAAGAAAAATGAAATTGAGCAGGGTGTCCATAATCTTAGTGAGTCTATGAAAGACCAACAAGAAGAATGGAAAAAGTCCCAACAGGAAATGACAGCTACCCTTCCTTCTCTAAACGACTCCATTTCTTAATGGCCCCATCTACCCGGAGCCTGATTAAGCCGCACTTTTTAGTGCGGCTTTTTTTTGCTTATAAAATTCGTCTAGGGAAATTATGTTCCCATGTACTATAAATAGACGTTCTCAAAACAAAGAATCACTTCAATTCTGGAAACTCTATGTCTACTCCTCCTGCAAAGCTACTAAGCACACCACCCGCGCAAGCTCCCTGCTCCATAGACCTGCCAGCTGAAAGCTTTCCAAATGTTTCGAATAACCCTTGGGCTAAGATGTTTGCTGGAAGGGCCACCCCTGAGCAGCTCCAAATGTTCATCAATGGCTTTTTAAAATCAATGATCCACCAATTCAAGCTACAAGATCAGAAGTGGAAGCAAACCCAGCAAAGACTTAAAGAAGAATTGTGTCATTAGCCTTTTAGAGGTTTTTCACTTTTTAAAAGCTTCTGTATCTCATACCTATCTCTCTGAATTTTTAGATTAATTTTTTACTAACTAATCTTAAAATTCATGTATTGAAATTATTTTTTTAATGTAATACAAACAAATTATATCGAAACAAAAAAAATTATTTCAATTTCGGAGACTCTATGTCAAACCCTATCTCCTCCAATCCATCAACACCCGTGAACCCACAACCACAACAAAATATGCCTTCTACACCCATAAAAACTCCGTCTGCACCTATAACTAGTGGCTCTGCACCGGTAACCAATCCCTCTGCAAATCTAAATCCAGCCCTTTCCAATAGCCCATGGGCTAAGATGTTTCCTGGTGGAGCTACTCCTCAACAGCTTCAACAGTTCATTAATAGTTTTTTGAAATCAATGATCCAAGATTTCAAAAGAGAATCTCAGCATTGGAAGGAAGCTCAAGATAAACTTAAAAAGGTAGAACAAGGCGACGATCCTGATAGTTAAGCCTTTTCTCTTAAAGGACTACCTATGTATAATAGAGCCCTTTAAGAGATATTTCACCCCTTTGCTATGACCTCTATAGAAGCACTTTTTGTTCAAGATGAAGAATCAGGCGTTAGGCTCGATAAGCTCCTGTCTGCTAGATTTCCCACCTTTTCACGTACCTATTTTCAATCCCTGATTGAAAAAGGAGCCGTGCTTGTAAATGGCACCCCTTGGAAAAAAAGAGAAAAACCGAGCTCCGGGGATGAAATCGAAGTTTGTTTTCAGCTCACCCCTGAGATCGCATTAGAAGCGGAAAACATCCCTCTTGAAATCCTATTCGAAGATGATCATTTACTAGCTGTCAATAAGCCCGCTGGCATGGTCGTACACCCAGCTCCTGGCCATCCCAAATCTACCTTTGTCAACGCACTTTTATATCATTGTAAAAATCTAGAGCTTGCAGGATCCGACCCCCTACGTCCAGGTATTGTACATAGGCTTGATAAAGACACTTCCGGCGTGCTCATAGCAGCGAAGACCTCAGAGGCTCATAGAGCCTTAGTAGGCCTTTTTAGCGAGCGTAAAATCCAAAAGACCTATCTTGCAGTAGCCGTTGGATCGCCTCCTGAAGGAAGACTTTCAGCTCCAATGAAACGTCACTTTACAAGAAGACAAGAGATGGCGGTCGATCCGACCGGAAAAGAAGCAATTAGCGATATTAAAGTTCTTAAGAAAAGTGAAATCCTCTCCCTTGTGGAAATAGGGCTTATCACAGGGCGCACTCACCAGATCCGTGTACACCTCAAACACCTAAAGACTCCAGTCCTTGGAGACGCAGTCTACGGGAGTGAAAGCTCGAACCAAAAATTTGGCCTATCAAGACAGATGCTCCATGCAGCTAGAACAAAGTTTATCCATCCCTTTACAGGTCAAGAGCTCTTCCTTGAAGCTCCGCTTCCACAAGATATGCAAACTGTGGTTGACAGGCACTTCTAAAAATCCGCTTGCAACAATTAAAACACACTCCTTATGCTATGTATATAACTCATATATGGAGACTCAAGTGATCACCTCAGTGTAGTAATAATTCTCTTATTTTCCTTTCGCAAACGAATTATTAAAAATTACACTTAAGGTAACCTTATGTCTTCACATCAAAAAAAAATTACGCTTTTTATCATACTTCTTATTACATTCATAGACTGGACAGGTGTCGGCCTTGTCTATCCTATGTTCTCTTCGATGCTTTTCGAAGAGGGCTTTCTACTCCCTATCTCCACCACGTCAGACTTGCAAAAAGGAGTATGGCTTGGAGTTTTACTCGCAGCCATGCCGGTGGCTCAGTTTTTTAGCTCGCCAATTATTGGCGCTCTATCAGACCAAAAGGGAAGAAAACCCCTTCTGCTTGTGACTCTCGTTATGAGTTTTGTAGGTTACTGCATCGCTTTTTGGGGAGCTAGCTCCCATAGTATTGCCCTTCTTATCCTATCACGTATTGTAGTAGGTATTGGAGCTGGTAATATGGCCGTTGTAAGCGCATCGCTCGCTGACATCAGCCCCGACGCAGAAAAGGTGAAAAATTACGGCTATTTAAATATGGCATATGGCCTTGGATTTACTCTCGGTCCCTATCTTGGGGGCAAGCTAAGCGTGATCTCCTCATTGGGGGGCTTTGCAGCACCGTTTCTATTTGCAGCGGCAGCGTCACTTTTCGCCCTTGCTATGGTTCAGTGGGGTTTTAAAGAGACTTTTACAGTTAGTGCAAAAGCTAAGATAAGTCTTGCTAAAGGGGCAAAAAGCTTTATGAAAGCTTTTCGGATTCCTGAGCTTAAAGTGTTATTTCTTTGTGTATTTCTCTTTTGTTTTGGATGGTCCTTCTTTTGGGAATTCATCCCAGTCCATTGGATCAAAGAATACAAGTTTAATTCCACACAGATCGGCACTCTCTATGCCTACGCAGCAGGGTTTTATGCTCTGAGCTGCGGTTTATTCATTAAGCCCCTAGCCAAATTAATAAAGCCAACTGGCTCATATTTTTTTGGCCTAATCGGACTTGGAGCTGCTATCGGCCTTTTCTTAATCGATTCAAGTTACTTTGGACTATGGGTGTATATTCCTTTGCAGCAAATCCTTATAAGCCTACTCTTTCCTACAGCTACCGCAATGGTATCGATGCAGGTTAAAGACGATGCCCAAGGAGAAATGCTAGGAACACTTTCCTCTGTCACGGCAAGTGCCTTTGCCTTCAGCCCTCTTGTATCAGGCTTCTTAGTGGGAGCCAGCCACTGGAGCCCTATCTGGGCCGGTATGATTTCTATGTTTATTGCAGCTGTCATTTTTTATTTTGGCTGCATAAAGAATAAGTATTCTTTTCGCTCTCTAATCTCTAACTAAAAAAATAGCCCTCTTCAGTAGAAGAGGGCATTTTAAAACATTTACTTCTCCAACTTCAGATAATCTGAAGTAGAACTTTAGATTATCTGAGGTACAACTTTAGATTATCGAAAGCCCATGTTTAAAAGATCTCTAATGATTCCCATATAAGAACTTGCAACATTTGCTTCTAAAAGACCCATGAGAATCTTATCTAGTAAAATATTAGCACCTAAAACTCACCACTTGAGGCGAAAATCTGCAGCTTATCTTCTGATCAAAAATGATTCTTACAGATTCACTTTTCAGTCCTTAAAGTCTAAAAAACCGCTTCCTATTCAAGGAAGAAAGACATTTTAAAAAATAAATTTCTAATTTGACCCTGGATATATTTTCACCAATCCGCTATTCTTAGGACTTGTAATGTTTCTCCCATCTTACGAGTGAAGCTACTTATCTGAATTCAAATAAGGATCGAAATATGAAAGAATTTGTTGAATACATCGTGAAAAATCTAGTGGACTATCCTGATAAAGTAAAAATCAATGAGGTCGGCGGAACTCATACTCTCATCATTGAGCTCGCTGTAGAGAAATCTGACATCGGTAAAATTATCGGTAAGAAAGGCAAGACCATCAATGCCATACGCACACTTCTTATGTCTGTAGCAAGCCGCAACGGCCTTCGCGTTAATCTCGAAATCATCGAAGATGAAGGCAAAGTCGCAGAAGCTGCTGCTCAAGAAGACGCTGAATAGTCTTAATTAATTAATTTTGGCAAGTAAGGCGATATCATCGCCTTACGCGAATTAATCGTTCCCGCCTTATAGCGCAGTACTGCAATAGGAATAGATATTTTCTTATCAGAGGCTAGCGTTTTTCTAGGAATTGGTAAAAAGCTCTCATTAAAAATCTGATCAAGTTCTTTACTGCTCTCTCCTAAAAACTCCACTTCTATTTCATTGTCTGCAAAGGCTGGAGCCATTCTGAATGCGTTTAAGAAACTCTTTAAGTGCTCAATCGCTTGTTCTTCTGATGGTATCCAAATCCAAAGCTCATCTTTATGGCTATATTTACCTTCTGTCCCTGCAAATACATCTTCTGCGCCAGGGATTGTGCTGATCATGTGCATATGAAGATCGAATTCATTCCTTTCTCTATGGAACTCTTTGGCTTCGACATACCATAAAGCGCGGATCTCAGGAGCATGCTTGAAGAAGGTAGGGAAGTTTTTAGAAAACATCTTCGTTTGACCGACTCTACAGCATCCGTTCTGCTCTTTCGTATCAGAGAAAACGCTCGATGGCTCCCCCTTAACACAGATGCGGAGGTTATGCTCAACGCTTTCTTCTTTTAAGTGATAGATTTTGCGATAGAGGGAATACATATCTAGATTCTGCAATATGCGTTTAGCAGCTTTAAGGACAAAAGAGTCATCCCTTGGCATGTCATCAAAGGAAATGATCTCTACTTCCTGTCCGACCATGATTGATTTCATTCGGTTAAGCAGAGAAGATACACATTCAATATCACGGTAGGACACTTTAGAAAGCAGATCTGTGTCATCTAATATAGCATAGAGGCACTGAAAGTACTCCAGGAACTCTCTACGAGGATCGACAAAGTAATCACATTTTTGTGTGTTTACCATCTGTTTTTGGAGTAGTCTTTGCAGCAGACGCTTGTTCGAGAAAGAAGAAAGGTTTTTCTCGATCGCTTTTACTTCTTTATCGATCTGAGCGAGGTCTCTTCCGCCAAGGCTGAAAGCATCGTTAATCTCAAAGGCTTTTTCCGCAACAAGGGCATTGGATGACTGCTGGTCAGATATGAGCACATTTGGAGCAGAAAGAGTTGAAAGCGCCGTCTTGTGGTGGTCTATGACAGATATCACTTCGAAATACGAAGGAATTTTGGTCTCATCGCGGTTGCAGAAGTCTCTAAGTGAAACTGTGCCAAGCACCGGTTTATGGACATCGAGTGAATGAATCACACCAAGAGGGATCTGTCTTCCTTCTTTATCAGTCGCTGTGACTGTAAGGTAAGGGTAGTTGCCCATTTTGCTGCGGATCTCTTCCACTTCAGCTCTGTAGCTTACGACTTGAGGAGAATAACCAAAAACATCCCTTTTGATATGAAGAGCGACACCAAGCCTGTCCACATAGTCTTTAACGCTCTGTATGGCCTTTTCAAGGCCTCTAATGATCTTTTCTAGCTGGTGGAAGATGAGAGGTCTATTTTCAATGATCATCCCCGATGCATCGAAAATAGAAGAACTCGTCAGTGAAGCAAACTGCTCGATGAATTCTTGAAACTCAGATATCTGAAGCTTTTGCATGCTTAATGCAAACTCTTCAAAAGTACTTCTGATCCCCTTCTCCACCTTTAACACTTTTGTAAGGTAAGCATCGACATGCTTCTTTTGCTTTGCAGTGAACTCTTTTACCAGTTCACATTCATCGATCTGCATGCCGAAAATTCCTTGAGCAAAAGGAGGAAGGTCTCTGCGGGAGAGTTTTTCTTTCGCGAAAAAGGAAGTGAGCTGGATATGCAAGTGACTCTCGAACCATCTGAGACAATTGTTGAGTAACATAACGACTTGACGGACACCCTCTACATCGAAGTTGCGCCAATCCCCTAGGAAATACCCCATCTCATCAACGATCATCACAGCGTTTTGCACTCTTTCATGATCAATCGAGAAGGAAGATTCATCTATTAATTTTTTTACTACGCCCTTCTGGCTCATTAAATCGATTCCTGAAAGAGCAAGTGTTGATCTTGTCTTCGTCAGGTGATCAAAAATGGTAGGCCCCAAGATATTATCGAAGAGAAAGCTGATCTCTACTTGAGAAGAGGGAGGCCCTCCGGGCACATTCCATATATGCAGCCCATCACTGACCCTTGCTCCAAAAGCGTCCATCCACCCCCAAAAGGAAGCGACAGTCGTATCAAGGTCTGGTGAATTATGCGCTGTGACATAGTGAGATCCTGGATAGACTTTACCCATACCAATAGGAAAAAGAGTCTGATAAGCATCTCTTGGAACCCATTTGCCAACGATCTTACTTCGGATCCGGTAGTTTTCTTCTGCAGAAAACTGAGAAAATTGATTCAGCCAAAGCTCGAAATGGGCGAATGAATAGGTCTCTAGGATCTTAGATTGGGTAACGTGCTCGATAAAATCGATGACGGCAGCAAGAAGGAAGCAGGGAGTTTTTGTTTCATCGATAAGCTTATAAAGCGCTGCATGAACAGCTTCGCTTTTTTGCCTTTCGCCGAAGTTTTTAACTTGATCTTGCAAATCGCTAAGAAGCTTCTCGAGACCCTGAAATTTTGTCAGGGTGATGGTGTAATCACCGAGAAGCTGCTGCGAGGGGTCTTGATGATATCCGCTGGTAGATTTACTCATAAATTCCCGCAAGTCTAAAGAAATTTGGATTGAGCAGGACTCGAACCTGCGACCACCCGCTTAGAAGGCGGGTGCTCTATCCAGCTGAGCTATCAATCCAAAGGCGTGTATATTAAAGATCGCGCACTTATTTTCAAAGTGATTTTCTCATCCAAGAAAAGAATTCCTATTTCCTGGGCCTTGCGAACGTCCTTCTTGTATAAGAAAAGAGCAATCGATGCAACTTCTTTTCTTAGTAAAAATAAGGATTTAGACTTCAAACAGCCTCTAAGTCGGTCTCTCCCGCTAGCAAAGGAGCTGCGGCTCCCTGTGCAAAACATAGAGGGATCGAGGAACCAGTCTTCAGCTGATAGAGTGCAATTCCATGTTCAATTTCATATAAAAGAACATTTTTAGTTCCCGAAGATTGAATATAATCGACTACTACTTTTAGAACGCGGACTATTTTTTCATCTAAAATGTCGGTTTGAAAATACTGCTTTAGTTTTTCTTGTATTAAAGGCAGGTTGCCTTCAATTTCTTTAGCTAGCTGTATGGCTTTCGAAGAATCTTCAGACTCAACAGACCAAATAAGAGAAAGAAGATACATAGCGGCAGTATTAAATTGATGCTCAATTTCAGGAAGGATCTCGACGATTTTATCAGCGGCATCACTTTTTTGATCTGGAAACGTTCCAGTAAAAAGCATGCTAGCCACTGCAAGGACAGTAGCCGCTACAGCCGAGATCGCAAAAGGAATAGCATCTGTTGAAGGTGATTCATCGGGTATGCCTGAGTAACGAGCTAATCGAACTCCTGCAAGACCTCCTATGATTGCCGTTCCTATAACTATTGAATATCCTATAGGACCTAAATACTTTTTGGTTGTCTTTGAAATCGAATAAAAACGATCCAAAACATCTTCTTGCTCTTGTGTGATAGGCATCGTCTCTTTTGAAGCAAGGGCAAATAAAACAGCCAGACGAGGATCAGGCTCTCCTATCTGTTGAGTCCACTTTGTAATAGCAGGAAAATGAAGGTCTCCTGAGCGAGATTGCATACTTACAGCAGATCGATCCGGAATTATACCTATTCCAAAAGCTCCAACAGAAATGCTTGCAGCCATAAATACACCTCAAAAAAAATTAAAAAAATTTAAGACGTCTGCAAGCCATCGAAATGGCGTCCAATTGCAGGAACGGCATGATTATTTATCGCATAGCAGGATGCGATAAAAGCAGGAATAGAAGCTGCTGCAGTCGTTGGAGAAAGAAGCGCTGCAAAGGCAACACCTATAAGATAAACAGAGACAGGGACAAGCCATGCAAATACATACGAGGCCCATCTTCCGACTTCAATGGCTACCTGGCGAACTTTAACCATGCGAGGATCTGGAGTCCGTCTACTAGATTCTTGAGTGTCAGAAGACAACACTTCTACATCACGCCCTCTTAATGAAGTTGTGTGAGCTTGATTCTCTGTAGGAAAAGTTTGTGTTCCCATACTAACACTTGCTGCAGCAACTGATGCCATAGATCTCTCAAAATTAAGTTATAAATCTTAAGACGATTTTACCACGATTTCCTCACCAAAGCAACGATTCAAAAAATTTACACCACATGCTGAATTAAGGAGCTGGAGGCAGGATATTGAGCGCATCTGCAAAATCAGCAGCGTTAGAGCGTTTTTCGTACGCATCCTCTTGAAGAGAGGTGATTTTCTCATAATCTTTGAATGAATGGATGATCTGAGGCCTTACAAAAATAATAATATTTCTTTTTTCATCTAGTTTCTTATTTTTGCTGAATAAAGCTCCAATGAGCGGGAGTGATCCAAGGCATGGCACGCCAGCTTTATACGTTGATTTTGCATTGCGGATCATACCACTTAAAACCAAGAAATGTTTATCAGGCACGTGAACATGAGTCAACATATTCGTCTTTGTTGTACGAATGCCGCCTACATTGGAATTTGGTTGCATGAAGCCATGATCTTCTACAGCCTCAGTGATCTCCTCGTCGAGATCAAGGGTAATCACATCCCCTTCGCCAAGCATTGGAGTGATGTTAAGACTTACCCCCACATCACGGTATTCAATATTAGCTGTTGTCTGCTGGCCTTGTCCTATAGTCTGTACGACAGATCCAGTAAACGGAATATTATCGCCAACAAAGATCTTAGAATGCTTGTTATCTTGCGTAATAATCTTTTGGTTTAAAACAATCGTACTATCACCATCAGCCTGCAAAGCCGATACGAGCGATCCGAGAGTTATGTATGATGTTCCTTTATGCAGGATAATGTCCCCTATGACTCCCAAATCAAAACCTGGTACTGCAGGTACCTGACTGAGCCCTGTTGGAGTATTGCTCGCATTGATCCCCTGCATAATAGAGGGGAATCCTCCGGTAGGGCCGGGATTAGGAGCAAAGCTTCCTGTACCAATGCCGAGTTTACTTCCAAATTGACCGCCTGCGGCCCATTGAAGACCGAAATCGAGGCTCTTTTTGACATCTGTTTCGATTACAAGAACCTCAATAAACACCTGTCTTAAAGGGACATCAAGACTTGAAATGATCTTTTGCATCTCAGCAATCGTCTCAGGAAGACCTGAGAATAGGAGTGAGTTGGTCGCTTTAACCCATTGGAGAGCTTGTACAGCCTGCAATAGATCTTCGGGATTTGTAGAAGTTGAACTGAGATCTACAGCTATTTTTTTAAGAGACTCTACGATCTCTGCCCCTTCATGGTATTGGAGCTTGTATACATGGAAATTCTTCTTTACCTTGATAGGTGGTAGGAATTTATCATCGGAAGACGCCGTGAATCTTTCTTCCGCCATCACATCTCCTGATTCCCCATCGATCTTTTTCTTTTTCGGCTTATAGATCACATAAGAATTTTCTTCCTTGGTGACATGGAAGTTATGCATGCGAAGTAGTCTTACCAAAGATTTCACAATGTTCTCAGAAGAAATGGGTTTTCCTGAAGAAAACGTAACATGGAACTCTAGTTCTTTATTGTTAAAAATGAAGTTCTTCTCAGAAACCTTGCTGACATACCGGATAAACTCAGTAATAGGAATATCGTTGAAGTTTACGTTATGTAAAATAACATCGGGCTCTAGATTCTCACCTGAGATGATCTCATCAATTTCCTCCACGCGTGGGAGCTCAATACTAAAGCTCATAGCACTAACGCAAAGAAGAACAGAAATAGGAAGAAGTTTTTTTTTCACTTTAATCAATCACAATTCTAAGGGTCCACGAGCATTATAAGTGCGAGCCTCTTTTTTTGAACATAAATTTGCCTTCAGAACATGCTGACAATGTATTTTTTTAAATAATTCCCATCCAGAAGTTATCTAAAGGGCATTTTCATGCTAAAATAAAATAACCAATTGATACCAACCCATAGAGAAAATCCGTCACTACTATTTGTTTAAGCTTTCCAGAAATGCGAAAAAACTCAATATTCTTCGGGGTGGCAGCACTATGAATATCTGTAGGTTTTACAAAATATGAGCACAAAACCCGTTACATTTGATTCGATCGATATCACAGTCCATAATAGATACGCGAAAGACCAAGAGACGCTCGACCCGATCTTTTTAACAGAGCCGCAAATGATTGCGCCTCATTCTGAGATCACAGGGACCTCTAGCATCTTCTCTTCTAAATGGGCAGAACTCTTCGACATATATAAGCGCAACGTGAGCTGGGCGCACTTTTCTCCCCCTGTCATGTACTATTCTCAAAGCAACCGCTTTTTCTCCTACTGCCTTTTGCCGGATTTGTACTGGGATATGCAAGATGATGATGAAAAGGAAAAAAATGAACCTGCAACCGAAATCCTTTTTTCCTTCCAAAGAAAAAAACGTCCCTCCAAAAAAGAGATTCTCTCTTTACTCTCTGTAATGCAAAAAGGAGATGGAACGTCACTACTGTATTTTGAAAAAGACAAAGGAACGATTGTGAATCTGATCGACGCTATTGAAAACCTCAATAAGCTTTTAGCTCATGTGCAATCTAGAAAGCTTCAATACCAAAAAGGATAAAGACTGTAACAAAGAAGTGATAGGCAGCTTCGCAAGCGTTTAATCTAACCATTCCTTTTACAATTACACCCAACATTTGTTATCCTCCTGGTAAACGGAGTTTCTATGTCTATAAAACTTGGTATCCATGGGATCACAGGAAGAATGGGTACAAAGGTAGTAGAACTAGCACGTAAAGACCCTACCTTCTCTACTTTATATGGACTGTCAAAAAGTGATTCGCAATCTTCTGATGCCATCTCGGTAGACTCTGCAGAAGATCTCTTGAAAAATACAAATGTTGTTATCGATTTTTCATCAAATGAAGCACTTGCCACCCTTTTAAAAAAATCAATATATCACAATACAGCGCTTGTAATAGGAACCACTGGACTCTCTTCAGAAACACAGAACCTTATCCATGAAGCTTCACTAAAAACTCCAATCGTATACGCAGCCAATTTCAGCTTAGGCGTTGCAGCATGTCTGCAAGCAGCTGAGCTGCTTTCTCAAAAGCTAAAAAAAGAATTTACTATTAGAATTTCAGAAACCCATCACATCCATAAAAAAGACGCTCCGAGCGGAACGGCTTTAGCTTTTGCAAGTGCTACAGGGATACAGAGTCCCATTCAGAGCATTAGAGAAGGTGAGGTCATCGGCAAACACCAAGTGTTTTTTTCAAATCCCCAAGAAAAGATCGAACTTTCTCATGAGGCTCTTACTCGAGAGACCTTCGCAATAGGTGCTCTTTTTGCAGCGAAGGCTTTAGTTTTAAAGCCACCCGGTCTATATTCATTAAAAGATTTACTTTAATTAAGTTGCCTAGCAAAACGCTTGCTTGACCCCAGCCCTGAAATCGCTTATCCTATGGAGCAAAAATTACGGTTTTATTCTATAGGATTAACCACCCATCTTGGGGTAACAGGTAAAGGTAAAAAAATGAAAGATGTCCCTA
>Ga0247841_10002645_pt1 | contig 35213 bp, 30 predicted proteins | sample LaCruzMarch2015__2_FD_192410 | JGI IMG/M metagenome (GOLD analysis project Ga0247841, IMG submission 192410) | Freshwater microbial communities from meromictic Lake La Cruz, Castile-La Mancha, Spain - LaCruzMarch2015_18m | ecosystem: Environmental > Aquatic > Freshwater > Lake | place: Spain... | reverse complement strand
GGAATATTAGATAATCAAGCCAATTTAACTTTTGATACTTCTAGAACTTCGCCCATTAGTATTGGGGGTTATGATGCAACTAATTACCCATTTAACGGCTTAATAGACGAAGTCCAAATTTTCAACAGAAGTTTATCGGCTTCAGAAGTTTCGCAATTATATTATGGTTCTGCGTATGGAGGCCATACAATGAATGCTTCGCAAACAACAGGCGGGGATGTTTGGAAATTAGGAGCTAAAGGAGGAGACTATATTGGTTGGAGTGGTGAGACTAATTCGAGTAGTTTAACTATACTGCCCAATACAGCTCCGAATACAACTTTAGTTATTCTGAATTCGTCAGCAGGGACAAATTATACTAATGAAAATTTGCAATGTTATGCTAATATAACCGATAATGAAGGTGGAAATGTTTCTGCAAATTATACATGGTATAAAAATGGTGTTGTTAATTTATCTGGGCAAAGTTCTTTATTTGCGCAAGGAACTTTAAGTTTAGTTTCAACATTAGTTAGTGGAAATACAACCAAGGGAGAAAATTGGACGTGCTCTGTTTTGGCTTATGATAGTTTACTTTACGAGGATGATTGGAATAATGCAACGCAATTAACTATTTTGAATTCCTTACCAACGGTAACTTTAACTTCTCCTGCGAATAGTTCGCTCAATACAAACAGAACACCTACTTTCCAATGGAGCGCTAGCGATGCTGACGGAGATAGTTTGACCTATGACATAAATATCACTGCATATACTACAAGCGGAGATAATTATGTTTCTGGAGATGACAGATATGCTGGCTCTTTGGCAAATACGAATTATACTCTTGCAACGGATTTTAAGTATTTATATGATAATGGGTATTATTATAAATGGCAAGTAAAAGCTTCCGACGGAGAATATGGAAATTGGTCTGACTATAGGATTATTAATATTTCTGCGATAGTTTCTCTTAATTTATTGAATAGAACTGTTGACTTCGGATTTAAGAACGTCTCTTACAATTTAGTTTATGAAGATGATACTACCGATGATTCTCCTACCCCTATTTTAATTGAAAATGATGGTAACTCGAAGTCGAATGTAACTATTAGTTCTGCTCAGCTATTCATCTCTCTTCCGAACGCGAGTGATAGCTATCAGTTTAAAGTAGATAATGCTACTGGATTTGAAGGCGCATTTAATTGGCTACGTTCTTTATTTAATTGGACAAATGTGCCGATAACAGGTAATCTGATTGCAATTAGTGAATTAAATTATACGGGGGCAAATAGGGCAGAAGTAGATTTAGCTATTCATGTTCCTACAAATGAGCCCCCTGGAGAAAGAAGAGCAAATATAACTTTTGCAGCTTCGTTGGCAGAATAAAATGGCAAAACTAAAATATATCATTGATGTAGTATTAATTTCTTGTAGTGTAATAGTTGCACTCTTATTCTTTAATAATATTAATCCTATGGCAATTGCTCCATTAAATAATCAAGAAACAAATAACACTAATGTTTTGTTTGAAATAAGAAATGCCGACTACATTTTAATAGACGACAACATTGAATTTAGCTCTCCAGAAAAAGTATTTTTAGAAGATTCTTTAGAAATTAAATTGTCTCCCGGAACATATTATTGGAAAATACTCGGCGAGAAAGACAGCGAAGTGAGAAAAATAACTATTCTTTCAAGAGTGGATTTAACTTTAAGAAAGCAAGTTAATTCTTCAGATGATTCTTCTTATGAAGTTGTTAATTCTGGAAATGAAAATTTGAATGTGGATGTTTACGATCAGGAATTATTTACTCAGAGTTTTACTCTTTCTCCTTCTGGAGAAGTTATTGCAAATGGAACTAAATTTGTTGGAGGTAAAATATGAGTAACATAAAACTCACAAGCAAAATATTTTTGGCTTGCGTTGCATTGACTATTTTTATTTTAATAGCTAATGTATCAGCATTAGGTGTAACTCCTGGAAGAAAAATAATTGACTTTTCTTCTGCGCAAGAAAAGGAAGGCTCTTTTAAAATTATTAATTCTGAAAATAGACAATTAAATTTACAAATTAGTGTGAAAGGTGATTTGGCTAGTAGCTTTGTGATTGCTGAACAGAGTTTGTCCATTGAAGCAGGTCAAGAAAAAGATGTGAGCTATAAAATAAACTTACCTGCAGATCTTTCTCCCGGAACGCACGTGCAGGAAATAACTATTTTAGAGAGGGCAGACAATCAAGAAGGTTCTATTAGTGCTTTTGTTGGAGTTGTTACGCAGGTTTATGTAAAAGTCCCTTATCCTGGAAAATATGCAGAGGCAGAATTGAATATAGAGAGCGCAGAATTAGCGCAGGAAGTTTCTTTTGCAATTGCTGTTTCTAATTTAGGTCAGGAAGATTTGAAAGATGTTGGGGCGCAGATAGAAATTTATAATAGTAACGGAGAGAAGGTTGCAGTGATTTCTACAAATAAAATTAGCGTAGTTGCGGGAGAGAAAAAAGAATTAGCTAGCTCTTGGAAAGCAGATGTAACTGCAGGCTTGTATTCGGCTAAGGCAAGCGTTTCTTATGGTGCGAATGCAATCCCATTAGAAAAAGCATTTAGTATTGGAGAACAAGTTTTAGATCTCAATTCAGTTATTGTTAAGGATTTTAGTTTAGGAGGAATAGCTAAATTTGAGATGGACGTGCAAAATAAATGGGGGGAAGATATTAAGACCGTGTATTCTCAAACAAATGTATTTGATAAAAATAATAAGCTAATTGTAGACTTCAAATCTCCTGCAGAAGATATTGCTGCTTTATCTAATAGGACATTATTTTCATATTGGGATACGGAAGGATTGAGTAAGGGGGTTTACGATGCGGTTATTTATTTAAGATATGGGGAGAAGTTCTCAAAGAAGAGCGTACAGTTCGAAGTTGACTCAAATAGTTTAAGAGCAATAGGTTTAGGTTATGTTATTTCAGGAAGTGGGAAAAATAGTTCGAGCAATCTTAACTCCTTTTTAATTATCATCATCATCGTATTAGTGCTACTTAATCTTCTTTGGTTTATTATTTTTAGAAAAAGAGCGAAAAAATAATTTCTTTAAAATGACATCTAAAGAAGATTATAGAAATATTTATAAAGCAAAGAATATAGGAAATAATATGATTGGAAAAAATGTGGCGATAGCGTTGTTAATCATTGCTTTAGTTTTAGTCAGCTTTTCTGCCGTTGATTACTTTTCAGAGGATGACAAAATTTCTTCAGTCAAACCAGACTTTGTGGGAAATGATACAGGTAATGGTAAAGTAGGGGTCGTGATATTACCTCCAGCAATTGAGGATAGAAACAATGGCAGTTAACAAAACATCAGCTAAGCAATCTTTTGGAAAATATGACATTATAGCGAGTGTTTCTGTGCTTGTGATTATTCTATCTCTTTTTTATATTGGTTTTGATTTTACAGGAAAAGTAATTACTACAGATACTGCTGTTGTAAACGTAACAATTGTTGCTAATACTGCAATTAATTTTACTACAGAATATCTTTTTTTAGGCGCAGGTTCTGTTGATACTGGTAAGCCTAATGCAACGTTTGATTCCGATGGAACGCATACAGATTCTTCTGATTGGTCTGGTACGCCAGCTAATCTTACTTTAGAAAATATAGGAAATACCAACGTCAGTTTAACTCTTAGTGTAGGTAAAACTGCTGCAGAGTATATTGGGGGCACGAGTCCTGCTTATCAATTTAAGTTTGGAGATAGTGAAGCAGGTAGTTGTGCAACAAATTCTAGCCCTACTGGAACTTGGCTTGCTACAACAAAAACTTCAAATACTTCTTTGTGTAGTCTTTTCTTATCTGATAATTCTGCGGACACTATTAATATTGGAGTGAGAGTAGTTATTCCTCAGGATGCAGTTGCAGGTACTCGTACAGATACATTTACTGCTACAGCAACTACTGCTTAAGTAGGAAAAACTATAAAAAGGTATTTTTGTTCTCTTTTGAATGGTGATTATTTTCAAAAAAATATTTTGTTTTTCTTTATTTTTTTTATTAGTTTTACCATTCATACACGCCGGTTCTTTGGGGATGAGTCCTTCTTATTTTAAATTTAATTTTGAACCTGGTTTGGAAGAGACCTTGGTGATTAAGGTTGCAGATTCAGATGTTAGTCAGCCAATCTCTATCTATGTCTCTGGAGATTTAAGTGAATATGTTAATGTGAGTGCTACCTCTTTTGTTGGCGTAGGTTCGTTAGAAGTAAGTATAAAACTTCCTAATGCTATTGCCAAACCAGGAAATCATAGAATCATTATTGGTTCTCGTGAAGACAAAAATGTTTCTGTAGACGGCGCAATTGGGGGCGTGAGTGCGATTCAAGTTCCGATAGATATTTTTGTACCCTATCCTGGGCGATATGCGGAGGCGGAGTTTTCTATTTCTAACGCTAATGAAAATGAAGATATCCCTTATAAGTTAGTAGTTAGCAATCTTGGAACACAGTCGATTGATTTTAGTTATAGCATAGAAATTTTTGGCGATTTTTTTAATTCCTCTCTTATCACTTTCGGAAATTCCGGGTTCTTGGAAGCAAATAGTAAGATGACTCTTGAAGAAGTAATAAAAGGTGTTCCATTAAAACCTGGAAATTATCTTGGTTTTGCGAAGATAAATTATGGCTCCGAGATTAGCTTAAATAGCAGTTTTGTAATAGGGACTTTTTTTGTGAATATAACTGATTATGATTATGAGTTTATTGCAGGACAGATAAACCCCTTTGTGTTAAATGTAAGTAGTTCTTGGAATTCGGTTATAGAGGAGGTTTATGCGGTTGTTTCCGTTACTGATCAAGGGGTTCCTAAATCATATTTCAAGACTGCAGGATATTCTTTTGCTCCGTTAGAAGAAAGGAAGCTTGAGGGTTATATTGATGCTACAAATATTACGCCTGGGAGGTATATAGGAAGTATAGTCTTGAATTACGACGGTAAAACAACGAGTAAGCTCGTTGCATTTTATTTTTATAAACCTCAACTTACAAAGACGGAAAAATTATTATATTCTGCGATAGGTGTTATTGCTCTTTTTGTTTTGATAACGGCCATACTATTAGTTAAATTATTTTTGGTTAGAAGACGTAGGGGAGATAAAAAATGAGAGCTAGAGGGAGTTATTTGTTTATTCTTCTTGGAATATTATTGATTTTGGCATGGATTCTCATATTTATTAATTTTAATGTTCTTGAAGAAAAAGAGTATGCTGTTAAATTTGAAGTTGGCGGAACGCCTGGATTTGATTTGAATTCTTCTGCGTTGACATTTGGCAGACTGCCTGCAGGTTCTTCTTCTACTAGATCGGTTCTAATTCAGAATGATTACGATACAAGGGTTTTTGTTTCTCTGTTCTCTTCAAAGAGTGTCTCTAAAATGCTAGTTATTTCTGAAAATGATTTTTTCTTAGAGCCGCAGGAAAGTAAGGCGATTAGTTTTTTTGTTTATGCTTCCCCAAACGCTAGTCTAGGAGAATATAACGGCCAGGTTAAAATTAGAATAAGTCGTTATGGGGGTTTGATGGATGGGAAACATTAAATATTATACAGTAGTTTTCTTTTTGTTAATATTTATATTAGTGTTTGCTATTCACTTAAATAGCACGGGCAAGGTAGTTGGTTCAGTAAACGTTACCATTTACACATTGGCAAGTCTTAATTTTACCATTAAGTCTGTTGATTTTGGGCTCGGGAGTGTTTATCGTAATAGTTCTAGTGCGGTTATCGATACAACGGGCAATGTAGTTGGAGGAAATTGGACTCCGATTAATAATGGATTCATAGTAGAGAATATAGGAAATACTAACTTGAGTGTTTTTTTAAAGTCTGGAAAAAATGCTGTCGAGTTTTTAGGAGGTACAAGTCCTGGATATTATTATATGTTTAACAATTTTGAAGCAAATAGTTGCACTGAAAATGCTACGGCTATGAATAGTTGGTTTGCACTAAATAATTCTGGTTTGGGTGATGAGCTTTGCGAAAATATGCAGTATGGTCAGGATGAAGATTCTATAAGAATAGACTTGAGACTAATTGTTCCTGCAGATGCCATTCGAGGCGAGAGAGAAGATATTCTTACCGTGACCGGTACGAGTAGTTAAGTCTGTTTGAGCAATAGATTTTTATAGTCTAAATCTTTTTGTCTTATAGAAAAGATGAGAGGGGATATATTAATTTTAGGAGTGATAGCTGTAGGTGCGGTTGTAACGCTAGTTCTCTTTTACATTGAACGACAAAATAGAAAAGAACTTTATTTTTTAGGAAATAAAAAGAAGATTATTGAATATTACTTACAGAAGTTATTTGACATAGACCAAATTAGGGGCGACAATAAAAAGAAATTAGATGAGATAAAACTTCTTTCTAAAAAATTATTTAATGATTATTATGGTCTTGACTTAAATGTTTCTTACTCTAAGCTAGCTGAATTTTTCAATGAGAAGAATAATCTCCCTCTAAAAGAATTTTCGGAAATAATGTTGGGTTGTTATTATTATTCTCAGGAAGTAGATGATAAGACTATTAGAACTTTAATTTCTATTTTAAGAAAAGAGGTGATGAACATTCCTATGAAAAAGGGCGCAAAAAAAGAAGGTTATCTTGAGATTAAGAAGAACGAGGAGGCAAGAAATAAGCTAATTAAAGAGGTGACGATGCACCTTAAACAGGAAAACCATCCTAGGGCGGAAAAGGTGTATTACAAACTTGAAAAAACAAATGGCGATCCTAGCTATCATGGGAGATTGAGTCGATTATACGACAAGATAATTAGTTTGTATTACAAGAAAAAAAAGAATTCGAATGAGAAAAAGGTCAGTTCCATTGCTTCTTCTGTAAATGTGAGAGTTAGGGCAAAAGGTACTAAGAAACATTCTATGCAATTAAAAAGAAACAAGAAGAAGTAATTCTATCTGTTGAAGGACTTTTTTAAGATATTAAGGAAAATTTCTGAATCTAAAATTATAGGATATCCAAAATAAAACTAACAAAATCAGCGTGCATATTAACAAAGGAGTTGATGTGGCCAGTTTTATTTCTCCTTGGGTATTGGATAATATTTCTCTAAAAGGAATTTCTTTTTCTTTTGAGTCAGTTATGCTAAAGAATTTGCCTCCCGTATTAAATGCTATTGCTTTTAAGACATCTATGTCTGTCTTGGAAATAAATCCTAGAGAAGTATCTCCTCCAGAAGAGGTTCCTAACGCAATTGTGTTTATTATTATTTTCTTTTCTTTTGCGTAATCTATAGTATCGCTAATGTTTCCGATGTTTATTTGACCGTCGCTTAAAATTATCATTGATTTCATTTTTTCTTTTTTAAGAATTTCATTTCCTGCAATAACTGCGTCGTTTAGATTTGTTCCACTGATTTGGCTAAAATCTATTTGGTCAATTGCATTGTATGCAACTAATTTTGAGCTGTCTAGCTCTGAACGTATCTCAACTTCTCCTGAAAAAGAAATTATTCCTACTTTTACTCCCAAGGGTAGTTCTCCTATGAAGTCTTTTGCGGCAAGTTTAGACATTTCGAGTCTATTCGGAATTAGGTCTGTTGCCCTCATACTTTCTGAGTTATCTATTGCAATTACATAGGAGAATTTACTTGTGTCTGCTGTTAAACTAATACTCATTCCGCTAACTGTGAGAATAATTAGTAGGGTAGAAATTAGAAACACATATAAATAAAATATATTTTTTGACTGCATCTCTGTTAATCCTGTTCTTTGTAGAGCTTCGAAGTTTGGAAAGTTTATAGCTCTCCTTCTTTTGTAAGACATACTACCAAAGTAGATTAATACTAAAATAGGCAATAGTATTAGTAAATATAAAAACTGCGGGCTGCTAAAGATTACGCTTATGGGAAGATTAAACAACAATGCCATTTTCTCCACCTCTTGATCTTTCTTGTAAGAAATTTATTATAGGAATTACGAATGGCTGGTCAGTTCTTAATTCTAGCAAGTCTACTGCTGCATTTTTAAAAACTGTTCTTACTCTTTCTATTTGTTCCCTTGCTACTTGTTTATAAGCCAGTTGTGAAATAGAAGAGTCTATTACTATTGTGCTGTCGTCTTGGGAATTACTCAATACGAGGAGGTCTGTCGTTTTTGGTAGTTCAGTGTCCATAGGGTCTCGTATAGCAATTGCTATTACTTCGCATTTAGCAGAGAGCAATCGCAGGTTTTTTTCAAGTTCTTGAGAGTTATGGAGAAAATCGGAGATTAAGATTACCATCGTATTTCTTCGCTTTATAGTATTGAATAGGAATTCAAAAACATTTCTAAACTCTGCACTTTTTTCGTAACTGCTTATTTTAGATAATGATTCTTGCATAGCAAAAAATTGTTTTTTTAAATTACTCGGAGGCAGATAACTTATTACTTCTTCATTGAATGTTACTAATCCAGTATTATCGCCGGAAGAGGTTATTATATTCGACAATGAAAGAATTACATCCGTAGAATATTCTGCTTTTAACTTATTGGCGGAGCCGAAGAGCATACTCTTGCTCATATCTGCAACGAAAAAGAAATTTATTTCTCTTTCTTCAATATATTGTTTAGCTAGTAGTTTATTTGCTCGTGAACTAGCGCTCCAGTCAATCATGCTCGCATCTTCGCCTTCATTAAAATCCCTATACTGCTCAAATTCCAATCCTCTGCTATTGAAAAGTAATTTGAATATCTTTTTTTTTAGATTAAATTTTTTTAAAACTCTTTCAAATTCAGATATTGCTTCTGCGTAATCTAATTTGAAATTCGCATCCATTTCAGGCTGGGCTTAATTGATTTAGTATTTCGTCTATTATCTTATCTGAACTAATTCCTTCAGATTCTGCTTTGTAGTTTAGAATAATTCTGTGTCGCAGTACAGGTTTTGTTACCTCTCTTACATCCTCTGGGAGAACATAGGCTCTGCCTTTCATGAGGGCTTGAGCTTTAGATGCTATATGCAAGGCAATTGAACCTCTCGGGCTTGAGCCTAGAGTGATATATTTTGAGTATTCCTTGTTTTTTTCTCTTGTAAGCTCAATTATTTTGACAATGTATTTTTTTATTTCATCTGAACTAAATATTTTTTTAACTGTTTCTTGTAGTTGTAGAATTTCATTTTTTGAAATAACTTTGCATAAATTAAATTGCTCAAAAGATTTTAGAGACATATTCTTATCTAATACATCAATTTCTTCATCTAATTTAGGATAGCTAATATTTATTTTAAAAAGGAAACGATCTATTTCCGCTTCGGGCAAATTGTATACTCCTGATTGCTCAATGGGGTTTTGAGTAGCCATTACGAAAAAGGGTTCTTCTATAGTATATAATTTATTTCCAGACGATACTTCTTTTTCTTGCATTGCCTGTAAGAGTGCTGATTGGGTTTTTGGCGGACTTCGGTTTATTTCATCTGCTATTAGGAAGTTTGTGAATATTGGCCCTTTTTTAAATGTAAATTCTTTTGTACTTTGATTGAAGCTGTTTATACCTAAGATGTCGCTGGGAAGTAAGTCTACTGTGAATTGCACTCGTTTCATATCACAGCCAGTTATTGTAGCAATTGTTTTTACAATAAGTGTTTTTGCAGTACCGGGAACTCCCTCTATTAATATGTGTCCATTGCAAAGTATCGCTCGGAGTAAATGTTCTATTATATCTGTTTGTCCTACTACTGACTTAGAAGTCTCGGATTTTATCTTTTCAATTATCTTTGGAACCTTTTTCAACAGTTCTTCAGAAATGTGACTCCCCTCTTTTTTATTCATTATTCCTCCAAGCGATATTTGTTTTTAAATCTTGCTCTCTGATATATAAAATATACGAGAAAAACGGCCAACGTTATCAAAATGAATAATAGGTAATTTGCATAATTTTTGTCTAATATGCTCGCGAATCTTATTTGACTGTTTCGAGACATTGCCTTCTTGCAACTTTCTACTATTTTTTCTGAAGTTTCTAGTGACTTAGCATAGTCTCCTGTTTCGAATAATCTTTCTGCTTCTTCAAATATCTCCTTGAGCTCCAGACATTCTGGATTTTCTGCAATTAATTTTTCTGTAAAAATTATCATCTTTTCTGCTTCACCTTCTTGGGATTTTATTATATTGAGAGATATTTCTGCCCAGTCCGATATTTTTGGACTAGAGACATTTGCATAAAGAAATAAGTTATATTTTCCTTCTTTTTCGGTGTCTACACTTATGTAGAGAGAGACTTTTTTCGATGAACCTGGCAGAAGACTTGCAATATTATCTTTCGATAAGGTGAGATTTATATCCTGCGAAATCTCTTTTTGAATTATACTAGTTAAATTGATATTAGTTAAGGTGCTTTCCCCGGTATTAATTATTTCAAATGGAAATTCGATATAGCCTTTCTTGTTTATTGTAGCTTCTGATGCGGCAAGTAATTTAACTGTGTTTATCGTTGTAGAGCCACCACTCCCACCAGAAGAAGGGGTTGGAGCAGGGTCTGGTTCTGGCTCAGTGACTATGTTTAGTGTTAGTGAGAAGTTATTACCAGTAATATTTGCTATAATTTGAGAATCATTCGTTTGGTTATATTCGTAAGCTGTTATACTATAGTTTCCTTGACTTTCTATTGTGGAGTTAAATACTACCTTTGGCGAAGTTCCATTTGTCCAATTTGTTATAGCAATAACTATTCCGTCGCCTCCAGAAAGATTATTCACGATGAAGCCTATTTTTTGTTTGTAATATTCGTCTTGGGCGTCATAGTCTAAAAAGTAGTCTGTTAAATTAAGTTCGTATGAAGCTGTTCCATTAAGTGAAGGACCAATTTCTTCCGTTGTTGTATTTATAGGATAATTTGTATGGGTTATATTAAAATAAACTAGTTTAGTATAATTTAGTTCAGGATAGAGGGGGTTAAAAGCAAATAGAGTTAAATTAGAATAATTTCCATAGCTTTCTTGTGTGAAATTTGGAATAAATGTAAATGTATTATTGTTGCCATTACAAATACTATATGAATTATTAAGCAGGACAGAATTTAAATAAAAAGAGTAATTAAGCGCATCTTCAACGCTGTGGTTTATGGCAAAAGTTAAATTGTATAATAGATTCTCGCTGGTATTAAATATTTCTTCAGAAACAGGAAGCGTTATGTTTGGAATATTGTAAATGCTAATCCAGAAAGTTGTGCTCGAGTTCATTTGGGAGCTATCACTAACATTGAGATAGATAAGATGCACTCCTGCTTGGTTAGAGTTAAAACTAATGTTTAGTCTTCCCGTAGTTTGATTAAAATTGGTTGAATTAAAATTTAATGTTCCATCGCTGTCGCTGAGATTAAACACAAAGGTAGAATTATTTTCAGAACTGCCGTCTTCTATATCACTGGCGCTAAAATTATAGCTAAATACTCTTGCGGTTGAAGTGGTTTGATTTGGTACGCTGTTTATTGTCGGGCTGTGATCTGCGGCAGCAATATTTAAATTAAAATTGTAGGAGGCAGTAGTTCCATTTCGGTCAGTCACGTTTAGTGTAACATTGTATGCTCCAACATTTGTTCTATTTGGAGTAAAAGTTGCATAATACATTGTTTCATTAGAGTCAAAGGAATCTCCTGTTGGTATAAAACTAAAATTAATATTGTTTAAACTTAAATTTAATATAGTGATAGATAAATTAAAGGTTTCATTGTAAACACTTTTATTTATTAGTGAGTCATCATCATAAACACTAACAAATATTGTAGTAATATTATCTTCTATGGCTGAAATATTATTCCCAGAAACAGAAGCGTTATCTGCCGCAAGATTGCCCAGGATTGGCAGGGAATTTATATTGCTTATATTAAAAACAAAATAGTTTATTGAAGATAAACCTAAGTTGTCACTCGCCGTTACTGAGAAATTCCAGAAGCCGACGTCCCTCTTATAAGGAGTAAAGCTGATTGTTCCATTAGAGCTGAGGTTAAATCCGAGCATCGCGCCAGAAGAGTTAGTAAATGTTAAGCTGTCGCCTATGTCCGAATCATAGGCAAAAACTACTTCTGAGCTGTTCGTAAGATTTGCGTAGAAAAATCTAGTAGTATTTAGAGTAGAGTTTACAGTAAGATTAAAATATGCTGAACCTTGCCATACAGGAAAGTTGTTTGAAAGAATAGTAAGGCCAAAGCTAGATGAGGCGGTTGCTCCTTCTTCATCCGAAGAAGTAATATTGATTAGATAATTTCCTGCTTCAGAATCAGAACCAGTAAATGTTAGCTTAGCTCGGGTAATGTTGTCTATAATGCCTAGAGAAATTATTGTGAGATTTGCAAAGTTGGTTATAATCTGACCAGGATCGGACAAGTTCAGTATGTCAGTTGTAAAGAGAATTAATTCATCATAAACAGCTTTATCTAGAATTAATAAATCATTATCTGAAACATTAAAATATATTTCTCTTTGTAAATTCGCTGAAGTGGTTACATTGTCTAAATTTCCCATTAAGGGCAAGGCATTTGTCGTTCTATTTGTATAAATGTAAATTTGTTCTGTTTTGTTTTCTTCCGTGCTCAGGTCCCGTGCAGTGAAATTTATGGTCCAGTTTCCTATTTCTCTTTTTGTTGGAGTAACATTAATGTAATAAGTTTGTGTAAAGTTAGTCGAGTTTGAATTATTAAGTGAAAAGAACCAGCTTGAGTTTGCAGCATCAACTCCAGTATTTCTTAATGTGGCGTTTGTCCACACACGCAGATTATCTACTTGTCCTCTAGTTGTTACATTTATTTGGCATGTAAAAGATTGGTTTTCTTGAAGAATTGAATTTGTGCAGTTTGAAATGTCTACAGTGAGAGCTTGTTCTACATTAATTGTGGTGTTTTTACAAGTAGTTTTGTTTTGGCTATATGTTGCGTCAGGATAATTAGGCAGATTAGATTGATTTAGGGTGTCATTTAAACAAATTGAAATATTGTACTGCCCGACATCATTTCTTGAGAGGTTGGTAAAATTAATTGTAACAATAGTTGAGTTTGAATAATTTGTAAAGCTTAAATTACAATTTCCGTTTCTTGTTGACCACTGAGCATTAGAGCAGCCAAGTGAAGTTATATTATTTAATATTAACGGATATTGAAGTTCTTCGTCTGTTCCGTTTATAGTTATAAGTATGCTCGAGTTTAGCAGTGCTGTAACTGAGGTATTATAAGAATTATTTAGGGTAAAATCTGGAGCATCGTTGGTTGCGTTGATTGTGAAGCTAAAGGTGTCTATCGCTATTGCGGAATTAACTTCATCAGTAATGTTGTTTACCTGTATAGATATCTCAAACTTTCCCGTTTGGTTATCTTGAGTTGCATTTAGAGTTAGAATTCCTGTTGTTTGAGAGAGACTAATCCATTCAGAAACAATATTATTGCTCCTAACGTTTTGGGAGTTCCATTTAATTAATGTATCGGAATCAATAAAAAAGGACATTTCTTCTGCGGGCGAAGTTAAATCTGCACTAAGATTATAAAATCCAGTTAAATTATCTTCAAGAAAGTAATGCATTTCATTTACCGAAGAATCAAAGCCGATTCCTTCTACCAAAACAATCATAAATAAAAGGGTAACTAGCAAGAGAATAATAAAATTATTTCTTCTTAATATTGGTCTATTTTCATACTTTTTTGATTTATTATTTTTATTCATATTTGTTTCTGAAGTATCTATATACTATCCTCTTTTTCTCTCTCTTGATTATGTAGATTCTTCTAGATATGTAAATAATTAAAGCGATTAGAAGTATTATGATTAACAATATCCAAGTTTGTTTTGCTTTTAGAATTTTAACAAAATTTTCTGATAAAAATGGAAATTGTATTGTGCTTTTTGTTTCAGATTTGCAGTTTAAGGGGCAAGGTCCGCCGCAATCAGCTCCATTTTCTCCTTGATTCTGAATTTTATCCGAACACGTTGCACAAGGAGAGCAGGAGCCGCCACAATCAACTAAGGTTTCGCAGCTTTTGTCATGGCAGTTTTGAATTCCGTCTGAACAGCTAGGATTTAGTGTGAAATAACATTCTCCTATTATCTCTGAATTGGAAATAATTTTTGAACAGTTGTTTAAGTCATAGCATGCTCTAAGCTGAAAGCCACAAGTATTTTCGTTATAGTCCTTTGCGTCACATAAGTCTTTTATTTCTCTATAATTTTCTCCTGAAAGAATACCTATTTCTAAGGATTTCTTTGAATTTTGGCAAGTGAACCATTCTTCGCAAGCTATCTTTTGAGTACAGCTTGCTGCTCCTCCGCCTCCGCCACCTCCTGCCTCTGTTGGTTTTTCTACAGGGCATTCATTTTCAGAAACATTTAGATTCCAACTGAGAGAGTCGTTTAGTGCTCCGTCGGTGATTAATACTTCCATTTCGTGAGCGCCAGTTATGCCGCATTCAAATGAATAGCTTAACGAGTCATTGGTTTGCCCAGAGAAGTAATTTATTTGTCTCCCATCTATGTACCAGTAGGAATCAGGTATTGTGAAGTCCGGGTCATATTTCGAGATATTGAATTGTGTTGTGCTTGTTCCGGAGATAGTTAGATTAGTATTTATTGGCCAATAGCTAGTTATTGTTGGTGGACGATTTACATTAGTTACTGTTAAACTAAAGTTTAAGCAGGTTGTTATATTTGTGCCGTTTTGAGTGCAAAGAGAGATATTTGGGTGGATGTTTGCTATAGCATTATCTCTTGCACAAATAGTTATGTTATACACTCCAATATCCGTTTCATTTGCTTCAAAATACATTTCTCCGTTTTGAGAAAGATTGAAGAGGGTTCTGTTGCTAAATGAGATATTCAAACTGAAATTTGCAGGGTCTTGTCCATTTTCTGTGTCGATTATAAAAAGTGTGCGATTAAACGCTGAATTCTCGCCAACTAGCCAAATTGTTTGAACTCCAATATTGCCGATTACAGGCGCATTATTCACTTCTATTACGGTTATGTTTATAATTCTTGAATCTGAATTCTGTCCGTCGCTGATAGAAACTGTTTCTTCATATATTCCTACTCTGTTTTTTCGTAATGTTCCTGAGTAAATTTCGGAGATTAGTCTTGTTACGCCTATTCTTGTGAAAGGAGTTATATAAAAAGGCGATTTGGGAGTAATGTCCGGAGTGAGTAGGTCGGCGTCCTCATCGTAGGAGCTAAAATAATATTTTATGTAAGAGTTTTCGCATACAAACAATTCGTTTGAAATATTTTCTATTATTGGAGCAGTATTTGGAAGTACAACTAAAAAGTAAACAGACTGCTCATGTGTATCTCCGTTTATATCCTCGCCAAAGACAGTTAGCTTGTTTTGTCCGTTAGTCACATTGATTTCTTGGTAAACTGAGAGATTAAATGATGGTTGAAACATGACCGTTACCGAAGTATCTTTTCTGAGATTTTCTAAAGTATAGCTCCATTCTTTTAATAGAAAATGAGATGTTGCGTTTAAGATTATTCTTGCTTCTTCTTTTGTGGAGAAGTTGTAAGTGATATTTTGAGGACTTGTTATGTTTATAGTTTGAGGAGTGAAGGCCATATTTACTTGGCCTTGATAGTTTTCTAGTCCTAGAGCACCTAAAGAAAGTGTAACAAAAGTTAGCACTACAATTAATGCTAAATTATTTTTTTTATTCATAACATCCCTCTATTTTTATATTTCTTTTTGCAAAACTAACTATTTAAACATTTTCTATCGTCTAATCTTATATCGGAGAATTAGTGATTTTTTAGGGGATTTAGTGAAGATGAGCGGAGATTTTTAGTTCTTGTAATTATGGGTTTGTGAACGTTTAGTATATATTCTATCATAACTTTATTTATAAAGATTAAAGTTGATTAATTTCTATGGCGATTAAGACTTTGCTTGCTGCTAGACAGGTAATCAGCTATCAGAATGGAACGAGAGGATGTACTTCGTCGACTTTGGTTATGGGAAGGGTTGAAAAGTTATTGGATGAGGGAGTGTTGGAGTTTGTTCCTTATAGCAATTTCTCAAGCTATCTTGTTTTTAGAGATGTAAGAACGGGAGTATATTTGCAATATCAAAAGATTGATATGTGCCATGAAGGCATGTTAGAAAGATTAACAGCAGCTGTTCCTAAGGCGAGAGCGAGTGCTGTCAATGTTTATACGTATGCAACGCAGTTTAAGCAAGCGCATTTTTCAGATTTGCCTCCGCAAAAAGATTTGAGAAGATAAGGAATTATATTTTTTCTAATTGTTTATATAAGTCTTCTAGGTTTTCGAATTCGATTACTCTATCTGCATAATGAGAAATCCATCTGGTTTCGAATCCTTTCTGTATTGCAAGAATGACTTTCTTCTTTTTTGCAATGCTGTATCCGATTTCAAATATTTGGCCTTCGCTTTTTTCTTTGGATTTGACTACGCATAGGACTGTGTCAGCCTGGTTAATATACTCAAGTGCTTTATCCATTATTTGTCGCATTGTGGCATTTGATTTTGCAAATTCTTCTTGATGAAAGAAGGTAGAAAACAGTTCGTGGTTTGATTTCTTTAAAGAGGATTTTACATTTTGCATAAATTCTTTCAAGTGAGATGGGTCTTCGTCTGCGAATTTATATGAGATAAATATTTTCATGCTTACATTTTCATTTTGCCTTTAAACTTTCTAGCCATTTTTATCATGGTTTTTTTGTCTAGCTGGCCTGACTGTAGTCCTTCCATTGATGACTGAGATTTCATTAGTTCATTTATCATTTTGTATTGTTTTAGAAGTTCTCTAATTTCTCCAGTTGTTGTTCCGCTTCCTTTTGAAACTCGTTGGATTCTTGAAGTTTGTTTGTCAAATAAATCTGGATTTTCAATCTCTTCTTTTGTCATTGATTGAATTGCGTATTTGAAGTGTTTCATTTTTTCTTCTTGTTTTGCAAGTTGTTCTTTAGGTATTTTTGAAGTAGCATTTCCAAGTCCAGGAATCATTCCGAGTAATTTATCAAAACTTCCAAGTTCATTCATTGATTCAAGTTGCATATATAGATCTTGTAATGTGAATTTCCCTTCTTTGAGTCTTGCTTCAATTTTTTCTTGTTGTTTTTCATCAACTGCTGAACGAACTTTTTCTAAAAGACCTTGTAAATCTCCCATTCCTAACAATCTTGAAATAAACGCAGTTGAGTCAAATGTTTCTATTTCATGAATTTTTTCACCTGTTCCAATAAAAAATACGGGAGAATTTGTTTCTGCGCAGGCAGTTAGTGCTCCGCCGGCCTTTGCTGTTCCGTCCATTCTAGTTATAATAACTCCATCGATAGAAAGTGCTTTTTGAAATTCTTGAGATTGTTTTTTTGCCGCTTGTCCGATATCTGCAGGGAAAACTAAAATTCTGTATGTTGGCTTTAATTTCTTTTCAATTGCTTTTATTTCATCAACCAAATCTCCTTTTAGAGTATCTCTTCCTGCCGTGTCAATTAAAACTAAATCATAATCTTCTAAATCTTTTTCAAATTTTTTAATAATCTTTATAGGGTCTTTTTCCTTAACATCAATGAAGGGTTTTATTTTTGCTTTTTCGCACATTGTTTCTAGCTGAGTCATTGCGGCAGGTCTTTGAGTGTCTAAACCTAGTGCACAAACTTTTTTACCTCTTTTAGAAAAGTAAAATCCTAGTTTTGCAATAGTAGTTGTTTTACCTGAACCATATAATCCTAAAAGAAGAACCTTCGTTTTCTTTTCTAGCTTCATTTCTTTTCCCTTTCCAATAATAATTTCAATTTGGTCGTGGATAAGTTTTATGAGTTGTTCTTTTTTGTCTATCCCTTTTGTATTCTCATCAACTGCAATTTCCCTTATTTTCTTACTTAGTTGGAAAACTAGTTCAACATTTACGTCTGCTTCAATAAGAGATCTTTGTAAATCTTTTATGACTGCGTCTATAAGTTTCTTGTCTACGAAAATCGCATTTGTGATTTTCTTTATTCCCGACGTAAGTGCTTCGGATATTTTTTCTAGCATAAAATAGCCAAAGAATAAGGGATTTTTATGTATTTGCATTTTAAAATTCTGCAAATCAAATTGCGGTTATAGGATTTGGGTTTTTACGAAAGCTTTAAATAGTCATGACTTTTGAATGATAACATCTGGAATTGAGAGAAGAGTGGTGATTAGTAAAATAAAAAATGAAAAAAACAATCACACTTGCAATTATTTGTAGTTTTATATTATTGACAGTATTGGTAAGTTCTGTTTCTGCTTTTGATTCTGGATGGAAAAATTTAAGAGACAATGGAATTTCGGTTGCATGCGGAGGAAATTATCCTGCTTGTACAAATGCAAAAGTGGGAGTTGATTGGTTTAAACAAATTAGCAATATAAATGAAAAGAAATATGGTTTGATTTGCGGACAAATTCCAGAGGTGGGAAGAGTTGACTGTTTATTGCATCATAATGCCGCTGTTGGGCAAATTGTTTCTGTTCCTTCTTATGGTAGCTATTATGTTCTGCTAGCAACATGGTATGGTTATACCTCTGCAGATTCAAATGAAAAAATGAAGGTTGGGGTGACTAAAGATTGGACAGATCGTTCTTCTTATCAAAATGTTAAAGACTTGGGAAGTGGGCAAGAGAGATGTGTTTTGAGAAATCCGGTTTATATTGGAAATGCTAAGACTAAATTATGGATACAGGGAACTGAGGGGTCTGTTCATCCTTATTCTTATAGGATTGCAAGTTGCATTCCACAAGGAGTGGTTGACAATGGGCTAGTTTATTGTGATAATGGGGCAGCGGCAGTTGCTAATTGTCCAGTATGCACTGCGGGAACAACTCAAACTTGTTCAACAGGATTGCTTGGAGTGTGTTCTGCGGGGGCTAAAACTTGTAGCTCTCAAGGGCAATGGGGAAGTTGTAATCAAAATGTACAATCAAGTTTAGAAATTTGTGATAATAAAGACAATAATTGTAATGGTTTAATTGATGAAAATTTAAATAGAAGTGCTAGTCAGTTAGGAAGATGCTCCAATAATAAGCAATATTGCTCTGCTGGAAATTGGTTTAATTTTCAAAATAATTTTATTCCAACAACTGAGACTTGTAATGGATTAGATGATGATTGTGATGGTGATATTGATGAAAATTTAAATTGCAATCCAGAGTGTACTCAAAATTCTAATTGTACTCATTTAAATCTTAACTCTTCTAACTATTGTTATAGCGACGATGTTTATAAAAATTCGACAATATTTAGTTGTATTTCTTATTCATGTCAGGCAGATCCGTTTAGTTTAATAAAAGTACAAGAGTGTGGAACAGATTCTCATGAGGTTAGTGCAAATTATTGTTTAGGAAATAATGTTACGAGAAATGTAACTGATATTGATAGGGGATGTAGTTCTAGTTCATGTTTTGCGACTGGTCAACCTGTTGTAGAAACTGTTCAGACTTGTCAAAATGGATGTACTAACGGAGCTTGTAATAGTTGTGTTCCAACAGCTGAAGTTTGTGATGGAGTTGATAATGATTGTGATGGGGAAATAGATGAGGGCGGAGTTTGTAATCAAGAGTGTACTCAAAATTCTAATTGTACTCATTTAAATCTTAACTCTTCTAACTATTGTTATAGCGAAGATGTTTATAAAAATTCAACAATCTTTAGTTGTATCTCTAATTCATGCCAGGCAAATCCTTTCCAAAGAATATTAATCCAAGATTGTGGAAATGATTCGCAGGAAGTTATTAGTGAGAATTATTGTGGAGTTGGTAGCGTTATTAGAAACATTACATATACGGACAGAGGATGTAACTCTGGTTCTTGTTTTAGCACTGATCAAGTTCGTTTTGAAGTAGTGGAAGATTGTGATTATGGATGTTCAAATAGTCAGTGTAATAATCAAACAAATTCAACACCTGTTGTTAAAATAACTTATCCTGCTAATGGTCAAGTGTTTAGTGTTAATGGAACAAATTATGCTCTTAGTTTTAATTCAAACTCAACACAAGAAATAGAAACTTGGAGCTATACATTTAATGGATTGAGCAATATTACAGTAGTTTCTCTTAATTCGTCTAATTTTTCTAGGCAGATAGTTGCTTCTTTAGGAGTTAATAATTTGAGTGTGTGCGGAACAAATGTAAATGGAACTTCTTGCGATTCTATTTCGTTTAGTTTGAGAAATAATAATACTCTTTGCGTTGAAAATTGGAGATGTGACAGTTGGAGTGATTGCGAAGATGAAATTCAAACTAGAGATTGCAGAGATTTGAACAGTTGTGGAACTACAGAGGATAAACCTGATGAGGAAAGAGATTGCGATAATGTTTGTTCTGGAGATTGCAACGAAGAAAATTTATTCCATGGGCAAACTGATTATGGATTTAATTTGACTAATTATTCAAGTATATATTTAGGTGGAGACATTTCGGATGCAACGGTAGAATTTAATTGGAATTGGATTTTATTTATTATTGCACTTATTGTATTATTCTTGCTGATTATTTTGTTTGTGAGATTAGTGAGATAGTTATTTTTTAGTTCGGAAAAGAATTCCATCTTCTATCGAAAACAGTATTCATTCTCTGATAAACTAACTTATTTTTATCAGAAAGGCCGAATTGGGAAGAGGTCCAGATTTCTCCCCCTAGTCTTTCTTGCAATGTTAAAGCGATAGCAGGACTTCTGCTTTCTCCAGACTCACAATTAACCATAATGTGCTTAAATTTTCCTTCATTTTTCTTTAAGAATTTTATTATTTCTAAAGCATGTAATCCGTTAAATAAAGAAAATCCTTGCTTTGTAAGCTGACTGTTTCTAAATGCTGCTGTTCTTTCATAATCTCCTGGAAATCTTGGCTTCACTATGCTCTTATCATAACCTAAATCATCAAATGTCAATTCTAAAATATCTGCATAATTGCCCTCGTCCCGTAATGGTTTGTATTCTACAACAGAACGTTCCAACTTTTTAAACCAGTCTATGCAATATTGCGAACTCCTACATCTGATTGCAATTGTTGGCTTTTCTTTCACATACCAAGTTTCTTGCGCTTCGTTCGCATCTAAAATGTAAATCATGGTCCAAAATAAGGATAATAATCTCCGAAGGTTGTGAGGCCCATATGTAACCTGCCCATAAGACGTTCTGCACCTTCAATATTCTGAATCCTCAGTCTTAGTTTAGAATTTACCGTTGCTTCAAGAGTCATAATCCCCATAATACTGTGAGCACTAACTTCTTGATCATAATTAACAACTCGCTCTTTTGTTTTGGGATCAACTTCTTCGTTGGCTTTCGCAATAAAAACTTCTCCTTGAAATTTGGCACATTCTCTTGCAAGACAGGCGGAAGGTCTGCTGCAAAGTCCAAATTCTAGTTTTAATTCTATTCCATCTACTACTAGGTATTTGCCTTCTACTCGGGAGGTATAGTCAGGGGTCATAGGATTTTAACGAAAAAACAGTTTAATTAGCTAATCAATATAAAAAATATGCTTGTGTCTTGTTATAAATCTCATTTGGAATTCTCTTTGAACCATTTAGTAAATTCTTTAGATACTCCCATGTCAACATCCAAACCTTGGGTCCCGTACCAAATATCCCATTTATGATATTGCCTTAAAACTTCACTAACAAATTGAGCTTTTCCAACAACTGCACATTGAGAACTTCCGTAGGCACATCTAGTTACTATTCCCAGCTCTCGAGCAATAACTATTGCTCTTTGCTCATCACAACCAACTCCGTATTTTCTTTTAAAACACTCAATAGCTTCGTCGGTGTTAAGTCTAGACTTGTATGTAGAAGAAATCCAATCTCTTGCAGGGCGTTCTCTCACAGGTTTACCGTTCATATAGTCCTGACTCGAATTTTCATGCATCAATTTTTTCTGAACAACAATTATTGGTCGAGTTCCTTTCAATTTATCTAATATTCCTAAAATCACTCCCTCAAATCTTGCATAGTCTGCGTTAGAATCCAATAGGGGCGTTAGCTCAGGTTCCATTCCGAGTCTTTCAACTAGTTTATCTGCGGTTTGTTTCTTCATTGCGAAGCTCTTGTAAATTTTTCAGCACCCGGTAGTCCTTTTAATAAACCAAAATGTGCAATTAAAATTCTTTTATTTGCTGCTTCTACAAGAGTTAGGCCAAAGTTTTGTTCAGCTAAAGAATATTTTTCTAATTCCCAAGCTATTCCAGCAAAGCTTCTTTGTCCTGCAGCAGTATTTGCGCATTCTTGAGTTAATCTTGCTAATTTCTCAGCAGGAAAACTAGGTTTCTTTGAAAAATAACTTGGAGAGCCTGCTTGAGTATATGGCAAACATACAATTCTTTTAAGTAAGTTTCTTTCATCAACGTAATCTTTTAGTACTCTCGAAATAGGAAAATCGCCCGGAGAGTAAATAACTGCAATTAATCCAGGACTTGCTGGCTCGGCTGGTAATCCTAATCGTTCAGCATTAATAGACCGAGAATCTTGAGAAGCTCCAATAATTTTAGGAACAATAAATCCTTCTCGAGTACTATAAATATCTTCGAAGCTTTCTACTTCTTGTCCTCTTCCAGAGATAACTTCGTCCATAGTCCCAAAGTTGAATGTAAATCTTTTTGCCATGTTGTTACTATAAAATAAGAACAAAAAGCCTATTTAAATCTTATGTTATATCCCTAGGCAGTCTTTGTATTTCATCATGGACTTAAATTTCCATAGTAGGCTTGCCTCAGATAAAGGACTTTCAAAACCAAGGTCCCCGTTAGCATTTGCTTTTTGGATTATATCACAAAAATTCCTGCTCGTTAGTTCTCTCAAATATTTAGAATCAAGAGAAAGAACAATATCGGCGTTAGCTATATTTTCTTCTGTAACAGAGGCTTTTCTCATAACAAAACTCTTTTCCCAAACTCTCTCGCCTAAGTTAAAGTTGTAAAATTTCAATTGTAAAACCGCATTTGACGGCAAGTCTCCAACAATGCTGTTTTTAGAAATAACTTCTGCAAAATTAGAGTAGCTTACCTTTACAGCAGGTGTTTGACTAAAATTTGTATCAACCATGTGTTTTTCTTTGTCTTCTGATAAGTAGTTTATCGTATAGGCTATAAATCCTGCCAAAATTATAATTAGTATCACCCATATTATCTTGTTCATAATAAATAATCTAAAAGTATCTTTTTAATCTTTACTTTTCAGACAAACTACGGACTATTCTTTTGGAAAAGCCTTTTTCTTTTTCTTTATCGAGCTTCTTGAAATCTTTTGCAGGAACTTTTTTTCCAGTTAATACTCTAATAAAAAATGGTTTTTTCTTGTCGGTTTTTTCTTTCTCAACTTGTAGGGCTTTAGCTGCTTTTTCCATTTCTTTTCTTTGTCTTTCTATTTCTTTAAAATTAGGGATTTCAGGAACTTTGTCTTCTTTTAATTTTCCTTTAAAATAAGCCATTTGTCCTTCTAACTTTTTAATTTTTTCATCTCTTTCTTCAAAAGAAGCATAGAGCTTTTCAGATATTTTATCTTTTAGCTTTGAAAATTCTCTTTCTAAAGAGTCATTTCTAGATTTGACAGTTCTTGCAAAAGCTTCTTTTTCTTCTTCAATAATTTGTTTTAGTCCATTAGAAGTTTCTTCTAAATTTTCAGTTGCGTAGTCTACTCTATTTAGGACTTCTTTTTTGTAGGCAGAAACATTTTGTTTAATGTCTTTAGTTGTATCAGAAAATTTTTCAAATTCATTATTAATTTTTTTTTCAAATTCTGCATAAATTTCTTTCCTTAATTGATCTCGAATATCATTTCTTATATCTTTTTTGTTTAATTCTCTTTTAATTTGTTTAATATCTTCGTTGATTGGCTCAATTTCTATGTCTTTTAATTCAGCTGTGCTATTGGAAATTTGTTCCGCAATTTGATTTAAGTCAATTTTAACTTCTGCTTTAAACTTATCTAGCTCTGTAAAAACTTTTGCAGAATTAGATCTATCAATGTTCTCTCCAAGTTCTTTTATTTTATTCTTAATAAACTCGTTGTCTTTTTTTATTGCTTGAAAAGAATTTCTTAATTTATCTTCAACTAATTTAAACTTTTCTTCTATTCTTTCATCCAAGTATCTTTTTGCTTGTTCCATTTTGTAAAATTATCTTGTTTTCAGTATTCTTAAATTTACCTTCTCATTTTTACTAAATCATAGGAGTAAAAAACTCTAACAAATCTTATAAAGGAAAGATAAGAGCTATTATTATGTTAAATAGAAAATCAGCATTGTTAGGAGTATTTATCTTGTCTTTTATAATTATTTCTGTTAGTTTTACATCTGCAATTACAGGAAGTATTGGAAATGCTAGAATGATTTTGAATGCACAGCAAGGAGATGTTATAGAAAAAACAATTTTAGTAATAAATGTAAATGACGTCGCTGTTGATGTTGGATTGTCAACTTCAGGAGACTTGGCCGATAGCATAGAGATTCTTGACAAAAACTTTACACTTCAACCAAAAGAAGAGAAGAAAGCGAGAATAGAGATAACTGTTGCAAAGTCCGGCACAACAGAAACTTCTGTGAATGTTCAATTTACGCCCGTTGATGGAAAGAATGGAGTAGGATTAAGTTCGAAGATTATAGTAAATGCGGAAGGAACAGCAGGTTTTTGGAGTTTTCTAAAAAAAGATTCTGGTAATACAAATAGTACGGATTTTTCTGATTCTACTGGAAATTCAAAAAGTTCTAATTTATTTATTATTGTAGCTTTAGTTGTTGTTTTTGTTGTTTTGTTAGTTGCGCTATTTTTCGTAGTATCTGGTTTTAGAAAAAATAAATTCAAAAAGGGAATCGGTAGGAGTTTTTGAAAAGCAGTTATTTTTTTTTATTTAAACTAATTTTAGTTTTAGTAATTTGTTTTGGTTTGTTTAGTCTTGTCAGTGCTAAAGATATAGTATATGTAATAAGAACGGATAGTAGTTTTCAGCCAAGAGTTACTAATGCTATTGAAGATTTGGGTTATAGTTATGATGTAATTAAAGATTCTCAGATAGTTGGAACAAATTTTAGCAAATATCAAATGATTATAGTTATGGATGAGTTGCTTTCAAATAAAGATTATTTGCCTATTACAAATAAGACTTCGCTTATTGCTAATACATATTATATTTCAGATTGGAAGATTGCAGATTATACGGGTTCATTAGTCTCAAGTGGGTATGCAACGATTAAAATAAAAACACCAACGGATATTAGTTCTGGATTATCTAGTCCAATTCAAGTATATAATCAAAAACAAATTGCATTAGATACGTTACCTTATCCTTACAAAAGAGCAGCAGGACTTGTGAATGCACTTTCTACAGATAACTCCAATGAATATCCCGTAGTGGGAACTATCAACACTGGCGGAAAATTATACCCTTCAGGTTATGCAGGAGGGAGAATGGTTTATTTTGGTTTGACACAGTCTGATTATTGGACATCGGAAGCGGAGACATTATTTAAAAATTCTATAACTTGGCTTTTATTGGGTTCTGATGGAGATGGAGATGGAGTTTTGTTAGAAAATGATTGTAATGACAGTGATTCTACGAAATGGCAATATCTTGGAGGTTATGTTGATAATGATGACGATGGATTTGGAGTTGGAAATATAACTCTTGTTTGTTCTGGCGATGCTCTTGCGGAGGGATATGTAAATAATAGTTTAGATTGCAATGATAATAATGTGGGCGTTTGTCCAGATGCAACAGAAATTCCGTATGATGAAGTTGATAATGACTGCAATGGATTTGATTTAGCAGATATAGATTTAGATGGATATTGTAATGCAGGTTATTCGATTCAAAATAAAACTCTTCAATGTCATTTAGAAACAACTCTTGTTGGAACAGATTGTGATGACACAGATTCAAGCACAAATCCTGGTTCAGGAGATTTGGATAAAAATTGTAAAAATAATGCTCCTCTATTTGTTTCTGTTCCGGGTAAAATAACTGTTAGAGAAACAGCACTAGCCGAAATAATAGTTGAAGCGACTGATCCTGAAGATGATGAAATAAATTATTCTATAAATGATTCTCGTTTTACAAATAATGGTAATGGAAATTTTACATGGCAAACAAGTTATTTAGATGCAGGAAGATTTTTTGTTAATATAACTGTGAGTGATGGCTTGTTAAGCAATAGCACTCGAGTTGAAATAGAAATTACAAATAAAAATCAAGCGCCAGTTTGTTCTGAAATTCCAGATATGACTTGGGAAGAGGATACAACTTTTTCAATAAATCTAAGCGAGTACTGTTCTGATCCCGACGGAGAGCAAATAGCTTTTGGTGTTAATAATACTTCGATAGAGACGGAGATAATACTTGATTTCTTTGACAATTGGAAGGGGATTGCGAACTTTTCTGTAACTAAAAACTGGTTTGGAGAGGATTGGATAGTCTTTTATGTAACTGACGGGAAAAACATCACGTTAACGGACACTATAATTTTAAGTGTGACTCCTGTAAATGATGCGCCTAATTTATCGAGGCAATTTGATGATATAAGTTGGAAGGAGAATGTAAATTTAACAAATTATTTGAATTTATCTAAATTTTTTAGTGATGTTGATTCACCGCTTTCATATTCTTTTACAGGAAATCATTTTATAAACGTTTCAATAGATGAGAATAACTCATTAGTAAGCTTTTATCCTACTGAAGACTTTTTTGGTTCTGAAAATATTGTATTTGGAGCAACAGATGGAGAATTTTTAGTTTATAGTGATGTTTTAACATTAAATGTTTCGCTTGCGAATAAGGCGCCCGCTTTCTTGCCATTGGATTGTCAAACAGAAATAGAAGAAGAGGGAGAATATAATTGTGTTGTAAATGCGACCGATAGAGAAAATGATAGTGTTTCATTTTCAGTCGGAGAAAAAAATCATTTGCAATGTTCTTTTGAAGGAGATTTATTAAGATATTCTCCTTTACAAGATTATAATGGACTAGCTTCTTGTGCTTTAGTTGTTTCAGACGCCGAAGGATTTAGCAGTGTTTTGTTTAGTGTTAATGTTAGTTCTATAAATGATGTTCCTTTAATATCTGGAAGAAGTCCAAGCTCGCCTATTGCATTAAGAGTTAATCAACAACAACAATTTTCGATAACACCACAAGATGTCGACGGAGATGTGCTAAATTCAACATGGTTTTTAAATGGAACTGAAACTGCAACAAATAGTTTTAGCTATTTATTTAGTTCTGCAACAAGAGGTAATTTCTTGCTGGAGGCATTGGTTTTCGATTCAGAGTTTAATGATTCTACATTTTGGAATATTTTTGTTGGAGATGAAACTGATTTCACATGCTCTCAAAATAACGGAGATATTTGCTCTGCAGATGAATTTTGTCCTGTAGCTGGAAGAATATTTAATTCTTCGGATTCAAATTCGTGTTGTTCTGTAAGTTGCGCGAAAAGTCCACCTAAATTTTTAGATGTAAAAGACAGATGTACTAATTTGAGTTCTGGAGTCATACTTAGCTTTAACGAGCCAGATAATAATGAAGAGTACATAATTGGAGAAGATGAAGAAATAGATGTTGAATTGGAAATTAAAAATAATTTAGAAGAAGATTTGGATTTTAAAGTTAAATCTTATCTTTATGATTTGACGGATGACAAAATTGTTGCTCATGATTCGGATAGTGTGAATGTCGATAAGAAAGAAGAAGAGATAGCTGAGTTTGTTTTTGATATAAATAAAGAAGATTTGGATGAAAATAATAATTACGCAATTTTTGCTTATATTGTCGACGGTGTTTATTGTCAGGAGTTATATCGGCCAATTATTATTTCAAGAGAAGAGCATGCGCTCGTTTTTGAGAATGTAGATTTGGTAATTAACAATGTTGATGACAATAATTATCTTGATGTAACAGTTGATTTAAAAAATATTGGCCTAAGTGATGAAGATTATTTTGTTAAGGTAACTAATAGTGAACTAAAGATAAATTTTAAGACAGAAGACTTTTCTGTAAATGAAGGTAGAGATGATTCAATTAGTTTTAGTATCTTATTGCCGCAAAGCATAGCACCTAAGAACTATACCCTAACATTTACGGCTGAGTATGAAGATGGCAGAGATACAGTAACAGAAATAATCTCCCCAGAGCAAATTGAACAGGCGCGAGATGCAGGTTCTTCTGGAAGCCAAACAACATTTAGCATATTAACTGAGTCTTCGCAAGAAAGTGGAATAGATTTAATAGCTAACAGCGAGGCTGGCGGAGCATTAAACGCTCCAAGCGAGTCTTCCTCAAGATTCGAGGGCAGCTATAGCCTCGGAGACATGATTTCGTTTATAGTTATCCTATCTATAGTTGTTGTTGTTATTGCAATAATTTACCTAATAAAGCGAACTTAAGTTTACTCTTATAGAGTTACTACAACTAAATTTACCGTCGATAAGATATTTTTTGAGGGTAAATTTAACAAACCATCTATATTATTGAAAGTATATATCAAATAGGCAAAGTGTTTAAATACAAAAACGAGCAGACATAACTTATGGCTTTAGAAAAAAAACAAATCTGTGGGAAGGCTTGTAGAAATCTTATATTTATTTTATTGAAAGGAGGTTTAAAAATATGAAATACACTAATTATTTATTGGTGGCTTTGTTAGTATTAACTATTGCACCCTCTGTTATGGCTGTTAGTGTTGGTTCCGGAATAGGAGTTGACATTGGCACTGAAGATTTCGCTCCATTAGTTTGGAGTTGCGGAGACAGAGTTGTATATGATGATGCAACAGAACCAGGAAGAGTTTCTAATGATAGCGAACCTATGATTGAGAGACTTCAGAACTATGCTTTTGAAGGCGAACAAATCGAATGGGATGTTCTTGTAATGGATAAGAATAAGCTAGATGGTATTGATGTGTATGCAACTATCGGCGATGTTCAAGGCGAAGGCAACGACATCGAAGTTAATTGTTATAAAAGCGAGATTACCTTTAGCGCTTGCAATGCAAGAATCGGCGAAGAGGAATTAACTTCAGATATTCTTGAGGGAGAATTTCCTTTAGCACAAGGTTATACTTGTACCTTTACTGTTGAAACATCAGATTCCATGTATGGAGAATACTGGATAACTGTTGAAGCTGAAGATTTAGATGGTTTATTAGGCACAATGGATGAGAACGAATATTGGTATTTGAACCCAGTTATTGCTTTAAGCATTGACGGAGATTTAACATTCGATAATGTTAGACCAGGTACAATGGCATATTCAGACACATTACTTGTAGGAAACGATGCTGACGATGGAAGTGGAGTTATGCTAGATATGTTTATATCCGGTACAGACTTTTACGATTCATCTAGCTCTGCTGCAAGATGCCCAAATACAAATCAATTGTCTTTGGATGCATTTAGCTACTTTGCTACAAACGGCGCTTACAGTTCTGAAACTGACGATAGAGTCCTAGGAGATGGAGAAGGATATGTTCCAATTGGATACGGTATAGGATTTAATAATCCAAACCCATTCTATGGAAACAATGAAATTATTCATTCCCCTCTAAATGAGGCAGGATACCACGCAGGTAACATTTTAGCACCAGGTGCTGAAATAGCAATGACATTTAGATTGGACTTGCCTGAGCCATGCAATGGAGACTTTGATTCTGGAAGTATCTACTTCTGGGGAGAAGCTATCTAAGTATGGAAATGCAAATTTAAAAATTTTTTATTTTTTTGTTTTTGATTTTTCAAACAAAACAAACGGAAAGAGAGAAGAGAGTGATAGAATGAAATGGAAAGTAGAAAAGAATACGTAGCACTTGGAATGTTTTTTCTAGCTTTGCTTCTAATTAGTTTTGCATCTGCTGATTATACTGCTTGTTTTATTGAAGGCGATCAGTACAGATTATGTAACGCTGATGCTAATATAAATAGAGGATGCGGTAGTGCAGATGCTTACACAGAACTTTGCGTAAGAGCATATAATATAACTAACGATTGTTATAGTCATGGGAGCTTGCCGAAGTGCAATATAAATGGTGCTGAAAGATGTTCTAATCAAAATGGGACAGCAGGGCCCCAAATAGAATCAAACGCACCGAATTTAACGTTAATAGGTCCTATAGCTGATTCTATTTATTCTGAAAGATATGTATATGTAATCTTTAATGTTTCTGAACCTGCTGATGTTTCTTATTATGATAACATAAATGGGAGAGGGCAATGGACAAGAGTTTGTAGCGATTGCACATTATATAATCATGAAAGAGCATTTAAAGAAGGATTGAATAATATTACTTTCAAAGCAGTTGATTCCTCTGGACAAGAAAATCTTACAGAGGTTAGCTTTTTTATTGATAGTAAAAAACCAAAGGTAGCTAAATATTTGCCTAAAAAAGGATTTACAAATGGAGAATTTTATGTTGAGATTCATGAGATGAATCCTATTGAGTTAAACATTAGCTATGGTATTTTAGGAAATTATAAAACGCAAAGTGTTAATTTAAGTGAATGCGTTCCTATAAAAGGAAATTCTGAAAAGCTTGCTTGTGATGTCTCTGTTAATCTTAGCAATTTTAGTGGACAGGTTATTACATATTGGTTTAGTTTAAAAGATATAGCAGGAACTGTTGCTGAATCAAAACGTCCGCAATTGACTGTAGATATTATTCCTCCAACTATTAATAATCCTAGTTCTTATTGGACAAAAGTAGGCAAATATGTTTATTTTAACATTTCTGTTAATGAAACAAACTTTGATGAAATAGTTTACAGAGATAATAGCGCTTCAAGACCAAATTGGAGAACTCTTTGTTCTAGTCTTAAAAATGGTTTTTGCGTAAAGAAGATAACATTAAGTCAAGAAATGGGAACTGTTGATTTACAATTGGTTGACGACGCAGGAAACGCTGTGGGAATTCCTGTTACGTTTAGTACTATAATATAATTCATCAATCAACAGTAGTAAGACAGATATATAAAGAAGGAGCTTTTGGAGATAAAGAATGAAAAACACATTATTTGCGACGCTTGTGTTCGGTATTTTTCTTATCAGTCTTGTTTCTGCTGCGACAATAAATGTTCCTACAGATTTTTCTACAATTCAGGCAGCAGTAGATGCTGCAACTCCTGGTGATATAGTTGATGTTGCTGCTGGAACTTATCCAGAAAATGTAGAGGTAGTTAAGTCTGTTAATTTAATTGGTGCGGACAGAGATACAACTATTATCGATGGTAGTGGAACTGGAATCGTAGTTACAATTACTGCTAGCGATGTAAAATTAAGCGGTTTTACTATAAAAAATTCTGGAACAGATATTAATGCAAATGGAGGAGTTGTAATAGTTAATGCCGGAGCCTCTGAAACAACAGGAGTTACTATTGAAAAGAATATTATCACTAGCAATGCAATCGGAGTTGCTGTAATGGGTGCAAGTAGCAGTACTATATTCGATAATATAATAAGTAACAGTTTGCGTTACGGGATTGTTCTTGAGGTTTCTCCTTACACTGGCAGGTATTCAACTTCAAATATTATCTCGGGAAATACAATGACAGCTAATGCGAGGGATGGAATTTATGCTGGTCAAGACTGTGATGATAATGCTATAACAGGAAATATTATTAGCGGTGCTTCTGGAACAACAGAAGGTTCTACTTTTGAAGGAAATGGAATTTATCTTTGGAAATCGAGCGGCAACACAATAATAAATAATAATATTTTTGGTAATATTGCATATGGAATTGAGATGCAGGGCTCTAGCAATAATACAATTGTAGCTAACTCTCTTACTGGTAATCAGGATGGCTTTCATATTAGAAATACTGCTATTCCAGGTTATTCTATAAGGAACAATAATATTAGTAGAAATCTAGTTTATGATAATATTCGAGTTAATCTATATGCAAATCCAAACTTTGTTTTCAATATAGAAGATAATTGGTGGGGAACTAATGATAATAGCACTATTGTAAGTAAACTTGCTAGTTGGGATGCTAGTGGAAATGTGGTCCCGGGAACAATTGTATATCTTGATTATGATCCATGGCTTTGCAGTGCAAATCCTTTGGATAGTGATGGCGACGGATATAATATTTGCGCTGACTGTGATGACTCTAATGCTCAGATTCATCCAGGAGCTAGTGAAATTACTGGAGATGGTATAGACCAAAATTGTAATGGATTAGAAAGATGTTATATTGATTTTGATGACGATGGTTTTAGGATAACAGATACTATAATAAGTTCGGATAGTGACTGTTCAGATTCTAGTGAAGCATTGACAAGTGAGCCTACAGGAGATTGTGACGACACAAATGCTTTGATAAATCCTTCTGTCAATGAAGTTTGCAATGACGGAATTGATAATAATTGCAATAGCCTTAAAGATTGTGATGAATCTTATTGTGTTTCTATAAATGCTAGCGGTCCTTCAGGCAAAGAATGCTGTAGCGTTGCCACTGATTGTTTTGGAGCAGACTCATCATGTAAGAGATGCGGTACTAATAATGAATGCAGTCCAAGACCAACTACTTTCTTATGTAATTCTAATTATTCTTGTTCAAATTCTATTTTCGGAGATAATAGTTTCGGTGTTGCTGATTTCTTATCTCCTAAACAAGGTTATTGTGATGGCGCAGGAAGTTGTGATTCTACTATTTCTGCAGGAAGTATATGTAATTTAGCTAAAAATTCTAGTCAAGAAGGAACTGGATTAAATATGTGTTGGGACGGAGTGTCTTGGTGCAGAGATAGTTGCGCCGATGGGGTTGATAATGATAATGATAGCTGTTTAGATAATACGGATGTTGATTGTGGAGCGGTAGAATTTTCTTGCGATGGTTTAGATGACAATTGTAATGGGCTAACTGATGAAGATGTTAAATTAACTTTTTATCTTGACGCAGATAATGATGGACACGGATTATCTTCTTCAACAATTTTAGCTTGCTCTGCTCCTGCGGGATATTCTTCTTTAAGTGATGACTGTGACGATGCAGATTCGGCTAGATATCCTGGTAATGCTGAAGTTTGCGATGGAAAGGATAATGATTGCGACGGTGATGTTGATGAAGTCTTTACTTCCGAGAGTTGTAATTATGTATGCACTGCCTCGGGTTTTAATTGGACTAATAATGGTGGAAATTTAAATTGTTGTGGGAATCATGCAGGTGAGGCGCGGCCATTTGAATCTTTCGAGATTTCTTGCGATGGGTTTGATAATAATTGTGATGGCACAGTTGACAATGCTCCACAACCATTTATTGAAGTACTCTCGCCAGAAGAATCTAGCTGGCATAATTCTGCTTTTGATGTTTTTATTTTAGATAGCGATTTAAATGTTGATACTACGAATTGTGAATATAGGGTGAAGAGTTTGACTAATTCTGGATGGGTTTATACTACAAATTGGATTGATAGAGAGTGTAATTCGACTATTAATTTGACTGTGAGAGAGTATGCAAATTGTATTAGCGAAGGTTATGAAACTTGCAGAGTTTATTTAAGAAATTCTAATAGTGCGGGCTGTGACTCTAATCTTTCTGATGTTTATTTTTCTGTTGATGTTTCTGCTCCAACATTAAAAGATCCGCTTCCTCAAGATGGAGAATTTACAAATAACTCATTAGCTGAAGTATCTCTCTTTTATGGAGACAGAAATCTTGTAGGTGCTAATCTTTCTTCAATAAAAATGATTTTGGATGGTGTTGATGTTAGTCCTAATCTTAATATAACTTCATCGAGAATAATTTATAGGACTGCTGTTGCGTATGCAGAGGGCAATCATAACGTTTATGTTGAAGTAGAAGACCTTATTGGAAACAAAGCTAATTTTTCTTGGGATTTTACAGTGGATAGTATTTTGCCTGCATTTGATATTATTTCTCCAGAATCAAAGCTTTATTATGTAAAAAATATCCCTGTAATTGTTCAAGTTAATGATAGTGTTGCAAAGTCAATTCTTATGTCGAGAGATGGAAGGAAGTTTACAACTCTTTGTACTGATTGTAATAATATAAGTAAAATTTATCCTTTTTCTTATTTTCCTAGAAATCAAAACGATAATAGAACTTTAATTATAAGAGTTATTGATTATGCCGGGAATCTTAAAGAGAGTTCAATAAACTTTGATGTAGATATTAAAAAACCACGAATTTTTTCCACTTTGCCTAGAAGGGGTGCGACAACTAATGGTGGCGACTTCTATATTAAGATTTCAGAAGAGAATTTAGATTCTGTATCGCTTAATATTGTTTCAGATATTACTCCTGAGGAGAGTTTTCCAGTAGCTAACTGTACAATAGGAGATAGATATATTGAATGTTGGAAATCTATAGACCTTTCGGACTATAACGGAGACGAGATTAGCTATTACTTCAATGTTTCTGACGGATATAATATGGTTTCTTCTAAACTGACGAGAGTTAAAGTGGATACTACAAATCCAGAGTTGGATATTAATTTGCCTATAGCTAATAGCACTAGCACTCGAGCAGTTATATTTAATTTAACTATGGGAGAAAAGGTTTTGTTGGAGTATAAAGATAATTCTGTTTTGAATTCAAAATGGAAAACAGTTTGCACTAATTGTGACGAATATGGATTGAATAGGAAGAGAACAATCAGCTTTGCAAATGGCGCGCATAATATTGAAATAAGAGCAACTGATGCTGCGGGGAATAGTGATTTAGCAACGGCAAACTTTAAGGTTATATAAAAAACATAAAGGAGAAAACATGATTAGTCAAATATTGAAAGGAGGTTTTAAAATATGAAAAAATTATTAGTATTACTAGTAATGATGAGTTTATTTGGTTTGACGGGTGTTCTGGCGGATAGCCAGGATGTTGGAGGAACTGTTCCAGGTCATATAGATTTTAGTTTGACAACGCTTAGTCTAGATTACGGAAGTGTAATACCTGGTGGAACGTCTGCGGTAAAGACTACTACTTTAAGTGTAGCAGCAGACAACAATGTTGATTTTAATATGGACATAACACTAGCTACTAATCCAAATGGGTTATTTCAGAATATTTATTTAGAAAGCACTACTGTGCCTGATACATATACTGACCAATTAAGCAGTACTCTTGTTAGAATTATTACAGACAGCTCGGCCGGAATAGCATTTGATACAACTATAAAATCGGTATTAAAGGTTCCATTAGCTGCAACTCCTGTAGTCGCAACAGGAACTGTGACTTACACCATTAGTGCGTCACAACCGCCAGCATAAACAAAAAAATTTATTTTTATTTTTTTTAGATTAGAAAGA
>Ga0247841_10002644_pt1 | contig 35224 bp, 34 predicted proteins | sample LaCruzMarch2015__2_FD_192410 | JGI IMG/M metagenome (GOLD analysis project Ga0247841, IMG submission 192410) | Freshwater microbial communities from meromictic Lake La Cruz, Castile-La Mancha, Spain - LaCruzMarch2015_18m | ecosystem: Environmental > Aquatic > Freshwater > Lake | place: Spain... | reverse complement strand
CAGGCCGCGGCCGCCGGAGCCGCGCCGCCGGAAGCGCGCGACGAGGCGCGCGGGCCAGCGACCCGCGGCCGCTGAAGGTGCAGGGCGGGAAGGCTGTCCTTCCCTCAGGAAGCGGCCTTCCCTCTCTTCCCCCGGCAGCCGCGGGCCTGCGGACGGCCGGGCACGACGAGAAGGTCGAGGAGGCGGCCTTCTCCACAGGGTCAGCGTCGCCGCCGCGGAGGGCTGCCCGCGGGGAGCGCCGCCGGCTGGGCGCCCGGCGGGAGCCCCATTCGTGGCTCTCCGGCGCCTGAGTGACGGGGATGGTCATGTGCCGGCGAATCCTTATCTTCCCCCCGGCAACCGAGCCTGCGAACGGCCGTGCGCGATCCGACAGTCAAGGAATGGTGGATGGGCTGGTTCACGGCAACCTGTGACGACCGCGAGGAGCGGTCCCTCGGCCTCGAGGCCGAGGCTCGGCGGGCAGCGGCCGGCCGCGGCGGCCGCGCCGCACGAAGTCCACGTGCGCGGCGTGGATCTGGGCGGCATCGTCTGGCACGGCGCAACCTCAGCTACGGCTCATGCCTGTGTCGATGCCGCTTGATCCACGGATGACAAACGCACCTCGACACGCGCCCCGAGCGCCGCGGCGACCTTGCTGAGGAAGGAGAGGCTCGGCGGCGTGACGCCGCGCTCAAGACGGGCGATGCTCGATTGCCTGGTGCCTACCAGCTCGGCGAGCTGTTTTTGCGTCAAGCCGCGCAGGATGCGCAGGCGGGCTACCTGGTAGGCCGGCTCGCGCGCAGCCAACGCCGTGACGAATCCAGGATCCAGCAGTCGTTCGGCTTCCCATTCTTCGAGTGGCGCAAATCGCTCATCCATCATCGATCCCTCCAGTCGGCACTTCAGTCAAGCGACGCTCTACGAGAGCCGACTCCTGTAGGGGCGCCTCCGCGTCCCACAATCTGCCGCTGACGTGCCTGGCGTGAGGCATTCCCAATGAGACGCCGAATTCCCGGAGCAAGCGAAAGGCTTCCTCGGCGGCAGCCTGCTCTGCGACGGGGAGCGCGTTCAGGTAGTGGGCGATCAGGCTCCGTCCGCGGTCATCCTTGTAGAAGGCGATGCGCCACGGCGGCGGCTGATCCGACATTGGCATGCCGCCAGTATCACATTCTTGTTATGCGATATCAAACGCGCGGCGGCCGCCGCGGCCGCTGGCGCGCCCGCCGGGCGCCCCATTCGTGGCTCACCGGCGCCTGATCGACGGGGATGGTCATGTCGTCCTGTACCTGGGCGCGCGCTCGGGCGTGGCCGTTTGGACCCAGGGATGCGCGCGGGCGGGCGCCTGCACGAGCGCCGCGCCGCGGGCGGCTCTGGGCGCCGGCCGGAGTTGGCCTGTCGAGGACGTCGTCCCCAATGATAGGATGCGGTCGCTGGGGAAGACCGCTGCGACCGTCGGCGACCAACCGGTCCACCTGTAAGGGTGTCGATGGGGCGCCGCGGGCGACGTTCTCCCGCCGGGACGCGGAGGCGAGTCGCCGCGCCCGGCGAAGGACAACGCGCCGCGACAACCCCGTCGCGCGGCGGCCTGCCGATGGTTGCTCCGCGGGACTGCGGGGTATCCCGAGCGGGAGGTATACTTACCCCCCCCCCCCCCCCCCCCCCCCCCCCGATGTTACGGGGGGGCTGACAGTATGGACGCTCTCAGCCCGCGACAGGGCCGAGGGAGTGAGGACGACGTGAGGGGACAACGCATGCGGACCGCCGAGCGCACTCCGGCCGCGCTGCTCCATCCGCCGCTGAAGGCGCAGCCCGAGTGGCGGCGTCTCATGCCGCTCAGCGTCACCGACATGAGCGGAGGCGCCTGATGGCGGGGCCGCGAGTGCCGCGCCAGAAGAAGGCCGCGCCGGACGCGGCCGCCGAGCCGGACGCGGCCGCCGAGCCGCGTCAGCCGCTCTCGGCCGCCGAGCTGCGTCGCCAGGCCGAGGAGCGCCTCGACGGGCTTTCCGTCGCGGCCTCCGCCGCCGCCATGCCCGCGCCCGAGGAGCTCGCCGCCGCCGTCCACGAGCTGCGCGTCCACCAGATCCAGCTCGAGATGCAGAACGAGGAGCTGCGCCGCGCCCAGTTCGAGGCGGACGCACTACGCGCGAAGCACTCCGATCTCTTCCACCTGGCGCCTGTCGGCTACTTCACCCTGAGCGACAAGGGCATCGTCGGCGAGGCCAACCTCACGGCCGCGCAGCTGCTCGGCGTGGAGCGACGGCAGCTCGTCGGGCAGCCGTTCAGCGCCTTCGTCTTCGCGGCCGACCGCAAGGCGTACTACCGGCATCTCGAGCTGCTCAAGCAGGCCGAGGCGCCGCAGACCTGCGAGCTGCGCCTGCAGCCCGTCGGCGGCGAGCCCTTCTGGGCGCAACTCGAGGGTCGTCCGCGGCGCGCCGCCTCCGATCAGTCGCTGCGCTACCACGTGACCTTCACCGATGTCCACAAGAGAGTCGTGGCGGAGGAGGCGCTGCGCCGGCGCGAGGAACAACTTGCCCGCGCCGTCGAAGGCTCCGGCGTCGGGCTCTGGGACTGGCACGTCCAGAGCGGGGAGGCCGCGTTCAACGAGCGCTGGGCGGAGATCGTCGGCTACACGCTCGCCGAGCTCGCACCGCTCTCCATCGAGACCTGGACAAGCCTTGCCCATCCCGATGATCTGCGGCGCTCGGGCGAGCTCCTCGAGCAGCACTTCCGCGGGCAGTCGCCGCTGTATGAGTGTGAGGCGCGCATGCGCCACAAGGATGGCCACTGGATCTGGGTGCTCGCCAGGGGCAAGGTCTCGGAGTGGAACAGTGATGGTCGCCCGCTGCGGATGATCGGCACGCATCTCGACGTCACCGAGCGCAAGGGGGCGGCGCACGCCATGCGCGAAGCGTCGCTGTATGCACGTAGTCTCATCGAGACCAGCCTTGATCCATTGGTCACGATCAGCGCGGAAGGGATGATCACCGACGTCAACACGGCCACCGAGAGGATCACCGGCAGGAGCCGGGAACGGCTCATCGGCAGTGATTTCACGGACTACTTCACCGAGCCGGAGATGGCGCGCGCCGGGTACCTGCAGGCGTTTTCAGCGGGGCAGGTGATCGACTACCCGCTGGCCATTCGCCATAGCTCGGGCGCGGTCACCGAGGTGCTCTACAACGCCTCCGTCTACCGCGATGAACAAGGCGCGGTCCTCGGCGTGTTCGCGGCGGCTCGCGACATCACGGAGCGCAAGGAGGCCGAGCAGAATGCGCGGCTGTTTGCACAGGCACAGACGGAATTGAACGAGCGCAAGCGGGCTGAAGAGGCGCTGGCGCGCAGCGCCCGCGAGCTGCACGAGCAGCTCCGCGACACGGTGCAGGCGATGGGCGCGATCGTCGGCCTGCGCGACCCCTACACGGCCGCTCACGAGCGGCGCGTGACCGAGCTGGCCGCGGCCATCGCCGTCGAGATGGGGCTCGGCGAGGAGGCCCGCGAGGGCCTCGCTTTCGCCGCCGAGGTGCACGACGTAGGCAAGATCGCCGTGCCCGCCGAGATCCTCAGCAAGCCCGGGGCGCTCAGCGAAGTGGAGTACGCCCTCATCAAGCAGCACCCCGAGGCGGGACGTGAGCTGCTCGGCGCCATCCACTTCCGTCAGCCGGTCGCCGAGATCGTCGCGCAGCACCAGGAGCGCCTCGACGGCTCGGGCTATCCGCGCGGGCTGAAGGGCGAGGAGATCCTCCTCGAGGCGCGCATCCTCGCGGTCGCCGACGTCGTCGAGGCGATGGCCAGCCACCGGCCCTACCGGGCCGCGCTGGGCCTCGAGGCCGCCCTCGCCGAGGTGCGCGCCGGCGCCGGCGTGCGCTACGCCGCCGCCGCCGTGGACGCCTGCGAGCGCGCGTTCGCGCAGGGCTTCGTCTTCACCGAGCCCTGAGCCGCGGCGCGTTGGCGGCGGCGACAGCGGCCTCGCCGCGCTGGGGTTGGGCAGCGGACCCATGGCGCCTTCCAATTCCCGGCGGCTCTTCTTCCGACCCTGGTCCAGAGCGGCGCCCGCTCGTTCACCGACTCGCTCAAGCGCCGGCGAGCGCGGACGAGCGCAGACGAGCGCGGGCGCCTACAGCATGCTCAGCGGCAGCGCCCGGTCGCCCTCGCCGAGGGGAAGACGCGAGGCGCCGGGATGCACCACGTACCCCGGCAGGGCGCCGCCGCCCAGCGCCGCCCGCATCGCGCGGATGCCGGCCGCCATGCGCGGCAGCGGGGTCGCCGAGGTCTTCACTTCGAGGGGCACCAGCCCGTCCGCCGTCTCCACCACGAAGTCCACCTCTTCTCCGCGCCCCGTGCGCCAGAACGAGATGCGTGGCTGCACGCCGCGGTTTCTGTAGGTCTTGATCAGCTCGCCGAGCACCAGGGACTCCATCAGGGTACCAGCCATCGGCCCCCGGGAAGCATGCGCGACGTCGCTGAGCCCTACCAGGTAGCACACGGTCCCTGCGTCGAGGAAGTACACCTTGGGAGTCTTGACCAGGCGTCTGCCGATGTCGGCGAAGTACGGTCGTAGGAGCACGATCTGCTGCGAGGCTTCGAGGACCGAGAGCCACGCCTTGACGGTGTTGCCGGTCAGGCCCAGGTCGCGTCCCAGACCGCTCAATTTGAGCAGCGTGCCGTTGCGCGCCGCCAGCGCGCCCATGAAGGCCTGGAACTGGACGAGATCGCCGACCTGCCGCACGGTGCGCACGTCGCGCTCGAGGTAGGTCTGGGCGTAGGCCGCGTGCCACCACTCAGAACCGCGATCCGGCTGCGCCGCCAGCTCCGGGTAGCAGCCTCGCACGATTCGCGACCACGTCTGCGCCAGAGTGGTCGCCTTCACCGTCGCCGGCTCGCCGGCGCGCTCAGCCTGCCCCTCGTCGCCGTGCCCGGGCTCCCAAGCCAGCGGGCGCCGCGGCGCACCGTCGAGCTCCCGCAGCGACAACGGCAGCAGGCGCAGCGGCAGGGCCATGCCGGCCAGCGACTCGCTCACCTGGCTGAGAAGCAGCAGGTTCTGCGAGCCGCTCAGCACGTACTGGCCCGGCCGGTCGCGCGCCACATCGACACGCTCCTTGATGTACTCGAGCAGATGTGGGGCGTTCTGCACCTCGTCGATCACGAGCGGCCGTCCAGCGCCCTCAAGAAAGCCGCGAGGATCCGCCGTGGCCGCGGCCCGCGCGTCCGGCGCCTCGAGGGTGACGTAGTCGTGCGTAGCGCCGAGCACGCGACGCAGCACCGTGGTCTTGCCCGCCTGTCGCGGCCCCGTGAGGACTACGACGGGGAGCTCGCGGCAGGCGCGCTGCAGGGTCGGCTCGATGCCGCGCGGGATGTAACGCTGTCCGTCGGTGACCTCGCGATCAGGGTGCTGTGGATCCACGATCTCTCGTTCGACACTCGTGTGTTGCGCGAATTCGAATTCATAATGCGGATTTGCACGCCGTGCGTCAAAGGCGCGCAGGACGGGGGGGCTCGGGGCGCCGGGGCCGCGGGGCCGCCGGGGGCGCCGGGGTCACCGGGGCGCCGGGCCGCCGGGCCGCCGGGCCGCCGGGGCCGCCGGGGCCGCCAAGGCCGCCGGGCGGGGTAGTGCGCATCGGTAAGATAAGGAAAGGGCCATTCCTTATCTTACCGATTTGCGACATGCCGCCGTGGCCGCGGCCGGCCGCCCGACCTCCCCGCCGCTCGCGGCGAGTGCCCGTTGGCCGGGCTGCCGTCAGGCCGGGGCCGCATCCGCGATGTGTCCACGGGCGCATCCGTGCGTGCAGACCTATCGGCATGGGTTCTTATCCTACCGATCCGCGCGCGCCCAGACAGTCGGAGGTGAGGCTCTTCGGGTGGACCGACAACGACAAGCTCGTCGTCGCCCGCCGGCGTGAGTCCGGTCCGGGTAGCCGCCGGGAGGCCCGCCGGCAGGCTGGCGGCCGGGCCGGGAAACGCGCCCGCTCGAAGCCCGGCGTCAAAGGCCCTTGCAGGGGGAGCGACTGTCCGTGGCGTCAAGCGCAGTCCGCCGCGTCGTCAGTGGTCCCGCCTGCAAAGGCGGGGAAAGGGAGCGCCGAGCCCGGATGGTCAGGGTGAAGGCCATGGCAGCGGTGAAGAGCCTGGACGTGCAGCCGCCAGGGACTCCCCGGCGCACCCAGGCGCGGAACGTTCAGAAGGCGGCGGCGGGAGCTGGGGAGGCCCTCCTCGGCCCGGCGGTCTGCGAAGATGCGCCGTGTGCGGGAGGACCGCACGCAGGGTCCGCTGAGGCGGGCGCTGGAAACGGAGCGTCAATGACCTATGGCGACGGGTCGAGCCCCCGGCGGGAGACCGCGGGACACATGGCGGCCGGGCCTTCAGGTCGAGACGCCACCGCGCCAGCGCCCGCCGACCCTACACTGCCCCGCCGGGCGGCCGCGGCGGCTCCGGCGGCCGCGCCGCGCGAAGTCCCCGTTCGCGGCGCAGATCTGGGCGGCATCGTCTGGCCCGGTCATCTCCGTGCGCAGTCGATGGATCACCCACCTCGACCAGAAGCGACAGCGGGCGGGCAGGCGGGCGGGCGGGCGGGCAGGCGGGCTGGCAGGCAGGGTGGGCTGCTCGCTTAATAGTGCTCAATATTCGGTTAACACTTCCTTCGCATAGCGCCCCTAGTGTACGCATTGCGATGCTTCCCATCTCCGAGAAGCCCGCTGCCGGCGCCAAGAGCCGGTACCTCCTATCTTCTTTTTGGTTCGCCCCGGCCCCGGGCGAACCACGGCCTGAGGGTAGGCGGGGCGGCGCCGCCGTCGTGCGGTACGCCCGCCGGCCCTATGGCCACAAGTGCGAAGGCGCGGATCCACCTTTGGCCCCGGATCCGCGCCTTCGCGTTAACGGCGCGATAACCGGCGCTTCGCGCCGCTACGCCGGGCTTAACACAGGCGCAACACGGCCGGGGCACACTGTTTACGGATTCTTTCGCCGGCAGGCGATAGACCCCGCACCCGAGGGTTTGCCCCCAAGCCCTTGCACGAGGCCCCGTTCCCCCGCGGGGCCTCGGCCCTTAACGCCCCGGTGACCCGCCCCGCCGTTTCACCCATCTCTGCCCCGGCGACGCCGCCAACTTTGCCGAAGTATCGCCCGATGACAGGCGATCCCCCTGCGTGTAAGCTCAAAGCGAACTGAGCTCGAAGAGGGGGCAAGAGCCGTGGAACATCCCATCCCGACCCGCATGGGCGACGGCGCGCTGGTGCGCATGACGCCTGCGGAGATCGAAACCGCCATCCGCGACGGCGTCGCGGCGGCGGTCAAACGCGCCAAGGTGGAGCCGCTCACCGAGGGCGAGATCGCGCACCTCCTCGACATCTTCAGCAGCCGTTCGCGCTTCAGCGCCGTCGACATCGGCGACGAGGTCACGCTGAGCTACGACGGCTGCGGCAGCCAGGACATGGGCACGCGGGTCAACGACCTGCAGTACTACGAGCAGTACCTGTGCGCCGACTCCGTCGAGCTCTACCACCACGACTACTCGTACAAGCCGGCGAAGGCCGTGCTCGGGCTCGAACAGACGACCATGCGCCAGGCGCAGTTCCTCATCACGGCGCCGTGCGGGTACGGCGCCATGCCAGACCTCGGCCTGTATACCGTGCCCGACGGACCCATCGCCAACTGGGCGCAGCTGTTGCCCATGGGCAGGATCGCCGAGGCGCGCGCCGCCCAGGAAGAAGCGGTGGAGCTGGCCGCCGACGACATCGTCTTCGTCGCCGCGAGCATGGCCGAGGCCGGCGCCGACTTCATCGACCTCGACACCGCCGGCGCGGCCGGCGACGCCGACTTCCTGGCCGCGCTCAGGGCCATCGCGCGCATCCGCGCGCGCTTCCCCGACCTCGGCATCCAGATCGGCATGGCCAGTGAGTTCGTGCTCGGCATGCACGGCGAGCTCGAGTACGAGGGCGTGCGCCTGGCCGGCCTCTGGCCGCGCGAGCAGATGAAGCTCGCCGCCAAGGCGGGGGTCACCATCTTCGGACCGGCGATCAACGTCAACACGGGCAAGTCGGTGGCCTGGAACGTGGCGCGCACCATCACCATCGTCAAGCAGTGCTGCGAGGAGTCCACCGTGCCCGTGCACCTCAACGTGGGCATGGGCGTGGGCGGCGTGCCCATGCACATCCTGCCGCCCGGAGACGCCGTATCGCGGGCCTCCCGAGCGGCCGTCGACATCCTGCGTCTCGATGGCTTGTAGGTCGGGGCGGGCGATGTCTACGGCCAGGCGATCAGCCACGGCGTAGCCTCGGGGATGGGCGGCATCCGGACCGCTGGAGATCTGGTGGCCCGGATGCAGATCACTCGGGGGATGCGGCTGACGCAGGCCAAGGAGTATGTGGCCGGCAGGCTCGGCGTCTCGCTGATGGATCTCTCCGACCCGGTGGTGATGCTCGACGTGCGCAAGGAGCGCGGTCTGGGCGCGTCCACCGAGGCCGGCGAGATCCTCTACATCGACGACCCCGTCGGGCTCGAGGCCAAGTTCCACATCGCCGAGCTGCTGGGCATCCCCATCAACTCCGTCGAGCGCTTCAAGGCGATGACGGGGAGTCGCGGCTGAGTCAGGGGCCGGCCGAGGCGCTGCCGGAGGGACGCGGCGACGCGAACGCCGGACCGGCGGCCACGACGAGCCTGACCGCGCCTACGCGCACGCCGTCGGCCCAGTAGCCGGCCCAGCCGATGACGGTCCCCGCCGGAGGCAGCAGGGCCAGCCGGGCCGGCACGGCGCGCCGCATCGTCACGACGGCCGCCGTGCGCACCACCGCGCTGAGCGGGGCGGCGGCCGCGAGAGCCACCCAGCCGCCGCCGGCGAGGCGCACCGTGGTCACCACCTCGCCGGCCGCGACGAGGGTCTTGCGAGCGTACTGCGCGGAGCCCCACCTCAGCAGGCCGACGGCGTCATGTTCCTCCTGGTCGCGGGACGGCTCGTGCATGGTGACGACGATGAGAGGCACGAGCCCCGGGTGGCCGGAGCCCACGAGCACCATGCCGGACTGCGACGTCGCCCCGGTCTTGACGCCGTCGCCCCACGGGTAGAGAAGGAGGCGGTTGTGGGACGTGACTTTCACGGCGTGGTCCGGCGGCCAGGTGATCACGGCCGTGCGCGTGCCGGCCAGCTCGCGGAAGCGCGCATCGCGCATCGCGAAGCGGCCCAGCGCGGCCAGATCGCGAGCCGACGAGAGCTGCCCTGGGCGCGGCGTGCCGCGGCAGTTCACGAAGTGCGTGCGTCGCAGACCAAGCTGCTGTGCGCGAGCGTTCATCAGGCGCACGAAGCCGGGCTCGTCGCCGGCGACGTACACGGCAAGCGTAAGGGCGGCGTCGTTGGCGCTCTTGACGATGAGGGCGCGCAGCGCCTGCGCGATGGTGATGCGCTCGCCGGGCCGCAGCCCGATGCCCACGGCCTGCGGCAGGAAGATGGGGGGCACGGTGGCGTATCTCTCAAGGTCGCGCACGTGCTCGAGCACGATGAGCGCCGTCATGATCTTGGTACAGGACGCCGGCGGCAGGCGACGGTCGGGGTCCTTGGACCAGAGGACGGCGCCGGTCTGCGCGTCGATCAGGATCGCGCCTTCGGCTTGCGCGTTGGGCAGCACCGTGCCTGCGGGGGGCGTCCCGGACGGCGCCTCGGGCGGCGGTCCGTCGGCGCAGGCCCGCAGGGAGATGAGCGCACCCATCGCCAAACCGAGGGCGGCGGCCAGAACGAGGAGGAGAAGGTACGACCGGAGCCGGCGCGACAGACGGCGTCGAAGGCGCGACAGACGGCGTCGAAGCCGCGCCGCCCGGCGTCGAAGCCGCGCTGCCCGGCGTCGAAGATCCATGTCGCGGAGTATAGCAGCGGGGCGCCGGCGGCCGGCAGGGCCACCGGCGGTTCCCGTAGCCTGCGCCACTGAGTACACTGGTCGGGCGCGCACGCTGCGCGCGAGGTGCGAGCCGGCGTAGCTCAGTTGGCAGAGCAGCCGCCTTGTAAGCGGCAGGTCAGCGGTTCGACCCCGCTCGCCGGCTCCAGTAGGCTCGAAACGCTCACAGAAAGGCCCCTCGCGGGGCCTTCCGTACTCCAAACGTACTCTCTGACTGCGCAACTACTTCTCGAGCGCCGCCAGCGCCTCGGCCACGACGGAGGCCGCGAGCTCCGCCGCCGACTCCTGCACGTCCGGCAGCCCGTGGGAGTACGTGTCCAGCGTGATCCTGATATTGGCGTGCCCCAGGCGTTCCTGCACGACCTTGGGATGGACCCCGGCGCTCTCGGGGAGCATCTAGTCGTGAGAGGACAGCGGCACGTACGCTATGACCGCTGTAGCACGTGTACCTGGCCAACGGATCCGGAGGGCGTCGGCCGACCATTCGCAGAACGAGGTCATGCTGGATCTCGCTCAAATCGCGCCGCCAAGCACAGAAGACGAGCTCAAGGCTCTTGGCGAGAGTCCGGTCATCGTCGCGAAGCCGTTGGTGAGAATCGCCATTCCGCCTCTCATGCTCGACTCCCCGAGGGGAAGATAGCCCTTCCGACCCTACGTCTTCACCCGCCGCGGGTGGCGGAGCCGCCAGGGAAGCTGAGGGGAACACAGCTCTCCCGTTCCCATCTTCACCGGCTGCGAGTCGCTTGCTCGCGGGCGTCGTCGCGCGCTTCAAGCGGCGCAGCTCCGGCAGCCGCGGCCTGGTCTTCCGTCAGCTGCAGAAGGCTGTGCAGGTGGCCGCCGCCCCGGCATAGGTGCTGTGCGACCGTATTCCGTTGGCGGTTCTCGACCATGCCCCCGCCGGCAGGCCGCGCCCGCTGAGCGCGAACGTCGATGTTGACGCCACCGTCGGCGCATAGCCCGCCCGTGCAACGGGTGGGCTCCGCGCCGCGAGCACTGGCGCAGCGGCAGGCTGCCCCCATGTATTGCGAGCGGCGGGTGGTGCGTTCCTCTGGCAGATCCGACACGATGTCGGATCTGCGTCCCGGCCTGTGCTCGCCGGCGGCGTTCAGCTCGAGCAGCAGGCGGCAGGGAACTGGCTGCCGGTGACGTAGACTGCACTCCATCTGTGCTCCCGTCCTGCGCCGAAGCCCCCCGGAAGGGGCCGACAGGGGCAGACGAGTAGAACGCGCCGGCGTTCGCTTGGGGTTGGAAGCACCGCGATAGGGAGGGCGCTTGACCGTCAGCAGGATGAAGACCGCACTCGCGCTCGTGGTCGTGACGTCCGCGCTCGTGACGCTCGTCGTTGCGGCCGCCGCGCCGCCGGCGTCCGCCGCCGCGCCCGGCGACCCTTCTCTGCGCCTCGTCTCGCCGCGCCCCTACCAGGTCTTCCAGCGCGGCGACGACGGCCGCGGCGAAATCCTCGTCGCGGGACGCGCCGTCGGCCTGGGAAGTAAGTTGGAGGCGCGCTGGGGCGACGAGCCGTGGGCGCCGTTCGCGTGCCGCCCCGACGGCGCGTTCGCACTGCGTCTGCGCGCCCGCCCGGCGGGTCAGGCGACGCTTCAGGTCCGCGGCGCTGCGCGCCCCGACATCGTCGTCAGCCGCCCGTATGTCGGCGTCGGCGACATCTACGTGGTCGCCGGCCAGAGCAACGCCAGCGGGCGCGGAACATCCACGAACTGGTACACGCACCCCGTGTTGCGCGCGGCGCTCTTCGGCAACGACGATCGCTGGAAGGAGCTCCTCGACCCTGTCGATGGCGCCGCCGGCCAGGTCGACCGCGTGAGCGCCGATCCCCAGGCGGGCGGCTCGGTGTGGCCGCTCCTGGCGACCGAGCTCATGGCGGCCGAGGGCGTGCCGGTGGCGTTCGTGCCCTGCGCCAAGGGCACCAGTCCCATCGGCAGGTGGGTGGAGGACGCCTGGGCGCCGCACTCGCGCAGCACCCTCTACGGCTCGATGCTGCGCCGCGTGCGAGCCGTCGGCGGGCGCGTGCGAGCCGTGCTCTTCTGGCAAGGCGAGGCCGACGCCCGCAAGTTCACCTCGAGGGAGGCGTACGCGGCGGCGCTGCGCAGCCTGGCCGCCGCCCTTGCGCAGGACTGCGACGCGCCTCTGGTGGCCGCGCAGATCGGCGACTACGACGCGCGCAGGTACACGCGCGCGGGCATCGACGCCATTCGGCTCGCCCAGCAGCAGGCCTGGCGCGCGGGCTGGGCACTGGCGGGCCCCGCGCTGTACGACATCGACCTGCACGGCCGTGCGCACTTCATCGGCTGGGACGACGAGCTGGTCGCGGCCCGGCGGTGGGCGGCCGCGGTCCTCACCGCTGTCCTTCACCGCGAGGTCCCTTCCGCGCCCAGACTGAAGCGTGCGCGCTACGACGGCGGCCTGACCGTCACCCTGCGCTTCGACTGCGGCGGCGCGGCGCTGCGTCCCGGTGAGGCCGGCGGCCTCGTGGTGCGCTCCGCCGGGGACCAGTTGCAGGTGACCGCCTCTGTCACTGCGACAGAAACGGTGACGCTGCTGCTCGCGGCGCCGGCGCTCCTGCCGCTCACCGTGTCCCTGGGGAGCGGCCGCGAGGCCGCCGGCCGGCCCGTGCCGGCCGAGGGCTCGCCGTGGGCGCTGCCGGCGCGGGTGTTCATCGACGCTCCCGTCGTCACGGTCGGGGAGTGAGGGCCGGGCACGTCGGCGAGCCCAAAGGGTGCCCTTTGCGGGGCTACTGGGTAGACCCCTTCTGACGCCCCGGGGCGGAGTTCTGTCACACAGTCTTCACGCACTTTCAGAGGAGCGAAAGGGGTAGACGGATGCCAGCCTACATCGTGCTCATGAAACTCACGACAGAGGGCGCACGTGCCGCCAAGGACATCCCCGCTCGCATCGACGAGGGCATCAAGGCCTTCGAGAGCATGGGCGGCACCAATCTTACTTTCCACGTCACCATGGGTCCCTACGACTACGTCGCCGTCGGAGAAGCGCCCGCGGACGAGGTGGCGGCCGCGTTCGCCCTCGCCCTCGCGTCGCGCGGCTTCGTCACGACCACGACCATGAAGGCCTTCACGCCACAGGAGATCGGCGCCATCGTTTCCAAGCTTCCGTGAAGGAGGCGGGCGGCCGCGGGGTCGCCCGCTCGCAGGTCGTCCGGACGCCCGCCCCGGGGCGCCCGCGGCGCGGTGGCGCGCGCCTTCAGCCGTCCTGTACAGTTGCGCGCGGAGGTCTGTTCAACAGCCGTCGGCGCGCGGCGCGCCCTCGTGGTATCTCTCGGACCTCCGCGGTCGCCAGGCGGCGCGCGGTCGCTGCGCACGAAGCACGGAGGTGATGCCAGTGGAACCCAGGATCCCGACCCGTATGGGCGACGGGTCTCTCGTCGAGATGACCCGCTCCGAGATCAAGGCCGATCTCGAAGCGGGCACCCAGCTCGCGGCCAGGAGGGCCAAGGTGCCCGAGCTCGCGCAGGACGAGCTCGACCACCTGCTCGACATCTACGCCTCCGCGGCGCGCTTCACCGCCGTCGACATCGGCGACGAGGTCATCCTCAGTAACGATGGCACCGGCACCAAGCACATCGGCAACCGCGTGCAGGACCTGCAGAGCTACGAGGCGCTGCTCGGCGTCGATATCGTCGAGCTCTGGCAGATCGACTACTCGTACAAGGCGATCAAGACCAACGTCGCCCACGAGGGCCAGACCATGAAGATCGCCCAGACCCTGCTCACCAACCCTGTGCAGTACGGCGCCATGCCCGACCTGGGCCGGTACTCGAAGCCGGACGGCCCTATCCCGAACTGGTCGGAGCTGCTGCCGATGGGCAAGATCGACGAGGCTCGGCAGGCCCAGGAAGAGGCCTGCGAGATGCTCGTCGAGGACATCGGCTTCGTCGCCGACGCGATGGTCGCGGCCGGCGCCGACGGCATCGACTTCGACACCACCGGCGCGGCCGGCGACGCCGACTTCCTCGCCGGCCTCACCGCCTGCCGCAAACTGCGCGAGGAGTATCCGTGGCTGGGCCTCGAGATCGGCATGGCGGCCGAGCTCGTGCTCGGCATGCACGGGCGGCTCGAGTTCGACGGCGAGCGCCTCGCCGGCATGTGGCCCAAAGACCAGCTGCGCATGGCGCAGGCGGCCGGGGCCAGCATCTACGGCCCGGCCGTGAACATCAACACCGGCAGGTCCACCGCCTGGAACATCGCCCGGGCGATCACCTTCATCAAGCCGGCCATGGAGATCGCCGAGATCCCCGTGCACGTCAACGTGGGCATGGGCGTCGGCGCGGTGCCGACGTGCGTGTATCCGCCGGCGGACGCGACTTCGCGGGCCTCCAAAGCCTTCGTCGAGATCCTCAAGATCGACGGCTACTAGGTGGGCACCGGCGATCCCCTCGGCATGGAGGGGGCGCACGCGCAAGCCTCGGGCATGGGCGGGATGCGAGCGGCCGGAGATCTGGTCGCACGCGTGCAGATGACCCGGAGGATGCGCCTCAAAGAAGCCAAGCAGTACGTGGCCGGCAAGCTCGGCTGCACGCCGCGCGACCTCAGCGACCCGGTCGCGATGGAGCAGATCCGTCTCGAGAAGGGCCTCGGCACGCTGGCCTTCACCTCCTCGGTGCACCCGGACGAGCCGGGCATGATGGAGGCCAAGTTCAATATCAGCAGGACGCTGGGCATCCCCATCAACTGCGTCGAGCGCTTCAAGGCGCGGGCGCGCCTGTAGCGGGCTGCGGCGACGGGCGCGCGGCGAAGTGCAGCCGCCCGCCCGTCGCCGCTGCGCGGCGCAGGTCCGCCGCGCGCCCGTCGCCGCCGCGCAGCGATGCATCGCGGCGGAATACTGTGTGCCCGCGACCACGGTGTCGGCTTCGCCGGCCCCGGTTCCCGGCGCGTAGGTACTGAATAAAGATGAGGCTGGGGGTTGTGCGTCGCGGGCCGCCCGCACTAGAATGGCGCATTCGTCCGTGGTCGAAAGGAGAACGATGCTTCGCGCATTCAAGCTTATCCCGCTCGTGGCGCTGCTGGCTGTGGTCGCGCTCGCCGGCGTCATCGCCGGTTGCGGCGGCAGTTCCGACACTGCCAGCAGCCCGAGCGCCACCGCCGACGCCCCCAAGGCGTACAAGATCGGCATCACGCAGATCGTGAGCCACCCGGCCCTCGACGCCGCCGTGACGGGCTTCAAGGCCGCCCTCGCCGAGAAGGGCTTCAACAATGTCGAGTACGACATGCAGAACGCCGAGGGCGACATGGCGACGACCGCCAGCATCGCCCAGAAGTTCGCCGCCGCCGGCCTCGACCTCATCCTCGGCGTGGCCACGCCGACCACGCAGGCCGTGGTCAAGGCCGACACGACGACGCCCATCGTCTTCACCGCCGTCACCGACCCCGTGTCGGCCGGCCTGGTCACAGATCCCGCGGCGCCGACCGCCAATGTGACCGGTGTGAGCGACCAGATGGCCGTCGAGCCCGTCCTGGCGCTCGCCAAGCAGTTCAACCCCGACGCCAAATCGGTCGGCATCGTCTACAACGCCGGCGAGTCCAACTCCGTGTTCATCGTGAAGCAGGTCGAGGCGGCCGCCGGGCCGCTGGGCCTCAAGATCGTCAAGGCCACGGCCAGCAACTCCTCCGAGGTGCAGGCTGCGGCGAAGTCGCTCGTCGGGCGCGTCGACGCCATCACCGTGATCGGCGACAACACCGCGGTCACCGCGCTGGAGACCATCGTCAAGGTGTGCCAGGAGGCCAAGATCCCGCTGCTCGCCGGCGACGAAGACAGCGTCAAGCGCGGCGCCGCCGCCGGGTACGGCCCCAACTACGAGGAGCTGGGCAAGCAGGCCGGCTATCAGGCGGCCCTCATCCTCGGCGGCACGGCCATCGCGGACATCCCGGTGATCTACGCCAAGGATCTGCCCGGGGCCGAGCAGCTCTCGATCAACGAGAAGGCAGCCAAGGCTCAGGGCGTCACCATCCCGGCCGACCTGGTCAGCCAGGCTGTCAACAAGTTCTGACGCGCCGGCGCCCGCGGGCGGCCGCGGGCGCGATAGACTAGACGGGGCCGGGGCCGCGCACGCGGCCCCGGCCCCGACCACGAGGAGCAGCCGCACGTGCAAGCGATCATCTCCAGCGCCCTCGAGCAGGGCCTCATCTACTGCTTCATGGTGCTCGGCGTCTTTCTCACGTTCCGCGTGCTCGACTTCCCCGACCTCACCGTCGATGGCAGCCTGCCGCTCGGCGCGGCCGTCACCGGCGCCCTCATCGTCGGCGGCCACTCACCCTTCCTGGCCACCGCGGCCGGCGTGGGCGCGGGCATGTGCGCCGGCATGGTCACAGGGTTCCTGCACCTGTTGCTCAAGTCGGGGGAGAGCGACTCCACCAACTACGGCCCCAAGCTGCTCGCCGGCATCCTCACGATGACGGCTCTCTACACGGTCAACCTGCGCATCATGGGGCGTAGCAACATCCCGCTGCTCGGCGTGGAGACGATCTTCGAGAAGCTCGGCAGCGCTCTCTCGCTGACGATGATCGGCTGGAACGTGGTGTTCGCGGTGGGGGCGCTCGCCATCGTCGTCAAGTACTTGCTCGACTGGCTGCTGCACACCGAGTTCGGGCTCACGCTGCTGGCCACCGGCGACAACGAGCAGATGATCCGCGCCATGGGCACCAACACCAACTTCACGCGCATCGTCGGCCTTGCCATCGCCAACGGGCTCGTGGCGCTCACGGGCTCGCTGGTGGCGCAGCAGCAGGGCTTCGCCGACGTCGGCATGGGCCTCGGCACCATCGTCGCCGGCCTCGCCGGGGTCATCATGGGCGAGGTGATCTTCGGCATGCGCAGCATCACCTGGGTGCTGTTCAGCGTCATCGGCGGCTCGATCGTCTACAGGTTGCTGATCGCCATCAGCCTGCGCCTGGGCATCGCGCCCACCGACCTCAAGCTGCTGACCGCCGTGCTGGTCGTCGTGGCGCTCTCCATCCCCACCGTGCGCAGCAAGGTGGTGCGCCTGTGAGCGCCCCGGCCACTCTCGACGTGCGCGGGCTGCGCAAGGTCTTCTTCCCCGGCACCGCCAACGAGGTCGTGGCCCTGAGCGGCATCGACCTCGACGTGCCGGCCGGGCAGTTCGTCAGCATCATCGGCTCCAACGGGTCCGGCAAGTCGACCTTGCTGAACGCCGTGGCCGGCACGTTCCCCGTGAGCGCCGGCAAGATAACGCTCGGCGGGCGCGACGTGACCAGGCAGGCCGAGCACGTGCGCAGCCGCACGATCGGCCGGGTCTTCCAGGATCCCCGCGCCGGCACAGCGCCCTCCATGACCATCGAGGAGAACCTCGCCATCTCGTTGCTTCGCTCCAGCCGCAGCGGTCTGCGGCGCGGCGTCACCAACCGCCGCCGCGAGGTCATGCGGGCGCAGCTCTCGCGCCTCCACATGGGCCTCGAGGATCGCCTCAAGGCAGGCGTCAACAAGCTCTCCGGCGGGCAGCGCCAGGCGATGTCGCTGCTCATGGCCACCGTCGCCGAACCCAGCCTGCTGCTCCTCGACGAGCACACGGCCGCGCTCGACCCCAAGGTCGCGGCGACGATCATGGAGCTCACCGCGGCGATCGTCATCGAGCGCGGCCTCACCACGCTGATGGTCACCCACAACATGGAGCTGGCGCTGCGCTACGGCGACCGCCTGATCATGATGCACGCCGGCCGCGTCGTCCTCGATCTCGATGCGGAGCAGAAAGCCGCCCTCGAGGTGAGCGACCTCATCGACAAGTTCCACGAGGTCGCCGGCGAGGCGTTCGCCATCGACAGGATGCTGCTGGAGTAGCCCGGGTGCGCGGCCGCCTTCTCCCAGGCTGCGTTCTCGCGCTTCTCGCCGTGGTCGCGGCGCCGGGAGCGGCCGTCGCCGCTACTCCGCCGGAGCCGAGCGTCGCGGCGCCCTCGGCGATCGTGATCGACCGCGTGACGGGGCGCGTGCTCTTCGCCAAGGACGTCCACCGCGAGCTGCCCATGGCCTCGTGCACCAAGATCATGACCGCGCTCCTTGTTGTGGAGCGTCGCCCGGACCTCGACCGGTACGTGGTCGCCCCGCCGGGCACCGGGTCCAGCAGCGGCGTCGGCCTGATGCCCGGAGACCGCATCCAGATCAGGCAGGCGCTGCGCGCCCTCATGGTGAAGAGCGCCGGCGACGCCGCCTTCGTCCTGGCCAGCGCCGTCGGCGGCAGCCAGTCGGGGTTCGTGGACCTCATGAACCGGCGCGCGGCGCAGCTCGGCCTGCACGATACGCACTTCAACAACCCCGCGGGGAGCAGGCGCGATCCGGGGCATCACTCGTCGGTCTACGATCTGGCGCGACTCGGACGGTACGCCATGCGGAACCCGGTGTTCCGCGATCTCGCCGGCCGGCGCCGCGCCGTGATCCTCTGGCCGCCGAACCACGAGGTCGCGGTGCTCAGCAACAACCTCCTTCTCGCTCACGACTGGGCCGACGGCATCAAGTGCGGCAACACGCCGCCGGCCGGGTTCTGCCTCGTGGGCTCCGGCTGCCCCGGGCTGCGCCCGCTGATCACGGCGAGCCTTGGCTCCCCGATGCGCGACGTGGCCGCCCTCGACAGCGTCGCGCTGTTCGAGTGGGTCTCGACCCTGTACGAGCGCAGGGCGGTGGTGACCGAGGGCGAGATCGTGCGGCGTGTGCCGGTGCGCAACGGAACGGAGCAGGTCGCCGTCGCCCAGACGACGCTCTCGCCGGTCGTGCGCAGCGCGGCGACGGTCGTCAGGAAGGTGACGCTGCCCGCCAGCCTGCGCACCGCTCTTCCTCCAGGGGTGGTGCTCGGCACCGCGACGTACTCGGCCGACGGCGTCGTGCTCGGCACGGTGAAGCTCGTCGTAGCGGCTCCCGCGCCGCCGCCGAGCCCGACGCCGAGTCCCACGCCGAGCCCGACGCCGACCGCGACGCCAAGCACGCCGACCACCGCCTGACCTAACCGCGCAGCTCCCGGTCGGCGTCGCCGACGATGCGCCGCAGCTCGCGCCGCGCGCCTTCGTCCAGCGGCTCGGGCTCGTAGTGCCGCAGGATGTCGAGGGCGCGTTCGCGCGCGACCTCCACAGCGTCGCGGTAGCGCTGGCCGCCGGCGTCGATCTCCTGGGTCACGGCGCGCACCACCGCGTCGCGCATGTGGCGGCGCGTGTGCGGCTGCGCGAGGAAGTGGCCGCCTGGGCCCACGGCGTCGATCACCTCGAGGGCCAGTGACTCCTCGTCCATCGAAATGTCGAGAAAGGCGTGCCGGGCGCGGTGGTAGAGGTCGTCGTCGAGGACGAGGTTCTCGGGGGTGAACAGGTTGTACGTGTTGGTCAGCCCGATGCCGGTGTAGGTCTCGCAGCCGTCCAGCGGCGCCTGGAGCAGCTGCAACATGGTCTCGACGCCGGCCTGCCACGTGCCGGGCAGCTCGGCGTCCGTGCCGCCGAAGGCGCCCAGGGCCGGCAGGCCGAACGAGTGCAGCAGCTCGGTGGCGAGGAAGCGGCAGCGGTCGTCGAGGGGCGTCGTCATGGTGAGGGCCGTGCGCGGGTCGGCGTAGATCTGCATGATGGACCCCCATACGGGGGCGCCCGGCGCGGCGAGCTCGTGGAGCACCGCCGCGCTGACGATCTCGGCGGCGCCGACGACGAAGGCGCCGGCCTTGGTGGCCGGCGCCGTCGTGCCCAGGTTCGGCATCGAGACGTAGCAGACGGGCACGCCGGCCGCGGCGAACACGAGGCCGGCCTCGATGCCGTCCTTGTCGTTGACCAGCGGCGACACCGTGCCGATGAGGTCGCTCATGACCGGCCGGCGGCGGAGCCCTTCGGCCCCGCCGGCCACCAGCGTGGCCATCTCCACGGCATGGCGGGCGAGCGTCTCGCCCTGCACCATGCCCATCAGGTGCTTCGTCGTATTGTTCCAGCCCGCTTCGATCTCGTGGAGCTGGGCCGTACGGCCGCAGTCTCCGGCGCTCACCGTGGGCCACCAGAACGAGATCGAGCCCAGGCAGTCCTGCATCCTCGTGACGTCGGCCAGGTCGGCCTTGGTCGACGAGCGGCGCTCGCCGGTGCGCCAGTCCACGACCTCGACGCCGCAGCCGTCGGTGGCGCCGTAGGTGAAGCCCGACCCCAGATCGAGATCGCCGGCGCCGTCGCGCGAGCCCAGCACGAAGCTGCGTGGGGCGAGCGCCAGCGTCTCCTCGACCAGCCGGCGGGGCAGGCGCACGAGGTCGGAGCCCTCATCCACCTTGGCGCCGGCCTTCTTCAGGATGGCGAGCGCCTTTGCCGACCGGTACTTGACGCCGGTGCGCTTCAGCAGGGCCAAGGTCGCTTCGCGGAGCGGCTCGATCTGCGCCTCGCTATGAAAGCGCACCGTGAAGTCCGAGCGCAGCGGGGCGATGGCCTGGCGTTGCGGCGTCATGCTGTCTTCGACGGGCGGTCGCCCTCGCCGGCCCCGCGCTCCCGCGCGGCCGTCACCCCACCAGCGCCTTCGCCCGGTCCACCGCCATGCCGGCGTTGGCGCCGTAGCCGTCGGCGCCCACCTCGTCGGCCCAGGCCTGGGTCACGGGGGCGCCGCCGACCATCACCTTGACGGAGTCGCGCAGGCCCTCGTCCTTGAGCGCCTGCATGGTCTCGCCCATGTGCGGCAGGGTGGTGGTGAGCAGGGCGCTCATCCCGAGGATCGCCGGGGCGTGCTCCTTGACGGCGGCCACGAACTGCGCCGCCGTGACCCCGGTGCCGAGGTTGACGACCTCGAAGCCGGCGCCCTGCAGGAGCATGGCCACGAGGTTCTTGCCGATGTCGTGGAGGTCGCCCTCGACGGTACCGATGACGACGGTGCCGGCGCTCGTGCTCTCGCCCTCCGCCATGTGCGGACGCAGGAGGTCGAGGGCGCCCTGCATCGTCCGCGCGGAGAGCAGCACCTCGGGGATGAAGCAGTCGCCGCTCCTCATGCGCTCGCCGACCACCTCCATGCCGGGGAGCAGGGCCTCGCCCAGGATCTCGCGGGGCGAGGCCCCCGTGGCGAGCAGCGCCTGCGTCAGGGCGTTCACGACGCCGGCGTCGCCGGCGATGATGGCTTGCTTGAGCTGGTCCTTCACTTGAGTCTGCCTCCTTCAGGCCACGCCGGCGGCGCGGTCGGTCTCCTCGACAATGGCGTGCACGCGCGCGGCCACGTCGGCCGGCACCTGCTCGGGCACGTGCTCGCGGATGATATCGCGGGCCTTCTCGAGGCAGGTGGTGTAGAGGTCGCGCGAGCCGCGCGCCTCCCAGTCCTCGCGCACCCGCCGGTCGAGCACCTCGGGCTGGCTCAGCTCGCGCATGTGCCTCAGCGTCGCGTCGAGGCTGAGGAAATCGCCGAACGGCCCGACTCCGGCGATGTCCTCCACCGCCAGGGTCTCGTCGTCCACGGCGATCCCCATCACCGTGTGCTTGATCATGCGTGCGATCTCGTTGTCCATCACGAGCTGCCCGCAATCGAAGGTGACGCCCGACTCGATCATCCCCGCGCCGTAGATCAGGTTGGCCCCTGCCAACGCCGCCATGAGTCCGGTGAGGGTCTTCTCGTGCCCGACCTGGGCGTCACCGAGCTTGGAATCCGTCTACAACCCGGCGACGAAGCTGGGGATCAGGTAGCGCCGCGCCATCTGCGCGACCGCGGCGCTGATCACGGAGATCTCGGGCGAGCCGACGGAAGCGGCCGCGAGCTTGAGGTCCATGGCGGTCGTGGAGCTGCCGTACATCATCGGGCAGCCCCGCTCGGTGAGCTGCGCGAGCACGATGCCGCTGAGCACCTCGGCGTTGTGCGTGACCAGCGTGCCGGCCAGCGTGACCGGCGACGAGCCGCCGGCCATGGCCATGCTGAGGATGTTGTCGGGGATCCACCAGCGCGCCGACTCGATGATCACTTCGGTGGCGTCGCGCGGCAGCTTGAGCGGGCTGACGGGGCAGACCCCGCTGTACAGGATCGGCCGCTCGCGCAGCGCGTCTTCGCCGCCGACGATCTCCGCGGCCATGCGGAAGATCGCCCGGCATTCCCTGCCCGAGAGCGGGCCGACGCCGATCGGCTTCGTGGTGTTAAGGAGCTGCCCTTCGCTGTTGTGTACGGCCGCCGTCCGCGGCGGCGCGTCCTTGGCGCCCACGGCGATCTCGTGGGTGTCGAGCTCGCTGAGGTAGTCGTTGAGACGGGCGATGTCGGCGATGTCCTGCTTCGTGGAATCGCGGTACTCGCCCGTCTCCATGTCGATCACGCGGATGCCCTCGCTGAAGTTGGTGAAGGCCACGCGACCCGGCTCCATGACGAAGTCGTTCTTCGGGTCGCGGCCGTACAGGGTGTACCTGCTCGGCGCCGAACGGATGGCGTCCTCAACCACGTGCGGCGGGATCCTGACGAGGCGCGTCTCGCGGTCGACGCGGCAACCGCCGTCCTTGAAGATGTCGAGGGCCTCGTCGTCCTCCACGAAGACGCCGGTGCGCTCGAGGATCTCGAGGGTCGCGAGATGGACGTCGTCGAGCTCGGACTCGGTGAAGACGTTGACACTCAGACCGCGGCTGCGGGCGCCACCGGCGTGCGGATTGCGTTTCACGCTGTCCCTCCAAAGTGGGCTCGACAGAGGATTAGTTAGTTGCATAACTAACTGATGTGGTAGAGTAGCAGACGGTGGAAGCGTGTCAAGTGGGCGGCCCGGGCCGGCAAGAGGCCGGCGGCCGGGCAGGGCGAACGGAGAGGCCGCAGGCGATGGCGAGATACGAGCTCCCGATCAGCGATCCGGCGCCGGACCTCTCGCCGACGGCGGCGCGCATCCTCGAGGCCGCCAAGCGCGTCCTCGCCCGTGACGGCTTTCGCGCCCTGACCTTCGAGAAGATCGCCGCCGAGGCCGGCGAGAACCCGGCGCTGATCCGCTATCACTTCGGCAGCAAGGCGGGCCTCGTCACGACGCTCATCGATTCGGTGATGTATCTCGAGAGCGTGGAGCTCATCGAGAAGCTGACGAGCGTGCCGCCGGGCGAAGAGCGGCGCAAGGCCTTGTTCCGCCTGCACGAGCGGTACGCGCGCGACACCTCGGCGTACCAGATGTTCTACGAGATCATCCCGCACATCCTGCGCGACGAGGAGCTGCGGCCGCGCCTGCGCGACCTCTTCGACTGGTACCGCAAGCTGGACGCCTGGGCGCTTGGCGCCCGGGAGGACGTGCAGCATCCGGCGCGGCTCGAGCCGCTGGCGCTGCTCGCCGTGGCGCTCGCCGACGGGGTCGCGCTGCAGGTGCAGGCCGACCCGGACCTCGACATCGGCCCCGCCTTCGACCTCTGGCGGGCGCTCGTCTTCGGGTACCTGAGCGCCGGCGGGGCGTCGCCTGACGGCGACGCCTGACCGGCGCCGGCCGACGGCGCGGCTTCAGTCGCGCAGCGCGGCGTCGGCCGCCGCGACGATGCGCCGCAGCTCGCGCTGCTTGTCCTCGCCCAGGGGCTCCGGCACGTAACCTTCGAGGATCGCGACGCCCCGCTCGCGGGCGACCTCCAGCGGATCGCGGTAGTGTACGCCGTCGGCGCCGATCTGCTGCCCGATGGAGCGTTCCACGGTCTCCTTCATGTGCCGGCGCGTGTGCGCCTGAGCGAGGAAGTGCCCGCCGGGCCCCACGGCGTCGATCACGTCCAGCGCCAGCGTCTCCTCGTCCAGCTCGAGATCGCGGAAGGCGTTGGCGGCCCGGTGGTAGAGGTCGTCGTCGAGCATCATGTGCTCCGGGGTGAACAACTGGTAGCGGTTGGTGAGCCCGATGGTCGTCATCAGCTCCGAGCCCACGAGGCCGGCCAGCATCACGGTGTGCGCCGTCTCGGCGGCCGCCAGCCAAGTGCCCGGCAGGTCGTCGTCGGTGCCCGCGTAGCCGGTCATCGCCGGCAGGCCGAAGTGGTGCACAAGCTCGCCGGGGAGGAAGAGGCCGCGGTGATTGAGCGGCGCCGTCACCAGAGCGGCCGTGCGCGGGTCGGCGTGCACCGGCAGAGGGAAGAGGATCACCGGCGCGCCGGGGTGGGCGAGCTGCACGCAGACCGTTGCGCTGACGAGCTCGGCGAAGCCCATCACGTAGGCGCCGGCCTTGGTCGCCGGCGCCGTCGTCCCGTAGGTCGGCATCGTGACGAAGCACACGGGGATGCCGGCCTCGGCGAACACCAGCGCCGCCTCGATGCCGTCCTTGTCGTTGACCAGCGGCTGCACGGTGCCGATGAGGTCGCTCATGGGGGGCCGGCGGCGAAGCTGCTCCGGCCCGCCCGCCACCACCGTCGCCATCTCCACCGCGTAGCGTGCCTCGCGCTCGCCCTGGACCATGCCCTGCAAGTGCTTGGCGGTGTTGTTCCAGGCCGCGTCCAGCTCGTGCAGGGTGTGCGTGTCGCCGCAGTCGGCGGCCGCCACGTTGGGCCACCAGAACTGCACGGAGCCGAGGTAGTCGATCAAGCGCGTGATCGCCGCGAGGTCGTCCTTGGTGGGCGGACGGCGCACGCCGGTCCGCCAGTCGATGACCTCGGTGCCGCAACCGTTGGTCGTGTTGTAGGTCTCGCCGTTCGCCAGATCGAGGTCGAGGGCGCCGTCGCGCGAGCCCAGCCAGAAGCTGCGCGGGGCGCTCGCCAGGGCGCGCGTCACGAGGTCGGGCGGGAAGCGCACGACGCCTGACGCGCGGTCCACCTGCGCCCCGTGCTCCTCGAGGACCGCGAGCGCCTTCTCGGAGCCGAAGCGCACTCCCGTGCGCTCAAGCACGGCGAGCACGGCGTCGCGATAGCGGTCGAGCTTCGCCTCGTCGTAGAAGCCGACGCGGAAGTCCGAGCCGAGCGGCAGCAGCGGCTGCCGGACGGTCAGGTCGAGCTGCGAAGCCATGCCGCTCATGCCAGGCCTGCGTGCGCCTTGAAGCGCAGCACCGAGTTGATCGGGATGTCGAGGACGTCGGCGATGTGGAACTTCGCCTCCATCGCCCCCGGGTGCTCGGCGTAGGTCAGGTCCTGCACCTGGATGCGGCCGAGGCCGAGGTCGCGGCGGATGTCGTGCATCGCCACCGTGTCGCTGAGGTCGAGCACCGAGCAGCCGAGCTTCTCGGCCACATACTGTTTGGCTTGCGGAAGACGCATACCCCGGGTCATCTGCATGCGGGCCACCAGATCTCCGGCGGTCCGCATCCCGCCCATGCCCGAGGCGAGTGCGTGCGTCGAGGCCATCCCGAGGGGATCCCCGATCCCCACCTACAACCCGTCGATCTTGCAGATGTCGATGAGCGCGCGTGACGCTCGTGAGGTCGCGTCGGCCGGCGGGTAGGGCGTCATGGGGACGCCCCCGACGCCCATCCCCGCGTTCACGTGCACGGGGATGGTGGCCTCGGCGGTCACCGGCTTCACGAGCGCGCAGGTGCGCGCCGTGTTCCAGGCCAGCGACTTCGTCGTGTTGACGTTCACCGCCGGCCCGAAGATGGTGGCGCCGGCGGCGGTGCAGGCGCGGAGCTGGCCGAGAGGCCACTGGCCGGCCAGCCGTACGCCGTCGTACTCGAGCTCGCCGTGCATGCCGAGCACGAGCTCAGCCGCCTGGCCGATCTCGACGCCGATGTCGGGCCACGCGTCGCGCACCCTCCGGGCGACGCGCAGCGTGGCCAGCAGGTCGGCGTCGCCGGAGGCGCCGGCGGTGTCGAAGTCGATGCCGTCGGCGCCGGCTGCGACCATCGCCTCGGCGACGCACCACATGTCGCGTTCGAGGTGCTCGACGGCCTCCATCTGGGCCTCGCGCGCCTCGGCGATCCTGCCGAGCGGCATGAGCTCGGACCAGTTCGGGGCCGGGCCGTCAGGCCGCGAGTAGCGGCCCAGGTCCGGCATCGCGCCGTAGTTGAGCGGCGCGACCGTCTGCATCTGCGCGTCCTTGAGCATCTGCGTCTGGAACGAGAGCACCGTGCGCACGGCCTTGTACGAGTAATCGTGATGCCAGAGCTCGATCATGTCGGCGCCGTGGTGGTTCTGGTAGACGAGCTGCTCGAGGACCGGCGCGGCGAGGTCCGAGTTGCCGGAGCCGTCGTAGCTGAGCACGACCTCGTCGCCGTAGTCGACCGAGCTGAACTTCGCCGGCGAGGTGAAGATGTCCAGCAGGTGCTCGATCTCGTCCTGCGCGAGCGGCTCGACCTTGGCGCGCTTCACCGCCGCCTCGGACCCTGCGTGCAGGTCGGCCTCGATCTCGGCCCGGGTCAGCTCGACGAGCGAGCCGTCGCCGAGCCGCGTCGGGATGCGTTGCGCCATGGAACCTCCCCGTCTCCAACGCGCGTGAGGCGCGTGGAGTTGGTTATGCAGATAACTAACAACGTGCTGCGGGGACGATACCCATCCCGTCGCCGGGGTGTCAAGGCGGTCGGCGCCCCGCGAGGCTTGCCTCGGACGGCGGCGAGGGCAGCCGCCGCGAGGTCTGCCGCAGGATGCGGCATTGCGCGCCGGCCGCAGCGGCTCTAGCATGGCCGCGTGGAACGACGTTTCATCACGCGGCTCGGCGACGGCTCGGCGGTGGCGCTCAGCCGCAGCGAGCTGCGCGCCGAGCTTGAAGAAGGCACGCGGGCGGCGGCCGCCAGGGCCAAGCTGCCGCCGCTTGAGACGCCCGAGCTGGAGCACCTTCTCGACGTCTTCGCCAGCGCGGCGCGCTTCAGCGCCGTCGATATCGGCGACGAGGTCATCCTCAGTTTCGACGGCAGCGGCACGCCGCAGCAGGGCAGCCGCGTGGACGCCCTGCTGCAGTACGAGCAGTGCTTCGCCGCCGACACCTGCGAGCTGTACCACATCGACTACTCGTACAAGGCGGTCAAGACGATCGTCGGCGCCGAGCAGCAGGCGATGAAAGAGGCGCAGGAGCGCGTCACGATCCCGGTGCACTACGGCGCCCAGCCCGACCTTGGGCGCTACTCCGCCCCGGACGGACCCTGCGGCAACTGGGCGGAGCTGCTGCCGGCGATGCGCATCGACGAGGCGCGAGCCGCGCAGGAGGAAGCCGTCCAACTGGCCGTCGAGGACATGGTGTACGTCGCCACGGCCCTGTGGGAGGCCGGCGCCGACGGCCTCGACTTCGACACCGCCGGCGCCGGCGGCGACGGCGACTTCCTTGCGACCCTGCTCGCCGTCGAGCGCCTGCGCGCCGCGCACCCCGACATGGGCATCATGGTCGGCATGTCGGGCGAGCTGGTGCTCGGCACGCACGGGCGGCTCGAGTACCGGGGCACGCGCCTCGCCGGGCTCCGGCCGGCCGGCCAGCTCGAGGTGGTGCAGCAGGCCGGCGCCACCGTGTTCGGCCCGGCCGTCAACGTCAACACCAGCCGCACCGTGGCCTGGAACATCGCCCGGGCGCTCACCTTCATCAAGCCCTGCATGGCGGTCGCGCGCATCCCCGTACACGCCAACGTGGGCATGGGCGTGGGCGGCGTGCCGATGAACGCGTTCGCCCCGGTCGATGCGGTCTCGCGCTGCTCGCGCGCCTGCGTCGACATCCTGCGCCTCGACGGCTTGTAGGTCGGCTCGGGCGATAGCTTCGGCATGCCGGTCGCCCATGCCGTCGCCTCGGGGATGAACGGATCGCGCGCCGCCGGAGACCTGGTGGCGCGCCTCGAGATGGCGAAGGGCATGAAGCTCGCCGAGGCCAAGGCCTCCGTGGCCGAGCGGCTCGGCACGAGCGTCGCCGACCTCGCCGACCCGCTGGTGATGCACGAGGTCCGCGGCGCGCTGCGCCTGGGGCGCGTGTTCGAGGCGGAGACGACGTACCCGCGCGACCCGAGCCCGCAGGAGGCCAAGCGCAACATCGCCGCGCTGCTCGACCTGCGGATCAACGGCGCCGGCAAGTAGCACGGGCGCCGACGCGAACGGGGCGGGCGGCTTGCGCCGCCCGCCCCGTTCGCTCTGACTCCTGCGCGCCTCGCGGCGCGAGCGTCACTTCGCCGGCCAGCGCTCGCGTGGATGTCCATCAGCCTGTCGGCGAGGGCGCTGAGCAGAACGGCGCCCGCGCGCGAGGTCAGGGCGGGCTTCTGGGCGCTCACTTCAACGCGGGGCAGCGGCGTGGTAGCCTTTACCTGCACGGTGATCCTCCTGAGCGGGGTTTGCGCGTTCTCACAGACCGTATCATCCCTGCTCGGGAGGATCTCCAAGAGCCCGATCGGGGCCGCTGCGAGGGTGTTCGCGAAGAATCCAGGCCAGTCCGCGAGAGAGGGTGGGGGTCGTGAAACGAATCTTCTGTGCGTTCGGCATCCTGGTAGCTGTGGCGGTCGTCGCGGGCGGTCTGACCGCGGAGGTCCGTGCGGCGCCCGTGCGTGTGGTCGGCCATCACGCTCCCGGATCGTCCGTCGTGAGCGACAACTGGGCCGGCTACGTCGCCCAGGGGGGCCCCTACACCAGTGTCTCCGCCACCTGGATCCAGCCCGCCATCCCGGCCGTCGGAGGACCCTCGACAGAGGTCGCGTTCTGGGTCGGCCTCGACGGCGGGCCGGGCTCTACGAAGACGCTCGAACAGCTCGGGACCAGTGCACAGATCGGTGCGGACGGCAAGCCGTACTACTACGCCTGGTGGGAGATGATCCCCAAACCATCGGTGACGATCCGCGGTTTCTCCGTCACCCCCGGTGACGTCATCCAGGCCACGGTCACGAACCGCGGCGACGGCAGCTTCGCGCTCGCCATCGACGACCTCACCACCGCGCAGAGCTTCCTCAAGATCGCGCGCAACGGCGTCACCGCATCCACGACCGCCGAGATCGTCGTGGAACGGGTCACGGAGGATACCGGCGGCAAGCAGAGCCTGGCTCCCTTCGCCTACTGCGGGACGGTGCTCTTCACGGAGTGCGCGATCGACGCCCAGTCGCTCGAGGCCGCCGCGCCGACGCGGTTCAATCTGCTCGAGCCGACCCAGGAAGTGCTCGCTGTGCCCTCCAGCCTGGAGGCCACCGGCACGAGCTTCTACGTCTTCAGCCCGAGCATGAGGCCGGTGACCGCGGCCTCGGGCCCGCTGGGTGTGTGGTACAACGCCCCCGTCGATCTGACGTTCACCGCGTTCAGCGCCGCGGCAGCGCCCGCCGTGAAGGCGACGGAGCTCCGCGTGGACGCCGCCGCCTGGTCGCTGGGACAGGCGCTGACGATCGCCGCTCCGCTCGACCACAGCAACGACGGCCTGCACACCATCCGCTATCGTTCGGTCGACCACTACCTCAACTACGAGAACGCCAAGGTCCGCATGGTCGGCATCGACACCCTGGGCCCGGTGGGCGCCGCGCGGAACGCGACGGCGACACGCGGCAGCAGTTCCCAGATCGCCTACGCCATCCGCGATGCCACGAGCCCCGAGGTGACGTGGGCGCTCCAGATCCTCAAGGACGGGCGGGTCGTGAAACAGTGGGCGCATGGCCTGTTTTCCGCGCCGACGCCCAAGGGCGTGTGGTGGAGCCAGCGCTTCTGGTGTGACCTGCCCGCGGGCGACTACCGCATCAGGGTGATCGGCACGGACCTCGCCGGCAACGACCAGAGCGTGGAGGGCTCCGCCTCGCTGCGCGTGAAGTGAGGGAGGCCGAGCACCTCCGGCACGCTGGGCGTGTCGCCCAGCGTCAGCCCGGCCACGTGGTGCGGTGGATGTCCATCACCTGGTGCAGAAGCTGGACGGCGTCGTCGTGCGGCCGCTGGAAGGAGTTGCGGCCCATGATCGTGCCGAAGCCGCCGCCGAGGGCGGTCTCGCGGTTCTCGGCGAGCACTTCGTCGGCGCCCTTGGCCTCGCCGCCCGAGAAGATCACGATGCGGCGGCCGCTGAAGGCGCCCTGGATCACGTGGGCGACGCGCTCGGCGAGCGTGTCGGTCTTCACGCCGGCCCTCTCCATCGCCTTGCGCGCGGCGTCGAGCTCGATGTGCGCGCTCGGCGCCTTGATCTTGATGATGTGGGCGCCGAGCTGGGCGGCGATCTGGGTCGCGTAGGCGCACACGCCGATGGCGGACTCGCCTTCCTTGCTGGGCCCCGAACCGCGCGGGTAGCTCCACACCACGACCACGAGGCCGGCGGCCTTGGCCTCGAACGCGAGCTCCTGGAGCTCCTCGTACATCTCGTTGCGGTCCGCGGAGCCGGGGTGGATGGTGAACCCGATGGCGCCGCAGCCGAGCCGCAGGGCGTCTTCGACGCCGGCGGTCACGGCCGGGATGGGGTCGGCGCCGCTGTACAGCGAATCCGAGCTGTTGGCCTTGAGGATGAGCGGCGCCTGGCCGGCGAGCTCGGCGGCGGCGGCCTCGATGAAGCCGAGCGGCGCGGCGTAGGCGTTGCAGCCCGCGTCGATGGCCAGCCGGAAGTGGTAGCGCGGGTCGTAGCCGACCGGGTTGGGCGCGAAGCTGCGCGCCGGCCGTGCTCGAAGCCCTGGTCGACCGGCAGCATGACCATCTTGCCGGCGCCGGCCAGACGCCCGTGGTTGAGCATCCGGTGGAGGTTAGCGAGCGTGCCGGGGTTGTCCGACGCGTACCAGCTCAGGATCTCCTTGACTCTGTCAGCCATGTTCTCGCCTCCGTTGGGTGGATCCGCCGTGCCGGGCGCCGCCCGTCACCTCGTCGGGGAGGCTTCACTCAGTCGTCGAACTCCCCTTTGGCGCCCTTGTCGCTGTCCAGCGTCTTTGCCCTCTCGACGATCTTCGCGTCGGTCCAGTCGGCGGGATCATCGAGGCGTCCGACCTTGGCGCCGAGGTCGTAGGACCCGGCGGCGAGGATCGCCTCGACGGCGAGGGGCGCCGTGTCCCCCGCGTTGAGGACCTCGCTCAGCATCTTGTAGACGAAGCCCTCGACCCGCCTGGCCATCCGCGCGCGGATCGCCGCGGGCTGGGCGAGGAACTTGCTCTCGAACGGGAGGTTGAGGTTCTTGTAGTCGCCCTTCTTCCAGCCCTTGTCGTCGGCGTAGGCGACCACCTCGGCCCACAGCTCCTCGGTCACGCCCTCGCCCTCGACCTTGATGAAGCTCCCGTCGGCGTCGAGCTGCGCGTTGCCGTAGTCGTTCACCTCGAGCCCCCAGGAGATCATCTGGAGGGCGGTGGCCACGTTGGCCTTCGTGGTGTGGGTCTTGGCCGCGATCTCGCGGAGCCGCGCGGAGCTGTTGCCCGACGTGCCGTGCTGGGCGCCGCTCACCTTGTAGGGCGTGAGGGCCTCGTGGACCTCGGCGGTCAGCCCGACCTGGATGCCGGCGTCGGACGCCTCGATGCCGTGCGTGGTGCCGTTGTTCAGCGCGATCCAGTCGGCGAAGATGCCGTGCGCGTTAAGCCCCTGGATGAGGAACAGCGCCTCATCCGGCGTGGAGAGCCCGGTCGAACCCTTGATCTCGCCGATCTCGGTCTCCAGCCCGGCCCAGGCCGGGATGCGCGAGCTGACGGCGAGGTTGGCCAGCAGGTTCTGGTCGTTGGGCTGGTGGGACGCGTCGATGGCGATGGACGTGATGCCCGCCTCGAACATCGTGGGGATCTCGACCATGGCCTGCGCGAGGTCCTTGTCGTTCTTCATGCCGTAGTGGTCGGCGTGGATCGCGACGGGGATGGTGATGCCCATCTCGTTGCACAGGGCATCGACGATGCGCGCCATGTTCCAGTAGTTCACCGCGCAGTAGGCCTTCTGCCCGCCCTCGGACTTGGCGATCTCGATGATGACGGCGGCGTTGGCCCGCTGCGCCGCCCGCAACGCCCCGCGGATGACGAAGATGTTGCGCCCGTTGGCGGCCATGGCGATGGCCTTGCCCTTGGCCCGCATCGCCCGGTCGATGACCTTGCCGCTGACGATCAGCGCCCTGGAGCTCGGGAACAGGGCCTTGATGGTGGGAGGACGGCCCACCTGGAGGGCTTTCTCGAAATCCTCTGCATACGCCATGGTAGGTCTCCTTCAGGGGGTTGGGGATTCTCCGCCAAGGATTCTCGCCTGAATCCGCCCCGGCGGCAAGCAGCGCGGAACCCGCGGCGTTCGGCCGCGGCCGCCGGCGCGGCCCGGCGCGCGGCGCAGGGGTGAGCCCGAGGCCGGCGCAGGGGGCGGTGAGGAAGGGAGCGATGGGGGACCAGCAGGTGTCAGCGAGCCTGTGGAGCCGGCGTCGAGATCCACAGCGCCAGGCGCCGGCGTCTCCGGCGGTCACCGCGTCGCCTGCCTCGTCGATCGGCGCCAGACGCTGCTCCTGGTCCCCGACCGCGAGGATCCCGGCGCGGAAGTCGTCGTCCCTCACGCGCTCGATCAGCAGGCCGCCGCCTCCCGGCGTGCGGCGGAGAAGTGCGATTCGCCGCGTGGGGCGGCATTGGTCGCCATGATCTGTTCCTTTCGTCGATCCCAGGTCAAGCCCGTCCAGTCCACTCATCGGCCGGACCGCGGCGGGAGGGCAGTAGAAAGCGCCGCCGCCGGACTCGGCTCGCGGCGCGTGCCGGCGCCCTCAGCGACGACGCGACGCCCGACTTCGCGCTGCCCGTCCACCCGGTCACGGTCACGGCGCCCGACGAGAGCGACCAGCCGGTGAAGGGCGCCGGCCTCCAGGGACCTGCGACTTCCTCGTCACGCCGCTCGCCGGCGACAGCCGCTACGCCGTCGCCGGCCTTGCGGGCGTGAGCGTGAGCGGGGCGCGGGACGTGCAGGTGAAGCTCGCCGCGGCTCACACCTGGTCCCAAGCCTGGGGTACTGTACCGGTATGGACGAGCCCACACGGAGACGCCGGGCGATCGTCGTCATCGACATGCTGGTCGGCTTCTGCCGGCGCGGCGCGCTCTACAGCCCGCGCTACGACCCCGTCGTAGCGCGCCTGCGCACGCACCTCGCCGCCGCGGAGGCTGAGGGTGTGCCAGTCGTCTTCCTCATCGACACGCACGTGCCGGACGACCCGGAGTTCAAGATGTTCCCCCCGCACTGCGTGAAGGGCTCCGGGGAGGACGAGGTCGTCCCGGAGCTCAAAGAGCTCGCCGACCGCGGTACCGTGGTGCGCAAGCACACGTTCTCAGGCTTCCAGGATACCGAGCTGGACGCCGTCCTCGAGCGGCTGGCGCCCGAGGTGATCGAGGTCGCCGGCGTTTGCACCGACATCTGCGTGGTGTACGCGGTGTACGACCTGCGCATGCGCGGCTACGAGGTCCTGGTGCACAAGGACCTGGTGGAGACCTACGACGCGCCGGGGCACGACGCTGAGGAGCTCGACCGCCGCGCCCTCGCGCACATCCGCGACGTGCTGGGCGCGAGGGTCGAGTGACGGCCTGGTCTGGTCTGTCCGCGACCATGCTCGAACCGCTCTGCGGCGCCGGCTTCGGCAAGAAGTCCACCGCTGCTCCGTTGTACGCGCGCAACATCGATCCTCTGCACACGCCATGGAGGGTCTCCTTCAGGGGGTCGTGGATTCGCCGCCACGGATTCTCGTCCGAATCCGCCCGGCGGCAAGCGGGCCCGAACCCGTGGCGCCCGACGCTGCGCCGGGGCGCTCCTCGCGATATGGTGCGCGTATGAGCGCGAAGACGGCGGCTGCCACGCTGGCGGCGACCTTTGTGGGTCACTCCACCGTCCTCCTCGAGGTGGACGGCGTGCGCGTGCTCACCGACCCGCTGCTGCGGCGGCGCGTGGGCGCGCTCATCCGGCACAGTCCGTCGCCGCCGGCGAGCGTCTACCGCGACCTCGACGCCGTGGTCATCTCGCACGCGCACATCGACCACCTCGACGTCCCGTCCCTGCGCCTCATCGACAAGACCACGCCGGTGCTCGCGCCGCAGGCGACGAAACGCCTGATCAAGCGTCTGGGCTTCGCCGACGTCACCGAGATGGAGGCGGGGGAGAGCCGCGACATCGGCCGCGTGCGCCTCACCGCCACGCCCGCCGTGCACGGCGTCACGCGCCACCCCATGGCCGTGCCCGGCAACACGCTGGGGTACCTGGTGCAGGGCCGGCTCACGGCGTACTTCGCCGGGGACACCGGCCTGTTCGACGAGATGGCGGGTCTGGCGGACGACCTTGCCCTCGCGCTGCTCCCGGTCGGGGGGTGGGGGCCGCGCCTGCCCGAGGACCACCTCAACCCGCTGACGGCCGCCAGGGCGCTGCGCCTGCTGCGGCCCAGCGTCGCGGTGCCGATCCACTGGGGCACGCTGTATCCGCCGTGGCTGCCGCCGGCGTTCAACGCCCAGTTCGGCCGCTGGCCGATCGCGTTCACGCGGTACGCCGCCCACCTGGCGCCGAGCGTCGAGGTGCGCGTCCTCGCGCCGGGCGAGACCACGCGCATCGACGCCGCCCGGCGAGAACGGGCGGTCACATGAGCGCGCCGGCGCCGGCGCGAGGTCCGGGGCGGCGCCTATCGCCGGCCCGGATGTTACGGCCGGCTCACCGGCGAGGGTTCCGCCGCGCAACAGGATATGCTTGACAGGTAAGGTCGATACAGCTTCTCGTCACGGCACGCCGGCTTCCGGCAAGCGACAGGAGAGCCGCCATGGACTGGCAATGGACCAACGACCCGCTGGGCGCACCCGACGAGGACCACGCCAGGTGCATCGCCGCCCCCGGCCACCGGGTCCTCGAGAACTGCGGTCATTCGTTCGTGCTCACCACCCATGAGTGCGCCCCCGGCACCGTGCTGGACGACGGCCGCACGCCGCTCGCCTGCTGGAGGCTGCACCTCGACTGCACGGAGCTGGGCTGCGCCTGGTCGAGCAGCGCCACGTCGCTGTCGTGGCGCAGCGTGCCCTTCATCTCATCGTCCGCTTCCAGCGCGACGGCTCGCGAGGCCGGCCGCCGGTTGCTGGAGGCCGCGGAGATCGACCTGGCCGAGGCCGGGCTCTGCTGACGTCGGTACGTCATCAACGGTGCGACTGGTTGCACGAATCCGCGATAACAGAGAGACTGAAACCCTACGCTCGACCGTGAACGCGAACTTGGGGAGGCTCCATGCATCGAGAGACCACTCACCACCAGCGGAGAATGAGGAGATACTACCCGGTCGCCGCGTTGTTGATCTTGCTGGCGGCCATCGCTCTCAGTGCGTCGCTCGTGACCACGAACGCCAATGCCCTGCCGACGTTCACCAACGCCGTAGGAGGGATCGGGCCCTGCGATAGCTGCCATGGCAAGGACGCTACGCACAACAACGCGAAGCACGCGGCGGTGTATCCAACCTGCACCAACTGCCACCTCACCAGCACAGCCACACCGCCGACGCCACCCGCGTGCGCGGCTTGCCACGGCGGCACGAGCGCCATCCTGGTGTCGACGGCGCACGTGGCAACGAAGTGCAACACCACTCCGGGCTGCCACGGTGCTCAGTCTCCGACGCCCTCGCCGACCGGCACGCCCTCGCCGACCGGCACGCCCTCGCCGACCGGCACGCCCTCGCCGACCGGCACGCCCTCGCCGACCGGCACGCCCTCGCCA
>Ga0247841_10002643_pt1 | contig 35233 bp, 25 predicted proteins | sample LaCruzMarch2015__2_FD_192410 | JGI IMG/M metagenome (GOLD analysis project Ga0247841, IMG submission 192410) | Freshwater microbial communities from meromictic Lake La Cruz, Castile-La Mancha, Spain - LaCruzMarch2015_18m | ecosystem: Environmental > Aquatic > Freshwater > Lake | place: Spain... | reverse complement strand
ATATGTATGCCTATCTCTTTTGTCAAGAATTATTTACAGCTATTACTAATTATCTCTAAGCCTTCTTAACAGTTTTTGAAAGTAAGATAGAGTTAATGGTTAGCGGATTCTATGTGCAAAGGTCTCTCCTATATTGATAGGTTTTAATATAATCTGCAGTCAATTAATGACAAGCAAATCATTCGCAGTTGAAAAAGGGCTGCTGTAATCAGGGCTGAATTGACTCTATCATGGCTTTGGACTTGGCGGCATAATCCGGGTCGTCATTAATTTCGATGGCGAGTTTGAGGTATTGGATGGCTTTCTCTTTATCGTTCACAGAATTGTAAATGCTGCCCAGGTGCCAGGCGATTTCGGAAGGCATCTTTTCTAATTGACTGGGGATTTCCATCAGGGAGACAGCTTGTTGGAAATCACCCTTAACATAGTAGAGCCAGGCAAGGCTATCCAAATAATAGGGATTATCAGGAGAAAGCTGGAGCGCTCTGCGAATCAGGACTTCCGCTTCTTCCAGATTATCACCGGTGAGGACATAACCATAACCGAGCCAATTCAACAGGGCTGCGTCTTCGGGATATTCATCCAAAGCCTCTCTGAGCAAGGCTTTGGCGCGTGTGTCCTGTTTAGTGCGGTTAAAATACATTGCCAGCCAGATATAGGTGTCATAAGTGCGGCGGTCGTTTTTGTAGAACCATTCCACGCACTGTAAAGTGATGGAATCAGGAAGGCTGATGGCGTTATCATACTGCAGACTGTCTATCACAGCCAGCAAATAGCGTTTAACGGGAGCGGTAAGTTGTTGTTCTGTGGCAGGCTCAATGGTTTTGTAGAGAATGTCTTTGACAGCAGCAATTCCGGTTGAATCGGTTTGCTCAGAGTTCATCAGACGGGTGGCGCGATAGAGATTTACTGCCTCATCCAGCGAGTTTTTGCCGTTCAGTTTGGAAAGCCAGTTCAAGGCAGCGGGATAGTTATCGGTTTTGAGATAATACAAAGTAGCATAGAAAAAAGCTAACTGGCTGTCAAGCTTGTCGAGTTGCATTGCCTGCAGCTTGTTCCAGCTTCGTTCAAAAAGCTTGTTTTCGTTGGCATACCAGCTTGCCTGCAAAAGATATAGGGTAAATTGCGGGTCATCAGATGCCAGAATCACATCGCTCAAGAGAATCAATGAATTAAATTCTCCATTGTCAAAAGCTCCGTTTACAATCTGAATCAGCTTTTCCTTTTCATCAGGCAGTCGAAACGATTTCCACAGCTTATGCAATTTGACAGAATTATTATCCTTGGAATACAATCCCCAAAGAAATTGCGCTGAAGCAGTAGTAGTGTCATATTTTCTTGCTGTCAGCCAGACATTTTCGGCTTTGGTGGAATCAAAAGCCATATACAAATAGCCCAAAGAATTGAGGAACTGAGCATCGCTTCCGGCAAGTTTGTAGGCTTTTTGCAATAGCTCAGGGCGGGATTTTCCATATAGCGTCTGTTCCAGATAAAACAGTGAAGTGTAGGCGCGTGCAGTGGCATATTTCTTCAAATAGATTTCCAACAGGTATTTGGCTTTGAGGTTATCTTCTGCTTTGGCAAAAGTATTGTAAGCCTGCTCCAGCATTGTCTTGTCCATAGCTTTCTGCACCAGCAGACTGTCCACATAGTTTCCCAAATGTGCGAGCGGAATTTCTTGGTTCTCGGCGCGGTTTAGCAAAACATTAAAGAGGGCTTTCTTGATTTCAAGTGATTGAGGGTCATAGCGCGACGCCATTCTGAACACGCTTTCAGCACCGGCAAAATCACCGTTTAGATAAAGCACATCGCCGGCGGAATAGAGATAGGCGGAATATTCATTGGGTTGTGAACCGTCAGGCGTGGCTATTACAGGTTTATTCTGAACGCAGCCTGTCCCATAGAGCATAACCGCCAAAAGAAAGGCATAAAGTAAGATACTATGAATGTTGCTTCGTTTCAAAACTGTGCTACTTCGCTGTGAAAGTCAAAGAGAGCTTTTGCAGTTCCAGCAATTCGGGCAATTTGTCTCCGGCAGGAAAATAGACAACGTTATCAATCAAAAAAGCTTTCTTTTGTTTGGCATCATAAAAGGCAAAGGTCTGGAAGCCTCCACCAATACTGTGTTTCATGTTTTTCCAGGGTCCAATCAAGCGCCAGCCGGAATAGTTGTTAAAGGTCACTTTTTCAGAGCGTAACAGCTTGGGGTCAAATTCGTCTTTGTCATAATAGTTGGCTGCCAGCTCTTTGCGTTTACTGAGCAACCAATCCAGATTCAAAGAATCGGTCTGCATTGTCTCATAATAAACTGAGACGTATTTATCCGGGGAGTCAGGGGACTGGCTGCTTATGCGGTATAAAAAGCTGAGGAAGCGGTTCTTGCGGTCGTCGGCATAGACCCGGTAATTCTCAGGAAGTTTGATTGTAAAGGGAAAGGGCTGGAAAAAGTCCTCGGGGATAGTCTTGGTCAGATAAGCCTGATAGGCACGCCTTTCACCCAAACGGTTCAGGAAAAGAGTAAACAGTCTGTTTGTCTGCAGAATATTGAGCTTGAGCAGATTCTCCTGAGTGCTGCCCACCATGTAAACGACCACCTGGTCTTTGACCCAGCGGTTTTTGGCTATAAACATTTCTCCACCGGAGTTCTGCACTCTTTCAACCAACCGCTTGGGCATCGACCCTTTAACATGATTGGAAACTGCGGTTTTTGATTCCAAATCTCCCAAAAATAACAGGTTCTTGTACTTCATCAACTGGTCTATTTCTTTAATATCTGCCCTGATGAGATTGAAATAGTGCTCATTGACCACGACAAAAACCTCACGCTCCAGGCTTCGCTTCAGCATATCCTGCGCCAGCTTCCAACTGGCTTCATCGCAAAAGACATAAATATCTCTGTCATCACCATAGGCAATGGGCTTGGAAGTATCCATCACCGATTCGTAAAAGTTGTAAGTATCAGGCTTGGCAGTGCTTTTCCCGCAAGCCGGAATCAGGATAATCAGGCTGAGCAGAGCCAGCAAGGTCAGAATTTGAAAGAACGATACTTGCACTTTGTATTTCATAGTTTACCTTCTTGGTTGAATAAGATTTATGTCTGGCGTTAACGCTTGATGCGGATATAATTTAACCCGCTTAAAACCGTAACAGCAGTCACCACCCAGAACCAGATTTGGCTGCCGGTAATGACAAGCTGCGGAACAATGTTCAGTGCCCATAATCCGAGGCAGAGAACGATGCCGACCATCTGAAGCACTGTCTTGAGCTTGCCCCATTTGTCGGCAGGAATGATAATCCGCTGCTTGGCATAGACTTCCCGCATAATAGTCACTGCCACTTCTCTTAACAAGATAACGGCAAAGATGAGCCAATGCAAATGAAAAGGCGCTTTCCAGACCAGCGCAGCCAAGGCAGAAAGCACGATAAACTTGTCTGCCAGGGGGTCCCATATCTTGCCAAAATTGGAAACGATATTGTACTTTCTGGCAATCGCACCATCCAGCCAATCAGTCAAAGCAGCTACCACAAATACAATCCAAGCCCAATAGAGCGCAGACGGGGTATGCACATAAATCGCCAGGATGATAAAGACGGGCGTCAGTACGATGCGGAATATTGTCAGCGCATTGGGCAGATAACGCATCAGTCGGTCTCCTTTTGGGAGGGAACTTCATGCTCATATTTCAAGACAAAGGGATAGGCTGTCAAGGTAGCGGCTGCCACCACTCCAAGCTGAATAATAAAGAAATACCAGTCCAGGCTATAGAGCAGCCAGTCGCTGTAATAAAAAACTTCATACAGGATAAAGCTGAAGGCTATGGGTAAAAGACTGAGCAGCGCAGAGTTTATCCAGAAATTGTCTTGGACATGTATCTGCTCATCGGGGTTTTTCTGCAGAAAGTGTTTGATGCGCGCCAGATGGTGCTCATAATGCAATCGCTTGAGCAGAAAGACCAGATAGATGACCAATCCGATAAAGCCAAGAATCATCCAGCGGATTTGTCTGAACTGGTCAATGCGCTGAAAAGTGCTGTTCCAGATGTCATTTTGATACTCAATCATCATCCGGTCAATGTTGGGTGACTTTTCCAGATAGTCTTTGAGAATGAGCTTTTGCTGTCTGGCTGCGTTGCTGCCCTTGATGTAGATAATCATAACATTGGGCAGGGTTTTTTGCCGCAGGATTTCATCAGCCCCAGCCAGATTATATTTCTGAATCATTTCGTTAGCAGCCTGGTCACTGGTTCGATAGACAAGACTGTCAATAAAATCATACTGTTTGAGGTCACTTTTCAGCTTCGTCATCAGACCCTCGTCCCAGGAATACACCATCAGGGGATAAGTGGAGATTTGCTGATACTGGTATTGGATTTGGCTTTGCAGAAAGTATTCGACAATCGTCCAGCCCATAATCAGCAGGACGCCTGTCACTATCAGGATAATGAATTGCTTTCTCATATCTTATGCCTCATACATAAAAAGTCATTGTTACCATTTGTTTGTCCCGGCTTTCTTACGCAGTTTTGCTATAAAAGAACGGGGACTTTCTTCAGTCTGATAAATGTTGCAAACTTCCAGTTCCGTCTGCATAATTTCTCTTGCCAGCTCAGCCTTGCGTTCAACCGGATAGATAATCCAGCCCAAACCTTGCGCATGAAGGCACCAATCAATGCAGCTCAGAATGTCTTTTAGCGTGCAACTGACTTCCTGACGGCTTATAGCCCGGCTGGGATTAGGGCTCACCTGTCCGCTGCCTGCTTTTACCCAGGGCGGATTGGCATAAACCAAATCATAGCCCTGATGCTGCAAAAGCTGCCGGTATTCTCTCAAATCACCTTCAATAAAGCTGCAAGTCAAGCCCAGCTTGGCATTGTTTGACAGGGCAAGCTCAACCAGTTCTTTTTGCAGCTCAATTCCTGTCAACTGCCAGTCCGGTTTTTGCAGCGCCAGCATAAAGCTGATAACTCCGTTTCCTGAGCCAAGCTCCAACCCTGAAACGCTTTTCCTATGAGTATGGGCAACAACGGTCTGCTGCAGAAAGTTAGCTGCTTCAGTTACGGGTTGTCCGTCGGGAAGCTGGTCTATTTCAATATCAGTAAAGGGCAGTTTGACTTTTAACTTGTTCATTATTTGGACAAGGCCAGCATCCTGTCTAAACAGGCAATCGCTTTACCGGCAATCTCAGGCTCGATCGCAACTTCATGCTGTTCAAACTTCAAAGCGTCCAAAACCTTGCCCAAAGTAGTCTTTTTCATGTTTTGGCAAATGGCGGTCTGGCTGAGTGGCAGAATGCTTTTTTCCGGATAACGGGCATTGAGCAAATCAACCAAGCCTTGCTCAGTAGCGATTATCAGCTTGTCGTGCTCTTCTGCATATTTCATCATTCCGCTGGTGGACATCACCAAATCTGCCTTCGTCGCCACGTCCCAAACGCATTCAGGATGCGCCAGCAGCGTGTAACCCGGATGTTGAGCCCGCATAGAGATTACATCCTGCAGAGTGAAACCATATTGATGCACAGGGCAATAGCCATGCCAGACCGTGACTTTGCGCTTGGTCTGAGCTGCAGCCCAGGTGCCCAGATTCTGGTCAGGCACAAAGATAATTTCCTGCCCGGTGGGAATGGACTGCATAATCTTGACGGCATTGGAAGAAGTGCAGCAAATATCACTTTCGGCTTTGACTTCGACCGAGGAATTGACATAGCAGATGACCACAGCACTGGGATGGTTCAGCTTAAACTCTTTCAGTTGCTCTGCCGTAATCATATCTGCCATCGGACAGCCGGCATCGGGTTCAGGCAGAAGCACTTTGGACTTGGGATTGAGGATGGCAGCGGTTTTCGCCATAAACTTCACTCCGCAAAAGACAATCAAAGGAGCATCGGTCTGCTTTGCCTGCAGAGAAAGCTGCAAAGAATCACCCGTGAAGTCGGCTATGTCCTGAATTTCCACTGCCTGATAGTTATGTGCCAGGATAAGGGCGTGCTTTTCTTTTTTTAGGTTGAGGATTTGTTCTTGTATTTCGTTATATATCAAGGGTTATCTCCAATGTATGTTAGTAACCTGTGTGTCCGAAACCTCCGTCTTTGCGGTCGGTTTCATCCAGAACCTGAACTTCTGTGAGTTCGGCTTTAGGAAGAGCAGCTATAACCATCTGGGCTATGCGCATCCCGGGTGTGACGGTGAAAGGCTCTTCACCAACGTTAAACAGAATGACTTTGATTTCTCCGCGGTAGTCTGCATCAATCGTGCCGGGGCTGTTCAAAATCCCGATTCCGTGCTTGATTGCCAGACCGCTGCGGGGTCGGATTTGCGCTTCAAAACCGATGGGCAGGGCTATGGCTATTCCGGTAGGCACGCAAGCTCTGCCTGCGGGTGGGATGACTATATCTGTTTCAAGGGCAGCAGCAAGGTCATAACCTGCACTATGAGGTGTCATCAGCCGTGGTGTCTGAGCCAGAGCCGACAGCCTTTTGAAGCGGACACAAAGCATATCAGTTAGTTCTGTCAACGATAAAGTCTGCCAGCATTTCCAGAAAGAGAGCTTTGCCACCGAAGTAGGTCAGGGCTTGCTTGGCGCTTTGTTTATAATCTTCCGCCATTTGACGGGATTGTTCAATGCCATAGAAAGCGGGAAAGGTCATCTTTTCTTTCTCTTTGTCTTTGCCGATGGTTTTGCCCAGTTCGTCCTGGCTGCCCTCGATATCGAGCAAATCGTCCACAATCTGAAATGCCATGCCGATAGAATTGCCAAATTCTTCCAATACTTTGAGGTCATTGGCTTTGGCTCCTGCAGCTTTGGCTCCGAAACGCAGTGACATATTTATCAGACGGGCAGTCTTGTTTTTATGTATGAATTCCAGCGTCTTTTTGTCTGGCTTTTTGCCTTCCGATGCGATGTCCAACATCTGTCCGGCAATCAATCCCCGCACACCGCTTTCCACCGCCATATCCAAGACCAGAGCCTTTTTGATATCTTCCGGCAAAGGCGCCCAGGTAATCAGCTCAAAAGCGCTGATTAGCAAAGCGTCTCCGGCAAGTAGTGCAACTTCATCGCCAAAGATAGCGTGGCAGGATTTCTTGCCGCGCCGGTATTCATCGTTGTCAATATCAGGCAGGTCATCATGAATCAGGGTATAGGTATGCAGCATTTCAATGGCGGCAGCCACATAGGTAATCGGGTCGGGCTCTTCTTTATAAAGCTGCCATGCCAGCATCGTCAGATAAGGGCGAAGTCTTTTCCCGCCTGCAAAGAGACTATAGCGGACGGCTTTGTGAATCTCTTTGGGATATTCATCTTTGCGGGGCAGAAAGCGGTCGAGAATGATATTGACAAGCTCTTGTTTTTCTTTCATGTCGCGTTTGAAAAGGACGCGATTATCCATTCTCTTCCTCCTCGGGGAGTTCTTTATTCAGCCGTTCAGTCAAAATCTGGACTTTCATTTCTGCTTCTGCCAATTTTTCACGGCAGATTTTCAAATAACGGATGCCTTCTTCATAAAGGTTGAGCAGTTCATCCAGGTCTTCATTGCCGGAATTGAGCCGTTCAGATATGGTCTCCAGCTTTTTCAGAGCCTGTTCAAACTTGAGTTCTTTATCTTTGACTTCATCTGCCATATTATACATTTCTCCCAGTATAAATCAAATTTAAGTATAAAAGGAACAGGCTTTCTGTCAACCTTTTTTTTGCCCTGTGCCAAATTTCGCTACCTTTTTGGTTAATATCCGTCGATATTATGCTCCAAACCGGTTTTGCTATAAGGTCATTTTCCTGAATAGAAAGAACAGATAGCCAATCAGATTGATGTCCTGATGGTCTTCAGGATGAATGACAATCGGCTGGTATTCATTATTTAGCGAGACTAAAACTATGACCTGATTAGCCGGATCAAGCACCAACTGCTTCAAGGTGACTGCGCCGTCTATGCGAACTGCACAGATTTTGCCGGCAAGTTTATCCCATTCCGTGCTCTGACGGATAAGAATCAAATCATTATGGCGGATTTCCGGCTCCATGCTTTTACCATTGACTCTCAAACAGACAAAATCATTCCCACTGCCATGCATCATGCTTTTGCGCACCGTAATCACATCAATCTCATCATGAAAACTTTCAACCGGCAATCCGGCTGCGATTTCACCATTGACGGGAATATCAATCACGTCGGTTTGAGTGTAATCAAGTTTAGCTTTAGTAATGCTTTGCAGCTCTTCAGTCAGCAAATTTTTGAGCTGCTCCAATCTGCTGTTTGTCTTGTTTAGCGTGGCAGAAATCACATCTTCAAACATCTGTCCCTTGCCGGTGATAAGCCAGTGCAGATTGACCTTGTAGCTTTTTGCCAGCAGCAGCAAAGTCTCCAAAGACGGCTTAATCCGGTCGGTCTCCATCTGCGATATGGCTGAAGCATTGACCTTCAGGGATTCTGCAAATACCGTTTGCGAAATACTAAGCGCTTTGCGAATTGCGCGTAATCTTTGTCCATTCATACGATTCCTCCTCAGAATAATAATTTTTACAACTGTGTAACCCAAAGTCATAATCTAAGTAATACTAAATAGTGTCAAGCTAATTGTTATTCTTGTGTAATTATTTTATCGTCTGCTCTCGAAGAACTTGACAATTTGTACTTTAGAAATTATCGATGTTTAAAAAGATTAGTGGAAAGGTGAAACGGTGAAACTGTGGAAAGGTGGAAAGGTGAAACGGTGTAACATAGGATTTTATCCTGTTGTAGCCTGAGGTTTGTAACCTCAGGACTTTTTAAGACTTGAGCAGAGATAGAGTTATTTTTTTAACGCAGAGACGCAAAGACGCAAAGACGCAGAGAGTGTTTGTAGTTCTGCCTTCAGGCAGGATTGTTTAGTGATTAAGTGATTAAGTGATTAAGTGATTAGGTGATTAGGTGATTAGGTGGAAAAGAAATACTCTCTTTCTCTCTGTGTCTCTGTGGGCAGAAAAAAACAAGCTGCTATCAGACAAGAGGTTTTTTAGAACTGATTACAGCCTGAGTACTTATGATATAAGGAGATGAGATGAGTAAAATTAAACCTAAAGTTAAACCCAATTTCGATATAGACGCAGTGATGCCAGTCCTGCAAGAGCATTTTCACACTGTGAAAGCTCCCGTGGTGGATTTCATTCAAGCGCAGACCCAAGACCCGTTCAAAGTGCTGATTGCCACGATTTTGAGTGCCAGAACCAAAGACGACACCACCACCAAAGTTGTAGTCAGGCTGTTTAAGGTAATCAATACTTTGGATGACCTTGATAAACACACCGAGGAAGAAATCAACCGGCTAATCTACCCCGTTGGCTTTCATCATGCCAAAGCCAAACATTTGAAGCAATTACCGGCTGTTATGAGGGATAAATTTAAGGGCATGGTTCCCTTTGAGATTGATGATTTGCTCCAATTACCGGGAGTGGGCAGAAAAACTGCCAATCTGGTGCGCGCCATTGCTTTCAATCTTCCGGCTATTTGTGTGGATGTGCATGTGCACCGCATCAGCAACCGCTGGGGATATGTGAAAACTGCCAATCCTTTTGAAACTGAAATGGCGTTGCGTGAAAAACTCCCACCCCAATACTGGATTATGTATAATTCCTATGTTGTCGCCTTTGGTCAGAATCTCTGTCTGCCTCGCAAACCAAAATGCAGCGCATGCCCGATATTGCAATACTGTCCCCGGATTGGCGTATAGAGGCATTTGGACTTCAAATAACCTCTTTTTGTATCCCGCGTCAGCATTATAAAGTCCAAGTTGACCTATAGCTATAGAGTCTATAATTATTCTCGAAAGGCAACATGGACTCCAAAATGCAATTATTACCGTTTGCAAAACGGTGCTACAGCCCGTCATTCCTGCGCAGACAGTCACCCTGAGCTCAAGCTTGTGCTGAGCTTGCCGAAGGGCAGCCTGTTTTTTTTACCCTCAGAGCCACAGAGGGAAAACAGAGATAGCTAATTGGTCAAGCGAAGCGCATAACCTATGTTTTTTGGCATTTACAGCTTGTTAATTTCTCAAAAGGACTACGGAATAATTGCGCTACCAATACGCTACCAATACGCAGTTACTCCGTAATGATAGCGTAATGATAGCGTATTGGTAGCGTAATGCTACTGAGATTTGATAGAAATTGAATAGTCGTCCCAAAATTGTAGGATAGCCGTCCCCGGCTGTCTAAACGTTGTCACCCTGAGCCCGTCGAAGGGTTTCATGTATATTCTCAATGCTCTTTGGTCAAGCGAGGGCGCATGACCTACATCCGTAGGATAGCCGCCCCCGGCTGTCTAAACGTTGTCACCCTGAGCCCGTCGAAGGGTTTCATGTGTATTCTCAATGCTCTTTGGTCAAGCGAGGGCGCATGACCTACATCCGTAGGATAGCCGTCCCCGGCTGTCTAAACGCTGCTCTTGTGTGATATCTATGCTCTTTAGTCAAGCGAGGCGCATGACATACATCCTGTCCATCTTGTCCATACAGTCCATCTCGTCCATAACATAGATATTGCTCTTTAGTCGGCTGAGGGCAGCCACCCTACGTTTCAACCTGCGTTTTTCCCCTGCCGAAAATAGTTCTTGACACGCTTTTGATTACGAGTATCAGAGCATTGTGTAACAATATACCATATCCTGCCTCTTAGCATAGAGGAAAGGAGCCTTAATGACCGCAAAAAAGACCAAGCCGGTTACGAAATTACCCACCGCAAGGTTGACACCTGCCAAAATTCCTATTCCCAGGACTTCCTTGAGTTTTCCCATCATCGGGATTGGCGCTTCTGCCGGAGGTCTGGCAGCCTATGAAGCTTTCTTTTCTGCGATGCCGTCCACCACAGAAGGCGGAATGGCAATTGTGATAGTGCAGCATCTTTCGCCTGACCACAAAAGCATTTTGTGTGAACTGATTAAAAGATACACTCCGATGGCAGTGCATGAAGTGACGGATGGAATTGTGGTGGAACGCAACAGCGCTTATATCATCCCTCCCAATAAAGATATGGCTTTTTTGAATGGAAGACTGCTTTTACTGGAACCGGTAGCTCAGCGCGGACACAGATTGCCGATAGATTTCTTTTTCCGTTCCTTAGCAGATGACCAGCAGGAAAGAGCTATCTGCATTATTCTCTCAGGCACAGGCAGTGACGGCACGCTCGGTGCCAGAGCGATTAAAGGCAGCGGTGGATTGGTCATTGCCCAAAAGCCTGAAACCACAGAATATGACGGCATGCCGCAAAGCATTATATCCAATGGCTTGGCGGATTACATTCTGGCTCCGGAGGAAATCCCTGCCATGCTGATTACCTACACTTCTCATTCAATTAACCTCAAACCGATAGCAGAGTCTCCTCAGTCCATCTATGTGGACTATCTGAACAAGATTTTTGTCTTGATTCGCACCCGCACCGGTCATGACTTTTCACATTACAAGCCCATAACCATTCTGCGCAGGCTGGAAAGAAGAATGACAATCAATCAGATTGACAGTCTGGCAAACTACTTTATGTACTTGCAGAATAACGCCGCAGAAGTTGACTTATTGTTTCACGACTTCCTGATTGGTGTCACCAGTTTCTTTCGTGATATCGCAGTCTTTGAAGCAGTTCAGGAAAAAGCGATACCTCTGCTGTTTGGCAATAAACCTGCCGGCTCCACTCTCAGGGTTTGGATTCCTGCTTGTTCCACGGGTGAAGAAGCATATTCCATCGCTATTTTGCTTTACGAATATATGGACAAACTCGGAAGTGATTATGGGGTGCAAATCTTTGCCACAGACATCGACCACACGGCGATTGAGCACGCCAGGACAGGCATATATTCCACCAATATTGCCACGGATATCACATCGGAGAGATTGACCCGCTTCTTTTCCCTCAATTCCGACAAAAACACCTATCAAATCCGCAAGAACATCCGTGAACTGATTGTATTTTCCGAGCAGGACATCATCAAAGACCCGCCTTTTTCCAAAATGGATTTGATTAGCTGCCGCAATCTGCTGATTTATCTCAATCCTGATATGCAGAAAAAGATTATTAGTATGATCCATTATGTCCTGAATGAGAAAGGATTTTTGCTCTTGGGCACCTCCGAATCAGTCGGCGAGCATCTTGATTTGTTTAACCCTGTGGTGAAAAGCCACAAAATCTACAGGCGTCTGGGAGAATCAGCCAACCGTCCCCAAGTCTCGTTATATCTGCCCGGTCTGGAGCAGCATGATTATTTCCCTGCCAAAAAAACAAAAACCCCAAACCCGGAGCAGGTTTCCTATCGTGAACTTGCCGAAGCTGAGCTGCTCCGGCTTTATGCTCCGGCAGCCGTCATCATCAATTTCCATGGTGATGTGTTATACTTTCACGGCAGGACGGGCAAGTATTTAGAGCCTGCCCCCGGAAATGCGGATGCCAAGCTGGTAAAGATGGCGCGCTCCGGGTTGCAAAAAGAATTGGCTAATGCCTTGCAACGGTTGACGGTTTACAAAAAAGAAATCTGTATCTCCAATCTGAAAGTGAAAACCAATGGCGACTTTACTACTATCAAGCTTACGGCAAGACCGCTTGTGCAATTTCCTGATGCCAAATCCAAGGACGTGGGTGAACTCTTTATTGTGATTTTTGAAGATATGCCCGCAGTCATTCCTGAGACGATAAAACCCGTTCCCGGCGTGAAACCCGGCAAGACTGACGATTTGCACAAAACCATTGCAGCGTTGGAGCTGGAACTTCGCAGCAAAGATGAATATATCCAGACGACTGTGGAGGAAATGGAAACCTCGACGGAAGAGATGAAATCCACCAATGAAGAAATGCAGTCCGTCAATGAAGAACTGCAGTCCACCAATGAAGAACTGGAAACATCCCGGGAGGAATTGCAATCCGTCAATGAAGAGCTGGCTACCGTTAATGCGGAATTGCAGACCAAAATTCTAAACCTGTCCAAGGCTGAGGATGATTTGAACAATCTGCTGGCAAGCACAGGCGTAGGCACCATCTTTGTCGATTTGCGCCAAATCATCAAGCGTTACACGCCGGCTATGAATAAAATAATCAAACTGATAAAAAGTGACGTGGGGCGTCCGGTTGGTGATATCGTCACAAACCTGATAAACTATAACAGTCTGTCTGAGGATATTCAATCGGTGCTGGATACTTTAATACCCATAGAAAAGCAAGTTCAAATCCCTCACAATGTCTGGCTATTGATGCGCATTATGCCATACCGGACTTTGGAGAATGTGATTGATGGCGCTGTGATTACCTTCACGGATATTACCCTGAATAAGCAGGCTGAACTGGTCTTACACGAATTTGAAACACTCAAGCGCTTGACGGCAGTGGTCAATGATGCTTATGACGCAGTTACCATATTGGATACATCAGGTAAAATCCTGGCGTGGAATCCTGCCGCAGTGCGCATGTATGGTTACACAGAAGCAGAAGCTTTGGGCATGAGTATCTTTGATATCATCACGGAACCCATGAAGAAAGTAGCCAAAACCGCCTTTTCGGGTATGAGCGACAAAACTCAAAAGCCTTTTAACTCAGAGCGCATCTGCAAGAATGGCAGTATCATGCAGGTGTTGGTGACAGCAACCGCCTTAATCAATGCTGAAGGCGCAGTCTATGCCATTTCCACAACGGAGAAAAGCAGCGGAAAGTAACGCAGAGACGCAGAGAGAGTTTGTAGTTCTGTCTGAGCATTTTGGAGTACATGTCGCCTCACGAAGTTTTCAATGGACAGCAACCCCAAGGGCGACTTGGACTTCATAATGCTGACGTGAGATGATAAGGTAATGCAGACGTGAGATGATAAGGTCGGTTATATGAAGTCCAAAGCACATGAAACAGGGAGTTGTACTCAAATCTTCGCTATGTGCTATGGACTCCAAATAACCTTAGTGGAACGGTGGAAAAGTGAAACAGTGGAACGCTGGAACGCTGGATTTATCCGGCAGGTGCCACCAGATTTATCTGGTTTTAGCTTTGCATGCTGTTGTAACATAGTTTTGCATGCTGTTGTAACATAGCTTTGTAAGCTGTTGTTGGGTTGGGTTTGTAACCCAATCCCATTTTAAAAAACCCCCTGAGGTTGCAAACCTCAGGGCACAACAGGTTACAATCCTACATACTGTAAAAAAAGTACTTATATACAAAGGAGTTGTTTATGAACTCAAGCAAAACAGATTTAGAAAAAGCCAGGTTGTTGCGCGCCAAGGCAGAGCAACAAGCCGTTGAGGATGCTCTGCATGACGCAGATGTCGATAAATTATCCAAAGCAGACATCAATAAGCTTGTCCACGAGCTGCAAGTGCATCAGATTGAGCTGCAGCTTCAGAATGAAGAGCTTAAGCATACTCAGGCAGAACTGGAAGCGTCTCAAACCAAATACTTTGAGCTCTATAATCTGGCTCCTGTGGGTTATCTTACCTTGAATGAAAAGGGATTTATTACAGAAGCAAACCTGACTTTTTGCAATCTGGTGGGTCAACCGATGCAATATGTCAGCCGCAGACCTTTCTCACATTTTATCCTGCCGGCAGACCAGGACATCTGGTATCGTTTCAAAGTGCAATTGAAGAACGAAAATATCAGGCACGAGTGTGAGTTCAGATTGGTTACACTTGACGATACAGAGCTATGGATTCGCCTTGAAGTCACATGCGATACAGATTGTGATAGCGGTGAAATCACCTGTCTTTGCGCTGTCAGTGATGTTACCGGAAAAAAGCATGCAGAGCAAATTATCCGGGATAACAATGTCTTTTTGGAGCAAAAAGTGCAGGAAAGAACCGCTGAACTGGAAATGTCCCAAATCGAGTTGGAAGCTTTTTCCACTGCCGCTGCACATGACCTCAGCGACCTTTTGATTACCATCAACGGTTTTGCTCAAATCCTGGAAGACGACTATGCCCATGCGCTTGATGCTGAAGCACTGCGTTTGTTGCATATCATCAAGCGCGATGCCACCAAAATGCGTGAGATTATCAAATCCATCTTTCGTCTTTCCAGAATATCACACACAGAGCTTAGCTTAGCCCCGGTCGATACCAAGAAAATTGTAACCAAGCTCTGGGCTGAGAAATTTGCCGAAGCCAATGCCTCCGTCACGTTGAACGTGTCCGATATGCCCGAAGCACTGGGTGACGTCCATTTGATACATGATGTCTGGACGCAGTTGCTATCCAATGCTGCCAAGTTTTCACGTCTGCAACCGGTCAGGGCTATCACTGTAACCGGCGTCAGGAAAGGTAAACAAATCGAATACTGCATCACAGACACCGGCATGGGTTTTGATATGAAATTTTATAGTCACCTGTTTAAGGCATGTCACAAAATAAAAAGCTCTCATGAGTTTGAAGGGATGGGAATCGGTCTATCCATCGCCCATAGAATCATCAAGAAACACGGCGGTGATATCTGGGCAACCAGCGAACCCGACAAAGGTGCTTCGTTCTACTTCACATTGCAGTCCTTGAGCCATTTGACGTAATAGCAAGAAAGGGTGGAACAGTGGAACAGTGGAAAGGTGAAACGGTGGAAGGGTGTAACATAGGATTTTATCCTGTTGTAGCCTGAGGTTTGTAACCTCAGGACTTTTGAGACTTGAGCAGAGATAGAGTTATTTTTAACGCAGAACCGCAGAGTCGCAGAGAGTGTTTGTAGTTCTGCCTTCAGGCAGGTTTTTTTTAGTTTGAAGAGTGTAATTTTTTAACGCAGAACCGCAGAGCCGCAGAGAATCGTAACACAGGATATTTTCTATTGACAGCGTAGCGTAATCAGCATTTTGATAGTCGAACCAAGTGGAGGTATTTAATGCGAACGTTTGTTTTAATTGCGATAATGACACTTACAGCCCTGCTGCTGACGGGAAAAGCAGTCTATAGCGATGCTTTGGTAAAATCGGCTGAAGCAGGAAATGCTGCCGCTCAATGTGATTTGGGCGATTGTTATTTTGGGGGTGAGGGAGTAGAATCAGATAATGCAATTGCGGTAAAATGGTATAAAAAGGCTGCTGACCAGGGATTTGCTTTGGCTCAGTATTATGTGGGATTGTGCTATGAAATGGGTCTTGGCGTTCCTGCGGATGAAAAAGAATCTGTCAAATGGTATAAACTTGGTGCTGACAACGGGAATGCTGAGGCACAGGTAATCCTCGCCGGATTTTATGCTCAGGGCGCCGGAGTTCCCGCCGATAAAAAGGAATCAATGCGATACTACCGTCTGGCTGCTGAGAATGGAAACATCAGCGCTCAAAATACCTTGGGCTTGTATTTCTATGATGGTGCTGAAACAAAACAAGATTACAAAGAAGCGATGAAATGGTTCAAACTCGCTGCTGCGCAGGGAGATCCCGATGGGCTGATTAAAATGGGTGATTTTTATGCTTTTGGATACGGTGTCCCGGAAAACATTCAAGAATCAATAAAATGGTATAAACTGGCTGCCGAGCAGGGCGATGTTGATTGCATGTATAAAACCGGATATGCTTACTATAGCGGAACCGGCGCAAAACAAGACTATCAGGAAGCTTGCAAATGGTTGCTACTCACCTCAAATTACGATGAAGACGGTTTTTACAAACCCCAAGACCTGATAGCAAAATCAAAACAAAAACTCACCAAAGACCAGATTGCCAAAGCAGAAGCTGACGCCAAACTGACACAGGATAAAATAGACGCAAAGAATAGAGAATAATTGTATGCGGGTTGATAAGGTTTATTCTTAAACCTTTTTTTCCCGTGCTCTGGGGTGAGCTTTGTTGTAAGCTGCTTTGATATCTTCCAGGGTCACATGCGTATATATCTCTGTGGTGGAAAGATTTGCGTGCCCAAGCATCTGCTGAATTGCCCTCAGGTCTGCGCCATTTTTCAAAAGATGCGTGGCAAAACTGTGCCTGATAGTATGAGGGGAATAGCCTTTCTGCAAAGCAATCAGCCGGATGAACCGCTGCAAAATTATATTGAGCTGCCGATTGTAAAACGGCTTGCCCGTGTAGGTCAAAAACAGATGGTCGTCTTTACCTTCAGGGTCAAACTGCGGTCGGATGGCAAGATAGGTCTGGATGGTCTGTATTGCGGGTCTGCCCACCGGCACGATGCGCTCCTTATTGCCTTTGCCTTTCACTCTGAGCAGGCATTTTTTGATGTCCAAATCGCGCAGCAGGATACTGCAAACCTCGCCGATACGCAAGCCGGAAGAATATATCAGCTCAAAGATGGCACGGTTGCGGATGCCGGTTTTGGTGTCTGCTTCAGGTATTTTCAAGAGCAGATTGATTTCTTCTTCCGTGAAAAACTTGGGCAGGGGCTTTTCAAACTTGGGTCTGTCCATGCTTTCCACCGGACTTTTTTCAAGGATGCCTTGCTTTTTGAGAAAGCGGAAAAACATACGCAAAGCTGCCATTTTGCGGGAAAGCGAGCGGTTTTTATCGCTTTTGTCATGCAGCATACGCAGGAAATCTCTGACCATGAGAGTGTTGATGTCTTTGATTTCCACATTTCCATTGGGGAAAAAAGGCAGCAGGAAAGTCTGGAACTGTTCCAAATCAAGCCTGTAGCCATATTGCGTATTGACGGATTTGCCTTCTACCTTTATGTTCTCGATGAATTTATCTATGTAAAGCTGCACTAAAAAATGCCCCAGCCCAAACCCAATCTGATTATGCCGATGGCAATCGTGACCAGGCTGATAATCATACCTGCTTTGGCAGCTTGCCTAAAACCGATATCGATGTAATGGAAGATGATATTCACTGCCAATGCTAAAACAGAAAACGGAATAAACAACCAGTTCAGCCAACCCAGAAGCGGGATAAAAGCAATCATAGTCAGAAGTAGTGCCAGCAATGCCAGCAGTAAAGAGATTAGTCCCATATTCAGAACTCCTTTGTGTTTTAGAGCAAGTATGTAGTACCGCTTTTAAGCGGTTTTGTTAAAACCAGATAAATCTGGTACAACCTGCCGGATAAATCCGGCGTTCTTTTTTTCTACCCACAGAGAACATTTCTTTTCCACTAAAACACCTAATCACTGAAATACCTGCCTGAAGGCAGAACTACAAACACTCTCTGCGTCTCTGTGGCTCTGCGTTAAAAATAACTCTATCTCTGCTCAAGTCTCAAAAAGTCCTGAGGTTACAAACCTCAGGCTACAACAGGATAAAATCCTATGTTACACCGTTCCACCGTTTCACCCTTCCACCTTTCCACTTTCCCATCGTTCCAAATGCTACAGAAACTCCCCTGCGGATTTGTGTCAAAGATTTTTCTTGTCACAAAAGCCAAGGTAGAAAATCTTTAGTTCACTAAGTCATCCTGAGCTGGTCGAAGGATGGAAACCATTGTCTTGTCTTATATTTCGACAGGCTCAATATGACAAGACAGGCACTTCCGGAGGAAGAATGAATCAACATATATCGGACAAAGCAACACTCGGAGCCAATGTCTCAATCGGCTTCAATACAGTTATTTGTGATGATGTGGTCATCGGAGCAGACTGCCAAATCGGTCACAACGTTGTCATCCACGCCGGTTCAAAAATCGGCAAAGGCAACCGCATAGATGATAACACTATCATTGGCAAAAAGCCACTTTCCTCACCCAGAAGTATTTTCAAACCGCCCGTGGAAATGCAGCCTGCCGTGATTGGAGACTTCTGCCAGATAGGTGCTAATGTGATAATCTACGCCCAAAGCACCATCGGAGACCGCAATCTGATAGCAGACCTGGCAACTATCCGTGAAAATGTGTCCATCGGAGAGCTGAACATCGTGGGTCGCAACGCCACCATTGAAAACTTCTGCACTATCGGCAACCGCAACAAGTTTGAGACCAATTGCTATATCACAGCCTATTCGACCGTGGAAGATTATTGCTTTATTGCACCCTGCGTGGCGACCAGTAATGATAATTATATGGGTCGTGACCCCGAGCGGTTTAATCATTTCAAAGGCATAACCATCAAAACAGGCGGACGCATCGGCGTGAATGTCACAGTCCTGCCCGGCAAAACCATCCATGCAGACTGCATGATAGCAGGCGGAAGCGTGGTTACCAAAGATGTTTTGGCAGAAACGGTCGTACTGGGCAATCCGGCAAAATTGGTCGGAGAAGTCAAAGCAGCCCAACTGCTTAAAAACAATCTGGATAAGTAAAACTTTAAGATTCACTTGACTAAAATTGCGTTTAATTAAACTGAAACTCGGAGCGTGAAAATGAAAGTATTGGTTATAATCCCCACCTATAACGAAAAAGAGAACATTGAAAACCTGATTCAGGCTGTTTTGAAACAGTACGAAGCCATAGAAATTCTCATTATGGACGACAATTCTCCCGATGGCACAGGTGCTATAGTTGATGGACTGATGCAGGCTGAGCCGAGGATTCACATAATTAAACGTCCCGGTAAAATGGGACTGGGCTCTGCTTATGTAGCCGGGTTCAAGTATGCTCTGAAACAGGATTATGACTTTATCATGGAAATGGATGCGGACTTTTCGCATAATCCGAATGATATACCCAAACTGATTGAAGCAGCTAAGGACAATGACCTCGTGATTGGCTCACGCTATTGCAACGGGATAAATATTATCAACTGGCCCATAGAACGGCTGATGATAAGCTACCTCGCCTCCAAATATGTGCGCATCATCACAGGCATGCCGGTAAAAGACCCGACCGGCGGGTTCAAGTGCTTTAAGCGTAAGGTTTTGGAAAAGATAGACCTAGATAATATCCACTCGGAAGGATACTCTTTCCAGATAGAAATGAACTATAAAGCCTGGATGAAAAAGTTTAAACTCAAAGAAGTCAGCATCGTTTTCACAGAAAGAATGAACGGCACTTCCAAGATGTCACGCAAGATTGTCTATGAAGCTGCCTGGATGGTCTGGCGGCTCAAACTGATGGCACTACTCAAGGCACTCTGAATATTTTTACCACGAAGTACACGAAAATTAAAAGAAAAGAACACGAAGCCAAGGACAAAGAATTAGACAATTTAACCCGCTCTCTGTGTCTCCGTGCCTCCGTGTCTCTAAAAAGCAAATAAATATCTGATGCGAATCATTCACTCTCTCAGGATAGAAAAGATTGCCCTGCATGGCTATGGCATCGGTTTTTCTGATGGTAAAGCTGTCTTTGTGCCATACACGATGCAGGGAGATATTATCAATGCCGAAATCAGGCACGACAAGAAAAATGTCTGCTTTGGGCACGTGATAGATTATGTCAAAACATCCGCTGCCAGAGTGGATACAAAGTGCGACGCCTTTGGACCCAAACGCGCTTGCGGCGGCTGTGACTGGCTGATGGCTCCCTACGAAATGCAACTAAAGTGGAAGTCTGAACTGATAAATGAAACCTTTACCACCTTAAAGTTAGGAAATAAAATCACAGCTATAGTGCCGTCACCCCAGCCTCAATGCTATCGAAACAAGAGCTTTTTACCGGCGGGGACATCCGCTCAGGGACTTTGCTTCGGCATCTTTGAACGATATAGTCATAAGGTCGTACCCCATCAGAAGTGTTTGCTCCAGCCTCCCGTCATGGATGAAATAATGCAGGAAATTGTCGCTTTTGCCAAGCAGGTCAAGCTTGAGCCTTACGATGAGTACAACCATTCAGGGATTTTGAGACATGTTGGCATACGCATCAACAGCAGCCAGGACGAAATCTTGCTGATTCTGGTTACAAAGGGCAGCAAATTCCCCTTCACTCAACAGTTTATCCGCACTATGGCAACCCGCTTTCCGCAGATTATTGGAATAGTTCAGAACATCAACCGCAGTTTCGGCAATGTGATTTTGGGCAATGAGGATAAGCTGCTCTGGGGCAGTCCCTATCTCAATGAAACCCTGGGGGATGTGCATTATAGATTGCATTACCGCAGCTTTTTCCAAATCAATGCCGGCACGACAGAGAAGCTGTATGCTCATCTGAAAGCCGGTCTGCAAGCAGATGACGTGGTTTTGGATGCTTTTTGCGGCATTGGCAGCATCGGGCTGTTTGTTGCAGGCGTTGTTAAACAGGTTATTGGAATTGAGGAAATTGCAGAAGCCATTGCCGATGCAGAATATAACAAAACTCTGAACAAGTGTGAGAATATCTCCTTTCAGCTTGGGAAAGTGGAGGCAGAATTGCCCCAACTGATGAACCGGCACAAATTCACAACAGCGATTTTAGACCCACCCCGCAAAGGGGTGGAAGCCAGCGTTTTGCTCTCACTGGCAGAGCATAAAATCAAGCGGATAATCTATGTCAGCTGCAATCCGATGACTTTGGTCAGGGATATCAGACTACTGATAGAGCAAGGTTACAAAGTCGATGAGGTTACGCCATACGATATGTTTCCGCAAACCTGGCACATAGAGACGGTCGTGAGCTTAAGTTTATGAACCACTTTAATGAACTTTTTCACCACAAAGACACAAAGACACAAAGGAAGAGCTACAGGTTACTTGTTCTTGTGTGCGTTTTGTCAGGTTTTATGTTCTTCAGTTGCCAAGATACCACTTCCAGTTCCTATGATGAGACGCGCCTCAATGAAATCATGTATAACATCAAAAGTGCTTTCAATGACCACGACATCGATGCTCTGATGCAATATTATGACAGCGCTTATCTTCATGATGGTCAAAGCAAATGGGAAATCAGGGAAGTCTGGTTAGACAGAATGGCGCAATACCTGTTGATTGACTTTCAGAGCATTGAAGTTGATGTGCAAAACGACAGGGCAATGGTCATTTTTCGTATGAAGCTCACCAATGCGACCAGTGTGGTTTATTCTGATGAACCGCAAACCAATGGTGACCTGAGCTATTTCAGCTATGACAATTCCGACTGGAAAGTATTCGGCAATCAGGAAAACAGCAAGCAACATTAGACTTCGCAAGACTTCGCAAGCAAATAAATTTGCTTGACATCAAAGTAAATATACCACTTCTTGGCATTAGCTCAAATCTCAAAAGGACTCTGTGGTGCGAATGCTTTTGTAATATGTGAAATTCGTTCAGGATATGAGCTTGAACATTTTGTTTATAGGAAATATAGGAGGTATTATGAAAAGGATTCTATTTGGTTTACTATTGATTTGTGCTATAGGTTGCCTTCAGGCAGCTCCCTTAAATGAGAGCTTTGAAGGAGAATGGTTGCCTTCAATGTGGTCTCTGGATGGTGGAGCAGGATATCACACCAGATCATGGGAAAAAGTCAGTACTTTGAATTCACCCTTGTTAGAAAGCTCTTTTTATGATGGCACAGCCTGTGCAGGAATTTATGTAAATGACGCTCCTTATGGCTGGAAACCGCACAATGATTACTTGGTTTCACCGGAAATAACACCTGATGCCTCTAATTACATGTTTACTTTTTATGCTAAACAAGCCTGGGAAGGATGCACTGACCATTTTCAAGTTCTACTGCAAACTGTGGCAGGTCCGTCTCCTTTAGTTGTACTTGATTCCGATGCCCTGGCTTATCTTGCATGGAACACTTATTCCTATGATTTGAGTGCATATATTGGAATTCCTGTTTATGTTTCTATCCGGGCTTATGGTAATTATGGCAACGGTCTGCTCTTGGTGGATAAAGTTACAGGACCGGAAGTTACAGGCACACCTCCTCCACCCATCTGCTACACAGCTCCGACAATTATAGCATTTGGAAACCAGCGTATGGGAACCCATTCAGCCGTTCAGGACGTCTATATCCGTAATACCGGTGGCAGTGTATTGACAATCCAATCTGTTTCCATAGTTGGAGCAGGGGCTTCCAGTTATATTTTGTCTGATATCCACAGTCTGGAATATCCCAAGAATCTGAGCGTTCTGAGTGACACAATAATCGTTCATGTAGTGTTCCAGCCTACTTCTGTTGACTTAAAAAATGCTGATTTGCAGATTGAATATGGCATCGATGGCATCAAAAATGTTCCCCTAAGTGGAACTGGAGTTGATTCCGATGCAGGAGGTATCTTCTATCCCAGCCAAACCGAAGCTGATTTCGGCTTATGCCGTCCGGGCGCAGCTTCTTCAGTATTGAATTTGATGGCCTACAATATTGGAACCGGTGATTTGGAAATTGCCAGCACATCTATGATTGGACCGGGTGCACCGGATTTTATTTTTACTGATACAAACAGCTATCCTTTTACTATCGATGTATATAATCCACCCCTACCTATTGTTTACCTGTCTGTGCAAATTGCATTTGCCCCTTCAACTTTAGGTGTAAAGTCTGCCATTCTCCGTTTCACCGATAGTTACGGTGCCAACCATGATATCCCCCTGATGGGGGAATGCGTGCAGTATCTACCTCAGGGAATACCTTTTACAGAATCTTTTGATTGGGTACCACTTGCCCCGGAATGGAGTATCACTGATGTGAGCGGAACCGCAGGAGACTGGACAGTTTATATTCCCGGGCCAGCAGTTCCTGATTGTGAGCCATATTCAGGAGATGGATGCATACGATTCAACAGCAGCGCTGCGAGTTTGGGAACGACACTTCTGGAAACAGGGCAGCTTCAATTAGCAGATGTTTATGCAGCCCGAATGGAATTTTGGATGTATCATGATAATGGTATCGCCGCTTCCGATGACCGCGTAACCATCCAAATTGATCCCGGCACGGAAATCTGGTCTAGCACGTCTTTAACTGTAAACAGGTATCAGAGCGGTGCTCCGGGCTGGTCAAAATACATAATGGACTTATCCCCACTGATTGGTACAAACAACGGCAGGATTGGTTTTCTGGGTATTTCAGAAAATGGGAACGACATGTATATTGATGAAGTGTCATTCATTGTTTCCACCCCATCCCCCGTAACTGCTTATATATCTGAGGTCTGTGACAATAAAGATGGGCAACCTGCCAGTACCGGTTTTATAGAAATTTCCTCGAAAGTTACTTATACTCAGGATATCAGTGATTACAGGATACGCCGGGGCACGTTTGACGAATTCGGCAGCTTTATGCTTGATGATCCCGAGGTTACATATTTTATTCCTCCCGGAACTTTGCTTGGAGCTGGTACAGATATGCTGATAATCGGAAACGGGGCAGATGAGGCAACTTTCAAAGCAGCCTGGGGAATTACCGGTTCCATTAATTATATCAGTGGTGATGCGTCTTTGGATATTACCTGCGGTGAAGCTTATGAACTATGGAGTTATGTGCACCCCACCAGATTTGAAGGTGAGGTTGACATTTCTCCGTTAATTGCTGTCGGTCTGGATGCTGTGCATAATGTAGCTACCGGCTGGACTACTTCTGCCGCCATTAACGGCACACCGGGACAGATATTAGGGACAAGTATCCTGGCTGCTCCTACCAATATTGAACTGATTATGAACGGCGCAGATTTAGAACTGCACTGGAATGCTGTATCCAGTGCTATGGGTTATAAAATCGAACATGCAAGCACCCCCCAAGGACCCTGGCAACCTAAAACCTCGGTCGATACCAATCAGTTAATACATCCCCAAACGGATACAACAGCTGTGGAATTCTTCAGAGTTAGAGCTACTCCAGATTCAATCATTACCAGACCATAATACTATTATAAGTAAAAGCAGTCTGAGTGCGAATTCAGACTGCTTTTTTGTTTGGGTAGGATTATTTAGTGTAGTTTATCAAAACCCTTCTATGCTAACGCTGAAACCCTCATCTGACAATTGTTTGAAAAAGTCCTGCCTTAGCTCAGGAGCAAGGTGAAGCGGATAGGGCATCAGATAAGGGCGGTTCAGTTCAACATATTTTCCCCGTCCCAGAGCATGATAGGGCAACAACCGCAAGCGTGAAAGTCCCAGCGAGTGGGCAAGTTCCGCCACTATACGGATGTGCTCAGCCTGGTCGTTAACACCAGGAATTATGGGCAGAGAGAGGATAATCATTTCCAGCGCCATTGTTTCTGCCAGCCGTTTAAGGTTTGCCAGGATAAGGTGCAGGCTTTGTCCCGTAAATTCACGGTGCTGCGCATCATCCAGAGTCTTGAGGTCAAAATAGACAAAGTCCAGCTCCGGGAAAATATCCTTTGCCTCATCCCAATCAAAGAACCCACAGGTCTCCATACCGACCGAGATGCCGTGTTCAACCGCTAAACGAGTGATTTCACGCACCAATTCCGTTTGCAGAAGCGGTTCTCCTCCAGAGAAAGTTATCCCGCCACCGGAATTGCGGTAAAAGATGTGATTTGCTTCAATTTTTCGCATCAGTTCAGTGGTTGACCACAATCTGCCACTTGTGCGGAGTGCATTGGACAGGCAATTTTGCACACAGACGGGATTCTGACAAACAGCGCAGGCTTTGGCATCGACTTGGAAATTATCATCCTGCCAATGCACACTTTTGCACACATCGGCGCAGCTTAAACATTTGATACAGTTTTCTTTACGGTGAAGCAATTCAGGAAAAGCATTCTGGCTTTCCGGATTGGAGCACCAGCGGCAGCGCAGCGGACATCCTTTCATAAACAGGACGCTGCGGATGCCGGGACCATCCTGAGTAGCCAAATCCGCTATTTCAAAGAGATTGCCATTAACCTCTTTCCATTCTGAAGAATGGGGTACACTGCTCATATCTGATGTTGGGTGCGGGTGATAATCTCATCCTGCATGGATTTGCCCAATTCCACAAAGAAAGCGCTGAACCCGGCAACCCTGACAATCAAATCGCGGTATTCCTCCGGATTGACCTGCGCATCTTTGAGCATGGCGCTATCCACCACGTTGAATTGAATCTGGAAGCCCAGGTATTCGAAGTAACTTTTGACTAATTGCAGCAGTTTTACCGAGCCTTCCTTGCCGTGCAGAGTCGAGGGACAAAACTTCATATTATGCAGTCCGCCCCGGATACGGGTATGGTCGATTTTCCCTGCGGAAAGCAGCACAGCCAGAGGACCGTTTATATCTGTTTCAGGAAAGGGGGAAGTGACTCCGTCTGCCAGAGTGCGCTGGGCTTTTCTGCCGTCGGGAGTGGCACCGCAGGCTTTGCCGAAAGGCGCATGCGTGCTGATAGCCAGCATGGAAGGGTCATAAGGCACGCCCAGATAGTTGAGCTGAGCGCTGACATCCTCACAATAAGTGTAGAAAAGTTCTTCATAAATACTGTCAACATAGGAATCGTTATTACCCCATTTGGGAGCTGCGATAAACCGTTTCTGCAAAAGCTCGTGTCCGTTCCAGTCCTGCTTCAGAATATTGCGCAATTCAATCAAAGAAACAGCTTTTTCTTCGTCAACCAGTTGTTTGACAGCCGCCAGGCTGTTTACCACATTGACCATGCCTGTGCTCAGCGTGGTTGGTGTTCCGTTGATAATTGCCCCGCCATCGTCCAGGGATTTGCCGCGTTCCAGACAATCTCTGATTAACATGCCGGAATAGATGAGGTTGCAGATGTTGCGGTGCACTGCCATCACGTAATTCCAATAGCGTTGCCAATTGCGGATACTATTGGCTAAGTGCATTTTATAGGCTGCTTTGAGGCTTTCGTAATCATGCGGAATCGGGGAGGGGTCAAACTGAAGGCCGGAAACCGGGTCTATCCCGCCGTTCATTGCCAGTTCAAACAGCTTGGCGTGATTGATGAAACCGGCTTGAACGACTCCGTAGCTCATTCCTTCCAGAGTGGGTTCTGTGCAACCACCCATGGCAGCGTAGGTTCTGATGGTCGCCAGGGGGAGTTTGCTCCGTTCCAGTTCATGTTGCAGATAGATTTTGGTATTGAAGAAAGCCGGAAATCCCGCGCCGGTTTTGATGCACTCCGCTGCCTTCATCAGAAAGGCGTTGCTCAGAGTTTCGTCATACCAGATGGACAGCGTGGGTTGAGTCGTCTGGCAATTTATGGCAGACTGAATTACGAGGATGGAAAGCTCATTATCAGCGGGATGACCATTGGCATCCAGACCGCCCAATATCATGTTCTGATACAGGTTTCCCGAGCCCAAGCCCTCCCATGAAAAGGAAGCCATATATTCAATCTCGGTCATTTTGACGCGCAACGCTTCCAAAAGTTCCAAAACCTCTGCGTCGGTAATTTTGCCCTGTTCCTTATCTCTGCGATAATAGGGATACATATAGCGGTCAAAACGTCCGGGCGAATAGCCCAACTGTGCGCCTTCGATATGACCGGCTAAATACAAAAACCAGTATGCCTGCATGGCTTCACGAAAATCACGCGGCGAATGAGCTGGAACGTAATCACAGCGAGCTGCTATGTCTGCCAATTCCTGTTTACGCAGCGGGTCTGTTTCCTGCTCTGCCATTTGTCTGGCAGCGCGGGCATAGTTTTGAGCCCAATGAATTGTAGCTTGCAAAACCCGGATGCCTGCTTTCCAGAAAAACACCTTTTCTGCCGACTGGTAATCGGTAACTTCCGCGTTGGCTATTTTCTCTTTAGCTTGTTCAATCAGAGCCAGCAGACCTTTTCCCAAAGCAGTTTCAAAATCAAGTACATATCTGCCTTCCGGGGCAGGGTCATGCGGAGCGGTGAATAGACCGGCTTTCCAGCCTTTTTCAATGTAATCTGCCTGAGGATATGATTCTTTCCAAAACCGGTCAGCTTCGTCCTGCATGCATTTGCCCTGCCAGTATTGAGCCATTTCGGTCAGTAATATCCTGTCCTCGGTCGAAATCAGGAATTTCTTGCCGAACTTTTCAAAATGACCCTGGCTTGCCAGCTCATCCGATTTAGAGATTCCGCCTCCGCTGCCGATATCGGTATGCTTGTCCTGAGCTTCGTGCTGTTCATGTTTAAGCTCGCGCAGGACATATTGCGTGGCGTAATTCAGATAGGGAATTGCCCCTCTCACAAATCTGGTTTTGCTTCCGACAAACAGTTCCCCCGGACGAATTTCTGGAGTAAGATTTTCCAGTGCCAGCGCATGACAATATGCCCGGCGTTCAATGGCATTGTATCCATCTGATTCACTGTGTGCTTTGGTATAGGCTTGCATGTATTCAATATCAATATGCAAAGCAGAGCCTAAATATCTTTCCCGCATCAGTTTGACGTTAGCTGTGGAAGGACTGCCCTTCACCTCGCGGAAATCATATACATTTGTTTTGCTCATAAACTACTTCCTTCTATATTCTAATACTATTTATTCATATTCTACTTAGAAAAGCTCAACCACGCAATAATTATTTCCTTGTCAAGGGTAATCTGTCGTTTCAGATTTCCTTCTCAAAGTCAATTTGTGTGTTTGAATGTAGCGCAGAGAGATGGAGCGCCACATTCATGTGGCAGGACCACCGTTTTCAAACGGTTTTTCAATGTGTATGTAGTACCGCATTTATGCGGTTGTTTGTAAAGTATGTAGCACCGCATTTATGCGGTTATTAGTCAAGTTTGTAGTACCGCATTTATGCGGTTTTTTTGTATAATTCCCGCGTCTAAGTGTTTGGGTTAAAACCAGATAAATCTGGTACCACCTACTCCTTCGGCAAGCTCAGGACAGGCTCTTAAATCCGGTGCTCCTTTTCGTGTGTTCCGTCATTCCTGAGTATTCTACTACCCGTCATTCCCGCGAAGGCGGGAATCCAGTTCCTTAGAAAGCGAAACGCAGTGTAGCGATAAGATGCAGTTTGTCATCCTGAGCCTGTCGAAGGGTTTCATGTGTATTCTCAATGCTCTTTAGTCGGCTGGGGGCAGCCAACCTACATCCGTGGGATAGACGCCCTCGTCTGTCTGAATAACATTTATTGCTCAGGATTAGCGCAGAGATACATTATTTTACCAAGGCAATATTGATTTTCATTTGACACTATACTGCTTTATATTTTTGTGTTTTATATGTGAGAAGTGGGCTATGATAAAAAAGGAAACATTATGTTAGAGAGACTATTACGCTCCTTGTTTGGAGATAAATCTGCCAAAGAAATCAGAAAATACCTACCTGTGGTTGACGAAATCAATGAAATCTACAAAGATTTGGGGCAATATGATGACGAGCAGCTCAAAGATAGAATTCAGCAGATAAAAGCAGAAATCGAGGTAAAACTTCAGCCCTTGCGGGAAGAACTTCTGGAACTGGGCAGAGTTTACCGTGAAGAACCGGATGAAGTTGAAAGAACCAAGCTGGATAATGATATTGACCGCACCAAGAAAGAACTGAAAGCATTTACCAAATCAACTCTGGATGATTATCTGCCGGAAGTTTATGCCATTATCAAAGATACCTGCCGCAGGCTGGTGGGCTTCAAATATGATATCAGAGGTCATGAAGCGGAGTGGAACATGGTTCCGTTTGACGTTCAATTGATTGGAGGCATCGCTCTGCATGACGGCAAGATTGCAGAAATGGCAACCGGTGAAGGAAAAACCCTGGTGGCAGTACTGCCGATGTTTCTCAATGCTTTGGTGGCAAGAGGTGTTCATCTGGTCACCGTGAATGATTATCTGGCAATGCGTGACTCCGAATGGATGAGTCCGGTGTATCATTTTCACAATTTGACGGTGGGTTGCATCACAACGGGGTTAAATTTTGACCAGCGCAAAGAAGCTTATAGCTGTGACATCACCTATGGCATGAACAGCGAATACGGTTTTGACTATCTGCGTGACAATATGGCGGTCGGTTCAGACCAGCTTGTACAGCGGGATTTCTATTATTCCATCGTGGACGAAGTGGACAGCATCTTGATTGACGAAGCCAGAACACCACTTATCATCAGCGGACAAATCGCTCAGGACAAAAACTTTTATCCGGAACTCAAACCTCTTATTCAGCAGCTTGTTTCCATGCAAAGCGCTCTGGTGCAACGCATCCTGGGTGAAATCCGGGAAGATACCAAAGATGAAAACACCAATCCCGATATTGAACGCTTAGGCAAAAACTTGCTCCTGGTTTCACGCTCTGCCCCCAAAAATAAAGCCTTTGTCAAACTGATGCAGGAAGGTGAACTCAAGAAACTGGTTCTGGACACAGAAGGTTCCTATCTGCGTGATAAGAAATTGCATGTGCTTGATTCCGAACTGTTTTACGTTGTGGATGAGAAACAAAACAGCGTTGACCTTTGCGATAAAGGGCGTGATTTTTTATCCAGAGCCGATAGAGACCTCTTCCTGGTTAATAGCCTGGATGAGATGCTGGCTGAGATTGACAATGATGAATCCTTGTCACCAGAACAAAAAGGTAAACGCAAGGAAAAGGTCACCAATACCTACATGGATAAAAGCGAAAGACTGCACAATATCAGTCAATTGCTCAAAGCTTATACCCTGTTTGAAAATAACAATGAATATGTCCTTCTGGATAACAAGGTCGTGATAGTAGATGAATTCACAGGACGCCAGATGCCGGGCAGACGTTTTTCGGATGGTTTGCATCAGGCTCTTGAAGCCAAAGAAAATGTGACCATCGAAGCCGGAACTCAGACCTTGGCAACGGTTACTCTGCAAAACTACTTCCGTATGTATGAAAAGCTGGCAGGTATGACCGGAACAGCAGTTACGGAAGAATCCGAATTTCTGGAAATCTATAAGCTGGGCGTTCTGGCAATTCCCACTAATGTACCAATGACCCGTCTCGACCATGACGACGTTATCTATCTGACCAAAAACGAAAAGTATCAAGCCATCATAGACGAAATCACCTATTGGCACGACAAGAAAAAACCGGTGCTGGTCGGTACTGTCAGTGTGGAAGTTTCAGAAATACTTGGCCGCTTGCTCAGGCGTAAAGGCATTGCTCACAATGTGTTGAACGCCAAACAGCATGAACGGGAAGCAGAAATTATCACCGGCGCAGGACAACCCGGAGCTGTGACGATTGCCACCAATATGGCAGGTCGTGGAACAGACATCAAACTCGGTCAGTCTGTCGTTACCCAAAAGTCTGAAGAATATCAGGACGTTTCCAAAGCTATTAACGAAGAAAATCCTTATGGTTTACCGCTGGACGGTTTGCACGTGATTGGTAGTGAAAGACACGAAAGCAGACGTATTGACAGGCAGTTACGCGGTCGTGCCGGACGTCAGGGTGACCCCGGCACAAGCAGATTCTACCTGTCTCTGGAAGATGATTTGATGCGCTTGTTTGGTTCAGACCGCATGGCGCCGATGATGATAAAGATGGGTATCAAACCGGGTGACGCAATTCGCCATCCCTGGATGACCAAAGCAGTGGGTACAGCCCAAAAACGGGTGGAAGAGCATAACTTTGAAATCCGTAAAAACCTGCTCAAATATGATGAAGTGATGAATCAGCAGAGAGAAGTTATCTATTCCTACCGCAGAAACGTTTTGAAAGGCTACAGCATGAAAAACGAAGTCCTGGAAATGGTCGAAGATACCATAGACAACCTGATAGAGAACAATATCCCTGAAGGCTCATATTTTGAGGACTGGAATCTGGAGAGGCTGTGCAATTGGTTCAAGACCGGTCTCAATGTCATCATCACTCCCGAACAGCTTGTTAGTGACCATTTGACCAAAGTTACTCTGGCAGATGAACTTAAGGAATTGACGCTTCAGGCTTATGCGGAAAAAGAAAACCGGGTCGGGCTGGAAATGATGCGCGATATCGAACGCCGTTCCATGCTGGAAGTGGTTGATAATGAATGGCGTGACCATCTGCACGAGATGGATTTGCTCAAAGACGGAATTCACCTCAGAGCCTATGCCAACAAAGACCCTCTGATTGAATACAAGAAAGAATCATTTGACCTGTTTCAGGAACTGATTGTGCGTATTCAGGAGAATGTGACCAAGAAGGTTTTCACCACCTATATTCTTTCCAGAGAACAGCTTCAGAGCATGCTGCAAAACGCCAATATGAACCATTCTGAAATAAATGCTTTCCTGCATGCTCAGGAGCAGATGGAACAGGGCAATGCACCCGGGCATCCGATGTCTCCTGATGATATGGGCGATATGCCAAAACTGAAGCCGGTCAAAGCAGAGCTTAAAGTTGGAAGAAATGACCCCTGTCCTTGCGGCAGCGGGAAGAAATATAAGAAATGTTGCGGGAAAATGGAATTTCTCGGACAAGACGATAACTAAAGAACGGAGATAGAATGTCAAAAGGACTGATAATAGTAGAATCACCGGCAAAAGCAAGCACTATAAGCAAATTTCTGGATTACAAGTTTGAGGTGAAAGCCTCAATGGGACACATCAGAGACTTGCCTACAAAAGAGATGGGCATTGATATCGAAAAGAACTTTGCTCCCAGATATGTTCAGGACACCAAAAAGAAGAAAGTGATTGAAGCTTTGAAAGAAGCTGTGAACAAAGCAGATTCAGTTTACCTTGCCAGTGACCATGACCGCGAGGGAGAAGCAATTGCCTGGCATCTGCAACAGGTACTGAAGAAAGAAATTGGCGAGAAACCTGTGCACCGCATCGTCTTTAACGAAATAACCAAAAAAGCCATTCAGGAGTCTGTGTCACATCCCGGCGTTATTGATATGCAGAAAGTGGATTCACAGCAAGCCAGACGCATTTTGGACAGAATTGTCGGCTATAAGATTAGTCCTCTGTTGTGGAGAATTATCATGAAAGACCTGAGCGCAGGCAGAGTGCAGTCTGTGGCTCTAAGACTGATTTGCGAAAGAGAAGCTGAAATTCAAAGCTTTATCCCCAAAGAATTTTGGAAGATTGAAACCAGTTTCTACAAAGATAAACTCCCGCCTTTCAAGGGAACTCTGGAAAGATGGAAAGGCAAGAAAGCAGAAATCGATAATCAGGAACTGGCTGCTGAGATAATCAAAGCTATTACAGACAAAGATGCGAAACTGCTGAAACGGAGCGATACAGTCCGTTCAGTTGAACCGCCTCCGGCTTTTATTACCAGTACTTTGCAACAGGATGCATCCCGCCTGATGAATATGGCAGCGCTCAGAACTATGTCTGTGGCGCAGGAACTTTACGAAGGGGTTGACCTGGGCGGTGAAAGAACCGGTTTGATTACATATATGAGAACAGATTCCTTGCGCATTGCCGAGGAAGCAAATTATTCCTGCCGTCAGTTGATTGAGGAACGCTTTGGCAAAGACTTTGTGCACAAGAGCGTACGTTTTTACAAGAACAAAAACTCGGCTCAGGATGCGCATGAAGCTATTCGTCCCACCGACCCGTTTAAAACCCCGGAATCCATTGCCCAATACCTGAGCAAAGAACAGTTAAAGCTATACACCCTTATCTGGCAACGGTTTATTGCCACTCAGATGAAACCTCTGAAGCTGAAGCATACGGAAGCGAATGTTGCAATTGGGGAAGCGGAATTTCTGTCCACCGGTAATGAAATTGCCGACGAAGGTTGGCTCAAATGCTGGCCCAATTACAATTTCCCGGTCGGTGAGAAAATCTCAGAAGGCTACAAACCGGAAGACACACTGCTTTACGAGCCGTTTATCCCTTCACAGCATTTCACCACTCCGCCTTCACGTTTTACGGAAGCAAGTTTAATCAAAGAGCTGGAAGCCAAAGGCATCGGCAGACCTTCGACCTATGCAGCCATTATCACCACCATCCGAACCCGGAAATACGTTGAGATGGAAAAGAAGTCCTTTGTGCCAACCGATTTGGGAATGCAGGTGAACCGCTTTCTGGTGGAGCGTTTCGATGCCATCTTCAATGTGAAATTCACTGCTGAAATGGAAACCAAACTCGATGAAGTGGAATATGGCAAAGTCGTCTGGTTTGAGCTCATCAGGCAATATTATGACCAATTGGAAAAACTGATAGGCTTGGTGGACATCAAACAGGAACGCAAAGACCTGCAGGAAGAGACAGATTTGGTCTGCGAAGTTTGCAAACAGGGTAAGATGATTATCAAATGGGGCAGAAAAAAGCAATATCTTGCCTGCAGCCGCTATCCCGAATGCAAGAACATGAAGAACTTCAGCAAGGATGAGAATGGCAAGATTACCATCGAAATACCGGAAGAGCTTGATGAGAAGTGTCCGACTTGCGGCAGCGGTTTACTTTTGCGCAAAGGCAGATTCGGAGAGTTTATTGCCTGCTCGACCTATCCCAAATGCAAATACTCCCGTTCCATTGGTTTGGGAGTGAAATGCCCGGACTGTGGAAAGGGTGATGTGGTGAAGCGCAGTTCCAAAAAAGGCAAACCCTTCTATTCCTGCTCCACCTATCCCGACTGCAAATGGATTTCCAATGATAAACCCGTGGATATCCCTTGCACCGAATGCGACAATACCTTTTTGTTTGAGAAATACAGCAAAGCCAATGGCGAGTATAAACTTTGTCCCAAATGCAAGAAAGAGTTTTTTTAATCCGGAGATAAAATGCATTTGAATGATGCTTTCCGCAATTCACTGCAAAGCATAATCAACCATAAACTGCGTTCCTTTTTGACTCTGACCGGCATTGTCATCGGCGTATTGGCGGTTGTGACCATGTTCTCCTCTGTTTATGCCCTCAAAACAGTCGTCAAGAGCAATATGGAAGGCATGGGCTGGAACAATTCCATCATGGTTACACAAAGTTATGAAGAACCGGGCAGCAATTCACGGCAAAGGGTTACATTTCGGCGCACTCCAGAAAATGTGCCGGTGTTGAATTACAACGACTTTCTTGCCATCAGAAGCTCTCTTGCTTACAAAGTCATTTATGGGATGATAGACATCCAGTCTCTCTACAGCATCAAAACCAAGGATGTGCAGGTTTCTCTGCGTGGCACCAACCACGATTACTTCAGTAGTAAAACCTATAATTTGAAATACGGCAGGTATTTTAATCGATTTGAAGAAGAGAATGCCAGCCCTGTGATAGTCCTTGGCTACTATTTTGCTCAGGAGCAATTTGGCACTTCCAACCCGGTGGGCAGGATGATTACTTTGAGCGGTCACCGCTATCTGATTATCGGAGTTTTGGACAAGGACAAGCTTAATCAGAAGAATGGTATGGACTTTGGCAGTTGGGATCGCAAGAACGACCTGAAAGCCGTTTACGTTCCGCTCAAATATGCCAGCACATATTTAGTGTCAAACCGGATGATTCACTACGTTTTTGTGCAATCAAAAGATGAAGCAAGCTATGTCCCGCTCAAAACGCAACTCAGGCAATTGCTGCTTGCCAGGCACAGTATGTATCAGAATTTTGCTTTTCAGGACATTGGCGATCTTTTGATTCGGATAACCAATGAAATTGACACCAATATGAAGAAGTGGAATGTCACGCTATTTGCTATTGCTTCCATCTCATTGATTGTGGGTGGCATAGGACTGTTCAGCACGCTTTTGATTTCCATACAGGAAAAGATGCTCGAAATCG
>Ga0247841_10002641_pt1 | contig 35247 bp, 27 predicted proteins | sample LaCruzMarch2015__2_FD_192410 | JGI IMG/M metagenome (GOLD analysis project Ga0247841, IMG submission 192410) | Freshwater microbial communities from meromictic Lake La Cruz, Castile-La Mancha, Spain - LaCruzMarch2015_18m | ecosystem: Environmental > Aquatic > Freshwater > Lake | place: Spain... | reverse complement strand
GATCGAAGGTCAAAGGTCGAAGGTCGAAGGTCGAAGGTCGAAGGTCGAAGGTCGAAGGTCGAAGGTCGAAGGTCGAAGGTTCCCGCCCAGGCGGGAAAACGGACGCGACGGGGGAGGGACTGAGGGAGAATAAGAATTGCGAATGAGGAAAGGTTTAAGGAGGGGAGAGGGGGGTGTTTTGGAGGCATGAGATACTTTGGTGAGAGGAAGTGAGGGTTTTTAATACAATTTCGGGAAAGATAAGGATTGAAGAATCGGTAATTATCCTGCCTGAGCGGGAGACGTGAATAAAGAATCAGGAAAGTTGAGGAATTCACTTAAAATATGACAACAGGAAGACAATATTTTAAGGAAGCTTTCACACTAAATTTATTTCGTCAATTACCAGAATATTTAATAACAAACGGAGTAAAAATATGGGTAGAAGTAATTTTGCAGAAAGACTTGAGAGTTATGCAAGAATAAATTATAAAAGCGAGGAGAAAATGGCAGAAGCCTTGGGGATTCCGCCGGAGCAATTTTCAGATTATTTATCGGGAAAAACCGAGCCTGATTTTTTCATAATAAAACAACTGGCAGTTTTAGGATGTGATATGAACTGGCTTTTAAGGGACAAAAAGTCGATATTTTTGAATTAACAGGTATCATAAGGGGAGGAGTGCGGAGCCGGATTATAGACAAAAAGTGCGTCTTTCAGACAAAAATAAAATGAAGTTTTGTCTATGATTAAGTCATTACGAATAAAGGAGTTATGGGGATTATAGACAAAAAGACAAAATATTTATGTATTAGTATATTAAAAATATATATATTTACAAGGGGGAGATAGGAAAACGCGTAATTTTTGTCTATAAGGGTATTTTGAGAGAGGGAAAAAAGGGGGGAGAGTGCCCAGAGGCTTACCAGAAGCGGGTCGGATGCTTACCCGAAGGGAGCGATTTTATAGACAAAAGAATTAGCAAAGAGAGTAAAAAAGACAACTATTTGAGGCAAAAAGGGGAAAAAACGGCATTTTGCGGAAAAAACTTCATTTTGTAAGTCATTGTTTTATAAGGAGTTAGCCGGGAGGAATTATGAATTTTGAATTAGGAATTATGAATTAATCCGACCAGTCCTGTCCCGCAAGCAGATGGGGCTTGGAACGCTTCAAATTATAAATTAATTCGTCTAATCAGGGCAGACACGAATCTATACCCTACGGGGAAATATGACCTATGATCCGATATATTTTATAGCTCGTAGTCCGAGACTCTCTCCGTTAGAGTGTGTTGCAAAACGATGTAAACCGTCAGTCAGTCCGTCAGTTGACGGAGAGATTCATTCCTTGTTATTGTTGAATTTCTCAACAATAGTCAAACTTTTTTAATTGGTTGCTCTTCTTAAATTAACTTTGTTTAGAAAAGTCTTGGCTTCCGGTAAGCATCGCCGCCGTATCCGGTAGGCATCCGGGTTTCCTTGTTCTTTTCACAAGTCAAACCTCTTTGATAAGTGTTGAAATATTCAACAATAGCCCCATCCCCCTGTCTCTCTCGTTAATCCTTCAGATTACAGAGAGGTCGGATTTCCTTTATAACTTTATAAATCCGTCAGTAGACGGATCCGTCCACTGACGGACTTTACGAACTTTATAACTTATTCAATCTGAGCAATCTGCGGTTCAGACAGCATTCCTGTGTGATTCTATAAAAAAACACTCCCGCTTAATCCCTCCGTCTTCCGCCTGTCCTTTCCGTCAACTGACGGACGTGGGTTAATTATATTTCATTGCCGTGATTCAATATTTATTTGTAAATTTAGATTATATATTAATTTATTTAATGAATTCATGAGTTCGATTAATTTCCCCATATATCTCGATAACCAATCGACAACACGGACTGATCCGCGAGTGGCTGAGAAGATCTTTCCCTATTTAACCGGTATATACGGGAATCCTTCGTCCACTCATATTTTTGGCAATGAAGCCCGCGCCGCGCTCTCGCTTTCACGGCATATTATTGCAGCTTCTCTTAACACCTCATCAGATGATATTATTTTTACCGGCTGCGCATCTGAATCTATTAATTTGGCTCTTAAAGGTATCGCAGAGTCTTACTTCCCACAAGGCAAAAGGAGGATTATTACTACTACTATCGAACACTCCGCTACTCTTGATACTCTCAAATCACTCCGGGATCAGGGTGTGGAGGTTGTTTATCTCCCCGTGAACCACGAAGGACTTATCAGTACGTCAAACCTTGAATCCGCAATTACTCCCGATACCCTCGTTGTAACGGTTATTCTCGCGAATAACGAGATTGGTACGATTCAGGATTATAGAACAATAGCGGAAATCTGCAGCAGCAAAAATGTTCCGCTCCATTTTGATGCTACCCAGGCTGTAGGGAAAATTGATTTTACATCTTCATTCGCGGGAATTAAATCCCCTCTCCTCTTCTCTTTTTCAGCACATAAGTTTTATGGTCCTAAAGGAATAGGCGGTCTTTTTATCAACCGCTCTAAATCCGCAATAAAAATTACTCCGCAGATTGAAGGAGGGGGTCAGGAAAACGGTCTTCGCGCCGGAACTGAAAATCTCCCCTATATTGCCGGAATGGCTGAGGCATTAAGGCTCTGCTGTGAGTCAATGAACGATGAATCTTCACGGATAGCAGCCCTTCGTGACCTTTTCTTAGCAAATCTTGCTAAAGCAAATATAAAATTCAGGTTAAACGGGTCACTTGAAAACCGGATACCTCATAATCTGAATATTACTTTCCCCGGTGTGCCGGCAGTTTCGCTTCTTAAAGGGGCGCAGGAGATTGCATTTTCAACGGGGTCTGCCTGTTCTTCAAAATCTGCTTTACCAAGCCATGTCCTCAAAACGATAGGACTGACGGATGCGGAGATGAAATCAACGGTAAGGATAGGTCTCGGCAGGTTTAATACTGAAGAAGAAGTAAACTATTGCACATCTAAATTTATTAAAATCATAAACGGATTACAGGAATAATAATGAAAGTTCAAAATCTTGACGAAAAAGTATCAAGCATAATTAATGACAGGCAGGTATTCATGGATTATTTTAAGGCGAGATATCCTGCATTCAACAATTCGAATATTTTCTCAAGGGATCTCCAGTATGCGGTTAAAAGATACCTTGAGTTCAAAGGCTTCAAAGCAGACTTCAAAGATGCCGGGCTGGTTGCAGCTCAGGTAGCAGCTACTTTTGTCAATGACGGCACTTTCCTGGTGATTGATGGGAATACTTTCAGGCTTAAGCAGGAAGCAGTTGTAGCAAATTAATGAATGATAATTATATCGAATGAATGGATGGATGAATGAATGAATGAATGGATGAATGAATGAATGAGCGAATGGATGAATGATTGGTCGGAAGTAAGAAGTGTGAAAATTTTTTGAAAACTATATCATTAATCTCTGTTTCCCCCTTGTAAAGTTAACTGTTGTTACTGGAAAATGTAAATTTTGGAATTATGAAAAAAAGAACAGAAAAAATATCGGATGTACTCCGAAATGCTTATAATCTGGATATAAGTAAATTTGATGACTCCTTTCTGGATAAAATAATCGATAACCGGCTTGCCAAATCCGGATTCAAATCGGTTGAGGAGTATAGCTGTCTGCTTGAACTGAATAAACTTGAGGCTGATTCTTTTGTTGATTCCCTGAGCATTAACTACAGCGAATTCTTCCGCAACCCCATAACGTTCGCTTATATTGAACAACTGATCTTACCTCAATTAGCCGATAGAAAAGTAAAAAACGGTGAAAAGGAAATCAGAATATGGTCCGCAGCGTGTGCATCCGGGCAGGAACCATACAGCATATCCATTCTTTGCAATGAACTGAAAGAGGCAGGTAATAAAGACTTAATGACTCTTATTTTCGGGACTGATAATAATAAAGAGGAACTCCGTAAAGCACAAGCAGGAGTATATTCCCCGGCTTCCCTTGCAAGAGTCGGTCTGAAATTTGCCGGAAAATACTTTTCCAAAAGCGGGGATTCATATTCAGTCCTCCCCTCGGTCAGCGAGAATGTCCTCTTCTCACATTTTGATCTTTTTTCGGAGACTGATACCTGTCCCCCGATCAGCATATACGGAAATTTTGATATCGTATTTTGCTGCAATCTTTTGTTTTACTACAATAAAGAATCCAGAAGTTTGATTATGGATAAACTCAATAAATCTGTTACTAAAGAGGGTTACCTGGTAACAGGTGAATCTGAGAGAAATTTTTTAATGAAGAATAATTACCACGAAGTCTTTCCGGCTTCGGCCATATTCCAACGAAATAATTATTAGGAATGCAGCCATGATGAGAATAAAAGATATTAAAATCGGCACTCAGCTTACAATAATTTTGTCTGTCATCTTGATTTTTTTAGTGATAATAGGGGCTCTCTCCCGGTACCAGTCTGATCAAATTGCAAGCCGGACTGAAATGCTCTACCAACACCCTATGCAAGTGAGGCGTGCATTAGCTGAACTTAAAACGGATATTCTCCAGATTCGCCTTGAGTTCAAGCACTATCTGCTTTCTCAGGATAAAGAGCTCAGGTCTAATTCTTTGCAGGCAAGAGCTGAATATATTTCCGGCGTGGAGAAACAATTCGAAATTTTATATGATCGCTTTCTGGGTCCGGTAGCTGATATCGACAGTGCGAAAAACTCCTTTATACGATTAATTGCCCTTGAAGAGGAAGTGTTTCAAAACCCCCCACAAAACGAAATCACGGCAATTCTGGCAATATCTGATAAACCGGGCAAAATCGGTATTGAGTTTGACAAACTCTTTTACTATATAGGCAAAATTGATCACTATGCAATGGATAAAGGAGATCAGTTTTATTCAGACTCTACTCTTCTGAAACAGTCCTTAACCCGGCAATTGGCTGTCACAATAATAACAATTTTTCTCCTTACTCTTCTTCTTCTGTTTTATCTTCGTAGGCTTATCACCGCTCCCTTGTATGAGCTTGCGGAAGCGACGCAGCGGTTCAGCGAGGGGAAGTATGATGTGCGGAGTTTAAATATATCAAATAACGAAATCGGTCAGCTTTCCGGTTCTTTTAACTCCATGGCTGAGGTAGTCCAGGATCAGCTCATATTAGGCGAAAAATCAGCCCGGTTATCGGCTGTAATGCTAAGCGAGGATGACCCAAGCCGCTTTTGTCATAACTTGCTCGATACTCTGCTTGACCTAACAGGCGGACAGACAGGGGCGGTCTATTTCCTGAACGAAGAGAAAACGGAATTCACCCGTTTCGAGTCTTTAGGAATGGACCGGGAGGGGTGTAAACCTTTCTCGGCTGTTAATTTTGAGGGGGAATTCGGGAAAGCACTTAGCGGGAAAAAGCTCCATCACATCACCACCATTCCCGAAGACACCCGCTTTACTTTCTCCACCGTTACCGGAAAGTTCAAACCCAGGGAAATAATCACTTTGCCAATCCTCTCGGGTGATATAGTATCCGCCGTAATTTCGATTGCTACAATAAAGAATTTTGATAAAAAGGCTTTAGAACTTATCAATGAGATTGAGGCTACTTTAACTGCCCGGCTGAACGGGATACTTGCTTATATAAAGGAAATTGAATTCTCCGACAGACTCGAACACCAGAACCTTGAGCTTGAATCTCAAAAAAGTGAACTCTTCTCTCTTGCAAATGAGCTTAAGGAACAGAATGTGGAACTCGAACTTCAAAAGAAGGAACTGGATCAATCCAACCGCTTAAAAACCACCTTTCTCTCGAATGTGAGCCATGAACTGAGGACACCGCTGAATTCTGTGATTGCCTTATCCGGCGTTCTGAGCAGGAGGCTTGCCGGAAAAATGCCAGAAGAAGAACATGGCTACCTGAGTATAATTGAAAGAAACGGGAAAAATCTCCTTGCCCTCATAAACGATATTCTTGACATTTCAAGAATAGAATCCGGACGGGAAGACGTTGATATTAAATCGTTTAACATCAGTACTCTCGCAAGGGAAATTAAGGACACCCTCGATGTTTCCGCCAATCTGAAAAATATTGCCTTAATAAATTCAGTTAATGATGACCTCCCTCTTCTAACAAGCGACTATGAGAAATGCAGGCATATAATTCTGAATATTGCAGCTAACGCCGTTAAATTTACTGAGCAAGGAAGTGTTGAAATCAACGCCTCCCTGAATGACGATAACCTTGAGATAACTGTTACCGATACGGGAATAGGTATCAGCCCGGAAGTGCTCCCCTATGTGTTCGATGAATTCAGGCAGGCAGACGGAAGCACCGCAAGAAAATATGGCGGAACAGGGCTTGGACTTGCCATTGCAAAAAAATATTCCAATATGCTGGGAGGGCATATTACCGTTGAAAGCACATTGGGGAAAGGTACCTGCTTTACGCTTTCTCTTCCTCTCAGATTAACTCCCGCAATGTTTGATATCCACCGGACTCTTATTTACGAAGATTTTGCTATTCCTGTTAAATCTGATGCAAAAGGAAAAACACTTTTGCTCGTGGAAGATAATGAAGCAGTGATAATCCAGATGAAAGATATTCTTGAAACTGAGGGGTATAATATAATATCCGCAAGAAACGGGAACGAGGCACTTGAAATAATCCGGCGCGTCACTATTCCCGATGCAATGATACTTGACCTGATGATGCCGGAAGTTGACGACTTTGAGGTTCTGAAATCAATCCGCGGAAATGAGAGGACTCAATCCCTGCCGGTGCTAATACTCACAGCAAAGATAGTGACGAAAGAAGAACTTTCTTTTCTTAAGAGCAATAATGTTGCTCAGCTTATAAGGAAAGGCGACATTAACAAAGAGCAGCTACTGAGTGCAATTGCCCGGATTACCGCTTCAAAGAAGAAAGCATACGTTCCGGATAAAATTGAACGGTTATTCAAACCTGTTTCGGGCCAACCTGTTATTCTGATTGTTGAAGATAACCCCGATAATATGACAACAATTAAATCCCTTATCCCCCCGCAGGTAAAGATAATTGAAGCTGAAGACGGCTTGAAAGGAGTCGAGATGGCAATGATACACTCCCCCCATCTGATTTTTATGGACATTGCTTTGCCGGGGATTAACGGAATCGAAGCTCTTAAGGAGATCAGGAGAGAAGAACGCCTTAGGGATGTCCCGGTTATTGCCGTTACTGCCAGCGCTCTGAAGGAAGATATGGAGCGCCTTATCGAGATTGGTTTTGACGGATATTTTTCCAAACCAATTGACATTAACCTCTTTCAATTAACACTGAACAAATTCTTAAACTATCAACCCTTATAACAATGGCGAAAATACTTGCGATAGACGACAATAAAGATAACCTTATAAGCCTGAGTGCTATAATTGCGGATGTTCTCCCCGGCTCCGTTTTTCTTACCTCCGATGATGGCTTGAAAGGAATTGAGATAGCTTTTGTGGAAGACCCGGATGTAATTCTCCTCGATATACTAATGCCCGGGATGGACGGATTCGAGGTTTGCCGGAGAATTAAAAGCAATGAGTTTATTTCAGACATACCTGTTATCTTTCTGACCTCACTGAAGGAGACAAAAGAGACTCTAAGGAGAGCCCTGGAATTGGGTGCCGATGCTTTTCTTACTAAACCGATTAATGAGGCTGAGTTTGTTGCGCAAATCCAGGCAATGTTTAAAATCAAAGATGCTAATATCTTGAAAAAGAGAGAAAAAGAAACTCTGGCTAAACAAGTTGAAGAAAGAACCAAAGATCTTCAGAACAGCCGGAATGAAGCTCTTATCCTCCTTGAAAAACTGAAAATAGAAAACGAGACAAGGAAAAGAAAAGAAAAAGAGATTAAGTTTCAGGCAGTTTTGTTGAACTCAATAAGTGAGTCTGTTATTGCAACCGATCTTAACGGAAAGATTACTTACTGGAATAAAGGGGCTGAGATTAACTTCGGGTGGAAAGAAGAAGAAGCTTTGGGAAAGGATATTCTCGATATGACTTCTTCTGTCACGTCCCATGAGCAAGGGGCGGAAATTGTAAAAAAACTACTTCAGGGAGAAACGTGGAAAGGTGAATTTCTTCTTAAGCGTAAAGACGGGACTCACTTTCCCGGTTCTGTGCATGACTTCCCGATATTAAGCGAGAATAATGAATTAACCGGCGTGCTCGGTGTATCTTTCGATATTTCGGAATTAAAAGCCGCTGAAGAGAAACTTAAGTATTACAACGAACGGCTGAAATTATTGACCAAAGTTACTGAGCAGGTAATCGGTACTCACTCCATCAAAATTGCCGCAAACATTATGTTAAAAGAGATCCTCTATGCCTTTAAGGCAGATACCGGGATTATCAGAGTGTTCAATGAAGAAGGGCTAATAGTCCTGACGAAGGAAAACGTTCCTGATGATACTATTGTTAAAGTGTTCCCTGCTGACTTTGGAATATTAGGTCAGATTCTCAAAACAAAAACGCCAATTGCAATAAAAAATACAGGCACTGATGAAATAACTAAAAATATTACACATTTTCATAGAAATGCTTTCCTTTTCCATTCCTATGCCGGAGCCCCCCTCCTGATAACTGATAAAGTGATCGGAATCATAGGAATTTACAATATTACACGGGAGATGGAATTTTCTGAAGAGGACCTCGCCCATCTTCAGATAGCAGCAAATCATATTGCCGCCGCTATTGAGAATGATAACCTCTACAGAGAAATACTTTCAAAGAAAACAGAACTTGAAAATGAAATAAGTACCAGAAAAAAGACCGAAGCCAACCTCTCTCAAAGCGAAGAACAGCTTAGCCTGATGGTGAAGGCGACCAACTCCGTATTCTACAGACTCAGTTATTCCAACATGCGTTATGAGTATATTCATCCTGCTATTTTCAACCTTACCGGATATACTCTCGCGGAAATTAATGAGACCGGTTTCAAAGCCCTCGTATTGAAAATTGAAAATGCGGGTGGGGAAAAGATGGACCCTGAGAAGTTGGAGTCCGAAAGGCAGAAACTGAAATATGAGTTCCACGCAGACTACATGATAAGAAAAAAGGACGGGGAGATCCGCTGGCTTTCCGATCAGTCAAATCCCTATTATAATGAGAATGGAGAACTGACAGGATCTATTGGGATGCTCCTCGACATTACTCAGCGAAAAGAGGCAGAACAGGAAATTAAACGGGCAAAAGAGAAGGCGGAGGAATTGGTCAGCGTAAAATCGAGTTTCTTCGCTAATATGAGTCACGAGCTTAGAACCCCTCTTGTCGGAATTATGGGGTTTTCGGAATTGTTACGGGAAGAACTAAAGGGAATGGAAGAATTACAACAGAGTGCGGATTTTATAAACATAAGCGGTAAGAGGCTTCTTGAAACTCTCAATTTAATTCTCTCAGTCTCAAAGTTTGAAGGCGGTAAAATAGATTTGAAGCTGGAAGAAGGGAATATTATTCCGATTCTTCAGGAAATTTGTACCCTGTACATGCCCATTGCAGAGAAGAAAGGTTTGAACCTTGAATTCTGGCATGTGAATGATGTTATACTTTCTTATATCGACTTAGTCCTGATAAAGTCTGTTTTCGATAATATCGTTAATAACGCAATTAAATTTACAGACAAAGGGAGTGTCAAAATCACGTCTGAAATTGAAGAGAATGAGGCTGTTATCAGAGTAAGTGACACCGGAATCGGAATTAGTCAGGATAAACAGGATATTATATGGGAGGAATTCCGGCAGGTGAGTGAGGGTTTATCCAGAAGCTTTGAAGGAACCGGTCTGGGACTGACAATAACAAAGAAATATACCGAATTGATGGGCGGGAAAATTCAACTCACGAGTACTCCCGGTTTTGGTTCCACATTTACGGTCAGGTTTCCGATTTCATCCATCAGGGGATCGGATTTTCAATATTCCAAAGAAAGACGTTTAACACCGGATAAGGAAACGGAAACATCGCGAATACAGCCTGAAAAGAAAAGCTCAATCCTTTGTGTTGAAGACGATGAACCCACCATTCAGATTGTTTTATATACGACAAAGGGGTTGTACAGCATGGAAATTGCAAAATCCGCAGAGATTGCATTGAATAAGGTGAACGGCAAGGTTTATGACGTCATCCTGATGGATATAAATCTGAGGAAGGGAATGGATGGAGTGGAACTGACAAAGCTTATCAGAAAAATGCCCGAATATAAGAATGTCCCGATAATTGCGCTGACAGCATACGCGGCTGATTCGGACCGGGAAAGGTTTCTTGCCGGAGGGATGAATGATTACTTATCCAAGCCATTCAGTAGAAAACAGCTCCTGGAGACTATTGAAAAAGCCCTGAAAAAATAGTTGTTAATCCGATTAGTCTCTGCCGTGTCCTTCAACTGATGGACGTACAGGAGTGGCGGGTTTTTCCCATGCGTCGCGTAAACTAAAAATCGCTATCCCATACGCCACCGCAACATTCAGCGATTGTTTTATCCCCTGCTGCGGTATCTCAATAGCGAAATCACATTCGTTCATCAGTTCCTCTTTGACACCCGAAATTTCATTCCCCACTATAAGGCATACCGGAAATTTGATCTTATCAAGCCGGTTATATTCTACGCTCCCCTCCGCTATCTCAAGGGCGCAAATGGTATATCCCTCCCCTTTCAGTTTCTTTACCAGTTCCACGGAATCTTTCACGCTTTCCCATTCAACGCTTTCAACAGACCCCAGTGCCGTTTTTTTTACTTCTTTCTTGTCTCCCGGCGGTGTGTATCCGCCGAGGTAAAGCTTGCTTATCCCCGCACCGTCAGAGGTGCGGAAAACCGAGCCTGCGTTATAGCTGCTCCTTATGTCGGAAAGGAGGACGGTGACGGGCATCTTTTCAACTCCCCTTATCTCCCCTAAACTGTGCCTTTTTATCTCTTCATGCTTTAATTTACGGATTGTCATACTGTGATGCTAACTGTCCGCAGGCTGCCTGTATGTCATCTCCGAATGTGTTGCGTACCATCACGGTAACTCCCTCATCCCTGAGCTGCCTTACCATCTGATCAATCCTATACAGGCTCGACGGTTCAAGTTTTGAACTTAATCCGGCTGGATTCATGTGGCGAAGTGAGTTGAAAGGAATTATGTTAAGTTTGGAAGGTATCCTCCTGTTAAGGCGGATTAAGGCATCCACATCTTCTTCCCGGTCATTAATGTCTTTCAGCATTACATATTCAAAAGTGATGCGGGACTTCAGCTTTTGAAAATAGTAGCTTAATGCTTCCAGGTTAATTTCCAGAGGATATTTTTCATTTATAGGCATCAACATGGTTCTGATATCGTCGAAACAACTGTGAAGGGAAAAAGCAAGTTTGTTCTTCATCCCGATATCTGCAAGTTTTATGATTATAAGTGGTATACCTGCCGTTGATACGGTAACTTTGTTGATAGGGACACGCTTGGTAATTTCTTCGCTGAAGATTAGCAGTGAACGGGCAGTCTCCCTGAAATTAATAAGGGGCTCTCCCATTCCCATATATACTATATTTGTGATAGGTCTGTCATAGTTCTTTTGCGAAAGCATGTACTGATCGAATATCTCTCCGCTCGTCAGGTTTCTTCTGAAGCCCATCAATCCTGTTGCGCAGAATTTACAGTCAAGCGGGCAGCCTATCTGGCTTGAGAGACAGAGAGTTACGCGCTCCTCTTCCGGGATTATTACGGATTCAATAAATTGCCCGTCTTCTGTCTTAAAAATGAATTTTACGGTTCCGCTTTCTTCACTCACCCTTTTTTCTTCAAGCTCAAGCGATACAATGGCGGTTAACTCGCTTAACTTCGATCTCAATGTTTTCGGCACATTCCCCATCTCATCATAACTCATGACCATGTGATTGTATAGCCAGTTGAACACTTGTTCTCCCCGGAATGCCTGTTCTCCTATTGTGTGAAAATAGGTTTTAAGCTCTTTCCTGGTCATTCCTTTTAACTGGACTTTTTGCCCCTCCGGTAAGTTTAGAAATTCTAATTCGTTCATCGTAATCCTCTTATCTGGTAACTTATTCCTTGAATTTGTTTTATTTTGGATTTATTTGGAAAATCACACTTTCAATTGTAAGAATTTTTCGTATAAAAAAATAGAGAAAAATTAATTTTAATAATATTTTTCTTTTTTTTGCTATTTTAGGACTTAAATTTTATATAATTCATTGATAAATATTACTCTGCAACCCCAAAATTTTGAAAGGAATCTATTATGAAACTAATTCCCGTTCTGCTGATATCCTTCTTTTTAGTCATTTCCCTCTTCCCTCAAACGGTTGTCAAAGATAAAGCGATTTTCACCCCTCCCCAGAGAGGGTACTACCAGTATATACTGGACGAAATTGAAAAATTCATTACAAAACCGAAAGAGACTTCAAATCAGCTCAGGATGGATTTTTCTCCCTATAACCTCCCAAAGTCCATAGACGAGTTTAAGTCTGTATGGCATAACACTCCGAGGAATCAGGGGATTACCGGTACCTGCTGGTCATTCAGTATGACTTCCTTCTTAGAATCCGAAATTTACAGGCTCCATAATAAGAAACTTTCCCTCTCCCAAATGTGGACTGCCTACTGGGAATTTGTTGAAAAGGCGAAAGGATTTGTTCAATCCCGCGGAACAACTGTCTTTGGAGAGGGTTCTCAATCCAACGCGGTCAAAAGAATCTACAAGACTTACGGAATTGTCCCCTTCTCCGCTTATTCGGGACTCCTTCCGGGACAGATTGTGTTTGACCACGGCAAAATGATTAAGGAAATGACCGACTACCTCGCTTCAATAAAGCAGAATAATTCCTGGTCGGAAGAAATGGTAGTTGCTAACATAAAGTCCATTCTGAATTATTATATGGGAACGCCTCCCGAATCTTTTACCGTTGACGGTGTGGTTTATACTCCGAAATCTTACTTTGAAAAAGTATTCCCTCTTAATCTTGATGACTATATTGATTTTATGTCCCTGCTTCAGGCACCGTTCTATAAGCTCGGCGAGTATCCTGTCCCCGATAACTGGTGGCACAATAAAGACTATCACAACATCCCCGTATCAGACTTTATGATGATTATTAAACGGGCTGTCCGCAACGGATATTCTATCTGCATCGGCGGAGACGTTAGCGAACCAGGTCTTGACAGCTTTCACGAAGTGGCAATGATCCCCACATTCGATATACCTTCTGAATATATAGACGATAACTCCCGTCAGTTCCGCTTCTCTAATGAGACCTCGACTGATGATCACGGTATACATATCGTGGGTTATAAGGAAGATGGCGGCAAGGACTGGTATTTGATAAAGGATTCGGGGTCCGGCGCTCAAAACGGCAATAATAAAGGATACTACTTTTATCACGAAGATTTCGTAAAACTCAAAATGCTCGGTTTTTCAATCCATCGTGATGCAGTAAAAGATATTTTAGAAAAATTTAATAAATAATCCGACGAGTCGGAAAAATTCACTAATTTAAGAAAGTACCTGGAATGGAAGCGTTCGAAAAAATCATTTCTGATATAGCCGGTTATATATGGGGAGTACCCCTGATAGTTCTTCTCTTTGGAACTCACCTCTTCCTGACATATAAAACAAAATTTATTCAAAGATATATCTTTAAAGCAATTAAAATTTCCTTCAGTAAAAAGCTTGAAGGGGAAGGAGATATCTCTCAGTTTGGTGCTGTTGCTACTGCGCTTGCCGCGACAATCGGAACCGGTAATATCGTAGGCGTTTCGACCGCAGTTGCAGCCGGTGGACCCGGAGCAGTTCTCTGGATCTGGCTTACCGGGATTTTTGGTATTGCAACAAAATATTCTGAGGCACTCCTCGCTGTTAAATACAGAATTAAAAATGCAGACGGATCTATGGCCGGCGGACCTATGTACGCTATTGAGCGCGGAATGGGGATGAAATGGCTGGCTGTCCTTTTCGCCGCCTTTACGGCAATCTCTGCTTTTGGAATCGGCAACATGGTCCAGTCCAACTCTATTTCTCATCTCGTGAATGAAACTTTTGGTGTTCCGATGTGGATTACGGGAATTGTTATAACAATTATCACCGCTGTTGTAATTCTTGGCGGAATTAAATCCATTGCAAAAGTATGCGAAGCCCTTGTCCCCTTTATGGCAATTTCTTATATAGTCGGTTGCATAGCATTGCTTATAATCGGTTACTCTACAATTTTTGACTCTATCATTCTCATTTTCAAAAGCGCTTTTACCGGTCAGGCTGCAATCGGCGGATTTATAGGAGCGGGAGCCAAAGAAGCTGTCCGTTTTGGAATAGCACGCGGGTTATTCTCAAATGAATCCGGACTCGGTTCAGCCCCGATTATTGCTGCTGCTGCTACTACTAAAAACCCTGTTCGCCAGGCACTCGTCTCATCCACCGGAACTTTCTGGGATACGGTTGTCGTTTGTGCTTTCACCGGTATTGTTGTAGTGAACTCTCAGGACTGGAAGCTTGGACTTGAAGGAGCTGCACTCACAAGATCTGCCTTTTCTCATATTAATATTGTCGGCCCTATTTTCCTCTTCATTGGTCTTCTTACTTTTGTTTTCTCCACAATCCTCGGCTGGTCCTATTACGGTGAAAAAGCAGCCGAATATCTTTTTGGTGTAAAGGCAATTATGCCTTATCGTTACTTATGGGTTGTTGCCGTTTTCGTTGGTTCCGTAGTTTCCCTTAATCTCGTATGGTCTTTCTCAGATATTACCAATGCACTTATGGCAATTCCGAATTTAATTTCTCTGATTATGCTGCATAAAATTGTTGTCTCTGAAACCAAAAAGTATTTGTGGGAAGGTGATATTGAACAAAGCGGTGAGTGATTCACGTCACGATATTTTTCAAATAATTTAACAATTTATTTTTTTCTGAAGTGAAACTTTGATACATTTGTAAGTGTTTTTCTTTTTAATAATCTAAGAAAACTAAAATTGTGTGATTAATTAATTTAAAACAATCTTAAAGGAAAAAAAATGAAAAAATTGTTCGTTCTATTCGCTATCTTGTTCGCTTTTAATTTTGCTAATGCTCAGCAGATGTCTGTAGGCATTGGCGCTAATTTATTCCTCCCTACGGGATCATTCGGTGATGCAGTTGGTACCGGTATTGGCGGAAACGTAAAATTTGAATATAAATTGCAACCGGGTATAAACCTCACAGGAGCAATTGGTTATTTGACTTTTTCTGCAAAAGAAGCAGATTTCGGTTGGGAATATTCAGTTATTCCGGTTTTAGTTGGTGCAAAATATTTCTTCGCAAAGGGTACCCCGGTATACGGAACACTTGAAGCCGGAATGAACTTTGCCTCAGTTACTGTAAAGATTCCTACATACGTTATTGGAGGAGTTACATACGGCGGCGGAGAAGTTAGCGAAAGCGGAAGCAATTTCGGATACGTTTTTGGAGCAGGATACGAACTTCCTCTCGGCAAAGCTATTTTAGATATCTCTGCAAAATATCAGACTTTTGAATCTGAAGTTTCCGGTATCAACATCGGCGTAGCTTATAAACTTCCTATCTAATAATAGTTTATCCGGTTAAATTTAAGGGCGGGTCTTCCGCCCTTTTTTTTTTCTTTCCCCCTGTTGCCTTCAATCTGTCAGATTTCCTTTTGCAGACTTCTTTTTTTTACCCTATCTTTAAATATGAAAAAAAATATTATTACCCGAAAGATTACCACTGAAGATGCCGCTGCATATCTCTCCCTGGCTCTCCAACTTGACAGCGAGTCACATTTCCGGGCTTATGAACCGGGTGAAAGACCCGTTTCTATTTCCGGTATGAGAGATTACATCTCTAAACTTCTGGACTCTCGCAACAGCATGATCTTCCTTGCATACTCTGATAATATTTTATGCGGCTATCTCGAGGCAATCGGCGGTACATATAACCGCAACCGCCACTCTGTGCATGTCAACCTCGCTGTCCTTAATGAATATGCCGGCATCGGTGCTGCAACCTCCCTTTTTGAAAATCTTTTCAACTGGGCTTACGTAATAAAAATCCACAGGATTGATCTTACCGTCTTCACTTATAACACGCCGGCAATCAATTTGTATAAAAAGCTCGGGTTTGAAACAGAAGGAATTAAAAAAGACTCCTTTAAGGTCGACGGAGCTTTTGTGGATGAGTATATAATGTCAAAATTTTTATCAACGGCAAATTAATTTGGTTATGACAATGAAAAATATGATCTCTGCTTTTTTATTGATACTTCTGATATTCCCTTTTCTGCTCACATTTTCGCAGTCCGCGGGTGACTATTCGGAATACGGGAAACTTGTCAAAATTCCTCTATCGTCTGCCCCCTTCCCCCATCCCTTAAGAAGCAGCGGCCACACCTACAATGGGAAAGAATACCCGGCTGATATCCATTACTCTGACAGCACTGTTGCAATCTTTATCCCGAACGGATTTAACCCGGAGAAAACTACTGATTTTGTTTTTTACTTCCACGGCTGGTATAATAATATTGATACTGCCCTTGCCCTGTTTAATATAACTGAGCAGTTCACAGAATCAGGGAAAAATGCAATATTAATTTTCCCTGAAGGGCCCCGTAATTCTCCCGATTCCTTCGGAGGTAAACTGGAAGATTCTCTCGGCTTTCAAATATTAATGAACGACATTCTGGAATATCTCTCCCATACAAACACTATCCATGGGAAGAATATCGGATCTATAGTCCTTTCAGGTCACAGCGGTGCTTACCGGATTATCTCATCAATCATAATGGTTGGCGGCCTTACTCCTTTCATAAAAGAAGTCTATCTATTCGATGCACTTTATGACCGTCTCGCAGTCTTCACTCAGTGGATTATTGAAAGCAAAGGGAGGTTTATTAATATTTTTACACCGGAAGGAGGTACCAAAGACATGTCTCTTCTGATGATTGAAGACCTGACCGACTGGAACGCACCCCCCCTTCTGATAATTGAGTCGGCTGTTGATGAAGATATACTCATGAACAACAAAGTAATATTTATAGATTCCCCGCTTGAACACAATGACGTAATTGCAAAGAATAAACAATTTTTTTATTACCTTAAAACAAGTTCCCTGATGAACATACAATAAGCGGAAGATAATAATGAATTGGTATGTGAATTCATTTCACGAAATCCCATTCCGGGAGCTATGATCCGGTTTGCTATCCCTCATTCATTTTGTTCGCCGTCAAACGATCTTAGTGATTTAAGGCATTTGCCGTTTCTTCCCTTTTTTATATATTGAGAATATGTTTAATTTAATTTCAATTGATTTCGAAAGGATGATTATGTCCGGTGCAAAATATTCTTTTGTTGTATTACTCTCCCTCTTTTTAATCCTCCCGTTCGGAGGCTGTAAAAAACCCCCAAAACCAAAAACTCCCGAATCTGCCATGAATGAAGAAGTCAAAAACGGCAACTCCGGAGACGAAACCGCAAAAGGTAAAATCCCCCGTAAATACGGCATCAAAAGCGGCTATGTGGAAATGGACGTAAAAAATAATTTTATTAATGTTCCGATAAAATCAAATATTTATTTTGATAAATACGGTGACCTTGAAATGACTGAAGAAAAAAGTGAAATGGAGATGATGGGACAGAAAATTATTACCCATACCCGCCGTATTACCAGAGACGGGTTTATTTATACAATTGATATGATCAAAAAAACAGGAACAAAAGTAAAGATCAATTCCTTCGCGGAGCTTAACTCTTTTGATTTCTCCAAATACTCGGAGGATATTCTGAAAAAGTGGAATATCAAGATACTCCCTGAAGCCACTGTCCTGGACAAAAAATGCAAAGTCACTTCATTTGAATCCTCGACTATGAAAGGGACTGTCTATGTCTGGCAGGGAATCAACCTGAATTCCGAAATTTCAATTTCCGGCATGGAGATGAAATCAAAAGCCACTAAACTTGAAACAAATATCCCGGTGAAAAAAGATCTCTTTGAAGTCCCCGCGGGTATCAAAATTTTATAATTATCAATATAAGGAGCAAATATGAGAATTTTAATTCTTCTGCCGCTGATTTTTTTCTTTTCCGCTGCTAATATCTTTTCCCAAATAGATATCTTGGGAAAAATAAAAGATAAAGTTGAAAAGAAAGTGGATGAAAAAACCGATGAGGGTATTGACAAAGGTATAGAAGAAATCGAAAAGGGAATTGAGGAAGGAGTAGAAGAAAATCAGGAGGACCCCGAAAAGAAAAATGATCAAGAAAAAACCGAATCTAATCAGGAAGACCCTGAAAAGAAAAATAATCAAGAGAAAACCGGATCTAATCAGGAAGACCAGCTAAAAATATATTCAAAATTTGAATTCGTCCCGGGAGATAAGATTGTCTTCTATGATGATTACACAGAAGAGGAAGTAGGAACTTTCCCTACTCGCTGGAATACTAATTCCACAGGCGAAATCGTAACTCTTAGCAAATACCCCGGGAAATGGCTTAAGCTTAAAAACGGCGCATCATATCTTCCTGAAATTCAGGCTCCTTTCCCGGAAGATTTTACTGTAGAATTTGATATTATTTTCCTTGATCCATCCGGAAACGGAGGCAGGGTCGGTGATATTATTCTTCATACTCTGGCAATCCCGGAAGGTGAAAGAGATTTTATCAACCACCCTTATGGTTATAATCCTTCGGAATCCAATGCCACACTGCTCGTCACAACCACTATCCAAGCCTCTGAAATTGCTTCGATTCTGTATGAAAATTCTCTGAACGGTGAGAGTTACGGAATAAATTCCAGTGCAACGTTCAAACTTTTTGAGGGGAAACTCGGAAAGCCGGTTCACTTTGCGATAACTCAAAACAAATTAAGATATCGAATGTGGGTTGATGAGAAAAAGGTTCTTGATCTCCCCAGATTTGTACCTCCGGCCGTATTTAATACTTTTATGATCGGGCTCTGGGGCTGGTATGCGGATGATGATTTGAACCAGTGCTTCCTTTCCAATTTTAAGTTTACAACGGCAATGGCGGATGTCAGGAAAACTTTTGAGAAAACTAAAAAGTTTGTTACCACCGGAGTCCTGTTTGATGTTAACTCAGATATAATCAAACCACAATCTTACGGAACCCTGAAACAGATCGCGGACCTGATGAAAGATAATAAGGACAAATTCAAGGTTGTTGGTTATACGGACTCGGATGGTGATGATAAGTCAAACCTGACTTTATCGAAGAAACGTGCTGATGCTGTTATTCAGTCCTTGATTTCTGAATTCGGAATTGATGTGTCAAGACTGGTTTCAGAAGGAAAAGGCGAATCAGATCCTGTTGGAGACAATAAAACTCCTCAGGGGAAAGCCTCGAATCGCCGCGTCGAAATAATTAAATTGTAAAATCAGATTTCCGGGTATAAGTGGAATGGTGCCTGAATAAATATTCATGACATCATTCCGCAGCCCGGTTGAATATCTTGACAATTGTGTGAACTGCCAGAACCACTCCTATCCCGATTAACATCGGCTCCCCTTCCATTCCGGAAATAAACCAAAGGAAACTGACAATAGCAGCAAGTATGCTCTCTCCGAGCAGCCACTCTGTTTTTATTCTTAATCTTGGATAATAAGCGGTAATTATCAGCACAAGTAGTGAGGGAATGCAAACAGATCCTATTGTGTACCACATTGTGATTACCGAAGGGACCATATATGCCAGCATAACCGATAAAGTGGTTGTGACGATGAGGCCGATTGAAGTGAGTTTCCTGATGTTTACTCCTTCAAACTCCGGGGAGAACTTCCTGATAAAATCAACGCTTATTGTGGTCGCTGAAAGAAAGAGAAAACTGTTTAGTGTGGAAACAATAGTCGCAAACATAGCCGCGTAAAATAATCCTTTTAATCCTCCGGATAATACTTTTTCTGCGAGGAGCGGGTAAGAGAGAACCGGTTGCGGAAGATCGGGCAGGATTGCTTTGGCATAAAGTCCGATTCCGTTGGTCAGGAAATCAAATAAAGCCCAGAAGAAAACGGAAATTATTATTCCCCATTTTGCAGTTTTTCCGGAAGAAGCTGAATATGTCCTTTGATGAAATCCGGGATCGGCGAAAGTCCATGCTGCAATAAGAAACCAGACTATTATGAAAAACGGCGATGCCTCCCCGGTAAATCTGAGATGAGCAGCAGGCAAATTGCTTTCCAGAAATGAAAGCCCGCCAAAGTTAAAAACCAGTACAGCCAGTGTGATTATAAATCCGCCGAACATGACGAAAAACAGAAAAGAATCTACCCAGACATTCGCTCTGAATCCGCCCCAGAAAAGATAGATCATAGAAATGACAGCCCCTATAATTAAGGCGGGAAGAATCCCTGTCCGGAAAACAAGATCAATAAGGCTTCCGACCATAAGAAGATACGGAGCCGGAGTCACAAGAATAAAGACAAGGATTGCAGACCACAATCCTGCTCCTTTTCCGTATTCGCGGAAGATCTTTTCGGGGATAGTAAACAAATTCGCGCCTCGTATCTTTTTAACTAAAAAAAGAGCGAAAAATATTGCAAAGAAGTAATACGGGAATCCCTGTGTAAACCAGGCAAGCAGTCCGTAGCGGTAACTGAATTCCCCCACTCCTAAAATGCCCCCATACCAGGTGGAAACGTTTATAAGGACAAAAGTGAAAAGCCCAACGTTCCTCCCTGCAAGCAGAAAATCATCTGCTTTGGAGGTCGTTTTCCTTGAACTTAGCAATCCAATAAGGATTGTCAGAAAAACAAAAACCCCGATTACAAAAATATCCCATCCGGAAAATTCAACCATTTCTAATTATTGATTTCAAGTCCCTGACTATAACCAGTTCCCCCTTGTCAGCTTTGATGACTATTCTCTCCCCGAGTGCCTCATTGCTCGTCCCTTCTCTCTTTCCGAAAAGAAGTTTTTCTCCGTTCAGCGGATACCTTAATCCCTCAGTGGTTATCTCTGTTTTCTCATTGAATGAAAAGAGGGATATCCTCTCTCCCCGTTCCGCAGAGAAGACTGCTTCACCTCTTATTACCTGAAGAACTGAATCGGGAGTAACCATCATAATTTTCTTACTTTCTGAATTGCGAAGAAGTATGCTTATATTGCCGAGTGTATGATCAATCCTCTTTCCCGTCCCGCCAATAAGAAGGAACTCCAGACACCCCCTGGAGCCGGCAAACTCAATACATTTTTCAATATCGGTATCGGACTGGCGATCTATCTTCACAATGACGGTTTCTTTAGGAAGTTTTCCAAGGTAGTATTTTGATACCGAGTCAAAATCCCCGATGACGTAATCTGTTTTAAGTTTGAGAAGCATAGCATTTCTCAAGCCGCCGTCTGCGGAAATTATTACAGGATTAATAAATTTCTTTATAAAGAAATCAACATCTTTTTTATCCGGGATTTCTCCCCCGCCAATAATAATACAACGCCTGAATTCCTTTTCCATTTTAATATACTACCTTAAGAGTCAAAAAATAAGATCTCTGCGCAGCGGGGAAAAAGTTATCCCGCCCAAATCCGGTCATCAGGTATTTTTTATCAAATATGTTCAGCACCTCACCCAGTAAGTTTACACCGACACCGAGAAGTGAAAAATTATAACCTGCCCTGATATCAAAAACCGAAAAAGCATTGACAACCGCCTGATCATCTTCTGCAATATCCGGATTTTGTGAATTATCCGTGTACTGCCTTCCGTTGTGCCTGAAAAACAATCCGATATAGTATCTGTCAAAATTATAAATCAGTGAAGAATTAATAATTATTTCCGGCGCATTTGCTATGTAATTTCCGTCCCTGCTCAGCGGCATTCCTGCTGCATCATATTCTGTGAAGCGAATATATCTGTTCTTTGACAAATTCAGGTTCGCATGGAGATCCAGTCCTGTAAACAGTCTGTATGTCCCTTCCAGTTCGAATCCTATATGCCGTGTCCTTTCCGCATTTCCTACCCTCGGTTGCCCATAGACATCCAATCCGCCGGATGGAACAATTTCGTTCTGAAACTCCATCCAATATAAATTGGCATTAATTCTCATAAAGGGATTGTTGTACCTGTGTCCCAGTTCAAAATTCAATAGCCGTTCATTCTTCACAAGTGGTTTTGAGTAGTCGTAATTATCGTTGCTGCCTGTTTCGAATTGCGGTTCAACACCCCATGAGGCGGACTCTGCCTCATATAAATTCTTTAGGGGTGGTTCCCTGTGTGTCAGTGCAGCACTTGTGTAAAAACTTGCCCGGTCATTCAGATTATAATTCGCGCCGGCTTTGGGATTCAGGAACAGATACGGAGTTGTGAAATCGTGACCCCTGTACAATTCATAGTATAACCGGTACTTTTGATAAACAGCCTGTAAATCGGTCAGAAGTGCCCAGGAATCCGATAAATTCAACAGGTTATTAATATATGCCGAGTAAATTTCCTTCCCCCCTTTATATTCATAAAAGTGGGGCGCCCTTTCTCCTGTAAGAGGCAGCCCGTCTCCCGATTCCAGCCTGCCCCAGTGAAATGAGTCATGCTTTCTGATCTCAAGACCGGCAATCAATTTTCCGGAATTATATTTCATCTCTGCTCTCGGAAGCCAGCCGAACTGGTCATTGTCCACATAAGCCCTGATGACCGTATTGGCAGGTATTGACGAGGAGGGATCGAGCCTCAGATAACCCGGTGTTCCCCAGCTTCCGTCAAAATCGAAATAACCGTCCCCTGAAAAATAAAAAAGAGTATTATGGAGATTTACATCTTCGGACAATCTGATATCGTGCAGCAAAGAAAACTGAGGTGAACTTAGATACTCCCTGTCCCTGCTAATTTCTCCGTAATTAAATTTCCTCTGTTTGGAATCATCATTATAGCTTTTTGGAATTCCATAGAATGCCAACCCGTCCTTCTGAGGTCCCCCGTGGAAATTGAATTTCAAAGATTGAATCCGGTCCACATAACTTGCAGAGACAAAGAACTTCCAGAATTTAGACCACGACCAGTTCCTGTACCCGTCGGAAGTGACTCTCGTAACTCTCCCGAAAAAGTTAAGATGATCAAGCAGCATTCCGGAACTGCCTGAGAGTGAAAACCGCTGAGTATTAAAACTTCCCATTCCTAACTCAGCAGCAAGCGAAGCAACACTCCCCCCCCCTTTTGTCACCAGGTTTATTGACCCGCCTATCGAAGGAGGCCCGTAAAAAGTAGCTCCGGCACCCCGCTGAATTTGTGCGTCCTCAAGTGATCCGGCCAGATCAAAAAAATTAATCCAGTAAACACTGTGTTCTTCGGGATCATTCTGTGGAATTCCGTTTATAAGCACGGATATTCTTTTCTGGTCGAATCCTCTCAGCCTGAGATATGTATACCCGATTCCGTTCCCGTTCTCGCTATGAAATGTAACAGACGGAAGTGTGCTCAGTGCGAATGCCAGATCATTGCTGCCTGTTATTTTCCCGATTTCTTCAGCACCGATATTTGAGAAAGTCACCGGTGTCTCACGCTCAGTTCCGCGGGTTGCGCTTACAGTTATTTCCTGAACCGGAATGGACTCCCCTTTTAATATGAATATTTCTCTCTCCTCTTTGCTGTCGAGATTTACAAACTTCTTTAACGTCGCATATCCGACAAAAGAAACAGAGATTTCATATTCCCCAGTCGGGAGATTAAGAAATTCCGCATTGCCGGACTCATCAGTCGTGGTAAAAAGTTTAAGATTCCGGATCCCGACAGTTGCATTAGCCAGTTGATTGTTTTCTGTTTCCGAAAAGACATTTATTCTCAAATTTCCTGTCTGCTGGGGAAATATCCCAATCACGGGAATTATGAAATAAATAAATAGTAATAAAAATGTCTTCATATTTAGCACAAAAAAAAAGCCGTTCTTGAAAGCGCAGGGTTTCAAAAACGGCAAAATTATAACTCCCTACGCCAGAATTACCTGGATCAGGTTCAAAGGGTATATTCTCAGCCCGCCGTTGACGGACACCCCGCTTGCTGAAGCGAAAACGTTCAGCAACTCAAAACTAAAAAGAACTTAATTACTTAATAACCAACTTCTGACCGATATCAATTCTAGTACCTGTCAGCTTATTTAACTTCTGTAACTTATCGACCGAAATTTTATATCTCTTTGCAATCGAATCAAGAGAATCACCTTTTTTCACTAAATACTGATTCTTCTTAACAACCGTCTGGTTGGATTCCTTGTTTTTGGTCTCCTTAGTTGTTGTTTCTTTTTTATTCTTCACGGTGTTCTTTAAATCGTTGCTTGAAATATTGGAATAGACTTTTATTTTCTGTCCTGCATTTATTCTGTTCGATTTCAACCCGTTCCATTTTTTAATATTCCCAACGGAGGTCTTGAACAATTCAGCGATCTCACCGATTGTCTGTCCGCTCTTTACAGTGTAATTAGAGAGGTTAGAAGGAGTTTTTGTTGTGTTATCGCCAAGTGAGTTGGAAACATCATTTCCGTTGATGCTCAGCAACTGGCTTGTTTTTATATTCACTCCGGAAATATTGTTCCATTTCTGTAAGTTTTTAACACTGACATGGAACCTGTCAGCAATCTCTCCAAGAGTCTCACCTTTTTTTACCTTGTATTTAAAAGATTTCTGCTCATTCTTTACGATGTCCACATTGTTATTATTAGAAACAGTCGTTGTAGTCCTGACAGTAAGATATTGTCCTTTTTTAATCTTGTTTGAGCTAAGTTTATTCCAGGACTTCAGATCTGCAACGGTCACGTTGTACTTATTGGCAATCCCTGCAAGGTTTTCTCCCCGTCTGACTTTATGGCGGATTTTCTTTGTGACTACATTTTTATCCGTATTCTTTTCAGTTGTCAGAGTGAGTTTTTCATTTGAGGATTGATTATCGAGACTGGCAAAATAATCTTTTTTCTCTTGCGGGACATAAATCGATAAATTCTGCCCGATTGTTATTTGAGTTGTATACGGGATATTATTCCAGGTACGGATATCACTTACGCGTACGCTAAATAAATCCGCAATTGAAAGAAGCGATTCTCCCTTTTTAACACGGTATCCGACTGCCACTTTCCCTTCGGGAACAACGACCGGAATATTTGTTTCCACCGTTGGCTCGGTTTCATCTTCGGTAGTTTCATCATTCAGGACTACATCATTATTGTTTTCCGTTACGGTAGTATTGACATTCTGATTATTCTTTGGCTGATTTAAGTTCTCGTATGGAGAGACATACTCACCGTTTTCATTGGCTTCTTCCGTATTTGAATTATATGCATAATCAGTGTTAACCACAACATTTCTAAACGGAATCCTTAACCGCATTCCCGTTTTAAGTTTGCTTTTTGTGGAAAGGTTGTTTACATCTGCTAACTCTTCTTTTGTCACTCCGTAAATAGAGGCAATTGAAGAAATCGATTCTTTTCTCTTGACTTTGTGGAAAACAAATTGTCTTTTTGCAGATTCGGGAAGGTTCTTAAAATTGGCAACGAAAGTCTGAGTACTTCCTACGGGTACTTTTAAGTTATAACCACCGGAGAAATTGTTTGGTGTGCAGTTCTGAGTTAATTCCGGATTGAGATCCTGAAGAACATCCACCGTAGTTCCGGCACACTGTGACAGGAAAGAAAAATCAACTGCCTCGGTCACTTTGACCGTCTCGTATGAATATGGATTTTGATATTTTACTTTTTCAAATCCGTATTTCACGGGATCCATTGCAATAATCGAAGCGGCAATATACTGAGGAACGTAATTACGGGTTTCTTTCGGCAGATACTGGGATATTTCCCAGAAGTTACTCGATCCCGCCCTCTTAATTGCTCTCGTAATCCTTCCCTCGCCTGCGTTATATGAAGCAAGAGCCAGGTACCAGTCGCCAAGGGAATTATACAAATCTTTGAGATGTCTGGCTGCTGCCCTTGTGGATTTTTCCGGGTCCCTTCTTTCATCAAAATAAAATTCAGTCTTCAGACCGTACATGTGCCCTGTGCTTTGAATGAACTGCCATAGACCAACCGCACTTGCCCATGACCGTGCAGTGGGATTGAGACCGCTTTCAATCATACTTAAAAAGATCAACTGGCGGGGAACCTGTTCTTCGGTAAAGACCTTATCCATCATCGGGAAATACTTCCCTGAGCGTTCAATCCATGAAGTCATGTGTTTGCGACCTTTTCCCGTAAAGTACTCAATGTACTGCTCAACAGTTGAATTGACTTCAAGGGGGATATCAGCAGGGATAACTAATTTGGTCGGCTGGGGGGAATCGAGCGTCGCAAGGTCTGATTCCTTAATAGAGACCCCCATCCATTCTTCTAATGCAGCAAAGCTGACATTATCAGGCAACTCCGGAAGGCCGTCTATATATTTCTTATAATCCTCGATTAATGAATTGGAAAGCTCTAAATAAGCCTCATTTTCGTCAATTCCCGGATAATAGCTTAGATTATTAATGAGTCTGAGTGCGGATTCATAGCTCGTTATGGCTTCTTCCACACTATTCATTTCCTGCTTGGAAAGAGCGGAAACATAATGCTGTCTTGCTTCTTCAAGCAATTCAGAGACAATCTCACCACGGCTTAAATTTGTGTTCTCATTTTCCTCGCCGTCTTTTACTACTTCTTTATTAACTCCGCAGGAAGTTAAGAGCAGGGCTAATAAAGAAAAAATAAAAAGCTGAGTCAACTTTTTTATCATCTTTACTCCTAATATAAATTATCAAACATTACAATATAATAGCTTTTGTGCTTTAAATCAAAGCATTTTTCTATTTTTATTATATAAAAATTATTACCAAAAATCAGAGCGGAATATTAGAATGCTTCTTTTTGGGGTTTTTATCGACTTTTGTTGATAAAAGGTTCAGAGCGCTAATTAATTTTATCTTTGTAGTCGCCGGGTCAATAACGTCATCAATAAATCCCCTCTCCGCGGCGATGTACGGATTGGCAAATTTTTCCACGTATTCGTTTAGTTTTTCAGTCAGTTTCTTCTCATGATCCTCAGACTGGGAAATCTCTTTCTTGAAAATAATCTCCACAGCCCCCTTCGGACCCATAACGGCAATTTCGGCTGATGGCCAGGCAAAATTGAAATCACCTCGGACATGTTTTGAATTCATCACATCGTATGCCCCTCCGTATGCTTTTCTGACAATCACAGTAATTTTGGGAACTGTTGCCTCACAGAATGCAAAAAGGAGTTTTGCCCCGTGCTTGATTATCCCGTTCCACTCCTGGTCAGTTCCGGGCATAAACCCGGGCACGTCCTCAAAAACAATTAGCGGAATATTAAAAGCGTCACAGAATCTGACAAAACGTGCCCCTTTTACCGAGGCGTTAATATCCAGCACACCTGCAAGAACGCTTGGCTGGTTTGCTACAATCCCAACGGGATTCCCCCCTATTCGGGCAAAACCGACAATAAGATTCTCTCCGAAATCGCGATGGATTTCAAAGAGCTCGTCGTCAATAACAAGGTCAATCAGTTCTTTCATATCATAGGGTTTGTTTGGATCGGCAGGGATCAGACTTCTTAGTTTCTCAATTGGTTTCAACCCATCGGTCTCAAACTTTTCCGTAATCGGTTTATCAAGATAATTCAGGGGTAAGTAGCCGAAAAGTTTCCTTGTAGCCAGCAACAGTTCCACTTCATTTTCAAAAATTGAATGAGCCACCCCGCTCTTGGACGCGTGAGTTTCAGCACCCCCCAGCTCGTCAAGAGAAACATCTTCATGAGTAACCGTCTTTACTACGTTGGGGCCCGTAACAAACATATAACTGGTATTTTTGACCATGAAAATAAAATCAGTAATAGCCGGGGAATAAACAGCACCCCCCGCACAAGGGCCTAGAATCAGGGAGATCTGTGGAATCACACCGCTTGCAAGAGTATTAAGCAAAAAAATGTCAGCATATCCGCCTAACGAATCAACCCCCTCCTGAATCCTTGCCCCGCCGGAATCATTCAGACCAATTACAGGGATTCCGACCTTCATAGCCATATTCATTATCTTGCAAATTTTCTGAGCATTTGTTGCAGAGAGGGATCCGCCGAGGACAGTGAAGTCCTGGCTGAATATTGCCACAGACCTACCTTCGATTTTGCCATATCCGGTAACCACTCCGTCTCCAAGGGTGGAGGTATTTTCCAGACCGAAGTCGCGGTTCCTGTGTTTAACAAAGAGATCTACTTCTTCAAAGCTCCCCTCATCCAACAGAAGCTCAAGCCGTTCGCGGGCAGTCAATTTCCCTTTTTTATGCTGCGCATCAATCTTGTCCTGTCCCCCTCCCAGCCCTGCACTCTCTCTGAGTTTTTTCAGCTTAAGTAATTTATCGTCCATTGCTGCTCTCTTTGTTTGTTAAAAAATATTAAGTTTTGACCTTTGACCTTCGCTTGTCCCGCTTGGGCGGGAACCTTCGACCTTCGACCAATTTACAAAACTACAGAAGGTAATCCGTAACTCCCCTTCAAGTCACTTGAGCTAATAATAAAGGAAACCTCTTTTTCATCTGATATTTTTCTGATAAGCTGATAAAGATCTTCTCTTAAGGAAACCCGGACCGCCGAAACCGAATCATTGATCAGGATTAAATTTGCACCTGATGCCAGCGCCCGTGCAATTTCAACCCGGAGAGAATAGCCTCTGCTCTTTGGATGCTGCAAGTGTTGTTCATAGCCCTCAAGACCGGTTACTTCAACAGCCGGTTTTACAACTTCTTCTATCCGGTTTTTTGAAAGCCCTTTTATTTTCAGAGGGAAACCGATATTCTCTTCTGTGGTATACCAGTCAAGCAATGATGACTCTTTTGGAATGTATGCAACAGCGATATTTTCAGGGGATATATTTATATCTCCTGAACCGGCTTTCTCAAGACCGGCTATACATTTGAAAAGTTTTTCTGTTTTAACGGTATTATCCGTAATCACACAAAGGACTTTTTCATCTTCCTTCAATTCCCATATAGCGGACAGACCGTCAATAACGACTTTCCCTGACCCGTTCGGAAATGTTTCTTTACAAACGATGTTATCAAAACTAATTTTCATTTCTGATCCCCAGTTTGTTAGCACTTTTTCTTAATAGATATGTCATGGCAGCAATAACGGCAACTGATAATAAAACAACCGTTGTAAGGAACGGTACATTCCAGTATTCATAAGATATCCTCAACAGGCTGCCGACGGAGGGGAAATCCGGATTAAAAAACTCAAACAGAAGGAGTATTGTCAGGTACTTTGTATGGTTCGCCAAAAACAGAGTAATTCCGCTGACCTTAAAAAGTTCTTTCGTAAAAGCTTTAATTGTTTTGGGCATATTGGCAGCCGGGGTTAACGCCGGTTGAATTTTATTCCTGTAATAATCGGGAAATTTCCGGGAAACAGTTCCTGTCAGGTCACTGATATAAACAAGAAAAAGGAAAACAATAGGGGTAAACGGATTTGCCGGGAACCAGATAATTAAAAATAATCCGGCAAATAGAGATAAGAAATATGAATTAATTTTAATCCCTTTCTGCAGATTGGAAATTAATATCCAGGCATTCCCGAAAGGAAGGAGCAACCAGCTAAAAAGAAAGAAGACAACAAATGAGAGATAGAAAGTGGAAAGCGTATAGAGGAAGCTCAGAACAAGGTTGTAATCTGTTGTCAGGGTTCCAATGGAATCAGCAATCTGCCGGATTTTGGGGACATAATTATTAAATGGGATAACATACTCGTTATTGAGTAATATTACCGCTGCGAGGATCAGGTATGTTAAGTTCTTTTTCACTTATAGTCTGTTTTTGTTATCAATAATTTCCTTATATGCAAAACTAAGTAAATATTTCTTCCCCGCCCAGTTCATCCATTATAGCTTTTATGTGAGGTTTGGATTTTACGGTTTTTTTACTTTTCACTTGTTTGTTATTTGTGTTCGTGTCTTTGTTTTCCACCGGGGAGTTTTCGTCCGGCGAGCCGGATTTGACCGGTTCGTAGAGGTAAGAATCAGTTTTCCGGAAAGCATCCTCCCTGACAACGCAGCTAAAAGTAAGTTTGTGTCCAAAATATTCAAAACATTTTTGAGTCAGTAAATTCTTATTTTTTTCGAAAATCCCTTTTCCCAGTTCATCGTCTATTTCAACCTGCATCTGGTTGTTGTGGATTTCAACCGGCTTCATAGTTTCGAGCAAATGGCTGAATACGGTTGTAGTCTCTCCGGAAACAGACGAAATAAAACCGGGCCATCTCTCCCTGAACAGATCTACGGAAGTAATATTTGAAGATGTTTCCGGGGCAAGCGTAATATGGTGTGTTTCGGGAATTTTTTTCTCACTCCCCTTCCGGACCTGACCTTCAGAAGATTGAGTAAATATTTGTCCGCTCTCCTTTTCGAGAGATATAAAACCTGCAAAACCAGTCTGAGCCTCCGCCAAAGCCGGATTTACAGAAGAAACGGTGTTTACTGCATGTTCTGCATAACCGGAATTTAATCCCTTCGAAAATTCATTAATAAGATTTGAGATTGTTTCGCTCTTTTCAATCCCAATGATATGAAGTAATGCGACTTCTGTTCTTAATTTTTGGTTTTGGGAATATTTAAGTTCGCCTGAAAATTTTGTAAGGTAAGCAAGGATTCTAAGCATATCTCCTTCGCTGAATTTACCCATGTAATTCCTGTACATTTCCTTAAACTCATCCGCAGCCTCAATTAAACCGGGGTCGGTTGAAACAAGTACTGTTGTAATGTTTCTGAAATGATCAATAAGTCCTTCAACAAAATCGGGGAAATCCCAACCGTTGTTGTAAATAGTTTTGGTTATTTCAAACGCCTCATTAAAATCCTTGCTGAGAATTGCATCGGAAATCCTGAAATAGACCATATCATCGATCATATTAAAGATTTTCCTGGTCGTCTCATAATCAATTTTATCACCGCAGAAAGCTGCCGCCTGGTCAAAGAAACTCTCCGCATCCCTCATCCCGCCAAGCGATTTTTTAGCAATCATTGTCAGAGCTTTGTCGTCAATCTTAATCCCCTCTTTTTTAGCGATCTCCTTTAACAGCTTCTTTGCATCGTTAAGGGGTATCCTCCTGAAATCATATCTCTGACATCGTGAAATAATTGTCGAAGGGACTTTATGGACATCAGTGGTGGCAAAAATAAATACTGTATGCGAAGGGGGTTCTTCAAGAGTCTTCAGAAATGCGTTAAAAGACTCCCTTGTAAGCATGTGGACTTCATCGATAATATATACTTTGTATTTTCCCTGAGTCGGAGAATATTTAACAGCTTCGCGCAAAGTCCTGATTTCATCAATCCCCCTGTTTGAAGCAGCATCCATCTCAATAATATCCATTAGCTGACCGTTTTGGATCGTCAGGCAAATCTCGCATTCATTGCAAGGTTCGCCATCCTTCACGTTCAGGCAGTTAACTGCTTTAGCCAGAATCCGGGCTGTAGTTGTTTTACCTACTCCTCTGGGACCGGTCAGCAGATAAGCATGAGCAATCCGGCCTGTGCTGATAGCATTCTTCAGCGTTTCGGTAATATGTTCCTGACCAATAACTTCACTGAATCTGGACGGTCTGTATTTCCTTGCGGTAACGATAAATGACATTTTTTCTTTATTTTATAATTTCAAATAATAAATTAACAATTTTTTCCAAATAAATTTTATCAGTCTCATCAAAATTATTAAAATTTGTGCTGTCAATATCAAGCACTCCCCAGACTTTCCCGTTAATAAAAACCGGGACAACAATCTCTGAATTTGAAGATGAGTCACATGCTATGTGTCCCTCAAACTTGTGAACATCAGGAACAACCAGGGTTTCCATTCTCTCAGCTGCTGTTCCGCACACTCCTTCACCAAGGGGAATCCTGTCACAGGCAACTTTCCCCTGGAAGGGACCGAGATATAACATATCATCAGATAGAATATAGAATCCAACCCAGCTGAAACTTTCGAACAACTCCCTGACGAGTGCAGTAAAATTGCCCAATACTGAAATTCCGGACAGGATATAAACCTCGGCACTCAATGAGTCAGCATCAATAATCTGAAAAAAATCATTCAGATTAGATAACAGATATTCGTATTTCTCCTCTTTTTCTCTTTTCACCTTTTAGCCTTTTAGCCTTTTAGCCTTTTCACCTTTTCTTATCACTTTTTTCTTAAACACATAATTCATTGCATCCTCCACTCTTTCAATCGGAATTATCGTTAAATCCTTTTTAATTTTCTCCTGAATCTCCACAAGGTCAATTTCATTCTCTTTAGGAATAAGGACAGTTTTAATACCGTACCTTTTAGCAGCGAGCAGTTTTTCATTTAATCCCCCAATTGGAAGCACGTCACCGCGGAGCGTAATCTCACCGGTCATTGCTATCTCACTTGAAGCTGCCCTTCCGCTCAGAGCCGATATCATTGCAATAGCCATAGTAATTCCGGCAGAAGGACCGTCCTTCGGAATAGAGCCCTCGGGGATGTGAATATGAATTTCCTTCCCTTTGAAGAAATCCTTTTTCAGACCCAGTTTTTCAGCGTTGGATCTGATATAAGAAAGAGCAGCTTGAGCGGATTCCTTCATAACATCACCCAACTGACCGGTAAGCAACAGTTTTTCGCTTCCGTTCATAACGGATACGTCAATTTTCAGAATCTCTCCCCCCACACTTGTCCAGGCTAAACCAAACACGCTCCCCACTTTTTCACCTGAAGTAAATTTCTGATCCCTGAATCTTGGTATCCCCAAAAATTTTTCAACCTTCTTTAAGTCAATTACTATCCCGGAGAACTTTGCTTTTCTCTTTTTTTCAAGCACAATTTCCTTAGCAATCTTTCTGCAGACATGAGCAAGTTCTCTCTCAAGATTTCTTACACCGGCTTCCTTCGTATATTCCCTGATAATTTTTTCTATTGAATCATCCGGAAAGACTATTTTCATATTTTCCAACCCGTGTGCCTTCAGTTGTTTCGGCAGGATATGTCTTTTGGCAATCTCGAGTTTATCATATTCAAGATATCCGGGAAGCTCAATAATTTCCATCCTGTCCTGGAGCGGCAGAGGAATAGCATAGCGAATATTTGCAGTAGTAATAAACATCACCTGGCTCAAGTCATAATCAACTTCGATATAATGATCCTGGAAAGTATGGTTCTGTTCCGGATCGAGCACTTCAAGCATTGCAGATGACGGGTCGCCCCTGAAATCAGCACTAAGTTTGTCAATCTCATCCAGAAGAATAACCGGGTTAATAGTTTTCGCCCTCTTCATTGCGTGAATTATTTTTCCGGGCATTGAGCCAATATAAGTCTTCCTGTGGCCCCTGATCTCAGCTTCATCCCTGATGCCGCCAAGACTAATCCTGACGAACTCCCGCCCCAGTGCACGGGCAATTGACTTCCCGAGAGAAGTCTTCCCTACACCCGGAGGGCCTGTAAGACACAAAATCTGACCCCGCATATTTTTTACAAGATTCAGCACGGCAATATGTTCAATGATTCTTTCCTTTGGCTTATCCAGACCAAAATGGTCCTCGTCAAGAATACTCCTGCAATGCTCAATATCAAGATTGTCCACTGATTTTTTACTCCAGGGAATTTCCAGCAGCCAGTCCAGGTAGTTTCTGATAACAGTAAACTCCGGAGAAGTGGATGGGATTTTTTTCAGTTTCTGAAGTTCCTCTTTTGCCTTCTGAAGAGCGAAGACGGGCATCTTTGCCTTTTTAATTTTCATGCGGAGTTTCTTGAACTCAGGCAGGAATTCATCATCCTCACCCAGTTCATCCTGTAAAATTTTTATCTGCTCCTGAATAATGAACTTTCTCTGAGTTCTCGAAATATTTTCCTGAACCTTGGCATCTATTTCTTTCTCAATTCTCAGAATATCAATTTCATTATTCAGAAGTTTAATAATCTCGTAATACTGATCTTTCAATTTTGTTTTGCTCAGGATAGACTGTTTAGCCTCAATCGACTGGGAGATATTTGCGGCGACGTAAAACAACTTCCTGTCCGGTTCGTCAATATTTTCAAAAGAAGCAATCGCTTCAGGAGGGACGTTCCTGTTTACCCTGATATAATCCTTAAAAAGCTGAGTCATCTGTCTCATCAGAGCATTCATCTCATGGTCATTTTCCGGTACAGGAGAGACTATATCCACCCTGGCTTCAAAGAATTCTTTTCTGTCGGTGAATTCAATAATTTTTGCCTGGATAATACCGTCCACCAGTATTTTCATCAAACCATTTGGGAGTTTAAGAATCTGCATAATTTTGGCAATAGTTCCCTCCTTGTAGATATCCTTTTTTTGGGGGTCATCCACTGCGGAACTCTTCTGACTTGACAGGAAGATATACTTGCTGTTCTCTATGGCGTAGTTAGCTGCGCGGATAGACTGTTCCCTCCCCACCAGAACCGGAAAAATCATATAAGGGAAAATAACAATATCCCTGAGAGGCAGGACCGGCATAGTTTCAGGAATATCGGCTATAGTAATTGAATTTTTTTCTATATTTTCTTTATTATCTCTGATTTCTTTCATTCGCATTTTTGGTATATTCATAATCATTAATTTTAATTACAAATTTAAAGATATTTAAGGGATATAAAAAGGTAAAAAGATCAGAGAGTGAAAAGAGGAATGGTGGAATAGTGGAAAAATGAAATGTTGGAATGGTGGAATGGTGGAATGATGGAAAAGTTGTCTGAACTGTGATTAAATATGATTAGGGTGATTAAGTGGAATTCTGAGGAGGAGGGAGAGTTGATTTGTTTATTTGTTGATCCCGACCAGTCCTGTCCCGCAAGCGGGATTTCGCCACGGGCTCAAGATGTCGTCGAGGACTCCATTTGTTAATGAAATTGATGTTTGTTCCCGCCCAAGACGGGACATGTGAGGTGTCGATTTGTTAAGAAACCGACACGGAGGGGGAAAGAAATATGTGCCGGATTTCACTCATTGGAAAAAAAGAGAATATGGATTACTCCCCGGTGCGTGTCCCGATTGAAAATCCTCCGTCAGCTGACGGACTGACGGATGGAATCGGGAAGAGGGGTCGACGATCCGAAGCAGACGGAGTTGGGGGTGTGTTGTTTTTTATTTCCGTTCGGCTTTAGCCAACGGGACGCACTTTCCACCCAACACTTCCTCCCCCCTTTACTAAATGTCGAAGATCCGACTCTGACGGAGGGGGATTAAGGAGGGTTTTGTTACCAAGTTGAAAATCTCTGACCCGTCATGGGATTGGGGGAAGTTGTCTGAACCGCTGATTAAAGAAGTTATAAAGTCCGTAAAGTTATAAAGTCCGTCAGTTATCCCTAATTCCAAT
>Ga0247841_10002637_pt1 | contig 35287 bp, 28 predicted proteins | sample LaCruzMarch2015__2_FD_192410 | JGI IMG/M metagenome (GOLD analysis project Ga0247841, IMG submission 192410) | Freshwater microbial communities from meromictic Lake La Cruz, Castile-La Mancha, Spain - LaCruzMarch2015_18m | ecosystem: Environmental > Aquatic > Freshwater > Lake | place: Spain... | reverse complement strand
AATCAGGCGGCAAAGGGAAGGCTGGCGGGAAAGGTTTGCAAGAGGGCTTGAAAAGTGTTAAAAATTAACTATAGGTGGGTCAATTTTCGTTGCAACTAGAGGGTCAATATTGGTTGCAACTTTACAATGCACATCAGTGATTATCGCTCAGCTATAGGTAAAAAAGTACAGCAGGAACGCCTGAAGCGCGGCTGGACGCAGGAAGAACTGGCCGAGAAGATAGATATGAACGCGTCTTTTGTGGGCCAGGTAGAGCGGGGGCTTAAAGCCGCCAGCTTTGACACATTGGAACGCTTAAGTCAGATTTTCGGTATGGAAGTTGTTGATTTCCTGAAGAAAGGCGACGACAAGGCGCCGTGCCGTGAACCGCAGGTTATGGAGCGCAAGGTGGTAAGCCTGCTTAAAGGCTATACGCTCCGCGAGCAGAAAGCATTGTATCAGGCCATGAAGTATATACTGCGGCAGAACCGGACGCTGGCTAAATAATCCGAATTTCTCATGAAAACCGGACCGGGCGACGCCCGGTCTGGCCGCCGGCGCTGGTTTATTTTACGATAAAGATTATTTTTATTGTGGCGGCGGCCCGGCCGCCGGTGGCGGCCGCGCGGTAGGGCCTGGGGCCGGCGTTGATGATTTCCACGAATGCTTTTGCCGTGGCATCCGGGGTCTGGCCGGCTTTGAGCGGGAGCATTATGTTCCAGCCGGCGATATGGTCGGTTGTGCCGTCGGGGCGCATATAACGGAAAATTGAAAGCCATATCCCCAGGCAGCCGTTTATGCTGGTATCGTGCCTGCCGGTGGCAATGCCGGAGATCTCCGCGCGGCCGGGAAGGCCGCCGACGGTTACTTTAGAAGCGGTGACTTTAATTTTCTGGGTTTTGTCGTATGACCTTGCGTCCAGGGTGGCGCCTTTTGCGAGTTCCACCTCGGGGTTATATACCGCTTTCTTTTTCATAATCGTTCTTCCCGCCCAGGAATTCGGCAGCGCGTTTTAAATCTTCCGGGAACACGTCCACGTAAAACCTTAACGTGGTAGCAACGTCCGAGTGGCCCAGGTAACGCTGCACAAGTTTGGCGTTGCCGGTGCGCTTCATTAACTTCGTCGCGGCGGTGTGCCTGAGCGCGTGAGGCGTGAACTCGCCCTCGATCCCGGATTCTTTGATCCACTTCTTAAAATCACGCTGAGCCTGCCGGCAGCTCAGCCTGGCGCTCTCGCGGGAAACGAACAATGGCGCGGCCGGCGCCAGGCTTTCGCCTTTACGCCGCTTAAACCGGAGGAACTGCGCCAGGCGCTCCTGCAGGGCTTTGGGGAAATAGACCGTTTTTAGCCGGATCAGTTTTTCACCGTTGCGCGTCCAGCCTTTAACCTGCACGTCCACTTTGGCGCGTCCGGCGTCGTGGACGTTGAGGCGAAGGGCCTCGCTGATCCGCAGCCCGGTGACAAGCATAAGACGGTAGAGCATATGCGCGCGCTCCGCGTCTTTACGTTTGTCCAGGACGTTCAGCAGGGTTTCTTCTTCTTCCAGGTCGAGGCACTTAATATGCGGGCTCATTTCGTCTGCTCCGCAGGCCCGGGGGTGTGTAGTTCCAGGCATTTCTCTTCGCCGCCGAGCCTGGCTGTAAGCATCCAGTCATAAAGCCCTTTTTCTATAGATACAATTATCGGCTTTCCAGTAACGGTCTTTTGCGCGTTTAATTCTTTAATGGCTTTCCCAAACACGCTTTTTCTTCCGCTTTTATCGTGATGCCAGGCAGCCGCCGGCAGGGAGAGCTCTTTTATAAGGTCCGTCAGGGTTTTATTATATTCCGCTCCATCCAGCCCGATAAGTATCGGCTCGATGAACAGCCTTATTAAAAACGCAAGCTCGCCGTGGATATGCGGCAGTTCTTTGGGCCGGCATACGGCGTGGCGGTCTAAGAGCTGGACGCTGAGCGGCGTTGAGAATTTAACCTTAAGGACGGTTTCCGGCTGGCCGCGTTTTTTTCCTTCGGCCAACTCGACATCCCCGAGCAGGCTGAAGCCGTAGCCGTTTATATTTTTTAAATTCAGTGAAGTCAGATCCAGGTAATACGGTCGTGTTTTAAGGTCATAGACCATATCTGTAAGCCAGATTAAATCTTTGCCGCCGAATGTCTTCCAGTTTAAAGCCCGGGCAAGCTCCCGGATGGAGACGTAACAAAAACAGGTGACGGCGCCGGACGGGTATTTGTTGCGCGGGCAGTCCTGGTCAACCCAAAGGCTTTCTATCGCAGCCAGTATTTTTGCGTGCTCCGCGGTTAAAACGCCGCGCTCCCGGCCATTGGGTTTGATCCGGCCGCGAAATAGAGGAATAACAGAAACTTCGCCATCAAGTGATCTGAATTTCGCCTGAACCCGGTCGGACTTGGCTTTATTGGTGGAAAGCGTAAAAAAGGATGAGCTGATGAAAGTGGCCCAGGGGATGATTTCTTTGCCGTAAGGCACGGCCATTTTACCCTGGTCGACTTCCCCCTCTTCTTTGACCGGCCGGAAACTGGAAAACAGCGTTAACTGGGTTTCTTCAAAGTAAGTTTGAATCTTCTTTTTAGGCGGCGCGGGGTGCAGTTTTTCTTCCCCCTTTATTTGGTTTAAGCGTTTTTTTAACAAAGCTGTCAGGTACTTAGCCGGATTGTGAACCTGGCCGGTTCGCATCTGGTGTTTCATTTCCCCGAATTCTTCTGCCACTACCGGCTCCCCCAGTTCCCTTAACGCCTTTTCAAAGAAAGGGCGGCTTTTATGGTCCTTGGTGAGCTCAAGTATTTCGTCTATTATGTACGAGGTCATGCTGCTTCCTTCCGGTAGTTATCAACAGGGTTTTGCAAAAAATCGTAACGAATTCTAACCGTTATATTCTTACCGTTATTCTAGAGCCCTGTTTTTCATAGGGGAGAGGCAAACCCATATCCCATACCTCCCAAACCCATATCCCATAGCTTAATGGCGGTTTCAAACCCATATCCCATAGCTTTAAAGCCGATATATTACCACCAGGCTGCGATTGTTAGTAACTTTTCCCCCACAAACATTTAACGTTTTATGCCATTCTCTTTATTCCAGGCAGCCCCCAGCTCAAAACACCTGGAACAAACGGTGGCATAACTATACTCACCGATTTTTACCCCTTCAGAGATAGGCCTGGCGCACCAGCCGCAACATAACCCGGGAACACCAGCCGGCTTCTTTTCATTTTCCGGGGTGTTGGTTCGAAGATAGGTTATTAAATCCCACTTATCCTTGAACTGTTTGAGAAACTCATGGTGTTTGGTGATCTCTTTCATAACAATGTTGTTTTATGGGCAGCAAAGCGATCCGGATTTAAGCCCGGCCATCTTCTGCCTTGATCGCGGCCATGGCTTCCGCCAGGTCGTTTGAAAGCGGCGCGGTCCGGAGCGCCAGTTTTACAGCCTGGGAGATCGAGATCCGTTGCCCGTTGGCTTCCATAAAAGACCGGATGCCATCAAGCTTAGTCATATCGGTTTTAAAAAGCGATATGCTCAGTTTCTGGCACTTCCGATCACCCCCCACCGGCAAAGGCGCTGGGGCCGCGGCGTGAGACTTCGATTCGCGCTTATTCATCTGGTCCAGGGACCGGGCAAGCCGGGCCTGTAAGGTGTTTTGTTTGGTCATACTTTCCTACTTTATTACTCTGTTACTATTTCGAGCGCCGCCTTGAATAATTCTTCCCGGGCGGCCAGGTCCAGCGCCTGCCAGCCGAGTAAAGCCGCGTGTTGATAACACTGCCGGCGCGAGATAGTGGTTGAAAGCGCCTTAACGCCTATCCGCTTTGCCAGGTCCGGAAGCTCGCGGGATAAAACGGTGTTCGCGAGAACACCGTTGAATAGTATCTTTAGCCCCGCTTTCTTAGGCAGGTGCGGCCGGATCGCTTCCGCGGTGTCGCGGGTGGTCCAGATATCCGCGGGTGATGGCGAACAGACCAGGACAGCCACGGAACAGGAGGCGAGCGCCGGGGTTAACGTGTCCAGGCGCGGCGGGGTATCTACAAAAACCGCGTCGTACTTGGAGGCATGGTCATAAAGTGCTACTTTCTTACTTTCGCACTCATTAAGCCACTGGGTAGCGGTTCCCTGGGGGTCGCGGTCGAGGACCGCGACTTTCTTGCCGGCTTCGGCCAGCGCGTGAGCAAGCAGCACAGTGAGGGTTGTCTTACCTGTGCCGCCTTTACCGTTACAGAGTAGTATATTCATACTTTCCTACTATACCACATTATCCGAACTAAGTCATATAGCCAATAGCGGCCGCGTCTACGGGAGATCCAGTTCTTTACAAAAGCGCTCAAAAGGAAGAACGCGCACGCCGCTGCCGGCGTGTATAAAATCCTTGGACCCGAGGTGCACCTGGTAGAACGCCGGGATGTCGGTGCGCTCTTTAAAATAAATGCTTGCCGCCGAGACGGACCGCTCGCCGGTCTTGCACTCCACGGCGAACTCCGCTTTACCGTCGCGCATGACTACGAAATCGACCTCGCGCTTGTCGGTATCGCGCAGATAACGCAGCTCCATGCGCCGGCCTTGAGTGTCTTCCTGCCAGTGGCAGTATTTGAGGAGCTGGGAGGCGACCATATTTTCAAAGCGCGGTCCGCCCTCGGGTGCCTGGGACCAATCCCAAAGGTAAAGCTTACGTTCCTTCTTCACCGCCCGGATCCTGGCGCCACCGTAGGGGGCAATACGGAAACAAACATAAAGCCGCTCAAGAATAGACAGCCAACGCTCGGCCGACTCGTGGGAAACCTGCAGGAGATTGCTCAGGCTCTTTACTGAAAGGGGGGAACCCACGCAAAGCGGAAGATGATGTACCAGGAGCTCGATCAAGGAAACTTCTCTGACCCGTTCCAGGTCCCGCAGATCATCGAGGAGGATCCTGTCCTGGTGCTCTTTCTGCCAACGGCGGTGATCCCGCTCGCTGCCTGAGAACAACGGCTCAGGAAAACCGCCGAAGCGGAGCAGATGCTGGACTGTTTTTGCGTTCGCGGCCGGGTCCAGTTCGCGAAGAGAGATAGGGTGCAGCCGGTAGTAGTGGTAACGCCCCTGGAGGGAATCGCCGCCCTTGCGATAATAGTCCAGACGGGCGGAGCCCGTCACAAGAATAGAAAGTTTGGATTTCTGTGTGTCGTAAAGCCCTTTGACCAGGCCGCGCCAGCGCGCGAACTTATGGATCTCATCAAGGAGAACGAGCTTTTCGTTAGCGGGCATCTCGCCGCTTAAGAGACGTTCCCGGTGCTCGGGGCGATCCCAATTCAGATAAGCCGGGTGTGTTTCGTTTTTGGGCGGAGTCGTGAGAAAACTAAGAGCGAAGGTGGTCTTTCCGACTTGCCGCGGCCCGCCGATGAAGACCATCTTCTTGGCTAGATCATCGTGTACGGGCGACCACAGATAGCGGCGTAAGGGGTGTTTTGAGGCATGAGTAATATCAGGCATACCTTATTTTACTAATTTGTGATATCGTGTCAATATGATAAAACGCGCGGAGCCGGCGCGTCGTAGAAACTCCAACAGAACCCCCGCCCTGCCCTCCCCCAGTGTCGCAATAGTGGTAGTTTTGCGACACTGGGGGAAGGGAAATGGGAAATTCCACGACGAGAGAGGGGAAGAGGTGTTTGGACTTATGCGACACTGGTGGCGGATCGTCTTAATTTGGATAGGAAACAAGAGGCCGGTTATCGCAAGTTCTTTCCCAACCTTAATCTTTTCACGCTTAAAAAATCTTTCCTTACAGCTATAATACAGAACTCGGGACGGGTTCGGGAATTCTGCCGGTAGGCCCAGGTGGGCTAATTAATTCTGATATAATACATCAATATACTCGGTCGGTGCGGCGGTAGCATGTTGCCTTGCCCTGACATGAGAAAGGTTATAGGTTCGATCTCTGTACTGGGCATAAAGCAAGAAGATCCCGTTAGGACCCGCTCAAAACGAGAGCTGGCGGGCTCATTAAATTAAGGAACCTTATGTCTGAAGACAACAAAGAACAAGTAGCAAAAGAAGAATTCATACACAAGATGCGCCACTCTCTGGCGCACGTTATGGCCCAGGCGGTGGCGGAGCTGTTTCCCGGCGTAAAATTCGGAATAGGCCCGGCCATAGAGAACGGCTTCTACTACGATTTCGCCCTGGAACACCACCTGACTCCCGAGGATCTGCCTAAAATAGAGAAGAAGATGAAGTACATCCTCGCGCAGGCCCAGAAGTTCGAACGCACGGAGCTGTCCCGCGCCGAAGCCCTGAAGCATTTCGGCGACAAGGGGGAGACGTTTAAGGTGGAGCTGATCAACGATCTACCCGATGGCAGCGTTATCAGTATTTATCGCAACGGCCTGTTCGAAGATCTCTGCAAGGGTCCGCACGTGGAGCACACCGGCAAGCTTAAGGCCTTCAAACTTATCTCCATCGCTGGCGCTTACTGGCGCGGCAGCGAGAAGAACCCCATGCTGCAGCGCATCTACGGCGTTGCTTTTGAAACGCTTGCTGAACTGGACGCCTACATTAAACAGCAGGAAGAAGCCGCCAAGCGAGACCACCGCAAACTGGGCAAACAGCTGGACCTTTACAGTATAAACGAAATGGTTGGGCCGGGCCTTGTGCTATGGCATCCCAATGGAGCGCGCATCCGCCACCAGATAGAGACCTATTGGAAGGATGAGCATTTCAAGGGCGGCTACGACCTAGTGAACACACCACACATCGGTCGCGCCGTCCTCTGGGAGACTTCAGGTCACCTGGGCTTCTACAAAGACTCCATGTACTCCCCCATGGACATCGACGGCATAGAATATTACGCCAAGCCCATGAATTGCCCATTCCACATACAAATCTACCAGAGCTCGTCTCGATCCTACCGTGACCTGCCGCTTCGTTGGGCCGAACTCGGCACCGTATACCGTTTCGAAAAAGCCGGCGTGCTGCACGGCCTGCTGCGTGTGCGCGGCTTTACCCAGGACGACGCACACATCATCTGTACCCCTGAGCAGATAGAGGCGGAGACCATAGAGGTGCTACGCTTCAGTCTTAACATCCTGAAGACCTTCGGCCTCACGAATATAAAAGCTTACCTGGCCACCCGGCCCGAAGGCGCCGTCGGCGAACCCGCCCGCTGGGAAGAGGCACAGAAAAGCCTCATGTCCGCCGTTAAAAAAGAAGGGGTTGCTGTAGAGATAGACGAGGGCGGCGGTGCCTTCTACGGCCCCAAGATAGACCTGAAGGTCAAGGACGCCATCGGCCGCGAATGGCAAATGACCACCATACAATTCGACTTCAACGAGCCCGAACGCTTCGGCATGGAATACACCAGCACCGACGGAGCTAAGCACCGACCGTATATGGTGCACCGCGCGCTGCTCGGTTCGCTTGAACGTTTCTTCGGTGTACTCATAGAGCATTATGCGGGTAATTTCCCTCTATGGCTGTCACCTGTCCAGGTTAAGGTTCTCAGCATAACCCAGGAGGAGGAAGGCTATGCCCAGGTGGTAGAGGCAAAGTTGAAGGTCGCTGGCTTCCGGGTGGACAATGACCTACGCAACGAGACTCTTAACGCAAAAGTGCGAGATGCTTCCATGCAAAAGATCCCTTATATTATAGTGGTCGGCAAAAAGGAAAAGGAAGCTGGCACGATAACACTGCGACTGCGCGGCGGCAAGAGCGTCTTTGGTGCGAACCTTGACGAATTCATTAAGAACATTTCTGTTGAAGTTTCCGAACGGAGACTTACCGGGGTGTATTCCTAAGCGCGCCTATATCGTGCATAACTTCTTCCTTACGGCGACAATTCCGGTCATAGCCTTGATACGGCATAGCCTTGTGAATGTTGACGAAGAGCCGGATATGAAAGAATTGTAAGTCCGGTTCTGTGAGGGAGCGCGAACAGTATGGTAATGGAATGGCTATTGAGGCACCGTCAACCGAAAGGGACAGAAACAGATAGGCAACCCTTCCGCTTGTATATTTAGTGCTCTACTTGACCAGATTTTAAGAGCCAAAGCGTGAATTCTGGAACGGTATTTTTAATTATCAGATTTAATAAGCCATGTCGTAAATTCTTCAAGAGGAAAAAAACAATGCTTAACCACATGATGCGTCCATATTTTCATTTTCCATCATATACTGAAGACAGAGGAGATAGTGTCCTTTGCGTATGGAGCGAACGCACCTATTGGGCGGTATTGAACCGCAGCGTCTTGTCTGTTTTAAAATCACTGGACGGGAATAAAACAATTCCGGAACTCATAAAGAGCCCGGAGCGAAGCGTCCCGGATACGCTGATTTTAGAGTCAATAGCCCTCCTATCCGCCAACGGCGTGATAACACAGGACAGCAAAGCCTTTGCGCGTGTGCCGTTAGTAGATGAACACCGGATCAAAGTGATCTATATCAACATGACGCTTAAATGCAACCTTAAGTGCACTTATTGTTATAACGCTAATAATCCTGATGCTAAAAAAGATGACGTGCTGAATATGGAGGCACTGAAACGCTTCATTGACCAGGCGGCCCCAATGGCACAGCCGACAGCAAATCTTCTACTGGTAGGGGGAGAACCTCTTCTGGAAACGGATAAAGTCCTAGAGCTTGCTAACTATGCGCGTCGGTATAAGCTCACTACTGTAGTCTCAACCAACGGCACAACCATATCCGAGAAGTTTTGCCGGGACGCGCAAAAGGTCGGTCTTCAGGTTCAGGTGTCGATCGACGGACATAATTCCGCGATCCACGATTCCTTCAGGGGAAAGGGTGTATTCGATTCGGCCATCGAGGGAGTGAAGCGCCTTGTGAGTAACCATGTCTTTACCATACTCTACATGGTGTGTGATAGAAAGAATATAGATAATTTACAGGATTATCTCGAATTCGCGAGTTTGCTGCATGTTGATCAGGTCCGGTTTTATCCGGTGAAACTGATGGGCGGCGCGACACATCAGCCTGATGTGATCCCCCCGGATGAAGTTGTCGCCAAAGCTTATAAAATATTCTCCGATAATCCCCGGTATATCCCCCTTCTGGGCAGGGATTATTTCTCACATCTGTTCAACGTCTGCCGATATTCCTTGAAGCGTTCCAGTTGCGGCATCGGCTCCCAGATGGTCTTGATTGATACCGACGGATCCGTATACCCGTGCCTCAGCTCCAAGCGCCCGAATTTTAAGATTGGGAATATTTGCGACGCTGATTTTGATCTCCAGGAGCTTTGGCGTAACTCCGATATCCTCAAAGCCCTGCGAAAGCAGGTGAACATCAACACCCCATCGAATGCCTGTTTCCCCTGCGCCTTGAAAGGCTGGTGTCTGGGCGGATGCAAGGGTGAAACGTTCGGCCATTCGGGAGCCCTATCCGCGCAATCGCCTCACTGCGCGCAATTGAAGAGAGCTATTCTGGATTCGATGTGGATGATCTTCGGCGACAGGCTGTTTCTGCCGGAAATGCATGGGATACCGGGGCATACTGGCTTGGCCGTGCCGGTAACGGCAAGCGATAAGTGAATCATCTGGGCGATAGTATAATCACTGGGGGATAATTATGGAAGAATCTTTGGTCGTCAGGCATGAATATTTCGGGCCATTGATATGGTCCAGATCCCTGGGAAAATACTTTATTGTTTCCTCCCCGGACACTGCGCAGAAAGTCGGCGAAGCCCTTCGCCTCCGCTGTACTTTAACGGAGAAGACATTCCCCGAATTGCATCACGATCTTTCCGTGCTGGGATATGACGGCACCGCCAGAGAATTGGTCTCTCCGTTTAACGACCGGCTGAGCGGTCCTCTGGAAGTGTATCTGGACTATACATGGGTATGCAATCTCCAGCACGCTAAGTGCGGGAAAAAGGCGCATTGTTATGCGGCGCCCTTTCTTGGGAATGTCACGCTTCCGGAGGCCAGGGTCCGTTCTATAATACGAGAACTCCGCGAATGGGGCGTAATGCGGCTGCACCTTGCCGGCGGGGAGCCCACTATTTCATATGACGGCCTGGACAATTATTTAAAAACCGCAAAAAAATCGGGGATACTTACGTCTTTTGCCACAAACGGGATGCTTATCGACGAGAAGATGGCAGAGATGATCTTGCGTCATAACACCTATTCCGTCAGCTTCAGCATCGATGGGCCGATAGAAGAGTGGAATAGCCGCATCAGGGGAAAAGGCGTCTTAGGCAGATCGGTCAGCGGATTTAAGCTGCTGAAACGGATGCGGGATATGAAGAAAAGCAAAACCCTGCTATGCATAAAGCCCACATACACTCCGGATCAGCCGCGCCAGATCTTTGACGGCATGTGCGAATTGGCCGTCGAATTGGGCGCCGATGTGTTGAAATTCTCCAATCCTGAGAGATGTCTTCTCCATAAAACTGGGTACTATAAAGATATTTCCGGTAAATATTATGATATCGCGCTATATATCAGGGGCCTCCAAAAAAAATACGCGGGGCGACTCTGTATCTTGTGCATAAACAACCCGCTAACGGGTGGAGTTTCAGAGATCGGCATCCCCGGAAGCCGCGGTTGCATCGGCGGACAAGAACTATTGACAGTAAACCCGAACGGTAGAGTGAGCCCGTGCCTGATGTTCCCGCTGGACCTTGGAACTTTGGGCAAAGATTTCAGCACACTAGGTGAAATGTGGAGAACCTCTCCTGCGTTTCGTTTCTTTAGAGAGCGGCTGAATGCGTCGTCCGCGTGCTGTAACTGCGCTAAATATGGCGCGTGCCGCTCTGGAAGCAATGTCAGAAAAGCCGTGGACGAGGGCATTCTGATCGACAAGGTCAGTATCGGCGACTATATATCCAGGAAGGACCCTCTCTGTCCGCTGGATTATTCAAAGCAGTCGGGTATTGCCTGGGACCACGGCGACCACATGCGCAGTGATCTGAAAATATTAAAACCGGTCTCTGTTTCTCATTCTCTTTAAGAGAACTATTGCTCCGCGCATATATCGGTCATCCCCTTTACCTGGTGGAGCAGGTTAAGGTTTCATTCCAGGAGGTTCGACATAAATTATGAAGATACAATTAGTTTCCTTCTTCAATAGCGGCAGGGTCCAGAAATACCCCGCGAAACATTCATTGGGAATGGTTCGCCTCGCCGCCTATATATTGGAGAAACGACCGGAATATCAGGTAGCACTTTCGTCCTTCCCGTTAGATGCGCCCTGCGAATCCATCACCGGGGAACTCCTGGCTGCAAAAGTGGATATTGTGGCGCTTCCGGGCTATATACATACTTTCGAAAAATCAAAGGTCGTCTGCTCAATGTTGGAAAAGAACGATGACAATATCCTTGTGGTATGTGGAGGGCCAGTCGTCACCGCTCTTTTAGGTCAGCCCTGGTCCCCCAGGATGCTGTTCGTGGCCGGGCCGGGCGAGGAACCCCTGATCTCTATCTGTGATCAAAAAGCCGGTAGCCACGGTTTTTCCGGAAGAGACCTCACACGGGAAACGGGAGGGCAAGTTTACTCGCAAAAATCGCATTCGCCCGATGATATCCGGCAATCCATAATGCGCAACGGGCGCACGAGTCCCCACCATGGGATGCCGCTTTTCTCCAAACAATTCCTCGAACGTATCCCGTGTGATGACAGCAAGCCCGGCATATGGTATGAGACATCGCGGGGGTGCATTTATAAATGTGCATTCTGCGGACATGGCTTAACAACTCCGACGCCGCAGAACTTCGACGAGAAGTTTATAGAGACCGAAATAACAAACATCGGGTTAATGGGGATAAAAAAAGTCTTCATCGTGGACCCGATCCTGGGGGGCAACCGCGCTCGCGGGAAAAAGGTAATGTGCTTATTCCGTGACCGTGCGCCCGGCGTCGCCTGCTCCGCCTACATGCGGCCGGAGTTCCTAGACGATGAATACGTGAATATTTTAGCTGAAAGCAATATAGATGAACTGCATATTGGGATACAATCCCTCAATCCCGGCATTCCGAAAAGCATACGCTCTAATAATCTCGATATGATCCAGCGGTGGCTGCCGAAGCTTTCTTCAGCGGTTGTCCCCTGGAGGGCCGAGCTGATCGTCGGCCTGCCTGGAGATACATCCGAAGGTCTTCGGGATTCTATCCGTTTTGTTGTGGATATCTTGAGGCCGAAATATATGTATTGCTATCACCTCACCATCCTGCCTGGAACTCAATTGGAAAGACTGCTCAATAGAACCGATGGGGGGATATGGGTGAAGAAGCTGGACACAACTAACAGGATTACAGAATCCTCCAGCTACGGCAAAGACGAACTTGAGCGGATGCTTATCTATAGTACCGCCATGTCGTCGTTGTATAATGCCATATGTGATAGTAACGGCAATAGTTCCTCCGGAATTTCCGGATTCGCTTCTTTGGAAGCTCTGGCTACCGGGTACATCCGCGGTGCTAGCAAGGATGAGCTCAGAATGCTGCGGGAGCAACGAATGGATGAATATACCGAGATGTGGAAAGGACGGATTTAACAAATCCCGATCTAGCCTGGAGCCGATAAAATAACCGTGAGATTATATTTAATAAGACACGCGGAGTCGGAGGGCAACCGGCTCGGGATTATACAGGGCCAACGCAAAGGATACGGCCTTTCCAAAGCCGGTGTTCGCGCTTCGATCGCGCAGGCGAGCTCCTTTAAAGGTGCCATCTCCAAGGGCTGCATATTTATAACCAGCGACCTAAAGCGCGCATTAGAAACCGCCCGGATATTTTCCGCACATCTGGACTCCGATCTTGTTGTCGATCCGTCGCTAAGAGAAGTCCACCCCGGAATATTGCAGGGGAAACGCAAAGCCTCGTTGAAACCATGTCAGGCACTGTACTTGGAGTGTTGGGACAGGCGGGGGGACCTGGACGATATCCCCGGGGCGGAAACCGGCGACCAGCTTCAATCGCGGGTATTAGCCTTCCTTGCGCGGACCTCGCTGAATGGCGAAGACAACGACTATATGGTATTCACGCATGCCGCATATATGCGTTGTTTCGTGAATACCGTTAAAGGGCGGCCGCGGTGCACGGCTGTGCCGGTGGAGAATTTATATATTCACACAGTTGACTCGCCGTGGGAAGCGATAGAATGCAGCGAATTTTCCGCCGGCTTTAATAGCCGGGCGTGGCACATCGTAACTGCAGATTCCGAATATGTGCTCAAAATAGTCGAGAACGTACGCAGGGAATCACTCTCAGCACTTGAAAAGCTGCACAAACTTATCCGGACGCCGGAGCATACGATCCCAGCTCTTTATTATTGGAGAATGTGGGACCCCGAGGCCAAGTTCGGCCGCGCCATTTTGGTCTACGAGTACCTTCCCGGAACCAGCTTGGGCAAGAAAGTATCAGTACGCGGCCTGGCTTTCATGGTTCAGGGGCTCTACGCATATCATCAGCGTCTGCTAGAAGCCTCAAAGAATATTAGCACAAGGCATTTCTCCACATTATCCGACCGGTTTAGATCAGCGTGTTCCGAAGTGCGCTCGCGCGACCTTAAACAAATGTTCGGGCGAGTTTCCCGTAATTCTGCGGTAAGGGATATCCTGCGGGACAAAGAGCTTGTTCTTGTGGATTTTGATGTTCACCTCGGCAATATGCTGACCGACGGGCGCATGTTTAAAAAAATAGACATCGGCGTCACTTGGGCGCCCAGGATCATGCAGCCGGCAAGTTTTCTACTGGCTGGTTGCATGCTTGAAGATCCGGAGAGTTTCGATATCCGTTCATACGCCGATATCTGGCCCGACAAGTATTCAGAGCGGCAGTTGCTTGCCGCAATGATGCTCCGGGCCGTATACGGGCTATCTTTTTTCGATAGAGCCACCAGCACTCTTTCTTTAAATAAACAAAACGAGGCCAGGCTCATCTTGGCCCGGTATATCAAGTGCCTGGACAAGCTGTTGCATCAATAGCAATAGGATGTGCGGTGTAATCACCTTCACCCTTTGGTTTTGCCCTCACACAGATCCGGACGTACAGCGTCCTGCATGCGGGTTTTATCACAAGTAATACGGTCAGGGTCCCCGTCATGCAGCCGGTTTCTCTGCTCCGGGCTCAGCGCTTTAATATAATATATTGGGGTTTTTGCGGCTATACGATGTTTTTATAACGAAGAACCAGGAAAAGCGCGCTGCCAACAATAAGCGCCGTAAATCCGAGCAAAGCTAATGCCCGGACTAAGGAGTAGGTGTCGGCGATCCAACCGGCTACCGGAATGATGGCGGCATAGACCAGCCTCCCAACCATGGACTGCGTGCTTAAGATCGTTGCCCGGATGTCCAGCCTCGCGTGTTTGTTGATATAGTCGCTTATGATCACCTTATGGAAGCCGCGGGCGATCTGAGGAAGGACGATGAAAAGGAAGCTGAAGCGGAAGAGGAAGTTCGCCATGAGCAAGTAGCCCGTCCCGGTAAGAAAAACTAGCATCAGGAGGGAAAGAGGTTGTCCAAGCCGCTTTTCTACCTTGTGCGCGTACTTCCCGACTAAAGCGGTAAGACCCTGGAATACGGCAAAGACCGCGCCGAAGTAGACGACACTAAGCCCCGTGAGTTTAAAGTACGGCTGGTAGAGCCAAAGCGCGGCCTGGAAGAATCCGTAGGTAACGCCCGCGTAGAGGATAATCCAGCGGAGTTTCTGGTGGCTCATCAGGTATCCAAGCGCGGAGAGCAGGTCCGCTATTTTGGGGCGCACCTTGTGGTGGCGCTGCGGCTCGCGCAGGCTGAATGTGATAGGAAACACCAGGAGCATGAACGGAAGGCAGGCGTAGAGAGTCCAGCGGTACTCATATGCCCCGATGAAGCCCCCGAGAAACTGCGTGACCATCAGGGATATCCCGTAATAGAAGGTGGCCCGGCCCCAGACCGCCGCGAAACTCGACTCCTCTCCTAGTTCGGTCAGTGTATCGTAGAGGATCGCAACATCGGCTCCGGAGATAAGCGATAACCCGACTCCCCATAATATCTCCGCGCCAAGGAACGCCACAAAAGAATGTCCTAAACTGTAGATGATTATGGCGGTCGTCATGAATACTCCCGACCAGAGGAGAACGATCCTTCTTCCAAAGGCATCAGCCAAATACCCGGTGGGGATATCGAGCAGGAGCATGGTGAGCGAAAAGAAGGACTGCAGGAGCATGACCTGTGTCAGGCTGAGGCCGTTCTGCTGCCAAAAAAGGACGATGATGGGGACAAAAAAAGACACACCCTCAAGTATCTTGAAGAGGTAAAAACAGCGGATATTGCCACGTAGTTCAGATGGCGTCATTCTATCCGGCCTTTATGGGGAAATGTCGCGGCTTGAGCATGCCAGCAGCGCGAAGCACCTTGGGAAAAGCTCGACATATGTCGTACAGGATATCTGACAGACAGGGGAAAACTTTGGAATATATCATGGCTACCAACTTAAAATGTTGCAACATCGGGTCACGATTCAGCGGTCGAAGAATATAAAGTCTGGGAAAAGCTAATCGTGAACCCTGAATCTATCAACCTGGTAGTTACTTTAAATCGGCAAGCTTAGCCGGGATCTCGGCAAGTTTCCAGCGAATCGCGGTTTTTTCAACGCGCTTTTTAAACTCACATTCTCCATCCTTCAGGGTTTTGGCGCTTACCACAATACGGTAAGGCAGGCCGATAAGGTCCGCGTCCTTAAACTTGACGCCGGGCCGCTCGTTACGTTCATCCCAAAGAGCCGAGAATCCTGCGGCGTGGATCTGTTCATAAACTTTCTGGGACTGGGCCATTGACGCTTTGTCCTCAGTTTCAATGGTGACCAGTGAAAATTCAAAAGGCGCGAGTGACGGCGGCCAGATTATACCCCACTCGTCATGCGACTGCTCAATAGCGGCTGCCACAATGCGTGTTATCCCTATGCCATAGCAGCCCATCACCATGGGCGTTTTTTTCTGACGGTCATCCAGAAACTCACACTTAAGGGATTTTGAATATTTGGTGCCCAGCTTAAAAGTATGCCCCACTTCTATGCCGCGCTTGAACTCAAGCGGCTTTTGGCAATTGTGGCACAAGTCGCCCGCGCAGGCCACACGCAGATCGGCGAAGCTGTCGGGTGTGTAATCGCGGCCTATATTTATACCGGTGGCATGCGTGTCGTTCTTACACGCGCCAGAAACCCCGTTGAACACGCCCTTAAGCGCGAAATCTGCTATAACAGTTTTAAGCGGCTTGGTATCCTTGCCCGAAATATACTTATTTTTTATATCAACCGGACCGGCAAATCCGGCGGGACATCCCGCTATGGCTTCATAAATATTGGACGGCGCTTTTTCAAGCTCAGAAACGCCAAGGGCTCGACGCAGTTTGTTTCCGTTAAGTTCGTGGTCTCCACGCACTAGAGCCATTACCGGGTCTCCGTCAGCAAGAAAAACCAGCGTCTTTATGAACTGCTTCTTGTTCATCTTAAGAAATTTGGCCACATCTTCCACAGTGTAGAGACCGGGAGTAGGCATATTTTTAAGCGGCTGGAATTTAGCCGGATCAGCGGTCATCACGGGTGTCTCGGCCACGGCGGCTTTTTCTGTGCTGGCGGCATAACCGCAAGCCGGGCAGAGTGCTATTTCCTCCTCGCCGGTGTCGGCTATCACCATAAATTCGTGCGAATGATTGCCGCCTATGGGGCCGCTGTCGGCTTCCACGGGTTTAAATTTAAACCCGCAGCGCGTGAATATTCTTTCATACGCGCCATAAATCAGACCGTAGTATTTTTCGCAATCGGCCTCGTCGGAGTGGAAGGAATAAGCATCTTTCATTAAAAATTCCCGCGAACGCATCACCCCGAAACGGGGCCGTATTTCATCGCGGAATTTGAGGCCGAACTGGTAAAGCATTATGGGCAGCTGCCGGTACGAACTCACATCACGGCGTATCATATTCGTGATAACTTCTTCGGCGGTGGGCGCAAAGCAGAATTCTGAGTCTTTCCTGTCTTTTATACGCAGAAGCTCCTTGCCGTAAATCTGCCAGCGTCCGGTTTCCATCCACAAATCCTTGGGCTGTATAACGGGCAGCCATACCTCCTGCCCACCTATAGCGTTAAGCTCGTCTCGCACTATATTTTCCACTTTCCGAAGCACACGCAGCCCCAGCGGCAGCCATTCATAAATGCCGCTCGCCAGTTTGCGTATCATGCCAGCCCTGAACATCAGCTTAGCCGAAACGTTATCCGCGTCCTGCGGGGCTTCCCGCAGGGTGGGGAGAAAGTAGTTTGATAATTTCATTATTGTGTAGCTCCTAAATAACTCATTTGGTTGAGTAAGTCGCTGAATAAGGCGTTTCCCAAAAATAGTTGAAAGAATTTGAGGCGGGCCTCCGACCTTGATACAATCAAGGTTAGATGCAGTAAATAAATACTGGGAGGCGCCGCCAATGAAACAGTACAAAAAGTTCAGTGCCGGAGGCAAATATACCGACGTGGTCAGGAACATCGCAGTCAATATACCTATTGAAGATATAATGGCTGACGCAGCGGAAGGTTTGAAACGTGTCTCGGAGGAAGCCGGGATGGCCGTGGTCGCTTCGCTTATGGAAGGCGAGCGCCAGCACTTGCTAGAATCGGGGCACGGTTACCGGCACGGCAGTCAGCCAGGCTACATCTGCCTGAACGGACGTAAAGTTGCGGCGGAAAATGGGGTTTAGGGAGCAACCGGACAGAAAACTCGCTTAAGGAATTGGGCAACCCGTCCATAATACAGCCTCCTTTAAATCTTATTCCCGCAAGGCCGCGGTTGTTGGCGCGGGCCTTGCCGCCAACGGCGGCAAGGGGGGCGCGCGGCCGCGCAGGGGCGGGGCAGGGCTGTTGCGGCCCGGCGGCCCCACGAACCGGCCCGCCTATGGCGGGCGGGCGGCGCGGCTTTAGCCGCGACGGTGGGGCGAACAGCCGCAAGCCTGGCCGGCCAGCCGCCAGGCTGGACGGCAGGGCGGCGGCTGCGCCGGGCCGCGTAAGGAACTCCACTTTTATCAGGAACTCCGCTCGCAAGTAAGCGCGCATTTGCCCCGGACGGCAAGTTAACATAACGATGTTATGTATAACCCAAGCCCGCCCGCCTCCTTAAAATCTATCAGGAACGGAGCGGGCGCAGGGCGAGCAATACGCCGGGGAAAGGGCAACTTACGATAATGCATGCATTATCGGAAAGGGCGGTTCCCCTGCGGCCGGTGCACCGCGCCGAGCGTACCGCCCCGCCTATGGCGGGGCGTGCGGCCGCTATGCGGCCGGCGAGGGAACGACGCCTTGCTGGGCCGCGGCGGCCAGGCAAGGCGGCGCGCGGTGCACTGGCCGCAGGGGAACCGCCCGTGTTGCCCGGTCCGCCAGCAGGCGGATTCCCCGGCGTATTGCCGCTTGCCGGTAGGGGCAAATGCGCGCTTACTTGCGTTAAGCCGCGGGCTACCTTATCGAGCAACCGAGCAGCTGGGCGATAACATCGAGACTATCGAGGGAACGGCCAGCGGCGAGCGTCGTTATAAGGTGCGGCCAGCCCCACGAACCGGGCCGCAGCGGCGGCCGGGCGCCGCGACCGCAGGGCGCGGCGGTGGGGCGAACGGCCGGCAAGGTAGACGGCGCCAGGACGCCGGCTACGCTGCCGGCAGCGCATGGCCGTTTACCTGGTCGTTTAAGGCAGCCGGCCTGGCCTGCGCACAGGCGCAGGTCCGGCCGGCCTCCGCTTCATGAAGAGCGGCCCGCGGCTGCAGGGCCGGCTTTGCCGCCAGGCAAAGGCGGAGCTGCGGCCGCAAGGGCCGTTTCCACAGATCATAACCTCGTGGCGCACGTCGTAAAACGTGGGGTAGATGACACGGGCACGTCATGGAAACGCCGTCCTGGCTCATTCTTGCGCGAATTTAAAAGGCCATTTTGCCAAAAATGGCGATAAACGCGCTTAAAGGGCTTTTAGGGGAGAAGGGGTCGTTTAGGCCGGGAAAGCGCCTCCAGGAGGCGCCGGCGGCGGTTGTATGGGGGCGTAAACCTGTGGAGCTTAGCGCCGCTTAGCTTTTAATAGAACTACTACAGGGTTGCCGTCCACCACGAGTAGTGATATATGCGGGAATCAATCGCCTGTAGTGTATATATTGAATTTCCCGGCTTTGTAATAGTACATTTGGGCGGCTGGCACACCGATAGATGTAATATTAATCCCGGCTATCTTAAGATCCAAAGGGGGCTGACCAAACCACGATTCTATTTTCTGAGGAGGAAAGATAGAAAGATATATACCGGGGCCTTCTTCGCGAGAAGATTTGCCGCTTTTAGGTTTTCCCTTTCGTAAAGTGACTGCCTTATAATCAACATCCCCCGCATCTTTCGTGTATGAAAGAAGCGCTATGAAATAAGTGTTTTGATTGTCATATCCCCAAAGAACAGCATCTCCGATGTTATCACCGTTAAAATCAGCGAATATCGCTTGCGGGCATTGATTTTTAGTAAAAGGATATGTCTTTAATATTTTTTGAAAGTCTTCTGTTTCCCATAGTGTAAATCCAGGGGCATAAGCGTCTAACGCCAGTTTCATCCTATCAGATATGATGACCGAATAGGATGAAACTTGGACCCCCGTATTCCAACCCTCAAACGCTTCTTTTGTCCTTGCTGTTCCAGGGAATGAGAAAAGGAAAAGCAGGGCAAAGAAGTTTCCTGCCCGAAGTATTGGCAAGAAATATCTTTTACTTAATAACACTTAAGTTCTTCTTCGTAATGCTTATCAGATTTTGGTGTGAAATCTAGATGCCAATGATTTCCCTCGTCTAATATTCTCGCGCCGTTTCGCAGGAAGTTCTTTTTTAATTCGGCATAATTTGCGACAGGAACCCCTTCTGTTTCTACGTCGGCATCCCACCCAAAGCGATGAGTGGAATGTGGTTTCTCCCAGAATCTGCAAGGCTCATCTTTAACCCCATCTCCGTTATAATCCGCCAGACAACCATTGACTGGCCCAATATCAAACAGCCCGCCCCACTGAAGGCTGAAATCATTATAATTCAAGGGTAAGGCCGTCGGGAATTGTTGTTTGTATTCAAAGGCGATTTTCCTTAAAGCAGTTATTGCTGCTGGCTTAGCCTGGTGATTATATGGATGTGGCGGGAACATGCCGGTCAGCACATACCCTGAATTAGGGGAATCCGTTAATGCAATTAACCCGTCTTCTTTTACATATGTCCATTCCTCACGGCTCGAGACGCATGCACCAGAGGCTTCCGGCCACTCAACAAGCCGGGTTGCAAATTCCGGATACCACATCCAGTAATAATACTGCTTGCCGTTGCCTGGCAAGGCAGGGAAATTTATGGGACTCCGCACATACGCCCACTGGCTGCCAGTCGGGACCTGGGCTGACTGGCTATAGCTTACTAATAGCGGAGGCGGGGCCGGATTAAAATGCGCATGACCTCCCGCCGCTGGATCCCATGCGTAGGTTATTTTCTTGTACCAAGTACCATTCCCAGGGCATGATACTTGCCAACGGACAACCCAATTAGGCTGTATGTTATATGAGGACACTTTTTCCCCGGCTTCATTCAGTTTTACTTCCGGGATGATTTCTACGAACTCGCCGTTTTCGGTCAACCTCTCACCTTTACGCACCATCTCAGGGGGACTTGTTTTTGGGTTTGCCAGCGGTATTTGGGGAGACATGGACGTCTCATTAAAGAAGTTTACCGGGTTTTCGTTTGCTTTATTTCTGCCGTCGAAATCGACTACTGGAACGGCGCTGAATGAGGGCGTGACGAGCCCGAGGAATAAGACTACTTGGAATACTGATTTCATGTTGTCCCCTTAACCCTGTGAAATAACGGCTATTAGAGTTTTATAGCAAAATGACCGCCGGGGTTCAAGATAATAATTCCAGCGGTGATATGGCCCGGAATTACTTATGTTTCCGTCGGGCGGTAGCAGGCGCCTTTAAAAGGCCCTTGGCCGGGTTGAAGTCTACGTCCGGCCGGGGCGGTATCCATATGAGCTGCCCGGTCTTGGGGTGCCGGACATGGCGCCCTGGGCGAGTCTTCTTGGTGAAGGTACCGAAGTCTTTAAAGTAAACCCACTCGCCTTTCTGCAGGCTGGCCTTCATCTTGGCGAGCATCGAGTCCAGGATCGCGGTCGCGTCGACCTGGGAAAGGAAGAACTCTTTGGCTATCGCCCGGGCGAGCTGGCTCTGGGTCATGGCTATTTGCGCTTGCGCGCGGGATTTTCGTGCGCGGAGATCCATTCCATTACGGTCTGCGAGATCTTCCCCAGGTCGGTGGGGTTGTGCTTTATGACCTGGGCGGCGGTCTGGTCCCAGGTGAGGTCGGTCTTCTTCAGGAACTTATCCAACGCCGCGGCCATATCTGCTTTCATGACGGTGTTGCGCTTGGCGGCTTTAGCCAGGGCGACGGCTTCTACGATGACGGCCTCGATGACGACGTCGAAGTCGTCTATGAACTTTTTCACGGCCGACGCCTGGGAGCGCATCTTCTTGCCGGCGATGTAGTCTTTAACCGCGTTGGTCTTGATGATTCCGGTTTTAATTGGCATTTGAAACCTCCGGGGTCCACGCTGCTCTGCCGTCGGGGTGGGTCAGTTTGAAAAGGATCAGGTCTTTAATGGACTGGTTCAGGTTCTTCATCTCGTAGATTTTAAGGGCCGCCTCGTTACCGCCCAGGACAGGGACCATGACTTCTTTAAGCTTCGCGCTCAGGCGGGCGGTGGAGATGGCTTCGGCTTCGAGGCCATATAGTTTTACTTTGCCGTTAACCTCTTCGACCAGGTACTTCTGGTTTTTGTAGTGGCGCAGGGAAACGTCGGCGAGCCATTTCTTATTCTTGGCGTCCATATCGGCGCCGGCGCGGATGGGGTAACGGGCCAGCATGATTTCATCGGGCGTGAGCATATCCGGGTTGATGAGGTCGTAGACTTTGGTGTTTTTAATCTTGTAGTGCCGGAGGTTGTTTATGAAAGCGTCCCGGATTATCCAGCCGGAGGGGTCGTAGTCTACAATGCTGTAGAGATAGAACGAGCGCTTGAGGTTCAGCTTCGAGCCGCCGGCCTCGGCCGGCAGGCTCAACATCTTGGGCCGCCCGGCCAGGGCTTCAGCCGCGGTCTTCGGTTTCTTCAATTCGTCCACGAAGTATTCCACGTTCATCACCGAGGGCTGTCCGCCCAGGGCGATTACGGAGACGTTGTACTGCGCCTGGATGTCGGTAAGATATTTGAAGTGGCCGAGCTTCTCGGCGAAGGGGATGACGTTGGCGTAGACGCCGACTTTCTTGTTGGCTTCATTTTCGTCGCGGAAGCCGATGTCTTTGTAGGACATGAGCAGGAAGTCCTTGACCATGGCGGCGATGTTTTCGGTGAGCTGCTTATACTGGTCGGTCTCCTGGGAGAGTGAATCGGCCCGGGCCAGGGTGGGCTTGATGTACATGTACCAGTAGGTGCGGATTAGTTCGTTGAAGGGCTTCTCGCCTGAGCTGACGCGCTCCTTCATCTGCCAGACCAGGTTGCGGATCAGGCGGGCCACATTGACCGGGTAGGTGGGGGCGGCGCCTTCGGCTTTGAAGTTTTTGACGAGCCAGGCTTTGTCCTGATCGTGGATGAGTTCGTCGTAGTGGCGGATGCCGGCTTTGCGGAGGCGGTCGCCGAGGGATTTGGTCATATGAAGGAGTATATAACTAAAAGAGAAGATTTGACACTATTTTCAGGCTGTCATAGAAGAATATGCGGTTTCAGGGGGTGTTTTTGAGGTCATTGGGAGTGCTTGTATCGTGCCGGATTATTGGTGGGTGGTTTGGGGCTTTAAACCTACTGCTCCCCTCAGTTTTTGCCGCCGCGCCGCCGAACCGCTTATTTCAGCCGACATCAAAGATTTGATTTTCCCTTATTACAATCCCCGCAAAGAGTTTGGAGATTCTCGAAAATAGTTTCACCGCCGTTTGTCCAAGCTATGACGTGATCCGCCTCTAAAACAACAGCGTGTTTAGCCGGACCGCGCCCACATCCTTTGCATGTAAAATTATCACGCGCAAATACACGCCACCGAAGTCGTATAGGAACAGACCTACCTGTCTTATGAGCAACAATCAATGGGGCAGATTCTGCGCTGGGAATAACAACAGGTGGTTCTTTTTCCTCAAGCTCACTTGGAATTTGGGGGACATTTGGCAATTCTAAAATCGGTGGCGGTGTGAGCGCAGAATCACTATTCCGATCATCACAGAACGTGTGTACCGCTTTAATCCAACTTCCGAATCTGCGTATGTAACAGCCAGTTGAAAACTTTCCTATTTGTTCCATTTCCGAAGAAGTGGGCTGTCGCCCAAACTGTTCCCACAACCGCTGAATCTCATCATAAAGTTCATCTTTTGAGTATTTCGTCGGCGGCTTACCGGACAACCTTCCAGTCGCGCTGGCGGCTTTTGTCCAGCTTCCAAAATATTTTTGGAAACACCCCTCCGAATAAGTTCCACCGTTGGCCTTGTAGACCGGATATGTAAAAGAAACTTTTGGTGCTTTTACGGAAATATTTTTTAACTCGTTAAGTAATATTTCCTTCGTCACCCATGTACCACCTTTTCCCTGAACGGATATTTTGTTGGCTCTACAATAGGCTTCAATAGCCTTAATCCACGAACCAAAACGTCTTTCATAAGTTCTTATGCCAATTGACGACAATTTGCGGAATTCAGCGTAGGTAGGCCGTTGGTCTTTCAATTTCCATATACGGTAAATTTCTTTAAACAAATCGTCTTCCGTTAGATTTGCAAATGCTTTTCGCCGCTGGGCCCAAGCGCTGACCTGTACATGTATAATGCGAGGTCGCTTTTTCGCACCAATTGCTGCTAAAGCGCCTCCCCAACTTGTATGCAGAATAGATTTAACGGTTTTGACACTATAAATTCCTCCGTTTTTCCTATAGAAATCATAAGTAAAGCAATAACCCTCAGTTCGTTTTAGAACTTCGCAAAGATTGGTTTTGACCTGTTCGATAGAATATTTTTCGGTATAGGTGAAACCTGCCTTCCTGACCGCTTCCTCATAGCTTCCAAATTTCACCCAAACTGTTGAGAGATGTAATCTGGCAACACTAGCGAATTCTTTACGAGTTGGAACGACCCCGCCATATTCTTCAAGAACTACCCTCTTTATCTCTTGGAGGATGTCTGCCTCGGTATATCCAGCTAACCGCTTGGGTTTAAATTGCATAAGACCTGTTATTTGTTTGCACTATTTTTCTATGAAAACTATTTTTATCTTACCGCCGGTGGCGGTCGCCCGATACGGCCTGGTGCCGGCGTTGATATAATCCGCGAAGGCTTTTGCAGTGGCAGCCGCGGTCTGCCCGGCCTTTAACACCGTTGGGATATTCCAGCCCGCAACGTGGTCAATTGTGCCGTCAGGGCGCATATAGCGGAAAATAGAAAGCCACAGGTCGCAAGTTCCTTCTATCCCGGCTTCCGGTATATGGCCAGTGGCAATGCCGCAGATCTCCGCGCGGCCGGGGATGCCGCCGACGGTTACTTTTGGGACCGTGACTTTAATTTTTTGGGTTTTATCGTATGACGCTGCGTCAAGTGTGGCGCCTTTTGCGAGCTCGACCTCGGGGTTATATACCGCTTTCTTTCTCATAATCGTTCTTCCCGCCCAGGAATTCGGCAGCGCGTTTTAAATCTTCCGGAAACACGTCCACATAAAACCTTAACGTGGTCGCCACGTCCGAGTGTCCCAGGTAACGCTGTACAAGTTTAGCGTTGCCGGTGCGTTTCATTAGTTTCGTCGCGGCGGTGTGCCTGAGCGCGTGAGGTGTGAATTCGCCCTCGATCCCGGATTCTTTAATCCACTTCTTAAAATCACGCTGAGCCTGCCGGCAGCTCAGCCTGGCGCTCTCCCTGGAAACGAACAACGGCGCGGCCGGCGCCAGGCTTTCACCTTTGCGGCGCTTGAAGCGGAGGAACTGCGCCAGGCGCTCCTGCAGGGCTTTAGGGAAATAGACCGTTTTCGACCGGATCAACTTTTCGCCGTCGCGCGTCCAACCTTTAACCTGTACGTCCACCTTGGCGCGCTCCGCATCGCTTACATTAAGGCTTAAGGCTTCGCTGATCCGCAGCCCGGTCACAAGCATAAGACGGTAGAGCATGTGCGCGCGCTCAGCATCTTTACGTTTATCCAGGACGTTCAGCAGGGTTTCTTCTTCTTTCAGGTCGAGGCATTTAATATTCGGGCTCATTTCGTCTGCTCCGCAGGGCCGGGGGTATGTAGTTCCAGGCATTTCTCTTCGCCGCCGAGTCTGGCGGTAAGCATCCAGTCGTAAAGACCTTTTTCTATGGACACTATTATCGGTTTTCCATCTGCGGTCTTTTGTTTATTTAATTCTTTAATGGCTTTCCCGAATACGCTTTTTCTTCCGCTTTTATCATGATGCCAGGCGGCCGCCGGCAGGGAGAGCTCTTTAATAAGGTCCGTCAGGGTTTTATTATATTCCACTCCATCCAGCCCTATAAGTATCGGCTCTATAAACAGTCTTATTAAAAACGCAAGCTCACCGTGGATATGCGGCAGTTCTTTGGGACGGCTTACGGCGTGGCGATCTAAAAGCTGGACGCTGAGCGGCGTTGAGAATTTAACCTTAAGAACGGTTTCCGGCTGGCCGCGCTTTTTCCCTTCGGCCAGCTCGACATCCCCGAGCAGGCTGAAGCCGTAACCGTTTATGTTTTTTAAATTCAGTGAAGTCAGATCCAGATAATACGGCTTTGTTTTAAGGTCATAGACCATATCTGTTAGCCAGGTTAAATCTTTGCCGCCGAATGTCTTCCAGTTTAAAGCCCGGGCAAGCTCCCGGATGGAGACGTAACAAAAACAGGTGACGGCGCCGGAAGGGTATTTGTTGCGCGGGCAGTCCTGGTCAACCCAGAGGCTTTCTATCGCAGCCAGTATTTTCGCGTGCTCCGCTGTTAGAACTCCGCGCTCCTGGCCATTGGGTTTAATCCGGCCGCGAAATAAAGGAATAACAGAAACTTCACCATCAAGTGATCTAAATTTCGCCTGAACCCGGTCGGACTTGGCTTTATTGGTGGAAAGTGTAAAAAAAGATGAGCTGATAAAAGTGGCCCAGGGGATGATTTCTTTTCCGTAAGGCACAGCCATTTTCCCCTGGTCGACTTCCCCCTCTTCTTTAACCGGCCGGAAACTAGAAAACAATGTTAATTGAGTTTCTTCAAAGTAGGTATTAATCTTCTTTTTGGGTCCTGCGGGGTTTTGTTTCTCTTTCCCCTTTATATGGTTTAAGCGCTTCTTTAATAAGGCTGTCAGGTACTTGGCCGGGTTGTGGATCTGGCGGGTTTGTATCTGGTATTTCAATTCGCCGAATTCTTCTGCCAATACCGGCTCCCCCAGTTCCCTTAAAGCCTTTTCAAAGAAAGGGCGGCTTTTATGGTCCTTGGTTAGCTCAAGTATTTCGTCTATTAAGTACGAGGTCATACGGCTTCCTTGCGATAGTTATCAACAGGGTTTTGCTGAAAATCGTTAACGATTCTAACCGTTATATTCTCTCTGAATTCTAGAGCCCTGTTTTTCATAGGAGACCGGCAAACCCATATCCCATAGCTTTCAAACCCATATCCCATAGCTTTATAGCAGTTTCAAACCCATATCCCATAGCTTCCAAGCCTATATATTGCCGCCAGGCTGCGATTGTTAATAACTTTCCCCCCACCAATATCTATCGCTCTATTCCCTTCTCTTTATTCCAAGCAGCCCCCAGTTCAAAACATCTGGAACAAACGGTGGCATACTGATGTTCACCAATTTTTACCCCATCTGTTATAGGTCTGGCGCACCAGCCACAACATAACCCTGGGACCCCATCCGGTTTCTTTTCGTTTTCCGGGGTATGGGTTCGAAGATAGGTTATTAAATCCCATTTATCCTTAAACTGTTTAAAAAATTCATGGTGTTCGGTTTTCTCTTTCATATAACGGTGTTGTTTTATGAGTAGCAAGGTGATCCTGATTTAAGCCCGGCCGTCTTCTGCCCGGATTGCGGCCAGGGCTTCAACAAGATCGTTAGAAAGCGGCGCGGTCCGGAGCGCCAGTTTAACAGCCTGGGAAATTGAGATCCTTTGGCCGTTAGTTTCCATAAAAGAGCGGAGGCCATCAAGCTTAGCCATATCGGTTTTAAAAAGTGATATGCTCAGCTTCTTGCATTTCCGATCATCCCCCACCGGCAAAGCCGCGGGGGCCGCGGTGTGGGTTTTTGATTCGCGCTTATTCATCTGATCCAGGGACCGGGCAAGCCGGGCCTGCAATGTGTTTTGTTTGGTCATACTTTCCTACTTTATTACTCTGTTACTATTTCGAGTGCCGCCTTAAACAATTCTTCCCGGGCAGCCAGGTCCAGCGCCTGCCAGCCGAGTAAAGCCGCGTGTTGGTAGCACTGCCTGCGCGAGATTGTGGTTGAAAGCGCTTTAACGCCTATCCGCTTTGCCAGGTCCGGAAGCTCGCGGGACAAAACCGTGTTTGCGAGAACACCATTGAATAGTATTTTTAACCGCGCTTTCTTAGGCAGGTGCGGCCGGATCGCTTCCGCGGTGTCGCGGGTGGTCCAGATATCCGCGGGGGATGGCGAACAGACCAGGACAGCTACGGAACAAGAGGCAAGTGCCGAGGTCAGCGTGTCCAGTCGCGGCGGGGTATCTATGAAAACCGCGTCGTATTTGGAGGCGTGGTCATAAAGTGCTACTTTCTTACTTTCGCACTCTTTAAGCCACTGCGTGGCGGTTCCCTGGGGGTCGCGGTCAAGGACCGCAACTTTTTTGCCGGCTTCCGCCAGCGCGTGAGCAAGCAGCACAGTGAGGGTTGTTTTGCCTGTGCCGCCTTTACCATTACAGAGTAGTATATTCATACTTTCCTACTATACCACATTATTCGAACTAAGTCATCTGGCCTGTGGCGGCCGCGTCTACGGGAGATCCAGCTCTTTGCAAAAGCGCTCGAAAGGAAGAACGCGCACGCCGCTGCCGGCATGCGTAAAATCCTTAGCCCCGAGGTGCACCTGGTAGAAGGCCGGAATTTTAGTGCGCTCCTTAAAATAAATACATGCCGGCGATACCGCACGCTCGCCGGTCTTGCACTCAACGGCGAACTCCGCTACCCCATCGCGCAGGACCACAAAGTCAACCTCACGCTTATCGGTGTCGCGCAGATAGCGCAACTCCATGCGCAGGCCCTGCGTGTCCTCCAGCCAGTGGCAATATTTAAGGAGCTGGGAAGCGACCATGTTTTCAAAGCGCGGCCCGCCCGCCGGCGCCTGGGACCAGTCCCATAAATAGAGCTTGCGTTCTTTTTTCACCGCCCGGATACGTGAGCTGCCGTAGGGGGAAATACGAAAGCAGACATAAAGCCGTTCGAGAATTGTCAGCCAGCGCTCCGCCGAGTCATAGGACACCTGCAGGAGCCCGCTTAAATTCTTTACTGAAAGGGGGGATCCCACGCAGTTCGGAAGGTGATGAACGAGAAGTTCGATCAAAGATACTTCCCTGACCCGCTCCAGATCCCGCAGATCATCACGGAGAACCTGATCCTGCTGCTCTTTTTGCCAGCGGCGATGTTCCCGGTCGCTACCCGCGAACAACGGCTCCGGAAAGCCGCCAAAGCGGAGCAGCTGCTGAACCGTCTTCGCGTTCGCTGTCGGGTCTAATTCGCGCAGCGAGATGGGATGTAGCCGGTAGTAGTGGTAGCGCCCCTGGAGGGAATCGCCGCCCTTGCGATAATAATCCAGCCTGGCGGAGCCAGTCACGATAATAGAAAGCTTTGATTTCTGTGTGTCGTAAAATCCTTTGACAAGATTGCGCCAACGCGCGAACTTATGGATTTCATCGAGAAGTATGATCTTCTCATTAGCGGGCAGTTCTCCGCTTAATAGCCGTTCCCGATGTTCGCTCCGATCCCAATTCATATAGGCCGGGTGCGTCTCGTTTTTCGGCGGAGTCTTCAGGAAGCTGAGGGCGAAGGTGGTTTTGCCGACTTGGCGCGGCCCGCCGATGAATACCATCTTCTTAGATAAATCCTCATTCACGGACGCCCAGAGATAGCGGCGGAGGGGATGTTTGGGAATATGAGTGTTTTCAGTCATACCTTATTTTACCAATTTGTAAACTCATGTCAATATGACTATACGCGGGTAGGCTGAGGAAGGGTATGATACAGCAGAGAACGTGGGGTTTGACCTGGTCACCCCCGCCCTACCCTCCCCCAGTGTCGCAAAAGTAGAACTTATGCGACACTCAAATAAGAAATAGTAAAACCTCTCGACGAGAGGGGGAAATGTCGGGTTGGACTTTTGCGACACTGATTCCCATTTTTAAAAAGACCACCACGGGGCACATGCTCTGGGGCGGTCCTTTAGCCTTTCGTGGTTTATGAAGTTGTCAATAATTGGCCCGGGAAAGGATAGCGCGCCCTAAAAACTTTTGAACAGCTTCTTTGATTTCCAGGAAGGCGGCGGCAGAACGCGGTTTTCCGGCGAAGATGGTTTTGAGGACTTTCAATCCCGCTTTATCGTCGGCCTTTACCGTGAACACCACCGAGCCTGGTGCCAGCCCGCCGGCGTGCAGGCTGTCGCCGTCGCCGTCCACTATCCCTATAACCGGCACGCCGAAACGGCGCAATATGTCGCCGGCCACCGCGGTAGTATCGTCACCGATGGTCACAGCGCCGGCCGCCTTTGCGGCCAGAGCGTAAACGTGCATTCCCGCATGGTCTATAAAGACCACACCCTTGCCCCTCGATTTACTGATGCGGGCTGGCGCGGCGTTTGGGCGAAGCCTGGCCGTGGAGGCCAGTTTGGCGGTGGCCAGGTCCACGCCGCCGAGCCGCTCAAGTTTCTCCAGGCCGTGGGCTTTAACCACAACGCCGCGTAACATGGAAATGGCGCGGCCGCGCGCGGACAGCACCACTTCGCCGCCCTTTGCTCTGCCGACAATTATCCCGTTGACCAGCACAGAGTCGCCTTTGTCGGCGGTGGTCATGCGCCTGCATAACAGGCCGTTCTTGTGCCAAAGTTCGATGCGGGCTTCCGGCGATACGCCAGGCACGAATCCCAGTTTCTTCAAGGCGGCGGCTATCCCCGCCGGGCATTTCCCGGAATGCGCGGCGTAGATTGGCCCGGAGCACTCAGCCTGGACCAACGGCAGTTCATCACCAGCCCGCCCGGCCACCAGGCTGCCGAAGGTCAAGCCGGAATTCACCGACTTACTGGACGTAGCCAGCAGCATGGCGGAGCAGTCTTTGCGCAGGAGTCTCACGCATTCGGATGGTTGTAAGCCCGGCGTCTCTACTCCGGTCAGACCGCTGTCGTGCAGCGCGGTGCGCGACATTGTGCCGGCCAGCATGAGCCTGGCGCGCGGGAAAGCCCGCATTATACGCGCGGCCCAGCCACCGTCGAAAACTTCCGGCCCGTGGAACAAGACGCCTATCATTTCTTTATGCTCTCCAGGTATAGTTCGGCCCGACGCAGGCTCCAGTCCATGTCGCCGGCGTTATTATTCTGCGCCCAGTATCCCGCGTTGCGCTTCCACAGCTCCGCGGGCCTGTGGTAACAGGAAATATCCTCGCCCGCCGCTTTCATCATTTCAGCGGCGTGTTCACAGGCGTCGGCGGCAAGAAAGAAAGCTCCGGCTTTCTCGCAAAGATCGGCCAGGCATTCATAGGCCGCCGCCGCGCCGGAAAGATCCGAAGAACGCTCCAACAACCCCGCCAGCCTTGAGGTTAAAAATAAAGCTGGCTCTCGAAGCCCGCCTTTGGCGGCTATCTCGAAACCTTTCCGGTATGCATCGGCCGCGGCGGCTTTATCTTCCGCGGTGTCATAGACGGTTCCGGCGTTAAGAAAACCCAGGGCCGCCAGCGCGTAGCTGCCTTTGGCGGCCTTCAGGCCGGCGAATTCCAACCACGCCTGCGCGGAGTTTTCACACCTCGCCCGCGCCTCCAGGCGCCTGCCCTCCAGGTAGCTGTCCTTTACCGCCGCATTGTCAGTCATAAGCTCTCCTTCAACGGATCAGAAATACCATCGCGGCCAGTATCGCGCCGTAGGCAAGCGTCCTGGAAACCATGGAGACGCCTATTATAACCGCCCCGTCCGAGGCCCCGAAGATGCCGCAATAATACGGAATGGTATAGCGGAGACTCGTAAGCGTGGCCGCGAAAGCGCCGGTGAAGAGCGCGAAGACCAGCTCCCAGCCCGTGGCCATGCCGGAGGCGAGCAGCCCTCCGGCCACAGTGTAGGCGCCAGCGGGGCTTATAAGCCTGGCCGCCACTACGGGCAGAACGACCGGGTTAAGCGGCAGGTAATTTGTAAGAAAAGACAGCGGCCCGGCCGCCCTGTCAAAAAAACCGGACGCGATAAGATAGTAGACCAGGTAGGAGGCCGGCACCATGGTCTTTGAGACTTTTACGACGGAACGCAAGGACGGTTTGAAAGCGGCCCTGGCCATCTGCCGCCAATGCCCACGCTTTGCGGCCGAAGCGGAGGGCGGTAATGCGGCCGCCGGTGGCAGCGACAGCCTGCCGGCCAGCAGCATTATGCCCGCCTTGAGCGCCGCCGCCGCCAGCAGCGCGGCGTAATAAGCGCCGCCGAAAATACCCAAAGCCGGTACAGCCAGCGGCAGCACGCTTTTTCCCCCGGCGATCTCACCGGGGAGATTGTTGACCACCGCGGCAACGGCCAGCTCCCGCCGGCCGAGCCGCCCTTCCGCGCGCAGGTCCGCCAGCATGGCGTGCCCGGCGGTGGGAGAGATTATGCTGGTGATGAAACCGGGGCCGCAGGCTGGGCTGAGACGCCCCAGGCGTATGACAGGGCCAGCCAGCCGGCCCAGGCCGGAAAGCCACCCCAACTGTTCCAGCAGGTGCGCGGCATAGATCCCGGCCGCGCAGACCGGCAGCACCCGCAGCAGGAAGCCGGTACCGTCTGAAAGGGCTTTATATATTTCCGGCTCCATTGCCATCCGTGCTTATAACTTCCAGGTAAGTTCCGCGAACCAGCTCCGGCCCGGCGCGCGGTAATAATCATAATATTTTTTATCGAAGACATTCTGGACAGAGACGGACAGAGTAAGGGTTTCCAAAAGCGCACAGGCCGCTTTCGCCTCGGCGGTAAAATACGGATCCCTTGACGAATATACGCCGTTGGTCGTGTCGGTGTTGTCGTCGTTGCTGTAACGCTTGCCCACGTAGCGCCCCAGTGCCCCGAAGGTGAAGCGCCCGGTGGTCAGGTCGCCGCCGAAGGAATACATTTTAGCGGGCAGGTCCGGCAGTCTTTTGCCGACGCTCGTTGTGCTGGCCGGATTTTTTGTTATCTTCGCGTCGTTCAGCGTCAGATTGGCGAACAGCCTGGCGCTCTTGTCGAAGACCTGCTCGGCCTCGAATTCCCAGCCTTTACCGAAAGCCTCGCCCGCGTTCTCGTAGACCTTGAGATTGGCGTTCACGGTGCGGCGGTAGATAAGGTCTTTCATGCGGTTCTCGAAGTAGGCCGCGCCAAGCTTCAGGCCTTTCCAGGGCCGCTGCTCAACGCCGGCGTCCCAGGAAGTCACGGTTTCCGGGTCCAGCGCCGGGTTGGCGTTATAAACGACGGTGCCGGAGGTCCAGGTGCGGTAAAGTTCGTACACCGTTGGCGAGCGGAACGAGCGTCCCGCGGAGGTGCGCAGCGTGGTTTTCTCGAACGGAACATAGACGAGGGAGGCCTTGGGGCTGAAAGCGGAATCCGACCGTCTTCCGTACGCGACCGGGTAACCTGCTGTGCCGGGCTGGTCTGCGGAACCGTCGTAGGTGCGCCACCAGTCGCCGCGCGCTGAAAGATATCCGGTGAGAGCGGTGTGCAATTTTATTTCGTCCTGCAGGTAAACGCCCATATCCGCGTTTTTGCCGCCGGCCTTGTAGGTAAGGGAGCCCTTGCTGTCCTCGTCCTTCCAGTTCGCCAGGTTGTTCTCGCTGGTGACGGCCTTGGCGTACCTAAAAGAAACGCCGCCGGTAAGCGAATGGCGCGGCAGGACCTCTGGCAGGGTAAGCTGCGCTTCCGAGTACCAGGAAGACGCGGGGGTATCCGATACTTTCCCGGCGCCGCCCGCGCGCGTGGCGGAAGCGGCGGTGGGGGTTACATACCAGGACTTCAGCGTGTCTATAAGGCCCAACGAAAGTTTTACGCCGGCTTTCTCACGCTGCCTGTCATAGACGGCGGAAAAGCTGTTCTGCAGGCGGCCGCCATCGCCGCCCAGGTAGGTGCCCTCTTTAACCGAGCCGTAGGTCCAGACCTCAGCGCCGGCGGCGTTCGCGAGATAAGTATGCGGGTCGCCGTAGAAGTAATCGTAGCCGGTGCGGGAGAACGCCACATCGAGCTTATCCGAGTCGGAAATGTCGTACCAGGCGCGCAGGGAAAGATTGTTCTCCTGCCAGCCGTTATCGCCTTTGTCTCCTATCAGGTAGCGGGCCGCGCCGAGATTGCTCCTGGTGCTGTCCCAGCCCGTTAAGCCTGCTGTCGGCGCTACACTCTGGACGTTCAGGTCGGAGGGATAGCCGTCAGTGCGCTTATAGCCATAACTGCCCAGGAAACTAAAATCGCGCCCTACTTTGTCGCCGTAGGAAAAATAGCCTTTAGCCATGTTCTTCATGGCCGGTTCCGGGCCCAGCGCCCCGCCGTAGCCGGCTTTCAGGGTAACCTCCCGCTTCAGCGGCCGGCGGGGAACGAAGTTCACTACGCCGCCCATGGCATTACCGCCATATAGGCCGGAAAATGCGCCGCGCGCCACTTCCACCCGTTCTATATCCTCCACCTGCATTCCGCCGAAGGAAACGGCGCCGGTGTAGGCGTCGTTCATCGGCACACCGTCAAATAGCACCAGCGTGCGCTGCTGGCCGGGAACTCCGCGCAGGGTTATCGCGGCGGAAGTGTCCATTAACCCTTTGCCGCGCCGGTCGAAGACCCCTGGCACCGCGTTCAGGACCTGGTCGGCGCTTTGCACGGTCTTGGCCTCCATGTCCTGCTTAACCACTACCGAAACGGAGCCCGGCGAGGCGGCCAGAGGTTTGCGGACTTTAGACCCGATCGAAACGATCTCTCCGGCCCAGATCTCGGTCCCGGCGGACGCAACGGCCGGAGACAGGGTGTAAAACGCGGTCAGCACGATGGCAAGATGTGTTTTCATTGTTTTCTCCGTAGTAGCATTATTGTAGTAATCGTGGCACGCATGATTAAAAAAATATCAGCCCGCGCTGGTCACGCTGAGCGTTGAGTGCTTTACGCCCTTTACCGCTTTAAGTGAATCCGCCAGGACTTTAACTTTAGCGCCCGGACCTTTAACGGCTATGATCTCCAGGCAGTTGTCATGGTCGAGGTGGACGTGCTGGGTGGAAATTATAATATTACCGTGGTCGTGCTGCATGTCCAGCAGCTTATTGACCACTTCGCGCTTGTGATGGTCGTAAACGATGGTGACGGCGCCGGCCACGGCCCCGCCTTTGGAGAAAGCATCGGTGACGAACTCTTTGCGTATCAGGTCGGCTATGGCCTTGGAGCGGTTGTCGTAGCCCTCCGCGCCGATAAAGGCGTCGAATCTTTTAAGGAGTTCTGTGTCCAGCGAAACGCCGAACCTTGATAAGCCGGTCTTGGGTGCCATGTTTAAGATAATTGTAGCACCATGCGAAAACGCTGTCAAATAATAGCTGACTTTCCCGCAAGGCCGCGGTTGTTGGCGCGGGCCTTGCCGCCGCAGGCGGCAAGGGGGGCGCGCGGCCGCGCAGGGGCGGGGCAGGGTTGTTGCGGCCCGGCGGCCCCACGAACCGGCCCGCCTTTGGCGGGCGGGCGGCGCGGCTTTAGCCGCGACGGTGGGGCGAACAGCCGCAAGCCTGGCCGGCCAGCCGCCAGGCTGGACGGCAGGGCGGCGGCTGCGCCGGGCCGCGTAAGGAACTCCACTTACATCAGGAACTCCGCTCGCAAGTAAGCGCGCATTTGCCCCGGACGGCAAGTTAACATAACGATGTTATGTATAACCCAAGCCCGCCCGCCTCCTTAAAATCTATCAGGAACGGAGCGGGCGCAGGGCGAGCAATACGCCGGGGAAAGGGCAACTTACGATAATGCATGCATTATCGGAAAGGGCGGTTCCCCTGCGGCCGGTGCACCGCGCCGAGCGTACCGCCCCGCCTATGGCGGGGCGTGCGGCCGCTATGCGGCCGGCGAGGGAACGACGCCTTGCTGGGCCGCGGCGGCCAGGCAAGGCGGCGCGCGGTGCACTGGCCGCAGGGGAACCGCCCGTGTTGCCCGGTCCGCCCCGGAGA